>ERZ791846.17-NODE-17-length-162250-cov-21.3051_pt1 | contig 162250 bp, 152 predicted proteins | sample MGYA00510289_ERZ791846 | MGnify/ENA primary metagenome ERZ791846 (study PRJEB30046, sample SAMN00715274) | human gut metagenome | study: EMG produced TPA metagenomics assembly of the A metagenome-wide association study of gut microbiota in type 2... | reverse complement strand
TTATTGTGTCTTAATAATACCACATAAAATCTAAAAAGCAAGAAAAAATATCTTGGGAGGATTCGAGAAGATGCTGATATCTAAGCGCCCTAAAAAGACACAAACGACCCGCCGAAGAATGCGGGAGGGAGCAGGAAAGGCTCACACCCGAGCCAGAAGCTCTGCGGGTGTAAATGCCATAACGCTGCTTTTGGTGAAGTCCCGGACATTGCGGGTAATGATGTAGTTGGCATGGATCCGCTCAGCGGTGACGCTCTGAACTGCATCTTCAAAATCAGCCCAATGCAGCGCAGCCGCCTTAGACACGTCAGCAGAAGTGAGGTCTGCAAATTCGAAGATCAAGCCGAGCCGCTGGAGAACATCTTCGATTTTCTCCGGAGTAAGCTGTTTACGCATGATGTAGACCAAATTCGCAAACGTCAGTGCAGAGATATACCCCTTTGCCTGCTCAGTTTCGCAGAGCTTCCAGACAAGAGAGGATTCTTTGACGAACTCGGGACGGTTCAGCAGAACATCCAGAATGATATTTGCGTCAATCAGCAACACCATACTTTTCTGCCAGCCTTTCCGATTTTGCTTCGTCAAGCTCAATATCGCCGTGCAGGATGCCGGTCAAAGAGTCCGTCAGATAAGACACCGCAGCCCCCTTCGGGATGAAACGCCCAACTTCGCGCCCGTTTTTCGTGACGATGATTTCCTGACCGTTCAGAACCAGATTCAGGTAGCGTCCAAAATTATTCTGCATTTCCGTTGCAGTAGCAGTTGCAGCAACCATAAAGGCACCTCCTTGTTTTAGCTATTTTTAGTATACTCCATAATAGCTAAAATATCAAGAGAACGTGCAAAAAAGCAGGGAAGAGAGCGGCGGTTCGAATGAACAAAAAATAGAAGTGCAACCAGAACATAAGAAAACCGCCTGGATCCTGACGGATCTAGGCGGTTTTTGGTGGAGCGGGCAATGGGAATCGAACCCACCTCCTCAGCTTGGAAGGCTGATATACTAGCCGATGTACGATGCCCGCGTATTCTGTTTTGCCGGGATGCAAGCAGTATTATAGCATGATTCGCGGCAAATGTCCAGCATTTTTTGCCCAAAGTGCAGAAGGAGAGGAAACCTTTGCCGCCGAGCTGGCGTTTGCCTGTTTACTTTGGAGCAGTTTTATTGTAAAATAGACAGGAGATAAAACCGGCGGCGCACAGCGCGGCCAAATCTGATACAGGTGGTGTATGTTATTATGGCGTTGAAATATCAGCGCATCCTTCTGAAGATCAGCGGCGAGGCCCTCGGCGGCGAAAAGGGGACCGGTTTCGACGAGCCGACCATGGACGCGATCTGCGGCGGTGTAAAGAAGGCCCATGAGCTGGGCGTTCAGATCGGCATCGTCGTAGGCGGCGGCAACTTCTGGCGCGGCCGTTCCAGCGGCAGGATGGAGCGCACGCTGGCCGACAAGATCGGTATGCTGGCAACGGTGATGAACGCTCTGGCTGTCTCCGACAAGCTGGAGCAGCTGGGTGTGCCGACCGAGGTGTTCACCTCCATCACCATGCCGCAGGTGGCCCCGGCCTTCACCCGCAAGGACGCTCTCCGCGCAATGGACGAGGGCAAGATCGCCATCTTCGGCGGCGGTACGGGCAACCCCTTCTTCTCCACCGATACGACCACTGCCCTGCGCGCCGTTGAGGTGAGCGCAGACATCATGTTCAAGGCCACGATGGTGGACGGCGTCTATGACAAGGACCCCCACAAGTACCCCGACGCCAGGAAGTACGAGACCCTTACCTTTACCAAGGTGCTGGAAGACCGTCTGGCTGTTATGGACGGCACTGCCGCCACCCTCTGCCGGGACAACAAGCTCCCCATCCTCGTGTTCGATCTGGCCGACCCCGACAACATCGCCCGCGCTGTGCAGGGTGAGAACGTGGGTACACTGGTCTACGAGGGCTGAGCATACCGCCCCGCTTCCGACAATAGAATATCCCAGACGCCTTTTCGCGGCTGGTGAGAATTGATAACAAACAGGAGACAAGGACAATGAGCAGCAACACCAAGGCATTCGAAGACAAGATGAAGAGCGCAGTCGAGCATCTGGAGCGCGAGCTGAAGACCGTGCGCGCAGGCCGCGCCAACCCCGGCGTTCTGGACAAGGTGACCGTGGATTACTACGGTTCTCCCACGCCCATCCAGCAGGTGGCTTCTGTGGCTGTCAGCGAGGCCCGCACCCTGACCATCACCCCGTGGGACCGCACCCTGCTGCGCGCCATCAGCAAGGCGATCCTGGCCAGCGATGTGGGCATCAACCCCATCGATGACGGCCAGACCATCCGTCTGAACTTCCCGGCTCCCACCGAGGAGCGCCGCAAGCAGCTGGCCAAGGAAGTCTCCAAGATGGGCGAGGAGGCAAAGGTCGCCGTCCGCAACGTCCGCCGTGACGCCATGGATAAGGCCAAGGCCATGAAGAAGGCCGGTGAGCTGACCGAGGACACCCAGAAGACCATGGAAGAGGACGTCCAGAAGCTGACCGACAAGTATGTGAAGAACATCGACGCTGCCGTGGAAGAGAAGCAGAAGGAGATCATGTCCGTCTGATTCCGACTGCAGGCAAAGCAGGGAGGTGCCGTGCGCTGAAAGAAGGTGCGCGGCACTTTTTGCCAGACGAGACGTAGAGGAAGAAGAGCATGGAGCATTCAAAGGATTTTGCGAAGGGACTGTCCATCGGCATCATCATGGACGGCAACGGCCGCTGGGCCAAGAGCCGCGGCCTGCCCCGCACCGCCGGCCATAAAAAGGGCGCACAGGTCTTTCAGGACATTGCGGACTACTGCGATGAACTGGGCGTAGAGTCGGTGTATTTTTACGCATTCTCGACCGAAAACTGGAAGCGTCCCGCCGAAGAGGTAGGCGCGATCATGCGGCTGTTCGGCGAATACCTCATCAAGGGCTTCGACTACGAGAACCGGAACGTCCGCATCTGCTTCATGGGCGACCGCACGGTGCTGGAGCCCAAGCTGCAGGAGCTGATGAACAAGCTGGAGCGGGACTCTGCCTGCAAGACCGGCCTGACCATCAACATCGCCATCAACTACGGCGGACGGCCTGAGATCGTCCGGGCAGCCCGGAGCCTCGCGGCCAGGGCGGCCGCGGGCGAGCTGAAGCCTGAGGACATCACGGAAGAGGCTCTTTCGGCCCAGATGTACACCGCCGGCCAGAAAGACCCCGACTTCATCCTCCGCCCCAGCGGAGAGAAGCGGCTCTCCAACTTCATGCTCTGGCAGGCGGCCTACTCCGAACTGGTGGAAATGGACGTTCTGTGGCCTGATTTCACCCGTGACGACCTCGATGCCGCTATCATGGAGTTCAACCGGCGCTCCCGCCGCTTCGGCGGACTCTGAGAGCAGCAACCGATACGCAAGATGCCGCGCAGCGTGCGCGGCCCCCGGAGAGCGCCCGGTATTTCCTCGGGCGCTGACGCTGCAGACCCTGCCGGAGCAGGGGAGCGGCTCTCGGACGAAACAAAGGAGAACATGAAACTATGAAAACACGAATCATCACAGCCGTGGTGGGCCTGATCGTTCTGGCAGGCGTCCTGTTCACCTTCGATACGCTGGTGTTCAATCTGGTCATCGCGGCCATCACCCTCATCGCCCTGCATGAAATTTACTCTGCGCTGGGTTTTGAAAAGCGGGACTGGCCGCTGCTGGCTGTTCTGGTGTCCTACACACTGCTCATCATGCTGTCGAGCTACAGCGTCTGCCGGGCGATGGTGATGCCCGCTTCCTTCCTCGTGGTGCTGTTCTATGCCATCTACCTTGTAGTGCGCAACGGCGTTATCAGTTACCAGAAAGCCAGCGGCCTCGCCATGTTTTCGGGCATTGTGATCTTCTGCTTCTACTCGTTCATCCGGCTCAAGGAGATGCTGCCGGTGGAGGAGTATGGCTACGACGCCATCTTCTTCATCCTGCTCATCCTCTGCTTCGCCTGGGGCGGCGATACCTGCGCCTACTTCGCGGGCCGCGCCTTTGGCAAGCATAAGCTCTGCCCGGTGGTCAGCCCCAAAAAGACGGTGGAGGGTGCTGTGGGCGGCGTGCTGGGCACTATGGTGTTCGGTGTGCTGGTCACGGTCATCTACTCCATCGCAGCAGACCGGATGGAAGAGTTCACCCGCTCCAACATTGGCGTATCCATGTATGTTATCATTGCGCTGCTGGCCTGTGTGGCTGCGGTGCTGGGCATCTACGGCGACCTGTTCGCCAGCGTGGTCAAGCGCCAGTGCGGCATCAAGGACTACGGCACCATCTTCCCGGGCCACGGCGGCATCCTTGACCGCTTTGACAGCGTGATGTTCATCGCGCCCTTCGTCACCATGGTGGTCATCGCAGCATTCTACAATTAAAATCAGCAGGAGATAGATTCTTTATGGCTAAGAAAATCACGCTGCTGGGCTCTACCGGCTCCATCGGCACCCAGAGTCTCGATGTCATCCGCGCTCAGGGGTATGAGGTGTTCGGCCTGTCGGCTCACAGCCGGACGGATAAAATTTTGCAGCAGATAGAAGAATTCCACCCGAAATACGTCTGTATGACCAGTGAGGCCGGTGCCGAAAAGCTTTCGGCTGCGCTGGCCGGCCGCGCCGATGCACCCAGGCTCCTGACCGGCCCGGAGGGCCTGAAAGCCCTCGCCGCGATGGACGGCCCGGACGTGGTGCTGAACAGCGTGGTGGGCATCGCGGGCCTCGGCGCAAGCCTTGCCGCCATCGAGAGCGGCCACGACCTGGCCCTCGCCAACAAGGAAAGCCTTGTCACCGGCGGTCATCTCGTCACCCAGGCTGTGGCAAAGCACGGCGTCAGGCTGCTGCCCGTGGACAGTGAGCACTCGGCCATCTTCCAGTGCCTGCAGGATAAGGAGAGCGCCAAGAGCCTGACCAAGATCCTGCTGACGGCCTCCGGCGGCCCCTTCTTCGGCATGAAGACCGAAGAGCTGCGGGGCAAGACCAAGGCCGACGCCCTCAAGCATCCCAACTGGAACATGGGCGCAAAGATCACCATCGACAGCGCCACCCTGATGAATAAGGGCCTCGAGCTCATCGAGGCTGTGTGGCTGTTCGGTCTGCCTCCGGAGAAGATCCAAATCGTCGTCCAGCGCCAGAGCATCGTCCACTCGGCGGTGCAGTACAGCGACAACTCCATCATCGCCCAGCTGGGTGTGCCGGATATGCGCATCCCCATCCAGTATGCGCTGACCTATCCGGCCCGTGTGCCGGGCGTTGTTCCGGAGCTGGACTTCACCACCCTCAAGCTGCTGACCTTCGATGTGGCCGACGAGGAGACGTTCCGCTGCCTCGCCGCCTGCAAGAAGGCCATCCGAAAGGGCGGTCTCGGCCCCTGCGCCGCCAACGGTGCCAACGAGGAGGCCGTCAAGCTCTTCCTCGAGGATAAGATCGGCTTCCTCGACATCGGCCGTCTGGTGGAGGCTGTCGTGGACAGCGACAGCTTCGGCGGCGGCTACAGCCTCGCGGATGTGTATGAGTGTGACCATATGGCCCGCGCATTCGTGAGAGCACACCTGTAATATAGGAGAAATAATGTCAGTTTTCATCACCTTTGCAGCCGCGCTGCTCATCTTCGGCGCAGTCATCGCCATCCACGAGTTCGGCCATTTTGCAGTGGCAAAGCTCTGCGGGGTCCAGGTCAACGAGTTTTCCATTGGCATGGGTCCGACCCTCATCAAGACCTACCGCAAAGGCACGCAGTATACCCTGCGGCTCCTGCCCGTAGGCGGCTTTGTGGCGCTGGAAGGGGAGGAGAGCCCCGAGAGCGAGCAGGCCGAGGGTGGAAGCGGGGACGATGACGGCCCGGACATCCCGCCGGAGGTGCTGGCGCAGCGGACAGGCAAGCCGCTGAACGAGGCGGCTGTCTGGCAGCGGATGCTGGTGATGGCGGCAGGCGCGGTGATGAACTTCGTGCTGGGCTTCGTGGTGCTGCTGCTCCTCATCTCACTGCGCAGTGAGCCCATCACCAGCAAGGTCATCTATGCCGTGGAGGACAACGCCCTCTGCGGCCAGACCGGCCTGCAGGCCGGCGACGAGATCGTGGCCGTCAACGGGCGGCACTGCTTCGTGGCCAACGATATGCTCTACGAGCTCATGCGCACCGAGAGCTGCCGTGCGGACTTCACCGTCCGCCGGGACGGCAGGCTCGTGGAGCTGCCGGATGTCCGGTTCGACACCTGGCAGGATGAGCAGGGCCAGACCCACATGACACTGGGCTTTACAGTCTACGGCCTCAAAAAAACACCGCTGAACGTCCTGAAAGAGTCGGCCAACAGCGTCATCTACTATGGACGCATCATCTATACCTCGCTGGCCGACCTTCTGCGGGGCCGCGAGAGCATCAACGACCTGTCCGGCCCGGTGGGCATCGTGACCGCCATCGGTCAGGCCGCAAGCTACGGCTGGGAGGATGTGGCTGAGCTGCTGGTGCTCATCACCATCAACCTCGGCGTCTTCAATCTGCTGCCGTTCCCGGCGCTGGACGGCGGAAAGATCGTTTTCCTGCTCATCGAGGCAGTCACCGGCCATGCAGTGCCGGAAAAGATCCAGGGCAGCCTGACCGTCGCAGCCTTTGCGCTGCTGTTCGGCCTGATGCTCTTTGCAACGTACAATGACATCGTCCGGCTCGTGACCGGAGCAGTTTGAAAGAGGTAAAACCATGCGGCAGCTGAAACGTGAAGTGAAGATCGGCAATGTGACCATCGGCGGCAAGAATCCCATTGCCGTGCAGACCATGCTGAACGTCCCGGTGGAGGACATCGAGGGCAATGTGGCGCAGGCAAAGCGCTGCGAAGCGGCAGGCTGTCAGATCTTGCGCGTGACCTGTCCCAGCGCGGCAGACGCCAAGTGCATCGAGGCTGTCAAGAACGCCGTGAATATCCCCATCGTGGCGGACATCCACTTCGACTACAAGGCTGCCATTGCCTGCGCCGACGTGGGGGTGGATAAGATCCGCATCAACCCGGGCAACATCGGCGACGATGACCGCGTGAAGGCGGTCGTGGATGCCTGCCAGCAGAAAAATATCCCCATCCGCATCGGCGTCAACGGCGGCAGTCTGGAAAAGCACATCCTCGCCAAGTACGGCGCACCTGTGCCGGAAGCGATGGTGGAGAGCGCTCTGTACCATGTCCACCTGCTGGAGAAGTTCGACTTCAACAACATCGTCATCTCCATCAAGAACTCCAACGTCCCCCGCATGATGGAGGCATACCGCCAGCTCAGCGCTGTGACCGACTACCCGCTCCATGTGGGCGTCACTGAGGCCGGCACTTACCAGATGGGCCTGCTCAAGAGCGGCATGGGCATCGGCGGGATGCTGCTGGAGGGCATCGGCGACACCATCCGTGTCTCGCTGGCTGCTGACCCTGAGAAGGAAGTGGAAGCAGGCTACAATATCCTGCGCGCTGTCGGCTTTCCGGTGGCCGGCCCGGAGGTCATCACCTGCCCGACCTGCGGCCGCACCCAGTACCCCTGCACCGAGATCGCCAATGAGGTGGAGCGTCGGCTTCAGGGCTGCAAAAAGTCCATCAAGGTGGCTGTCATGGGCTGTGTCGTCAACGGCCCCGGCGAGGCCCGTGAGGCCGACATCGGCATTGCCGGCGGCAAGGGCGAGGCGGTGCTGTTCGTCCACGGCGAACCCGTCAGGAAGCTGACGGGGGATAATATCCTCGACCAGTTCATGGAGGAGATCGATAAGCTGTAAGCTCAAGAACGACCTGCTGCCACGCCCTTTTCCGGGGCGCGGCAGTTTGTGCTGTTATCGGATAGAAAAGGAGTACCACTGTGACACCACTTGTTTCCCAGCTATGGCCGCAGTTTATGGCGGACCCGGACTTTGCGGCCTGTTTTGGCCGCGTGGTCGTCGAGCACGCCCAGATGCTGCGGCAGGAGCGGCAGGTCATCTTTACGCTGCGCAGTTCTGCCCCGCTGGACAAGGGGCTGTGCGCCCGGCTGCTGGCCTCGCTGGCACCGGATTACGAGGGCTTCGAGCTCCGCATCAACAATCTTTTCGGCTATGCGACGCTGGATGAAGCCGGTCTGCGGGAGCTGATGGAGGAGATGAAGCGGGACGGCGTTCCCATCAACGGCTTCCTCGACCGCTGCCGCATCACCATCACCGGGCAGAACATCACCATCGGCGTCTGCCACGGCACGAAGTTTTTGCAGGAGATGCAGTTCGAGCGCCTGCTGGCGGAGCGCATCGCTGCCCACACCGGCGTAAAGCCCAGAGTGACGCTGGAAAGCAGCGTGGGCGAGGCCGAACAGCGCCAGATGGAAGAAAAGCTCGAGCGGAAAATTGCGCCGCCTGTCGTCAAGTTTGAGAAAAAGAACACTGCTCCCTCCATCAAGGTGGAGGGCCTCGACCTCACGGACAAGCCCGTCACCATCTTCCACGGCAAGATGTTCACCCCGAAAAATCTCACCCCCCTCAAGGATCTGGGCGGCGAGGGCGGCAAGTGCATGATCTGGGGCGACGTCTTCTTCACCGAGGTGAAGGGCAGCTTCCGCAAGATATACACCGTCTCCATCACCGATTACACCGGCTCCATCAACCTGAAGATCCGTGCGCAGGAAGGGGAGGACTGCTCCAAGTGGGAGTCCATCCCCAAGGGTACGACGGTCGTGGTGCGCGGCGACTGCTCCTACGATAAGTACGAACACGACTATATCGTCTGGCCCTACGACGTCCTCTTTGTCGAGCGCAAAAAGCGGGAGGACAACGCCCCCGTCAAGCGGGTGGAGCTGCATCTGCATACCAAGCTGTCCAGCATGGACGCCTTCTGCGACCCCGGCGGCATCGTCAAGCTGGCCCACCGGATGGGCCACCCGGCCATTGCCATCACCGACCACGGCGTCTGTCAGGGCTACCCCGAAGCCATGCTGGCGGCGGACGCCATCCACAAGACAGACCCGGACTTCAAGCTCATCTACGGCTGTGAGGCCTACTTTGTCGATGACATGATACCCTGCGTCTACGGCGTGAAGGACGAGCCGCTGAACGGTGAGTTCTGCGTCTTCGACACTGAGACGACAGGCCTCGACCCCGGCGTGGAATATCTGACAGAGATCGGCGCGGTCATCGTGCGGAACGGGGAGGTGGTGGAAGAGTTCGACACCTTCGTAAAACCCGGAAAGCCCATCACCTCCAAGATCACCGAGCTGACCGGCATCACCAACGAGATGGTAGCCGACGCCCCCGGCGAGGCCGAGGCGCTGAAAGCCTTCCTCGACTTTGTGGATGGCCGCATCCTCGTGGGTCACAACGCCCACTCCTTCGACATCCGGTTCCTCCGCGCTGCCGCCAAGCGGAGCGGAATCGAGTTTGAGCCGACCTATATCGACACCCTGACCATGGCTCAGGCCATGTACCCCGGCCTCCACAACTACAAGCAGGGGACCATCAACAAGCATCTGGAGCTGCCCGCCTACGAGGCCCACCGCGCCTGCGAGGACTCTGCCGCACTGGGCCGCATCTTCTGCGTCATGCTGAAGGATCTGGAGGAAAAGCAGGTCACTGCCGTCAGCGGCATCAACACCGGCCTCGGCGGGAACCGCGAGGTGCTGAAAAAGAAGTATTATCACCTCATCATCCTCGTGCGCAGCCAGATGGGCCTGAAAAACCTCTATAAAATCGTCAGCGAGGCCCATGTCAACTACTTCTTCAAGAAGCCCCGCGTCCCCCGCAGCCTTCTGAACAAGTATCGGGACGGCCTTATCCTCACTTCTGCCTGTGAAGCAGGAGAACTTTACAGGGCGATCGTGGAGGGCCGCTCCTACGAAGAACTGAAGAAAATTGCATCGTACTACGATGTTTTGGAGGTCCAGCCCCTGGGCAACAACGCCTATATGGTACGGGAGGGCAAGGTGGAGAGCGAAGAGGTCATCAAGGACTTCAACCGCACCGTCATCAAGCTGGGCGAAGACCTGCACAAGCCCGTCATCGCCACCGGCGACGTCCATTTCACCGAGCCAGAGGACGCAATCTACCGCTCTGTCCTGCAGGCGGGCAACGGCTTCAAGGACGCGGACAACCAGCCGCCCCTGTTCTACCGCACCACCGAGGACATGCTGAACCAGTTCAGCTACTTGCCCAGGGAAAAGGCCTACGAGATCGTCGTGACCAATCCCCGCAAGATAGCGGCCAGCATCGACGGCAACGTCCGCGCCATCCCGCGCGGCACCTACCCGCCCAGCATCGAGGGCGCAGAACAGCAGCTCCGGGATGCGACCTGGGAACACGCCAAGCGGGACTACGGCGACCCTCTGCCCGAGATCGTGGAGAAGCGCCTGCAAAAAGAGCTGGACTCCATCTGCGGCCACGGCTACGCCGTCCTGTACGTCATCGCGGTCAAACTGGTGGCCTATTCCAACGCGGGCGGCTATCAGGTGGGCAGTCGTGGTTCGGTCGGCTCGTCGGCTGTGGCCCACTTCTCCGGCATCTCGGAGGTCAACAGTCTGCCGCCCCACTACCGCTGCCCCAAGTGCAAATACAGCGAGTTCATCACCGACGGCAGCGTGGATGACGGCTTCGACCTGCCCGACAAGAACTGCCCCCACTGCGGCACCGGGATGCTGGTGGACGGCCACGACATCCCTTTCGAGACCTTCCTTGGCTTCTACGGCGACAAGGAGCCTGATATTGACCTGAACTTCTCGGGCGAATACCAGTCCAACGTCCACCGCTACACGGAGGAGCTGTTCGGCAAAGCCAACGTCTTCAAGGCAGGCACCGTCTCCGGTATTCAGGATAAGACGGCCTACGGTTACGTCAAAAAGTATCTGGACGATCGGGGGAGAACGGTCAACCACGCCGAGGAGAATCGCCTGACGCTGGGCTGCACCGGCGTCAAGCGTACCACCGGCCAGCATCCCGGCGGCATGGTCGTCGTGCCGGATACCTATGAGATCTATGACTTCTGCCCCATCCAGCACCCGGCGGACGATGTGGCGGGCGGTCTGCTGACTACCCACTTCGAGTTCAAGTACCTCCACGACACCCTGCTCAAGCTGGACGAGCTGGGCCACGATATGCCCACCTTCTACAAGTATTTCGAGGAGTACACCGGCATCCCCGTGGACAGCATCCCCATGAACGACCCCAAGGTCTACAGCCTGCTCACCAGCCCGGAAGAGCTGGGTGTGACGCCGGAGCAGATCGACAGCCAGACCGGCACCTTCGGCATCCCCGAGATGGGCACCAACTTCGTGCGCGGAATGCTGGTGGAGGCCCGTCCCAAGAATTTCTCCGAGCTGATCCAGATCTCGGGCCTGTCCCACGGCACCGACGTCTGGACGGGCAACGCCGACGAGCTCATCCGCAGCGGCACCTGCACCATCGCGGAGGTCATCGGCTGCCGTGACAGCATCATGCTCTATCTGCTCCGCAAGGGCCTCGAGCCCAAGATGGCCTTCGATATTATGGAGGCTGTCCGTAAGGGCAAGGTGGCCAAGGGCGGCTTTGCGCCCGGCTGGGAGGAGGCCATGCGGGAGCACGAGGTTCCGGACTGGTACATCGAGAGCTGCCGCAAGATAAAATATATGTTCCCGAAAGCCCATGCGGTGGCCTACCTGATGTCGGCCATCCGGCTCATGTGGTTCAAGCTCTACCACCCGCAGGCGTTCTATGCGGTGTACTTCACCGTCCGCGGCGATGACATCGACTATGAAGCCGCTGTGGGGGGCGCGGCGGTGGCCCGCGCCCACATGAACGAGGTGAAGCGCCGCCTCAAGGAAGAAAAGAACGCCAAGGATGAAGATGTGCTCGTCTCGCTCCAGCTGGTCAACGAGATGCTGGTGCGGGGCTACGAGTTCCTGCCCATCGAGCTGGGCAAGAGCCGGGGCTCCAAGTATGTGGTGGAGGACGGCAAGGTGCGCCTGCCCTTCTGCTCCCTGAAAGGTCTGGGCGGTGCCGCCGCCGATGCGCTGGAAAATGTGACCATCCACGGCGAAGAGTATCTCTCCATCGAGGAGCTGCAGCAGGCCTCCGGCGTTGGCAGCAGCATTATCGACCGCCTGCGTCAGGTGGGCGCTCTGGGCGACCTGCCGGAAAGCAGTCAGGTGAGCTTCTTCTAAAATTGCAGCAAAAAACGACCTCTGCAGCCGGATGGACCGGAAGCAGAGGCCGTTTTGTTATACGATCAAGTTTCTGAGCAGGGGAGCAGCTTACTCCACGCTGATCATATAGTAGTAGACCGGCTGACCGCCGCGGATGTGGCTGACCTCAACGTGGTTGGGGCATTTTGCCTTGACGATCTCGGTCACCTTCTCGGCATCCTCGTCGGAGACGTCGCAGCCGGAGATGATGGTGACGAAGCTGGAATCCTTCTTGCACATACTGCGGGCCAGACGATAGGTGGCCTTGGTGATGTCGTTGGAGGTGAAGACGATCTTGCCGTTCTCCAAGGCCATGATCTCGCCCTTCCGGATCCGCTTGCCGTCGTACTCGCTGTCGCGGGCGGCGTAGGTGATGAGGCCGGTGGAGACCTTATCGGCGGCAGACATCATGTTGATGGTGTTGGCCTCGACGGTAGCAGAGGGGTCGAAGTTCAGCAGAGCGGTGATGCCCATGGGGACGGTGCGGGTGGGCAGAACGACCACCTGACGGTCAGCCAGCTTCTGGGCCTGCTCAGCAGCCATGATGATGTTCTTGTTGTTGGGCAGAACGAAGACGGTCTTGGCCGGGACGCTCTGGATGGCGGCAAGGATGTCCTCGGTGGCGGGATTCATGGTCTGACCGCCGGAGACGACAGCGTCAGCGGCCAGGTCGGTGAAGACAGCCTTCAGGCCCTCACCGGCGGCGACAGCAACGAAGCCATAGTCGCGGCTGGGGTCAACGGCAGCGTAGACGAACTCGCTGGCGGGGTCGGGCTTCTTCTCGGCGGAAGCCTGCTTCTCGAGGCTCTTGCCCTGCTTCTGGCGGGCCAGGAACTGCTCGTGCATATTCTCGATCTTGAAGTTGGTGAGGTAGCCGTACTTGATGGCCTCGCTCAGGATCTTGCCGGGGTCGGCGGTGTGGACATGGAGGTTGATGACGTCATCGTCCTCGATGCAGACGACGCTGTCGCCGTTGGACTCGGCGAAGGCGCGCATCTTTGCGGCGCTTGCGCCCTCGTTCTTGTTGATGAGGAACTGGGTGCAGTAGCCGTTCTTGATGTCCTCGACCTTCATCAGGTCGTCGGTGAAGACGCCCTTGCCGGCGTTCTCGGTGGAGAGCTTGGCCTTGTTGGGGACAGCCTCGCCGCCGGCCACGATGTCCTCACCGTGGAAGACCTTGCCCATGCCCTCGAAGATGATCATGATGCCCTGGCCGCCGGCGTCCACGACGCCGGCCTTCTTCAGGACGGGCAGCAGGTTGGGGGTGTCCTCCAGAGCCTTCTGACCGGCGGTCATCACGACGTCCCACAGCTCGGCCACGTCCTCTTTGCCGCAGGCAGCAGCTTCCTCGGAAGCGATGCGGGCGACGGTCAGGATGGTGCCTTCGGTGGGCTTCATGACAGCCTTGTAAGCGCCCTCGACGCCCTTCTTCAGCGCAGCCACGATGTCGGAGGCGTCAGCCTCCTTTTTGCCCTCCAGAGCTTTGGAGAAGCCGCGGAACAGCAGGCTGGTGATGACGCCGGAGTTGCCGCGGGCGCCGCGCAGCATGGCGGAGGCGGCGGTCTTTGCGGCCTCGCCCACGGTGCAGCTGTCGTCCATGGCCTGCAGCTCACGGACGGCTGAGCCGACGGTCATGCCCATGTTGGTGCCGGTGTCGCCGTCGGGGACGGGGAACACGTTCAGCTCGTCCACGCGGGAGCGCTGGTTGTTGATGTTGTTTGCGCCGGAAATAATGGCGTCGCGCAGGATCTTACCAGAAATCATTGCTTTTTACTCCTTATATCTTCCCGGTACCCCCGGGCGGGCTTTGTCTCATCAGGCAACCACGTCATCGACCGATACGACCACGCGGGCGACTTTCAGGCCGGTGGCCTGCTCCACCTCATCCTTCACGCGGTGCGAGATGGAACGCGCGGCGGTGGAGATGTTCAGCCCGTAGCTGACGGCAATGTGCAGCTCGATCACGAGACGGCCCTCTTCCTGTGTGACACGGACGCCCTTGGCCGAATCGTCCACGCCGCGCACGGCGCTGCGGACACGGTCGGTCAGATCACGGGGGGCCATTGCGGCCACGCCGTAGCATTGTTTGGTTGCCTCGCCCACGAGCGTGGAAAAATACTCGGCTGAGAAGCTGACATCTCCCAGCGGAAAACGGGAAGTGATCATAGTCGCTCTGCTCCTTTTATTCATTATAATACCCCGGTCCGCACGGCGGCGGGGCGGTGCGCGGGCCAAAGAAGGCGGCGTACCACTTTTATTATACAACTTTATGAGGAAGCTGTACAGCATATAATTGCTGACAGAAAGAAAAAAGTCAGGCGCGGCTTACCCGTCTCGGTCTGTTTCGACACCGCAAAGCCGGTATACTGAAAGACAGAGCCGCAAAGGGCCGCGTTCCTGTTGTTAGTATAGCACAAAATCCTTCGCAGTGCATCCATTTCGTGAATATTTATCCGACAAAACAAAAGATGATTGTGAATAAAATATAAAAGATGACGCAGGCATCTTTATCTTACTATGAAAAAGTGCTAAAATCTAAGGTGGCAAGAGTAAGACTGTATCCGGCACAGGATGCCGGGGCATTCGGCTGCCAAGGTGCTGAAGACAGGAATTTGCTGCGGCTGCACAGGAGCTGCGGCCCGGCGGCGGAAAAGTTCACAATAGGAGTTGTTTTCATGAATATTCTGTTTTTCCTTTCCCCCAAGCAGGACCTGATGTATGTGTACGATGACTTCACCCTCCGCCAGACGCTGGAAAAATGGGAGAACAACCGCTACGCATCCATCCCGGTGCTCAACCGCAAGGGAGAGTATGTGGGGACCCTGACGGAGGGGGACATCCTCTGGGGGCTGAAAAAGTTCCACGGCCTCGACCTTGAGGCGGCAGAGGACATCCCCATCCGGGAGTTTGACCACAAGCGGGACTACAAGGCCGTCACGGTCACCACGAGCATGGACCAGCTCATCGAGGCGGCCATGAACCAGAACTTCGTCCCCGTCGTGGATGACCGGGGAATGTTCATCGGCATCGTCCGCCGTCAGGCCATCATCCGCTACTGCTACGACCGCTCCCGCGCTGCCGCCACAGAGCAGCGCAGAAAGCCCGAAAAGCAGGAAAAACGAGTCCCGGTTTCTGCCGGGGTGCAGTAAAACAGGAAAAGGCCCCGCCGCTCTGCATGAAATGTGCAGGGCAGCGGGGCCTTTCTATGCCTGTGGGAAGGGGAGAGCGGTGCTTCAGCCCACGGTGAGGCTGGAATCGGTGAACCGGTGGGTCAGGACAGCCTCGGCGTCCTCGCCGCCCATGGCCAGCAGCTCGTCCACCGAGAGGGTGGTGGAGCAGAGGATGGTCTGGAAGGTGATGGTCTCGATGCCCTCAGCCCGCAGCTGACGCAGGGCGGCCAGCGAGATGCGGAAGGAGGCTGTGAGCCGTCCGACGCAGACGGTGAGGGTATTGCCGCTCTGGGTGCTGGTGTAGGAGATGCGCTGGCCGTCCTTGTCGGTGACAGTCAGGCCGGGGAGGGGAGAGGCGGGTGCGGACGGGGCGGCAGAGCCGCTGTCAGAAGAGGAAGAAGACTCCTCGGGGATAACAGATCCTTCCGGCTCCACAGGGCGGGGGATGGGGACCTGAGCGATGACCTTGCCGTCGGCATCGGTGGCAGTGACTTTTGCGCCCGGACCCAGCTTGTCCTTGATGGTGTCGAGGACAAGCTCACTGCCTTTCTGCGAGAGGGCCTTGCCGTTGGGACTGCCGGCCTTGGCGGTCAGCTCAAGGCTGCCCGACAAATCGATGACGCTGCTGTAGATGCCGCTGCCGCCGTTGCTGGAGCCGCTGCTGCCGCCAGCGGCTTCGACCGTACCGCCGGAGATGGCGACACGGTCGAAGCTGCAGATGCCGTAGCCGCCGACTTTGCCGCCGTTGCCGCCAGCGGCGTTGACCGTATTGCCGGAGATGGTGACGCCGCCGCCGCTGCGGATGCCGTCGCCGCCGTAGCCGTCTTTGCTGTCGCCGCCAGCGGCTTTGACCGTACCGCCGGAAATGGTGACGCCGCCGTCGCTGCGGATGCCGTCGCCGCCGAGGCCATTACTGCCCGTGCTACCGCCTCCGGTGGCAGTGACCGTACCGCCGGAGATGGTGACGTCGCCGCTGTCGCTGCAGATGCCGTCGCCGCCGTCGGAGCCGTTTTTGCCGTCGCCGCCATTGGCGTTGACCGTACCGCCGGAGATGGTGACGTCGCCGCTGACGCTGTAGATGCCGCTGCCGCCGGAGCCAACACTGCCCGTGCTATTGCCTCCGGTGGCAGTGACCGTACCGCCGGAAATGGTGAGGCTGCCGCGGCTGGTGATGCCGTCGCCGCCGTAGATGTCGCCGTTACCACCGGTGAGATGGTTTTCGCCCTTCAGGGTCAGCGTCACGTCGCCGTTCGAAGTGAGGGCGGAACCGGAGTCTGTCTTGATGTTCACGTTGTCCAGCGTGACCTCGACCTTATCGTTCCCGGCGTCGATGGTCACGGTGTTGGAAGAAGCGGTGTCCTCACGATTTTTGATGATGGTGTCGGTGTCTTCCACCTCCTGATTCGCCCCCTGTGAGACTTTGTTTGTCCCTTCGGTCTCGCCTGCCTTCACGGTGATGTCACCATCCTCGATGTACCATTCCTTTGCAAAGGCCGGGGCGGCAAGGGTGGTGAGCATTGCGGCAGTCAGGATAAACGCCGCTGCCCGCTGAGAGGCCGGACGGGGTAAATCTATACCCCCCCCCCCACCGTATGGAGGGGGCGACCCAGAACACACATCGCAAGTTTACGATAAGAGAGCATACAAAAACCTCCTTTGAACGGTGAAAAGAAATGGTGAGACCGTAGAATATCAGGTTACTTTAAATATACCGCATCTGCGGAAAAAAATCAACAAAACCTGCGCGAATCGCCCTGTTTCCTGCGTGAATGGAGAAAAACCGTCAGATTTTGGCTCTGACAAAGAGACAGCTTATCGCTGCATGGCGGCTCTCGGGAGACGGGCTTGCCCTCTCCGTCATCGCTTGCGCGATGCCACCTCTCCCAAAGGGAGAGGCACTGGCGTGCCGGTGAGGCCCACGCGGAACGAGCAAAGCTTACTCTATCCGAAAACGGTAGTGCTCCGCTGTCTAGATTCACGACAGCTTGACAAGGGATATTGTCCCGAAGCTGCTGCCCTCTGTAGCAAGGCCCGCCCTTTTGCGTCATATCGGGCCTCGGGCGTCCAGTAGGAAGTGGCCCGGCCTGCCAATGGCTCTCCCTTTGGGAGAGCTGTCACCGAAGGTGACTGAGAGGGCTAGGACGCCGACAGAGAGGCTTTTCTGCGCCTTTTTGCTCAAAAAACTTCTTGAAGATACATTTTATTGGACTTTTATTCTGCTATACTCCTGTCAGAACAAAAAGACACAGGAGGGAAGAGGAATGAAAGACATTGAGCTTCGGTATGTGGGCGGTCATGTGGAGGTGTATACGGGGGCGGGCGCGTTCCTGTTCTCGGCGGACACCCTGCGGGAGGCGATGGAAGAGCTGGATGCCGCCTGACGCATTCCCGGGAATGCCGGAAAGCACCGGGCGGGAGTTAGAAAATACTAATATAAAATGGATGTAAAATTCAAGAAAGGAACTGTCTGAGAAAGCCCGGAAATCTTAAAATTCCGGTCAAAAAAGTGATTTTCCTGTAAAATAATGCTTGTTGAGCCGGGGGGTTCGATGCTATAATAAAAAGGACGGCGTTTTGCGTATGGAGAGCTAGGCACGGCCGTCTTGTGCAAGGGAGCAATAGGAAGATTTTAGGAGCATTGTTTTATGGACATTACACACATCACCTCTCTGCTGGGCGGTATTGCGCTGTTCCTGTATGGCATGTCGATCATGGGTGCCGGCCTCGAAAAGCTGGCCGGCGGCAAGATGCAGGGCATATTGCAGAAACTGACTTCGTCCACCATCAAGGGCGTCATTTTCGGCACCCTCATCACCGGCGTCATCCAGTCGTCGGCCGGTACGGTCGTCATTTGCGTCGGCCTCGTCAACTCCGGCATCATGACCCTTACGCAGTCGGTAGGCGTTATCATGGGTGCAAACATTGGTACTACGGTCACCGGTCAGCTCATCCGCATGGCGGATATTTCGGGCGACAGCCTCATCCTGACCCTCATCCAGCCCAAGACGTTTGCGCCGGTGGTGGCGTTTATCGGCTGCATTTTTTATGTGTTCATCCGCAACGCGAAGAAAAAGAACATCGGCCAGATCATGCTGGGCTTCGGCATCCTCTTCACGGGCATGAGCCTGATGGACACCGGCGTGTCGCCCCTGCGTGAGAGCGCAGCGTTCCAGGAGCTGTTCGTCACCATGACCAACCCCATCCTCGGCGTTCTCGTGGGCGTGGTGGTCACGGTCATCATCCAGTCCTCTTCGGCCTCTGTGGGTATCCTGCAGGCGCTGTCCAGCACCGGCCTCGTCACCTTCAGCTCGGCCATCCCCATCGTGCTGGGCGCCCACATCGGCACGGCCTTCACCCCGCTGCTGACCATCGGCGGCTCCTCCAAGGACGGCAAGCGCGCCGCCCTCATCCACCTGTACTTCAACATCATCGGCAGCGTCATCCTGCTGGCGCTGGTCTATGCAGTCCAGTTCACCATCGGCATCCCCATGTGGGGCGATGTGATGAACAAGAGCAGCATTGCAAATATCCACACCATGACCAGTGTCATTGCGATGCTGCTCTTCCTGCCCTGCAGCGGCGTGCTGTCCAGACTGGCCATGATGACCGTGCCGAACAGCGATGAGGAAGCGCAGGAGCTGAGCATGCCTGTGCTGGATGAGCGTCTGTTCAAGAGCCCGGCTGTGGCGCTGCAGCAGGCCAAGAACGCGGTGGTCAAGATGTCCCGCCGCGCAGCCCGCAACGTCGGCCTCGCCACCCCGCTGCTGCTCAGGATGGACGAGGACGTCGTGAGTGCCATCGATGTCCGCGAGAACCTCATCGACCGGATGGAGGTGGATATCTCCAACTACCTCATCAAGCTGGCAGACCAGGAGCTGGGCGACGCGGAGAGCCATGAGGTGACCGAGCTGCTCAACTTTGTCACCGAGTGCGAGCGCATCGGCGACTATGCAGTCAACATCAAAGAAAAGGCGCAGGAGCTGGCCGACAAGGAAGTCACCTTCAGCGAGAAGGCACAGCAGGAGCTGAAGCTTCTCGACAATGCGCTGGAAAAGATACTGACCCTCACCACGGACGCCTTCGAGTTCGACGACGCCCGGACCGCCAGCCAGGTGGAGCCGCTGGAACAGGTCATCGACATCCTCGTGGAGCGGCTTCGTGCGCAGCACATCAAGCGTCTGAAGGATGGTGTCTGCTCCATTGATACCGGTGTCGTCTATCTCGATGTGCTGAGCAATGTAGAGCGTATCTCGGACCACTGCTCCAACATCGCCGCCCGTCTGGTGGGCATGGAGGCAGGCGAGGACTACGACTCCCATACCCTCAAGAATATGATGCACCACAACCCCACCAAGGAATATATGCTCAATTACGAGCAGTGCCGCAGGGACTACCTCGTCCCGCTGGAACAGCTCGAAGCCTGATCCTGATAAAGGATAAAAACAGTGCAGACCTCCCCGGGGTGGTCTGCACTGTTTTCGTTTATTCACCCAGGTCTTCCAGCAGCGCCCGGAGGGCCGTTTCGCCGGTGACGTAGAGGCCCTGCTTGAGCCGGAGGGCATCGGCCTCGGGCAGGAGATTGACATAGATGCCGGTGCGCAGGAGCCGCTTGTCGGGCAGCCCGTTGTCGGAGCAGGTGTAGACGACCACCCGCCCGCCCTCGTCGCAGAGGTAGAAGTCGGTGCCGCTCTGCCCGGCGGAGCCCTGCGCGGCCAGACCCGGCTCGGAGGCCGGCGTCTCTTCGCCGGAATCGGCAGGGAAGGGGAGACTGGGCAGGGCCATCCAGAACAGGCTGAATACGATGGTAAAAATGCACAGCGCATAAAAAATGCAGAGCCAGACCTTGCGCATGGCAGTGGACTCCTTTCGGCTGAAATGGTGTTTCAGACGGTAGTATGTGCAAAAGAAAACTGCCTCAGACAGGGATGCAGAATTTTCACACCCGGATGCTGTACTTTGGCGGGGCAGATGTGCTATACTAACATCGTATCCCGTCGATTTTCCCCCTTGCGGAAGCGGGCGGCGCGGACTATAATGTGTTATTATGGCTGTGGGCCGTCTGGCCGCAGCAGGAACAGCAAACGGCATCGTCAGAGGATGCTTTGAGATGCAGAACAGTGAAAATTGCGATAGGAGGCGATCCTTATCTCAAACAATGAAAGACGGAGACTCCACAGTGATGGTGCGCTCCGGGAGCAGCGGCCCGCAGCGGAGCAGAACCGGCGGGTCCGTGAGGCCCGCGGGCCGCAGGAGCAGGGAGAAAAGCACGGCCATCCCGCTCTCGGATTCCTGGGCCGGACCATCGTCACCCTCGTCTGTCTGGGCATTATGGCGGGCAGTCTGGTGGCAGTGGGCGCTGTGTACTATGTGGTGCAGGCTACGGCCAGTGACGGCGACCTGCTGAACCTCGACAACATCGAACTGAGCCAGTCGAGCCTTGTGGTGGCCACCGACCCCGACACCGGCGCACAGGTGGAGTACGCCACCCTGCGCTCCTCCAACAGCCACCGCGTCTGGGCGGACCTCGAGCAGATCCCCACCAACCTACAGTATGCGTTCATCTGCACCGAGGACAAAGACTTTTACAGCGAGCCGGGCGTCAACTTCAAGCGCACCATCGGCGCGATGATTAATGAATACCTGCTGCCCATCTACAGCTCCAAGCAGGGCGCCTCCACGCTGGAACAGCAGCTCATCAAGAACCTGACCAGCGACAAGAGCGCCAGCGGCATCGAGGGCGCACTGCGCAAGCTGCGCGAGATCTACCGCGCCCTCATCCTGAGCCGCAGCTACTCCAAGGAGACCATTCTGGAAGCCTACCTGAACACCATCAGCTTCACCGGTACCATCCAGGGCGTCCAGACGGCGGCAAACGAGTACTTCGACAAGGATGTCAGCGAGCTGACCCTCTGGGAGTGCGCGTCCATCGCCTCCATCACCAAGAATCCCACCAACTATAACCCCTACACCAACCCCGAGAACCTCATCAACCGCCGGAACTTCCTGCTCTACAATATGTGGCAGCAGGGTGTCATCTCGGAGGAGGATTACCGCAGCGCCGCTGCCCAGCCGCTGGTGCTGGCAGAGACGGACAACACGAAGAAGAGCAGCTCCACCACCTCTTACTTCACCGATGCCCTCTTCAACGAGGTGGTGAAGGACATCATGGCCAAGGAGGGCGTGGACGAGTCCACCGCCCAGAGTATGCTCTACACCGGCGGCTATACCATCGAGGCAACGGTCAACCCCAAGATCCAGACCGCGATGGAGAACCTGATGCTCAACACCGACGACGCCTACTTCCCGGCCGGCTGGCATGAGGAAGAGGTGACCAGCATCTCCGACGACGATGTGCAGGTCTTCAATGAGGACGGCACCCCCAAGACCCGCACCGGCGAGGACGGTACGGTCTACTATTACCGCAACGTCCGCACCCAGGCGGCGATGGTCACGCTGGACTATGACGGCAATGTCATCGCCATGGTGGGCGGTCTGGGCGAAAAGACCAAGAGCCTTTCCCTGAACCGCGCCTACGGCGTCACCCGTCAGACCGGTTCTACCATCAAGCCCATCGGCGCCTATGCGCTGGGCATCGAGTACGGTCTGGTCAACTGGTCTACCATGCTCAACAACTCGCCCCTCTACCTCAAGCAGGACATGGTCATCCGTGACGAGGACTACTGCCGCCGGAACGGCCTCATGGGCCTGACGGACAAGCAGCTGAAAGCCTACCCCAACGCATGGCGCAGCTGGCCCCGCAACTACGACGGCAACTACGGCGACGGCTCCGACCTGCCGCTCTGGAACGGCCTCGCACGCTCCCTGAACACCATCGCCATCCGCGTTGGCGACCTCGTGGGCGCGAACAACATCTTCAACTTCGTCTACAATACCCTGCAGCTCAGCACGCTGGACCCCGTCAACGATGTGGGCCTTGCACAGATGGTCATGGGCAGCCAGACCCACGGCGTCACTCCGATGGCGCTGGCGGCGGCGTTCCAGATCTTCTACGACGGCGAGTACACCACGCCTCACCTCTACACCCGTGTGCTCGACCGGGACGGCAACATCTATATGGAGAGCAACGACACCAGCTATCAGGCTCTGACGCCCCAGACGGCCTACGTCATGAACCGCCTGCTGAAGAACGTCCTGTTCTCCAGCGTCGGTACGGCCAGCGGCCGCTACCCCAACTCCAACGGCATGGAGGCCTTCGGTAAGACCGGTACGGCCAGCGATGAAAAGGACCTGTGGTTCGTGGGCGGCACGCCCTATTACGTCACCGCTGTGTGGTGGGGCTACGACGCGCCCTTCGATATGACCCAGACCCTCGGCAAGCAGCAGGCCAAGACCCGCACCTGTGTCATGGCCTGGAAGGCCCTGATGGAGCAGGTCCAGGCAGACCTGCCCTATAAGGCATTCCCGGCGGCTGACGGCGTCGTGGAGCGCAGCTACTGCACCCAGAGCGGCCTGCTGGCCAGCGGCTCCTGCCCGAGCACGGCAGTGGGCTACTACCGTGCCGACGACCTGCCCGACGTCTGCAATTATTCCCACGGTCAGGCAGCTGTCGCCAGCCAGCCTCTCGCGCCTGAGCCGGACACCACCAATCTGGACACCGACTGAGGCAAAAATCATACTTTTCGGTACATCGGGTTGCAGATTCGGTGCGCTGAAGGGGTACTTCACGGCTCAAAACTGGATAATCTGACAAAATAGCATCCGACCTCTTGCAATGCGGGGAGCCGGATGCTATTATATTTTCTGCAAGAACACTTGTGTTTGAGAGGTGAACAAGTTGGAACGCCGTTTTTATCTGGTGGATGCGCAGGTCCTGCCGGAGGTCTTCCTCAAGGTCGTCCGGGCCAAGGAGCTTCTGGCCAGCGGAGAGGCACGCAGCATTTCGGCTGCGACCCGCAGCGTAGACCTGTCGCGCAGTGCATTTTATAAATATAAGGACTGCATTTTTGACTCGGAGAATGGCCGCGAGGTCATCACCGTCATGGCGACCCTGCGGGACGAGACGGGTGCGCTGCAGAGCCTTCTGGCCGGCATCAGTGCTGCCGGTGCCAGCATCGTGACCATCAATCAGTCTACTCCGGAGAACGGAGCCGCGCTGGTGGCTGTCACCATCCGCACCGACACCATGCAGATGAGCCCCGAGGAGCTGACGGAAAAGCTTTCGCGCCAGCGGATGGTCGTGGGCGTACACTGCGGATACAATCTGTGACAGTACATTCATAGAAAAAAGGAACGAGGGCAGTATCATGGCAAAAATCGCGATTCTGGGCTTTGGCACGGTGGGCAGCGGCGTGTACGAGGTGCTCTGCCGCAACGCCGCAGGCGTCTCCCACCGCGCAGGCGAACCGGTGGAGGTCAAGTACATCCTTGACCCCAAGGACTTCTCGGATCATCCGGCCGCACAGCTGTTTATAAAGAATTTTGACGCCATTCTGGAAGACCCCGAAGTGAAGGTCGTCGTCGAGACCATCGGCGGCACCCGCTTCGCTTACCCTTACGTCAAGGCCTGCCTCGAGAGCGGCCGGAGCGTCTGCACCTCCAACAAGGAGATGGTGGCCACCTACGGCGCAGAGCTGCTGGCTCTGGCCAAGGCACACAACTGCGCCTTCCTGTTCGAGGCTTCGGTGGGCGGCGGCACGCCCATCATCACCCCGATGCACCAGTGCCTCGCGGCCAACGTCATCACCGAGGTGGAAGGCATCGTCAACGGCACCACCAACTTCATGCTCACCAAGATGGCGCGGGAGGATCTGGGCTTTGACGAGGCTCTGAAGATCGCTCAGGAGCTGGGCTACGCCGAGACGAGGGACCCCGGCGACGATGTGGACGGCCGCGACGCCTGCCGCAAGATCGCCATCCTGTCCTCGCTGGTCTGCGGCCACCAGATCTACCCCCAGAACATCCCCACCCGCGGCATCCGCGACATCACGGTGGATGATGTGGCTGCGGCAGAGAAGCTGGGCTGCGTCATCAAGCTCATCGCCTGGATGAAGCGGGGCGAGGACGGCAGCGTTGCCGCCGGTGTCGAGCCCTGCCTCGTGCCGAAGGCAAACCAGCTGGCCGGTGTCGATGACGTCTTCAACGCCGTCCTCGTCAAGGGCGATATGCTGGGCGACGTGGTCTTCTACGGCAAGGGCGCGGGCAAGCTGCCCACCGCCAGTGCTGTCGTGGCCGACGTGGTGGACGCCCTCAAGAACGGCGTCAAGGTCCACGACAGCCTGTTCTGGCAGCCCGCCGAGCCGGTGGAAGGAATGCTCACCGACCCCGCTCCCGCCGCATACTATGTGCGTGTGGAAGGCATCGCCCCGGCGGTGGCCGAGGCCATCTACGGCAAGGGCCATGTGGTGGAGGAGCATTTCGACGGCTGCTCCTACTTTGTGGACAGCGCCGACGGCAAGGCTCTGGCCGAAGCGGCCCGCAAGGTAGAGGCCATGGGCGGCAGCGTGAAGCTGGTGCTCCGCCGCCTGCCTGAGGACGTCTGAGCGTGAGAGAAGAGGGAACTGCGATGAAGATAAAAGTTTCCGTCCCGGCCACCAGTGCCAACATCGGCTCCGGCTTCGATGCGCTGGGTCTGGCCGTGACCTTGTACAATACCGTGACCTTCGAAGAGAGCGACCATCTGGACATCTCGGCGGCGGACGGCACCCGCATTCCCCGCGGCGAGACCAATCTGGTCTACCGCTCGGCCAAGGGTCTGTTCGATAAGGTCGGCAAGACCATGCCGCCCCTCAAGCTCGTCCAGACCAACGCCATCCCGATGGCCCGGGGCCTCGGCTCGTCCTCGGCCTGCATCATCGCGGGCCTGCTGGGCGCGAACCGGATGCTGGGCGATGTGCTCAACACTCAGGAGCTGCTGACGCTGGCCACCTCCATCGAGGGCCACCCGGACAATGTGGCACCGGCCCTTCTGGGCGGTCTGGCCAGCAGCGTTTTCGAGGACGGCGTTGTCTACTCCGTCAAGCGGGATGTGGACGAGAGCCTCTGCTTCGCGGCCATCGTGCCGGACTACAAGCTGCTGACCGAAGCCGCCCGTGCGGCCCTGCCCAAAGAGGTCACCCACAAGGATGCGGTGTATAACCTGTCCCGTGCGGCCCTCATCCCGGCGGCGTTCTGCGAGGGCCGCCACGACCTGCTGGCCATTGCCACCGAGGATAAGCTCCACCAGCCCTACCGGATGCCCCTGATGCCCGGCTCGAAGGAGGTCTTCGATATGGCGCGGCTCTGCGGCGCCAAGGCGGTGTACGTCTCGGGCGCCGGCAGCACCGTGATGGCTGTGGCCGAAAAGGCCAACGCCGAGAAATTTTACTCCAAACTGGAAAAGGGCCTCGAGCTGCTGGAAGGTTTGGACGGATGTGAAGCATTTACACTGCTGCGGCTGGATGCCGACAACACCGGTGCGACAGTGGAATGATAAACAGGACCGGAAGTGCAAGACCGCTTCCGCCCGGTGTACCCCTCACACACTGAGGGAGCAAAAAGAGGAGAGTGACAAGATATGGCGTTGATCGTACAGAAGTTCGGCGGTTCTTCGGTGAAGGACCGGGACCGTATCTTCAACGTGGCCCGCATCGTGGCCAACACCCACAACGCGGGAAATGACGTGGTCGTGGTGGTGTCCGCACAGGGCGACACCACCGACGACCTCATCGCAAAGGCAGCAGAGATCACCCACAACCCTTCTGCCCGTGAGATGGATATGCTGCTGGCAGCAGGCGAGGAGATCAGTATCGCCCTGCTGGCTATGGCTCTGAACGAGCTGAGCTGCCATGCCACCAGTCTGACCGGCTGGCAGGCAGGCTTCCGCACCGACCGTGCCTACACCAAGGCCCGCATCACCAAGCTGGAGACCGAGCGCATCTCTTCGGAGCTGGAGCGCAACCGCGTCGTCGTCGTGGCAGGCTTCCAGGGCCTGAACAAGCTGGACGACATCACCACGCTGGGCCGCGGCGGTTCCGACACCAGCGCTGTCGCCATCGCAGCAGCGCTCCACGCCGACCGCTGCCAGATCTTTACCGACGTGGAGGGCGTCTACACCGCCGACCCGCGCAAGGTGCGCAACACCCGCAAGCTGGATGAGATCACCTTCGACGAGATGCTGGAACTGGCATCCCTCGGCGCACAGGTGCTCAACAACCGCAGCGTGGAGCTGGCTAAAAAGTATAATGTGGAGCTGGAGGTCCTCTCCAGCCTGAACCCCGTGCCCGGCACGGTCGTCAAGGAGGTTGTAAAAGACGTGGAAGGTATGCTGATCAAGGGTGTCGCAAAGGACACCGACGTTGCTGTTATCACGATCCTGAATGTTCCCGATGAGCCGGGTACCAGCTTCAAGATCTTCGGCCTGCTGGCCCAGAAGAATATCAACGTGGACATCATCCTGCAGTCCACCGGCCGCGAAGGCAAGAAGGACATCAGCTTTACCTGCGCGGAGAGCGAAGCTGAGACTGCCATGCGCGTCCTGCGCGAGAGCGCAAAGTTCGACCAGGTCACCTGCGACGAGACCTGCGCCAAGGTGTCCATCGTGGGTGCCGGTATGCAGAGCCACAGCGGCGTGGCCTCCAAGATGTTCGAGGCCCTGTCCAACAACAACATCAACATCAAGATGATCTCCACCAGCGAGATCAAGATCTCCTGCATCATCGACCGTGAGGACGCCGACAAGGCTGTCAGCGCCATCCACGATATGCTGTTCGAGTAAGACGCGGCTCCAAAGCCGCCGTGCCGTGCGTCCTGCGCCGGTGCGGCGGCTTTTTGCGTACACAATTTTTTTACAGCCCCTGCCGTTTACACCCAGATAAAAGGGGTGTATAATATTATTATCTGCCTGTATCCAGGGCGAACGTCAAAAACAGGAAGGAAACTGCATCATGGAGCAAAATCGACCCGCACCCCGCCGCGCTCTGTCGCCGAAAGAACGCCGCCGGAGACACCGTATCCGCCTCGTGCGCAACTGGACGGTCTTTCTGCTCAGCTGCGGCGCGGTCATGGCTGTGATGACCGGCGGCATCCTCTGGCTGCTGCCCAGGGCCTATGCCCTCATCGCACCGCCGACGGCCTTCGAGGCCCGGGAGTATGAGGGCGGCGCGGAGACGGACCTTTCGGATAAGCGCCTCGTGCTGGTGAATGCAAACCTTCCCCTGACGGAAGAGCCGACGCCGGAGCTGGCTCTGGCCGATGATGCCACCGGTGCTTCGCTGGAAGCCGAGGCCGCCGCAGCCTACCGCGAGATGGCCGAGGCCGCAAGGCGGGATGAGATAGAGCTGGTGCTGACGGCAGGGTATCAGGATGCCGCCGCCCGCCAGAGCGCCTATGAGGTCGCGGTCCAGAGCTGCCGGGAGTCCGGCTGCTCGGAGGAAGAGGCAGCTGTCAGGGCTGCGACCGTCCAGCCTGCGCCGGAGGCCAGCGAATATGCCACCGGCTACGGGGCCGACATCCTCGCGGCAGACAGCATGGAGAAGGACACCGGCTTCGCCGACACCCGCGCCTATGAGTGGCTGGAAGCCTATGCCGCAGAGCACGGCTTCATCCTGCGCTGGCCGCAGGAGCGTCAGGCCGCCACCGGCATGGTGTTTGAGCCGTGGCACTGGCGGTATGTGGGCAGGGACAACGCCCTCGCCATCCGCGCCTCCGGCCTCTCGCTGGAAGAGTATCTGGCGCTGGAACAAACGAAATAATACAAAAGGACGATAGAACATTGAGACGATCCCAAATCGCGCCCGGCGTCCATCTCTCGTATGACGCCGCACAGAAATTCAACCGCTGCCGCATCAGCATCCACTTCGCGTTCCCGGCCCGCCGCGAGACGGCCACGGCCCACGCGCTGCTGCCGCTGGTGATGGAGCGGGGCTATGCCGACTGCCCCGACATGACCCAGATGACCAAAAAGCTGGCCCGCCTCTACGGCGCCGACCTGACCGTGGACGCCCGCCCCATGGGCTGCAGCCACAACCTCTGCGTCAGCATCACCGGCATCAAGGACCAGTTCGCACTGGAAGGGGAGAAGCTGACGCAGGAGTACGCCGCACTGGCCCTCGGCACGGCGTTCCACCCCTATTTTGTGGGCAGCACCTTCGACCCCGAGGCCGTGGGCATCGAAAAGCAGATGCTGAGGAAGGCGCTGGAAGACGAAGTGAACGACAAGCGCCTTTACTGCCAGCGGCAGGCCAACCGCGAGTTCTTCGGCGACAGCCCCGCCGGTGTCCGGCAGGAGGGCTACTTAGAAGAAGTGGACGGCCTGACGCCCGAAGCGCTGACCGAGGCATACTACGAGATGCTGCGGACGGCGAACATCGAGCTCATCGTGCTGGGCTGCGACGAGGCCAGCACCACCGCCGTGAAGGACGCCCTTCTGACGGAGCTTTCGGCCATCGACCGCGCCCCGCTGCCCCGGGCCGAGAACATCGCCATGCCCCGGCGGGAGCCGGTGCGGAAGGTGGAGCATTTCGACACCACGCAGGCCAAGCTCTGTATGCTGTTCACGCTGGGCCGGCCCATGCAGCCTGAACAACTGGCCGCTGTCCGGCTGGCGATGGCCCTCTACGGCGGCAGTGTGACCAGCCGCCTTTTCCTGAACGTCCGGGAGCGCGACCATCTGTGCTACTACTGCTCGTCGTCCTTCCAGAGCTTCACGGGCAGCATGGCCGTCAACAGCGGCGTCGAGCACACCGACGCGGCCCGCGCTGAGCAGGCTGTGCTCAAAGAGCTGGCGGACCTCTGCGACGGCCCTGTCACCGACGAAGAGCTGGAAGACTGCCGCCGGGGCCTGCTGGCCGGGATGAACGGCCTGGAGGATACGCTGGGCGGCATCGAGACATGGTACTATATGGAGGTGCTGCGGGGCGGCCCGGTGCAGACGCCGGACGACGCCCGCCGCGCCCTGCTGGCTGTGACCAGGGAGGATGTGCGGGATATTCTGAGGCAGTTCACCCTGTCGGTGAGCTGTCTGCTGACGCGGGAGGAGGGGAACGAGAATGGCTGAGAACACCCAGAGCGTGCTGGAACGCACCGCCGCTGACCAGTGGAAGGTTCTGCCCTCGGGGCTGACCGTACTCGTCCGCCCCATGCCGGGCTACTCCGGCACCCATGTCATCTACGCCACCCGCTTCGGCTCCATCGACCGGGATTTCCGGCTGGGGGAGCGGGAGGTGCATCTGCCCGCCGGTGTGGCCCATTTCCTCGAGCACAAGATGTTCGAGGATGAGGACGGCGACGCCTTTGCAAAATTCGCCAAGACCGGCGCGAATGCCAATGCCTTCACGGCCTTCGACCGCACCTGCTACCTCTTTACGGCCACGGAACAGCTGGACGAGAGCCTTGACGTGCTGCTGGGCATGGTGGGGCATCCCTACTTTACCGAGCAGACCATCGCCAAAGAGCAGGGCATCATCGGGCAGGAGATAAAGATGTACGACGACAGCCCCGACTGGCGGCTCATCACCGGCCTGTGCGAGTGTCTGTATCACAGCCACCCCATCCGCAGCGATATTGCGGGAACGGTGGAGAGCATCGCGGAGATAACGCCCGAGATGCTCTACGACTGCTGCAAGGCATTCTATGCGCCGGGCAATATGGTGCTGGCCGCAGCGGGCAGCACCAGCATGGAGCAGATCCTGGCTGCCTGCGCCCGCCACGGCCTGATGGACGAGCGCCCGGCGGAAAAGGTCGAGCGCCTGCTCCGCCCCGAGCCGATGACGCTGGCGGCGGCCGAAAAGACCATCGCCATGCCCATCGCAAAGCCCTGCTTCGGTCTGGGCTTCAAAGAAGAGCCGCTGCCTTTCGGCGACCTGCGCAGCGAGATGCTGTACGAGCTCATCCTCTGCTGCATCTGCGGCGGGATGTCGCCGCTCTACCGCCGCCTCTACGACGAGGGCCTGACCGACCCGGGCTTCGGCGGCGAGGTGCTGCGGGTGGACGGATGCTGCTGCATCCTCTTCACCGGCGAGAGCGACCGGCCCGACACCGTCCGGCAGCTTCTGCTGGACGAGATCGAGCGGGTGCGCAAAGAGGGCGTGGACCGGGAGATCTTCACCCTCTGCAAGAACGAAAAATACGGCCAGCTCATCGAAAATCTGGAAAACGTCGAGGATTCGGCCAGCCAGATGGCAGATTTCGCGCTGGCGGGTCAGACTGTGGCCCAGCAGATCACCATGCTGGCGGGCCTGACGGCAGAGGACGCCGACGCGGCATTGCAGCACGTCCTGCGGCCTGAGCGGATGGCCGTGATGCACATCGAGCCGGACGGCACTGCCGTTGAGGACGAGGAAGAAGAGGAGACGGAAGAATGACGAATCTGGTACAGTTCCCGGGCCTCGGCCTCAGCTTTGAGCTGAGCCGGGTAGCCTTCAGCATTGGCGGCATGGATATTTATTGGTACGGCGTCTGCATCGCCTTTGGCCTCTGCCTCGCATTGGTCTTTGCGTTCCGCCGCTGCACGGAGTTCGGCATCGACGCCGATTCGATGGTGGATGTCATCCTCATCGGCGTGGTGCTGGGCATCGCCAGCGCCCGCCTGTATTATGTGGCGATGGCACCCTATAATTACGATACCATCTGGGATGTGCTGGCCGTCCGCGACGGCGGTCTGGCCATCTACGGCGGCATCATCGGTGCCTTTGTGTTCGGCGGCCTGGCCTGCAAATGGCGGGGCGTGCCGGTGCTGCCCATGTTCGACCTGGCCGGCATGGGCTTCCTCATCGGACAGGGCTGCGGCCGCTGGGGCAACTTCTTCAATCAGGAGGCTTTTGGCTGCAACACCACCCTGCCCTGGGGCATGTTCAGCGAAGCAACGGAGGATTACCTGATGGGCAGCACCGTCACGGTGCCGAAGGGCGTCACCATCGACCCCGCCATGCCCGTCCACCCCACCTTCCTCTACGAGAGCATCTGGTGCTTCGTGGGTCTGGCCCTGCTGGCGGCGTACATCAAAAAGCGGAAGTTCAACGGCGACATCGCCCTGCGCTACCTTGTCTGGTACGGCGCGGGCCGCTTCTGGATCGAAGCTCTCCGCACCGACAGCCTGCTGCTGGTGCCGTCGCTCGGTCTGCGCGCTTCCCAGCTGGTGGCGGCTGCGGCCGTCGTGGGCGGTGTGGCGCTGGAAATTTTCCTGACCCGGAAATATAAGTCCAAGCCTCTCATGGTGACACTGGCTCTGACGGCAGAGAACCGCAGCCTGCTGGCGAAGGTGCGCAGGGCAGAGCCGGAATTTACGGTGGAGAGGGAGGAGCTGGTGGCTTCCAGCCCCCGCAAGCTCTTCCTCGAGCGCACGAATGCCTATAACGAGCGGGTGAAGCAGCAGCTCAAAGAGAAGCTGGCGGAGAAAAAAGACGCCTGATCAGAATATTTCGAAAGAGCCGCAGCGCAGAGAGCCTTGCGCTGTGGCTCTTTTTGGTGTATAATATAGCCACAGAACATAAAGGGGGCATTACGATGCAGATCATTCCGATGAGAGAACTGAAGAATACCGTGGAGATCGAGCGCCGGTGCGCCGAGGAGAACGGCCCGGTCTTTGTGACGAAGAACGGCTATGGCCGCCTCGTGGTGATGGACATTGATTACTATGAGCGCACCATGCAGGAGATGGAAGAGGCAAAGCTTATTCTGGAGGGACTGGATGATGTGGAGGCAGGACGCACAGTCGATGGCCCGACGGCGATGGCAGAATTGAGGGAAAAGTATGGACTGTGAATATCACTATCGCCTGACCCGGAGAGCGGAAAAAGAGCTTGACGACATCCTTGATCATATCGGAAACAAGCTGGATAACGCAAAGGCGGCAGCAAAACTGATGGAGGACATCGGCCGCTGCATGGAGACGGTATGTGTTTTCCCGGAGGGCGGGGCACTGGTCACCAATGCATTCCTGCCAAGAAAGATCATTCGGAAAAAGGTCGTGGGCAATTATCTGCTGTACTACCGTGCGGATAAAGAACGAAAGACGGTCTGGCTTCTCCGCATCGTCTATGGCCGCCGGGATATGGATGAGGTGCTGAAGCACATGAACAGCTGAAAGCGGAGAAAAACTGAAAATATTTCCGCAAAAGCGGGATTTTCCTCTTGAAATCCGCACATTTTTTTGCTATACTACTCTAGCCGCTTGGTGTGGGCGCCTCAAATGGCCCCTGTGAGGGCCTGCCTTTACGACCAGCGAGTACAACGAAAAGGAATGAACAAAATGTACGCAATCATTGTTACCGGCGGTAAGCAGTACCGCGTGGAGCAGGGCGACATCGTCTACATCGAAAAGCTGGACGTTGAGGCCGACTCCGAAGTGAAGTTTGATCAGGTTCTCGCTATTGGCGAGGAGGGTTCGGTCAAGGTTGGCGCTCCCGTTGTTGAGGGCGCTTCCGTTTCTGCCAAGGTCATCAAGAATGGTAAGGGCAAGAAGCTGAACATCATCACCTATCGCGCAAAGAAGCACAGTGCTCGCCGCATGGGCCATCGTCAGCCCTTCACCAAGGTTGAGATCACTGCGATCAACGGCTAAGTAGGAGGTATATTACAATGGCACATAAAAAGGGCGTAGGCAGCACCAAGAACGGCCGTGATTCTGCGGCTCAGCGTCTGGGCACCAAGCGTGCAGATGGTCAGTTCGTTCTGGCCGGCAACATCCTCGTTCGTCAGCGCGGCACTCACATCCAGCCGGGTGAGAATGTCGGCAAGGGCAGCGATGATACCCTGTTTGCTCTGGTCGATGGCACCGTTCGTTTCGAGCGCGTGGGCAAGAGCGGCAAGAAGTGCAGCGTCAAGCAGTAACTTCTTTCTAAAATCTGCAACACAGAGAGCCGGACCCTCGTGGCCCGGCTCTTTTTGATGAAAAAACAGGAGGGCCTGTATGGCAGCACAAACCAATTTTATCGACATCGCCACCATCTGGCTCCATGCCGGCAAGGGCGGCGACGGCGCAGTGAGCTTCCATCGTGAGAAGTTCGTGGCCGCCGGCGGCCCGGACGGCGGCGACGGCGGCCGGGGCGGCGACATCATCTTCGTCGTGGACGACCACCTCACCACTCTGATGGACTTCCGTTATAAGCGCAAGTACACCGCCGACGAGGGCGGCAAGGGCGGCGCAAGCCTCTGCCACGGCAAGAACGCCGAGGATCTCGTCATCAAGGTGCCTCTGGGGACGGTCATCAAGGACGCCGAGAGCGGCCTTGTCATCGCCGACCTGTCCGACCACACCCCCGTCACCATCGCCAGGGGCGGCCGCGGCGGCTACGGCAATGCACACTTTGCCACCCCCACCCGCCAGATCCCCAAGTTCGCAAAGCCCGGTATGCCCGGCGAGGACATTCAGGTGACCCTCGAGCTGAAGCTCATCGCGGATGTGGGCCTCATCGGCTTCCCCAATGTGGGCAAGTCCACCCTCATCTCCACCATCAGCGCCGCAAAGCCGAAAATTGCAAACTACCACTTCACCACGCTGGTGCCGACGCTGGGCGTCGTGTCGGTGGGTGAGGGCGCAAGCTTCGTCTGCGCCGACATCCCCGGCCTCATCGAGGGGGCCAGCGAGGGCGTCGGCCTGGGCCACGACTTCCTCCGCCATGTGGAGCGCTGCCGTCTGCTGCTGCACGTCGTGGACGTCTCCGGCAGCGAGTGCCGCGACCCCATCGAGGACTTCGAGCAGATCAACGAGGAGCTGGCAAAGTTCAGCCCGGCTCTGGCCGAGCGTCCCCAGATCGTGGTGGGCAACAAGTGTGACCTCGCCACCGAGGAGCAGATCGACACCTTCCGCAAGTATGTGGAGGAGAAGGGCCTGACCTTCGTCCCCATCTCCGCCGCCACCATGCAGGGCGTCAGGGAGCTTCCGGGTCTGGTCTACAACCGCCTGAAGGACATTCCTGCCGTCCCCGTGTTTGCCCCTGAGTACAAGAAGCCCGAGGCAAAGGCCGGTGGCCGCGAGTTCACCATCAAGCGGGTGGAGGCTCATGTCTGGAGCGTGGATGCACCCTGGCTGGAGTATATCCTGGCCGGCAGCAACGTGGACGACTACGAGAGCCTGCAGTATTTCCAGCGCCAGCTGGGCGAGAGCGGCATTCTGGACGCTCTGGTGCAGAAGGGCGTGCAGGAGAACGATACCATCCTCATCGGCGAGTATCAGTTCGATTATATCTTCTAAGAGGTCAACGGGCTTGCCCTCTCAGCCTCACGCGGTTCGGCAGCTCTCCCAAAGGGAGAGCCGGAACGCAGCGGTCAGGCTTCTGCCTCTCCCTTTGGGAGAGGTGGCATTGCGCAGCAATGACGGAGAGGGCAAGGACGCTGATGAAAGGAAAAACCCTTCTATGAACGAACCCGAAAAGATCGACCCCCGGGAGCTGAGCCCGCTGGCACTGGCCTTCGTTGGCGACAGTGTGCTGGAGCTTCTGGTGCGGCAGCGGCTGGTGGAGCACCACCGTCTGTCGGCGGGAAAGCTCAACGCCGAAAAGGTCAAATACGTCTCGGCCCGGGCGCAGTTCCGGGAAGAGCAGCTGTTGGAGCCGCTTTTCACCGAGGACGAGCTGGCTGTCTTCAAGCGGGGCCGCAACGCCAGCAAGGCCAGTGTGGCCAAACACGCCTCCCCGGAGGAGTACCGCGCGTCCACCGGCTTCGAGTGCCTGCTGGGCTGGCTGTATCTGAACGGCCGGCTGAGCCGGGTGCAGGAGCTGTTCGAGACGCTGTGGCAGTCGTTCGACCCCAACGAAAAATAACCGGAACACGCGAAAGCCCACTGCTTTCCGCACTGGGAAACAGTGCAAAGAGAGCAGCGGGCTTTTTGTTGTCCCGCCGGATGGTCCGTTCAGGCGGGGCGGCGCTCAGCGCAGAGGCTCAGCGGCTGTTGCGGGCGGAGTTGCGAGCCGAGTTCTTGCCGCCCTCGTCGTCGGCACCCTTGGTGTACTGGTTGGGGTGCTTGTGCTCGTTGGCAGCGGAGTTCTGGCTGGAATTGGTGGTGCGGTTGTTGCTCTGATCGCCGGTGCGGTCCTGAGTCTGGTTCTTGCAGTTGGTGCTGCGTTTCTCACTGCGATTTTCCATCGTATCGTCGCTCCTTTCGATTTCGGGAGACGCTCTGCGCTCCCTGCCCATAGTTTGACCGGCTGCGGCGGCTTTATGCACCGCAGCTCGAAGGAGGTCTCATAAAAATGTCTGCCGAATATTTTGAAGCCCGGGAACGCGCCCTTCTGGGGGAGCGGTACGACACGCTCTACGCCGCCCCGCAGGAGACAGCGGCCCGCGGCGTGACCGTCTCCGCTCTCCGCACCACGCCGGAAGGATTTGCGGCCCGGGCAGACTTCCCGCTGCGGCCCTCGCCCTTCTGCAAGGCGGCGTTCGTGGTGGAACAGCCCGACTTCAAGCCGGGACGCCACCCCTACCATCACGCAGGCGTCTTCTACTCGCAGGAGCCTTCGGCCTCGTCGGCAGCGCCGCTGCTGGGCGTCAGGCCCGGGATGCGGGTGCTGGATCTGTGTGCTGCCCCCGGCGGCAAGAGCAGCCAGCTCGCCGCCGCTCTGCAGGGGCAGGGCCTGCTGGTGAGCAACGAATATGTCGCGGCCCGTGCAGAGATCCTGAAGAGCAACCTCGAGCGGATGGGCGTGTCCAACGCCGTCGTGCTCAACGAAACACCTGCCCGCATCGCGGCGGCCCTGCCGGAGTTCTTCGACCGCGTTCTGGTGGACGCGCCCTGCTCCGGTGAGGGGATGTTCCGCAAAGAGCCTGCCGCGCTGGCCCAGCACTGTGAAGCGCTGGTGAAGCAGTGCGCAGAGCTGGGCGCAGACATCCTCGACAGCGCCGCTGCGGCCCTCGCGCCGGGCGGCGAACTGGTCTACTCCACCTGCACCTTCGCGCCGGAAGAGGACGAGGGACAGGTGGCCGCATTCCTGCAGCGCCACCCGGAGTTCACGCTGGCCGATGTGCTGGGCAACGTGGACTATGCCTTCGGCAGCGAGGGCGAGGCCAACCGCACCGGCGGTCTGCCGCTGGACGTGAGCAGGGTGCGCCGCATCTGGCCCTGTCAGGGCGGGGAGGGCCACTTCATGGCCCGGCTCGTCAAAGCCGGTACGCCCCGGGCTCTGCCGGCTCCCGGCGAGTACACCCCCGAAGAACAGCTCTGGCTGGCCGCCGCCGCCGAGGCCGGCAAGAGATCCAAGGGCGGCAAGCCCCAGAAGGCCGCAAAGCCTGCGGATGCCCGCAGCGCCCGGCGGGAGAACAGCCGGGCTTGCCGGGAAGCCGTGCAGGGCCGCAGCTCCCGCAGCCGGGAGGCTGGGGCAGGGGATGCATCGCCCGCCCAGAGCCTCGCTGCATGGAGGGAGTTTGCGGAGGAATATTTCCCGGAGCTGGCAAAGCGCCCTGCCGTGGTGCATGGCGGCGGCGTCCTGCTGCCGGCGGCTTTCCCGCAGACGAATCTTCACGTTTTGCGTGCAGGCGTCTTCGTGGGCAGTGTGCAGAAGGGGCGCTTCGTGCCGGAACATCATCTGTTCACGGCCTTCGGCGCGCTCTGCCGGAACCGTGAGGAACTGACCCTCGCAGACTCCCGAACCGTGGAATATCTCTCCGGCCGGGAGATAGAAGCTCACACCGCTGCCGACGGCTGGTGCTGCGTGACGGTGGACGGCTGGCCGCTGGGAGGCGGCAAGGTGTCCGGCGGCAGGGTCAAAAACCATTATCCCAAGGCACTTCGTCTGCTGTAAAACGTAGTTTTGGGCAGAATAAACCGGAAAACCATCGGTACAAGGCTTGAACGCCGATGGCTGTTGTGATAAAATAACAGAGTTAGATTTTGTGTGCTGCCACAATGCGGGCGACCACAGCCCGTCTGCCCGCAGGCGGAGATCACTGATAAAATACAGGAGGCTCTTTCCCATGTCTGGACATAGCAAATGGAACAATATCAAGCGCAAGAAGGAGAAGACTGACGGCGCAAAGGCAAAGGTCTTTACCAAGATCGGCCGCGAGATCAGCGTTGCCGTCCGTACCGGCGGCCCCAACCCCGCTTCCAACAGCAAGCTGGCGGACCTGATCGCCAAGGCAAAGCGTATGAGCGTGCCGAACGATAACATCCAGCGTATCATCAAGAAGGCCGAGGGCGGCGATAAGACCGAGTACGAGGCGATCACCTACGAGGGTTACGGCCCCGGCGGCGTGGCGGTCATGGTCGAGACTCTGACCGACAACCGCAACCGTACCGCTGCTGACCTGCGCCACTACTTCGATAAGAACGGCGGCAATCTGGGCGCTATGGGCTGCGTGGGCTTCCTGTTCAGCCAGAAGGGCGTCATCGACATCTCTCTGGAAGACAAGGACGCCGACGAGGCCATGATGGACGCCCTGGATGCCGGTGCTGAGGACTTCGATGCAGGCGAAGAGGCCGCTGAGATCACCACCGACCCCGAGAACTACTCCGCTGTCGTCAAGGCAATGGAGGAGAAGGGCTACGAGATCCTCTCCGACGACCTGGCCATGGTCCCCATGACCACCACCCGTCTGACCGACCCCGATCAGCTCAAGCTGATGGGCAAGCTGCTGGATGCCCTCGAGGATAACGATGATGTCCAGAACGTCTGGCACAGCCTCGAGAACGAAGAGGACCTGCCGGAATAAGCTTCCGCAGATCTTAAGAATGACATGATCAAAGCCGCTTTTTGTGCTGTGAGGCACAGAAGGCGGCTTTGTTGTTTTATGGCGGCCTGCGATAAAAAAGAAAGATACGATTGAATAAAGCAGAGAGGAAAACAAATCGGCAGCGATAGAAAGGGGAACTGCTTGAGAGGAAAACTATTGAAGTAATGGGTAAATTATGATAAAATCAGTGAGATAATAAACTGTCATAGGAAAATGGGCAGGGGCTGCGGCTCCGAAAGAAAAAGCTCAGAGGAACGATAAAAGCAGAAATCGCGATTTCGAAAGTGTTGATGGAATGACACATCGGAGCGTAAGTGAGGTATGCGGAATGTCAGCAAGTGCGGTTGGGATCGAGAAGCCGGTCGTTATCGACCGAAAGCAGAATCTGCGGGAACATCGGTTATATTGGGTTGGGCGTCGAGCACAGGATGTGGTCTTATCGGCACTGGCGCTGGTGGTGCTGTTGCCGGTGATGCTGGCAACAGCGGTCGCTGTCGTGGTAGATGACCCCTCTGCCGGGCCTGTTTTTTCGCAGGAGCGTATTGGACGAGATGGCAAACCGTTCAAGCTTTACAAGTTTCGCTCCATGTGTCCGAATGCGGAAGCAAAGCTGGACGATCTGCTGAAGCAGAACGAAATGAACGGCCCGGTGTTCAAAATCAAGGACGACCCGCGCATTACCCGTGTGGGAAGGTTTATCCGCAAAACCAGTCTTGATGAGCTGCCGCAGCTTTGGAACGTCCTGGAGGGTGATATGAGCATCGTTGGCCCGCGTCCTGCCCTGCCCCGCGAGGTGGAACAGTATGGGGAGTATGAGAAGCAGCGGTTGTATGTGACACCGGGCCTGAGCTGCTATTGGCAGATCGCGCCGCACCGGAACGATCTGTCCTTCGAGGAGTGGATGGACCTGGACATTAAATATATACAGGAGCGCAGCTTCTGGGTGGATTGGAAAATCATTTTCGGGACATTCAGGGTGTGCCTGCTGGGGCATGGAAAATAAAAAGACAGGCCCATATCAGATACAGAACAAAACATCACGGGGAGGGGCCGACATGGAGCAACGACGCATTTGTCCATATTGTATGCAGGAGCTGGAAGCAGGGGAGGAGCAGTGTCCCCACTGCGGCCGGGAGCTTGCAGGGCGCAACCCGTCGGGCAGTCTTCCGGCAGGCACTGTGCTGGCAGGCCGGTATACCGTGGGCGACATCCAGAGCGTGGACGGCGAGGGCATCCTCTACCGGGGCGTGGAGAACAACGGCCCCTTCCGGGTGACCATCAAGGAGTATATGCCCCTGACGCTGGCGGCAGAGCGGGGGAGGGACTGCATCCTCCGCCCGAAGCCGGGGAGCGAGGTGCTGTTCAAGACCACCCGGATGGACTTTGCCGACCTCTACCGCTTCATCCAGCGCATCACCCCGGCCAACGGCCTGGAGGCCGTGCTGGACGTCTTTGAAGAGAACAACACGGTCTACGCCGTCATGGAGAACCCCGGCGGCTGTCCGCTCCAGAAGTGGCTGGAGGAGCACGGCACCGTGACGCCCCAGCAGGCCTGTGCCATGCTGGAACCGGTGTTCAACGGGGTGGAGGCCATGCATCAGGTGGGCCTCGTACACCGGGGCATCTGCCCGGCCAACATCCGCATCATGGACAATGGCCGCGCCCGGCTCACCGGCTACGCGACGGTGGGTCTGCGCACGGCGGGCAGCGGCCTCCACGAGCAGCTGTACGAGGGCTATTCCGCCCCGGAGCAGTATTCCACCGCCGAGTTCGAGGGCCGCTACACCGACGAATACAGCCTCGCGGCGGTGTTCTACCGGATGGTCTGCGGGCTGAGCCCCGTCCCGGCGGCACAGCGCCTCGTCTCCGACTCCAACCCCAAGGCCCGCACGGTGACGCCGTCGGTGCCGGCTTACGTCTCCGAGACGCTGTATCTGGGCCTCCGGCTCAAGCCGGTGGAGCGCATCCAGACGGTGCGGCAGCTTTTCCGCGCCCTCTCGGAGCGGGAGTATGCGGAGGAGTTGTCCCGCGGCATGGAAGCGCTGGACCCGCCCGCCCCCGCGCCGCAGGAGCCGAAAGCGCCCGCGAAGGCTGAGCTGCTGAGCGTCCGGAATCTTCTGGCGGGCATCGTCATTCTGCTCGGCGTCCTCATCCTGCTGACCCTCTGGGGTCTGCTGAGCCATCAGAGCGAGAAGCCGCCGGAGGTGACCGCTCCGGAGTCCGTCAGCGAGGCGGCAAGTGAGCCGGTGAACGAAAACGTCACCCTGACGCCGGATCTCGTGGGCCGCGACTATGACGCCGAGGTGCGCAACAACCGCAGCTATATCGACGAGTATCTCTTCTACGTCACGCTGGAATACAGCGACACGGTGGAGAAGGGCCGCATCATCCGGCAGTCGCCGGAGGCGGGCGAGGTCATCCAGAAGGGGGACACCGTCAGCCTCGTGGTCAGCCGGGGCCCCCAGATGATGGAGATGCCCGACATCATCGGCCAGACGCAGGACAGCGCCGTGCAGGAGCTGGCCACCAAGGGTCTGAACGCCACCTGCTTCACCGTGGTCAACGACGGCTCCGAGGCGGCGGGCTGCGTCGTCTCGGCCAGCGAGGACGCCGGGAGCATGGTGGAGGTGGGAACCACCATCGTGCTCTATATCGCAGGGGATGTCCCCGCCGATGCCCCGGCGGGACCGGAAGCGCCTTCGGATACCGGGACGCCCGCCGGCGGGGATGCCGCGCAGGGCGGCGTGGAATACGATACGGATTAAACAAAAAGAGGCTGCTGATCAACCTCTCAGTCTGCTTCGCAGACAGCTCCCCTACCGAGGGGAGCCTCTGGCGAAGAGGAAAAGCTTTCTGCGATGCCAAAGCCTCCCCTCGATAGGGGAGGTGGCACGGCGGAAGCCGTGACGGAGAGGTTGTCCAGCAGCCTCTTATCTTTTTATCGAAAACTCAGAAAAAGCTCTTCATGAACGCAAGATCGCTGGCGGCGCGGGCCGGGACAGCCTCTTCCCGCAGGACGGGAAGGAGGGGCTGGGGCAGGGCGCGCAGCATCTCGAAGCCGCCCCTGTAGTCCACACAGGAGTCCTCGAGGCGGGTGGAGCAGAGGGTGCCGTCGGGCTTGAAGTTCTGACCCTTGAAGTGGACGGCCGCGATCTTGTCGCCGTACCAGCTGCCGACTTTGTCCCAGAGGCGGCGCTGTGCGTCCACCGAGGCGTTCTCGGGGCCGACGTAGTTCGCCAGATCGCAGATGACCCGCAGGTTGGGGCTGGCGATGGTGTCCAGCACCATCTTGACGGCCTCGGGGGTGTTCATGGCGTGGTAGTAGACGCACTCCACCGCAAAGAACACACCCTGCTCCTCGCAGACGGGCAGGATCTCGCCCAGGCTGCGAAGGAGTGCTTCCTGCGCCTCCCTGCGGCTGACGGTGGGCTGCTTTGCCATGTTGGTGGTCTCGCTGCCCATGCAGCCGGCGCGGAGAGCCTTTGCCACCGGCACCTGGCTCAGGGCCTTCGCCACCTCGGTGCGGCGCTTGTCCTCGTCCGCATAGCTCAGCTCAACATAGGTGCCGTCCACGGCGATGGACACGCCGCTCTTCTGGACGGCGGCATTGGTGGCGGCCACCAGCTCAGGGGTCACGTCTGCATAGCTCTTGACGCCCTCCACGGCCTTGGTGTAGGCCAGCTGGGTGCAGCGAAACCCTGCGTCCCCGATGGAGCGGAGCAGTTCTTCCACGCTGTGACGGCCAAAATCGTGGCCGCGTGCGCCGACGATGAATTCAGACATCCCGCATCCTCCCTACGCTCAGCCGAACAGACGCTCGGCAAACATCCCGAACTCCTTGCCCCACCAGTACCAGTCGTGGGAGACGTCGCCGCCCCAGACTTCGAGGTGGCAGGGGAAGCCGACTTCGCTCAGGGTGTCGGCCAGAGCCTGGGTGTCGGCGAGGGCATCGCCCTCATAGCCGCCCTGCCCCACGCAGAGCAGCAGACTGTTCTCCTCGGCCTTGGACAGAACATTCCTGTCGCAGATGCCGTTCTTGCGCAGGGCGGCGAGGGGGCTGCTGCGGAGGACGAGGTCGTCCTCTGCGCTGCCGAGGAAGCGGCCCATATCGTAGAGGCCGGAGAGGCCCATTGCACCCGCAAAGGTCCGGGGACGGCGCAGGCGGCACTGGACGGCCTGATAGGCGCCGGTGTCCACGCCCACGCACCAGATGAGGGGCTTCTCTTTGCTCTCGGGGGCATTCAGCTCCGCGATGCGCGCGGCCAGCTCGCTGGTGAGGTAGACGAAATACTTCTCCTGCATCTCGGCCCGGCGGCGGGGAGACTCATTGCCGGCCAGCAGGCTCTCGCCGTCGATGCTGTCGGCGCAGAAGAGCTGGATTTTGCCCTCGTGCAGCAGACGGGCCGCTGCGTCGGGCATCCCGTTGTTCTCCCAGTCGTAGAAGCGGCCGCCCCGGGCGGGCAGTGCCAGCACCGGCACACCGCCGTGGCCGTAGACCTTGAACTGCATCTCGCGGTCGAGCACCGCGCTCCACTCCTTATAATAAGTGCCTTCCATCATGAAAATGCTCCTCCTGTCAGATGAATTGATTGCGTGCCGCGTCGTAGGCATAGCCCACGGCGGAAAGTGCCTTGCACAGGGCGTCCCTGTCGGCGTCCATGTCGTCGCAGAGGGCGTCGAGGCTGGGGTAAAAATCGCGCAGTTTCAGGTTGACCACGCTCAAAAGCATGATCGGGTCGCTCGGCAGAGCCATCGTTTGTTTCCTCCCATGTTCCGAGATAAAATAAAAAGCCGGTCACTCGACAAAGTGACCGGCAATACGCATCAGCTTAGACAGCGCGGGTAACTTTGCCAGCGCGCAGGCAACGGGAGCATGCGTAGATATACTTGGGAGAACCCTCCACGACCGCCTTGACACGACGGACATTCGGCTTCCAGGTACGGTTGGAACGGCGATGAGAGTGGGAGACCTTGATACCGAAGGTAACACCCTTGCCGCAGCATTCACACTTAGCCATGGTACTTGCACCTCCTACAGTGAAGTATGGAATCAAAATAATCAGCTTGACTATTTTACCAGAACTGCCGCCAAAAAGCAAGTCCCTTTTCGATTTTTTTGCGGCTTTTTTTCGTCTACAGCCCAAACGCTTGTCTAAAGGCGAAAAAAATAGTACAATAAACTCGTATATCTTATAGAAAACAGGAGAACACCATGACCCCAAGAATGTTTTATACCCTCGCACGGGTGCTGGCCGCCCTGACCGTCATCCCTTTCCACGAGGCGGGCCACGCGCTGGCCGCATGGCTGCTGGGCGACCCCACGGCCAAGCAGCAGGGGAGACTGTCGCTGAACCCCTTCCGCCACTTCGATCTGCTGGGAACGCTCTGCATGGTGTTCGCGGGCGTGGGCTGGGCAAAGCCTGTCTCCACCGACCCCCGCAACTTCAAAAACCCGAAGCAGGGCATGGCCCTCACGGCGCTGGCCGGCCCGGCGGCGAACCTCATCCTGGCCTACCTTGCGATGGTGGTCTGGAAGCTGCTCTATTATTGGGCGCCCGTCAACGATGCGACGATTTTTCTGGCGCTCTTCCTGCAATACTTAGTATACCTGGATGTGAGCCTCGCCGTGTTCAACCTCATCCCGGTGCCGCCGCTGGACGGCAGCCGCGTCCTGCTGGCTGTGCTGCCCGAGCGCATCTACTTCGGCATGATGAAGTATGAGCGGGTCATCCTCATCGTCCTGCTGGCGGCGGTCTGGGGCGGCTTTCTGGACGGCCCCCTCAGCGTGATGAACAATGTGGTGTGGGACCTGCTGGACAATGGCACCCAGTACATCGACACCATCGCCTACTCGGCCTACTATGCGTCTGCAGGGGCGGTGATCTGATGGCGGAGGAGCTTACCTTTCATTTAGAAGAGTTCGAAGGCCCGCTGGAGCTGCTGCTGGCGCTGGTGTCAAAGCACAAGATGGACCTGCACAACATCCCCATCCTCGAGCTGATCGACCAGTACACCCGCACCGTGGAGGCCGCGCAGGCCGCAGACCCCGACATTTCCAGCGCCTTCATCGAGATGGCAGCTCACCTCGTGGAGATGAAGAGCTATCTGCTGCTGCCCCGGAGCACCGAGGGCGAGCGGATGAAGCAGGAGCTCACCGGCCAGCTCATCGAGTACGACCAGTGCCGCCGGATGGCCTCTGCCCTCCGCGCCGCTGCGGAGGCGACGCCCACCTTCGTCCGACAGCCGATGCAGCTGGAACGGGACGAGACTTACGCCCTCAACCATCTGCCTCAGGTGCTGGCCGACTGCTGGGAGGGCCTGATGGGCCGTGCGCCTGTCCGGCGGATGCCGACCCAGGCCGTCTTTGAGCCGCTGGTGACAGCCCCGCAGGTGTCGGTGAGCAGCCGGGTGGTGTACATCCTGCGCCGCCTCATCGCGGGCGGTGCGGCCCGGATGAACCAGCTTTTCGCCCGCAGCCAGAGCCGAAGCACCAACGTGGCTACCTTTCTGGCCCTGCTGGAACTGGTGCGCGGTGGACGTGTCACCCTCGGCCCCAAGGGGGAGCTGACCATGCAGCGCGGACGCCTGCCCCGTGAAAGGGCAAAGGAGGAAGAATGAACCAGAAACAGATAAAAGCCGCCGTAGAGGCGATGCTTTTTGCGGCAGGCGACCCGGTGAGCGCCGATAAGCTTGCCGCCGCCGTCCAGCTGCCCCAGACCACGGTGGAGACTGCGCTGGAAGAGCTGCGGGTCCGCTACGCCCGGGAGGACTCCGGCCTCTGCCTGCTCCATCTGGACACCCGCTGGCAGCTGGCGACCAGGACCGAGTGGGCCGACTGCATCCGCCGTCTGCTGGACGCCCGGCGCTCGGTGCCTCTCGGCCCGGCGGCCATGGAGACGCTGACGGTCATCGCCTACAACCAGCCCGTCTCCCGCGCCTTCATCGAACAGGTGCGCGGCGTGGACTCCTCGTCCAGCGTCAGCGGCCTGCTGCAGAAGGGCCTCATCGAGGAGGCGGGCCGTCTCGACCTGCCCGGCCGCCCGGTGAGCTTCCGCACCACCGATGTTTTCCTGCGGTGCTTCGGCCTTTCCTCGCTGGCGGACCTGCCGCCGGTGCGCAGAGATCAGGAAGGGGAGGCGGCGACATGATGGGAGTCCTGATGGCTCTGGGCTGGCTGCTGCTGACCCTGCTGAAGCTCGCAGGCGTCCTGCTCCTGATCCTGTTGGTGCTGCTGGCCCTCGTCCTGCTCTGCCCGCTGTGCGCGGATGTCTGCTGGGAGGGCGGCGTCCTGACCGTCCGGGCCGGGGCGCTTGGGCTCACCCTGCCGGTGCTCCGGTGGCCTGCGCCGGAAAAGCCCGCCGGAGCCGAAGAGCCGAAAGGCTTCTGGGGAAAGCTGAAAGCGAAGCTCCGCGCCCGCCGCGAAGAGCGCAAACGGAAGAAAGCCGCTGCAAAAGAGGCGAAGAGACCGAAAAAGGAGACCGCTCCGCGCAGGAAGGCGAAGCTGACGCTGAACATCCTCGTGACCATCCTGCGGGGTGCCGGGCGGCTGACGAAAGCCGTCTTCGGCTCGCTGCGCGTCACCAAGATCCGGGTCTGCCTCGGCGTCCGGGGCGAAGACCCCGCCGAAGCTGCCCGCGCCTACGGCAGGCTGAACGCATGGCTCTACCCGTCCCTCGGCGTCATCGACCGCTTCGTCTACCTCGATTTCGACGAGCTGCGCATCCTGCCGGACTTCGGCAGTGCCGAGCCGACGGTGGCCGACCGGGTGTCGTTCCGCCTCAGCGCAAGGCTGCTTTTCATCGCTGCAGCCGCTCTGCGCGTTTTGTATGAGTTCTGGCGCGAAAAAGTGCTGGACGTCTTCCTATAAAGTGTGTTACAATAATATCGTATGGTGTATACTCCTATCCAGAGGGAGTTTTCCCGGAAAATAATAGTAGGAGGCCGATTTTATGGCTGAGCATCCGATTCAAGGTTTAATGAACGTCACAATGGACAAGATCCGCCAGATGGCGGATTCCAACACCATCATCGGCAAGCCCATCAAGACCGACGACGGCACCACCATCCTGCCGGTGTCCCGCATCTCCTTCGGCTTTGCTTCCGCAGGCACCGACTTCGACGGCAAGAACGCCGCCAACAAGGACCTGTTCGGCGGCGGCTCCGGCGCGGGCGTCAACATCCAGCCGGTGGCCTTTCTGGTGGTGAAGGACGGCTGCGTGCGCACCATCCAGCTGTCCGACGGCTCCAACACCGTTGACCGCGCCCTGACCATGCTGCCCGAGCTGGTGGACAAGGTCAGCGCTCTGCTGAAGAAAGAGGAGAAGAAGGACGCCGCTGCGCCTGCCGTTCCCGCGGCAGAGTAAACTTTAACCTACGCCGTAACTGCGGACTTCCGACCCGCAGTTTTGATACCGCGCACCGGAACCTGAAAAGGGGAGAGGGTGTGCATTTGAGCGCCGGGAGGCGCACAAGGAGATTTTATCATGGCAGAAGAACGCATTCAGAAAATCATGAGCGAGCAGGGCCTGTGCTCCCGCCGCGCCGCCGAGCAGATCATCGCCGAGGGCCGCGTGAAGGTCAACGGCCACCCTGTGAAGGTGGGCGACAAGATGGACCCCAACCGCGACGTCCTCCATGTGGACGACGAGCGCATCTATATCCAGAAGAACCAGCAGATGTACTATCTGGCTCTGTACAAGCCCCGCGGCTATGTCACCACCGCCAGCGACGAGCTGGGCCGCAAGACGGTGATGGAGCTGGTGGCCGACATCCCGGCCCGCCTGTACCCTGTGGGCCGTCTCGACAAGGACAGCGAGGGCCTGCTGCTGATGACCAACGACGGCGCTTTCGCACAGGCTGTCACCCATCCGTCCGGCGGCATCTCCAAGCTCTACCGCGTCACCGTCCAGCCCCGGGCCGATGAGGCACAGCTCCTGAAGCTCAGCTCCGGCGTCGTGCTGGACGACGGCACCAGGACCCTGCCCTGCGCCATCAACGTCGTCACCGACGAGCCGGGCCGCACCGTCATGGAGATGACCCTGAAAGAGGGCAAGAACCGCGAGATCCGCCGGATGTGCGAGGCCGTGGGCCTCGAGGTCATCCGTCTGAAGCGGAACGCCGAGGGCGTCGTCAAGCTGGGGATGCTCCAGCCCGGCAGGTACCGCGAGCTGACCAAGGCAGAGGTGAACGGCCTGCGCGCCGCAGCCGCCAAGGGCCGCGCCCAGACCCGCTCGGCCGCTTTGCAGTCCAGGGCTGCTGCCCGCCGTCCCCGGGGCCCTGTGGGCGGGAACAAAGCCGCTGCGGGCAAAAAGCATAAGTGAAAGTGACTTCAAGGCATGTGTCCGAAATTTCCGCTCCTTTTGCCAGATTTGTAACATTCCCGGAAAAAAAGGAATGGAACAAGGCTTGAGAATCTTGGAAAAATCGGGTATAATATACCTAATTTTGAAACTCACACAGATAAGCAGGAGGTCTTACCATGGCTTCAAAGAGTACCAAAGGAGAAATCCTCGCCAAGTTTTTTGATGACGGGGAATACACCGCTCTGTTTGCGGACGGTGCGGTGAGCGCTGCCAGCGGCTATGCTGCCGGTCAGCAGGCTTACGCCGTCTTCCAGAACGGCGAGGCTGTTTCCGTCAAGGACGTTGAGAAGAACATCAAGGTCCTCGAGCTGGCTGCCCAGACGGGCTGCCCGGTCGTCACCTTCTACGACTCCGTCGGCGCAAAGCTGGCTGAGGGTCTGGACGTGCTGAATGCGGCTGCAAAGCTCAACGCCGCCATCGCAAAGGTGTCCGGCGTCGTGCCTCAGGTAGCCGTCGTTCTGGGCGTCTGCGGCGGCACCAGCGCTCTGAGCGCTGCCAACGCAGATGTCTGCATCATGGCTGAGGGCGCAGAGCTGTTCTTCACCGCTCCCTTCACCGCTGCCGCCAAGGGCGACAAGGTCGCTGACGCCGGTTCTGCCGCTGCTGCCGCAAAGGCAGGCGTGGCTGCCATCGTGGCCGCTGACGCTGCCGAGGCTGCTGAGAAGGCTGCCCACATCGTGGGTCTGCTGCCTGCCAACAACCTGACCGGCCCGGCCATCTTCGAGTTCGAGCAGCCCACCGCTGTCCTGAGCGCCAACGCCGAGCCTGCAAAGGCTGCTGCTGCCCTCATCGATAAGGACAGCGCCGTGGAGATGTACGCCGGTTTCGGCAAGAACGTCTACACCGCCTTCGCTACCATCGGCGGCAACGCCGTGGGCGTCGTGGCCACCGGCAAGGAGCTGTGCCACAACTGCGTGGCCAAGGCCTCCCGCTTCGTCCGCCTGTGCGACGCATTCAGCGTCCCCGTGCTGACCATCGTGAACACCGAGGGCTTCGTCCCCAGCACCTCCGATGACATCGCCGGCGGCATCCGCGAGGCTGCCCGTCTGGCTGCTACCTATGCCGACGCGACCACCGCCAAGGTGGCTCTCATCGCCGGCAAGGCGGTCGGCCCCGTCTACACCGCACTGGCCGCTGCCGACCTGAAGATTGCTGTCAAGGGCTGCACCATCAGCGCTCTCGAGCCTTCCGCCGCCGTCTCCGTGCTGTACAAGGAGGAGATCGACGCTTCCGACAACATCGTCGCCGCTACCAAGGCCAAGGCTGCTGCCTACGTCGCCGAGGTGTGCAGCGCTGACGCTGCTGTGGCCGCCGGTTCTGCCGACATGACCTGCGAGGCTGCCAACGCCCGCGCAAGCGTCGTGGCCGCCTTCGAGCTGCTGAGCACCAAGCGTGCTGCCCGTCTGCCCAAGAAGCACGGCAACATGGCTCTGTAAGAAAACGTACATCTAACGATATAGATTGATTCAGGAGGACTCTTCCATGAAGTACTACAATATTTCCGTCAATGGCGTTGCTTACAGCGTCTCTGTCGAGGAGACCGCTGCCGGCGCTGCACCCGTGGCTCCTGCTGCTGCACCCGCACCCAAGGCCGCTCCGGCTCCCGCTGCCGCTGCTGCTCCTGCCGCACCCGCCGCTCCTGCTGCCGCAGGCGCTGTTGAGGTCAAGGCTCCGATGCCCGGCAACATCCTGGACGTGAAGGTCGCCGCCGGCGCTTCCGTCAAGGCCGGCGACGTGCTGGTCATCCTCGAGGCCATGAAGATGGAGAACGAGATCGTTGCTCCTCAGGACGGCACCGTTGCTTCCATCAATGTCCATAAGGGCGACACCGTCAACTCCGGTGACACTCTGGTTTCCATGAACTAAGAGAGAGGTGACAACAATGGCTAAAAAGCCCATCAAGATCACGGAAGTCGTCCTGCGCGATGCCCACCAGTCCCTGCTGGCCACCCGTATGACGATGGACGAGATGCGTCCCATCCTGCCCGAGATGGACAAGATCCCCTACTTCTCCGTCGAGTGCTGGGGCGGTGCGACCTTCGACAGCTGCATCCGCTTCCTCGATGAGGACCCCTGGGAGCGTCTGCGCATCCTGCGCAAGGAGCTGCCCCACCAGAAGCTGCAGATGCTGTTCCGCGGCCAGAACATGCTGGGCTACCGCCCCTACGCGGACGACGCCGTCGAGTACTTCGTGAAGAAGTCCGTTGCAAACGGCATCGACGTCATCCGCATCTTCGACGCACTGAACGACGCCCGCAACCTGCAGACCGCCATCAAGTCTGCCAACAAGGAAGGCGCACACGTTCAGGGCTGCATCAGCTACACCCTGAGCCCTGTCCACAACAACGAGTACTACGTCAAGTACGCAAAGACTCTGGAAGAGATGGGTGCAAACTCCATCTGCATCAAGGACATGGCCGGTCTGCTGACTCCCTACACCTGCTACGAGCTGGTCAAGGAGCTGAAGAACACCCTGTCCATCCCTGTGGACATCCACAGCCACTACACGGCCGGTCTGGCTTCCATGTCCCTGCTGAAGGGCATCGAGGCCGGTGCTGACATCGTCGATACCGCCATGAGCCCCCTGAGCGGCGGCACCAGCCACATGGCGACCGAGAGCCTCGTGGCCGCCCTGCAGGGCACCGATTACGACACCGGCCTCGACCTCAAGCAGCTGAACGTCGTGCGCGCATACTTTGCAAAGCTGCGCGAGAAGTACATCGCCAACGGCCAGATCAGCCCCAAGTCTCTGGGCGTGGACGCCAACACCCTGCTGTATCAGGTGCCGGGCGGCATGTTCTCCAACATGCTCAAGCAGCTGAAGGATGCCGGCAAGGAAGACAAGCTGGACGAAGTGCTGGCTGAGATCCCCCGCGTTCGTGAGGATGCAGGCTATCCTCCGCTGGTCACCCCCACCAGCCAGATCGTCGGCACCCAGGCTGTCTTCAACGTCATCCTGGGCGAGCGCTACAAGATGGTCACCAAGGAGTTCAAGGGCCTGGTCCACGGCGACTACGGCAAGACTCCCGCTCCCATCAGCGCCGAGTTCACCAAGAAGATCCTGGGCGACGAGAAGCCCATCACCTGCCGCTTTGCCGACACCCTCGCTCCCGAGATGGACAAGCTGAAGGCTGAGGCTGCAAAGTGGGCGATTCAGGAAGAGGACGTCCTGACCTACGCCATGTTCCCGCAGGTCGCGCCCAAGTTCTTCGAGAAGCGCAACGCCAAGGCTCAGGGCGTGGATGCAGACCATGCAGATTTTGCAAACAAGTCTCACCCCGTCTGATAAAACAGCATAAGGCTTTTCAAAGCCCCCCGCAGGGATGCGGGGGGCTTTTTGCGCTCTTGGACAAAAGCTGCTGCGAAGTACAACCTCTCAGTCTCGCTGCGCTCGACAGCTCCCCTAGTAGGGGAGCCTCTGGCGAAACCGTTCACTTTGCGGGGACTGCCAAAGCCTCCCCTACAAGGGGAGGTGGCACGAAGTGCCGGAGAGGTTGTACGAAGGACAGCCTGACCATGGACGAAAAGCTCAATTTTTTGCGCTCCTGACTTGCAAAAAAGCGGTCATCAGAGTAGAATAATAACATATGTATCGTAACATGGGCCTGTATACCCAAACGCGGATACATATACCGTAATTTGTCCGCATATCCACCCATCAACAGAGAGGAAACGTGGAGCATATGATCCTGAGCATGACCGGTTTTGGCCGGGGGACTGCTGTATTGAATGGCCGCGAGATCACGGTCGAGCTGCGCAGCGTCAACTCCCGGTATTTCGAGTATTCGTCCCGCATCCCCCGCAGCTGCAGCTACATGGACAGCCGCCTGAAAAAGCAGCTCAACGAGCGGGTCACCCGCGGCAAGGTCGAGCTGAGCATGACCATCCAGAACGTGGAGGCCGCCGACGCAGAGGTGACCGTCAACATGGAGCTGGCCCGCAGCTACCAGAAGGCCCTGCGGAACCTTTCGGAGAAGCTCTGCATCAAGAACGACGTCACCGTCTCGACGCTGACCCGCTTCCCGGACGTGCTGGCCACCCGCCACGCCGACGTGGATGAGGAACAGCTCTGGGCCGACGTCTCCGCCGTGACGGCTCAGGCGCTGGACAACTTCATCGCCATGCGCGCCGCCGAGGGTGCCAAGATGAAGGCCGACGTGGAGAGCCGCCTGTGCTTCCTCGAGGAGCGGGTGGGCAGGGTGGAGACCCTGAGCGCAGGCCGCGTCGAAGCCTACACCAGCCGCCTCTACGAGAAGCTCAGGACCATCCTCGAGGACCGCAGCATCGACGACGCCCGGGTCCTGACGGAAGCCGCCATCTTCGGCGACAAGACCGCCGTGGACGAGGAGACCGTCCGTCTGCGCAGCCACATCGCCCAGTACCGCTCCATTCTGGAGCTGGACGAGCCGGTGGGCCGCAAGCTGGACTTCCTGACTCAGGAGCTGAACCGTGAGACCAACACCATCGGCTCCAAGTGTCAGGACCTGGACATCACCCGCACGGTGGTGGACATGAAGGCGGAGATCGAGAAGATCCGCGAACAGATCCAGAACCTCGAATAAAAACAGTACGGAGGAGTTCAGATGAAGCTCATCAACATCGGCTTTGGCAATCTGGTCAGCGCAGGGCGGGTGGTGGCCGTCGTCAGCCCCGACTCTGCGCCGGTCAAGCGTCTGGTGAAGGAGGCGCGGGAGCGGGGGATGCTCATTGATGCGTCCTATGGCCGCAGCACCCGGGCCGTGCTCATCATGGACTCCGACCATGTAGTCCTTTCGGCCCTGACGCCTGAGACGGTGGCAAGCCGCGCTGCGGGCCAGCCGGAAGGAAAACCGACAGAGGAGCAGTAAAAAATGGAAAACGAAAAGTACCTGTTTGTCGTCTCCGGTGCCGCCGGTACCGGCAAGGATAGTGTGGTCAAGGCCCTGCGCGAGGCCCACCCCGAGATCGAAAAGACCGTCTCCGCCACCACCCGCGCACCCCGCCCCGGGGAGCAGGAGGGGGTGGACTACTACTACCGCACCCGGGAGCAGTTCCGGCACCTCATCGACACCGACCAGGTGGTGGAGCACAACTTCTACAACGGCAACTACTACGGCACCCTCCGCGAAGAGGTGGATAAGCGCCTCGAGGCGGGCAAGCTGGTGGTGCTGGTCATCGACGTCCACGGCGCGGCCAATATCCGCCGGATGTTCCCGGGGGCTACCACCATCTTCCTGCTGCCGCCCTCCGTGGAGGAGCTGGAACGCCGCCTCCGGGGCCGCGGCACCGAGACGGAGGCCAGCATCCTCGAGCGCCTCGACACCGCAAAGAAGGAGCTGGCCGAGCAGGAGAAGTTCACCCTCACCCTCGTGAACGACGAGGTGAACGCCTGCGCCGAGAAGCTCTACGGCATCATCCGCCAGCGGGCCGGCCTCGACAGATAACAAGGAGCCGCGAATGCCAAAAACGGTAGGCGTTGCCGTGAGCAACGCGACCTTCCACTTCGACAAACTCTATACCTACGCCGTCATGCCCGACCAGCAGGAGGCCGTCCGCCTCGGCAGCATGGTGCTGGTGCCCTTCGGGCGGGGGAGCAGGGCCCGGATGGGCGTGGTGCTGGCCTGCGACGAAGAGCCGGAGTACGCAAAGCTCAAGTACCTCTTCGACGTGGCCCCCGCCTCGGCCTGCCTGACGCCGGAGCTGCTGCGGCTGGTGCATTTCCTCAAGGAGCGCACCTTCTGCACCTACTACGAGGCCGTCAAGGCGGTCATCCCCTATGGGGCGCAGTATAAGCCCGCCCTCGCGGTGGACGGCGTGACGCCGGTGCTCCAAAAGCAGCTCACCCGCCACACCGAGAACAGCTATAAGCTGGTGGGAACACTTCAGCAGAAGCCCAGGCCCACGGCCAAGCAGCTGGCGGCAGTGGCCCTGCTGAGCGGGGGAGAGCGCACTCAGAACGAGATGGAGGCCCACGGCATCACCAAAGCCGTGCTGGACAACCTCTGCGCCAAGGGCGTCGTCGAATGCAGCAAGGTGAACAAATCCATCGACCTGTATTCGTCTATCCCGCTGAAAAACGAGCCCATCACCCTGACGGAAGAGCAGCAGGCGGCCTATGACGCCCTGCTGCCCGGCCTCGAAGACACCGCCCCCCACTCGGCGCTGCTCTACGGCGTCACCGGCAGCGGCAAGACGCTGGTGTTCTTAAAGCTCATCGAGCGGTGTCTGGCGCTGGGCCGCCGCGCCCTCGTGCTGGTGCCGGAGATCAGCCTGACGCCTCAGATGATCCTCCGCCTCAAGAGCCGGTTCGGGCGGCGGGTGGCCGTCCAGCACTCGGCCCTGAACCACACCGAACGGCTGCTCCAATGGCAGATGATACAGGACGGCGGCGCCGACATCGTGGTGGGGACCCGGAGCGCCGTCTTTGCCCCGCTGGAAAACATCGGCCTCGTCATCATCGACGAGGAGCAGGAGCACACCTACCGCTCCGAGTCCGCGCCCCGGTACGCCGCCCACGAGGTGGCCCGGCAGCGGGCGGCGGAGAACGGCTCCCTGCTCCTTCTGGCCAGCGCCACCCCCAGCACCGAGAGCTTTTACGCCGCCCAGAATGGCCGCACCCAGCTCGTCCGGCTCACCCAGCGCTACGGCGGCAACCCGCTGCCCAGCGTCCAGATCGTCGATATGCGGGCAGAGCTGGCCTCGGGCAACCCGAGGGAGATCAGCCTTGCCATGGAGGACGCCATCCGGCGCAACCTCGACGCGGGCAGGCAGACCATCCTGCTGCTCAACCGCCGGGGCTACCAGACCATGGCCCAGTGCGACGACTGCCGCGAGGTGCTGAAATGCCCCAAGTGCAGCGTCCCCATGGTCTACCACAAGGCGGGCCATAAGCTGCTCTGCCACTACTGCGGCACCCAGCTCGACCCGCCCCCCAAGACCTGCCCCGCCTGCGGCGGCAGGCTGCTCTACCGGGGCTTCGGCACCCAGAAGGCCGAGGAGGAGCTGGCTGAGCTTTTCCCGGAGGCAAGGGTGCTGCGGATGGATCAGGACTCCACCGCCGCCAAGGACGCCCACGAAAAGCTGCTGGCGAAGTTCGCCCGGCATGAGTACGACATCATGGTGGGGACGCAGATGGTGGCCAAGGGCCTCGATTTCGAGGACGTGACCCTCGTGGGCGTCCTCGGCATCGACTCGCTGCTCTTTGCGCAGGGGTTTCGGGCCTACGAGACGGTGTTCAGCCTCATCACCCAGGTGGTGGGGCGCTCCGGCCGGGCGAAAGACCCGGGCTTCGCCATCATCCAGACCACCGACCCCGACAACCCCGTCCTCAACCTCGCCGCCGCGCAGGACTACGACGCCTTCTTCGAGCAGGAGATCGCCTATCGAAAGTTGGGACTCTACCCGCCCTTCTGCGGGCTCTGCGTCGTGGGCTTCTCCGGCCCGAAGGAGATCGAGGTGGCCCGGGCCGCTGCCCGGTTCTCGGCCCTCTTAGGCCGTCAGGCCGCGCAGCAGCCGGACCTGCCTCTCCGGGTGCTTGGCCCCACCCCCGGCAACATCGAAAAGATCAACGAGAACTACCGCTACAAGCTCACCATCAAGTGCCGCGCCGACAAACGCTTCCGCGACCTTGTCCGCCAGACCCTCGGCCTCTACGAGCAGGAAAAGCTGCCCGCCAAGGCCACCGTGGTGGTGGATATGCATTCTGACGGTGATATTTGATAAGATTATTTGGAGGTATACTTCATGGCTATCCGCAACATTGTAAAAGAGGGCGACCCCATCCTGAACAAGGTCTGCCGCCCCGTGACCAGCTTCGACGACCGTCTGGCCACCCTGCTGGACGATATGCGCGAGACGATGATCGCCGCCGACGGCGTGGGTCTCGCCGGCCCCCAGGTGGGGATGCTGCGCCGCGTCTTCGTGGTGTGGGACACCACCGACGCCCCCGAGGAGATCCCCGAAAACTACGAGTACAAGTTCATCGACTTCGTCAACCCGGAGATCCTCGCCGTGTCTGAGGACGAGGAGACCGCCTACGAGGGCTGCCTGTCCTTCCCGGGCCACAACGGCGCCGTGACCCGCCCCGTGGCTGTCAAGGTCCGCGCACAGGACCGGAACGGCGAGTGGTTCGAGCTGGAAGCCGAGGACCTGCTGGCCCGCTGCATCCAGCACGAGAACGACCATCTGGACGGCATCACCATCATGGAGTCCAGCGAGTTCTTCTATGAGGACACCGAGGAGGGCCGCGCCGCCGCCGCCAAGAAGAAGGAGAACGACTGATGCGCATTCTGTTCATGGGGACGCCGGACATTGCGGCGGACTGCCTGAAAGCCCTGTATGAGGCGGGCCACGACATCTGCGCGGTCTACACCCGGCGCGATAAGCCCGTGGGCCGCAGGCAGGTGCTCACCGCACCCCCGGTGAAGGAGGTGGCGCTGGCCCACGGCACCCCCGTCTTTCAGCCCCGCACCCTGCGGGACGGCGGCGAGGACGAGAACATCCGCGCGCTGGCTCCTGAGCTCATCGTGGTGGTGGCCTACGGCTGCATCCTGCCCAGCTCGGTGCTGGAAGCGCCGAAATACGGCTGCATCAACCTCCACGTCTCCCTGCTGCCGAAATACCGGGGCAGCGCCCCCGTGCAGTGGGCGGTGCTGAACGGCGACGCCGAGACGGGCGTCTCCATCATGCAGATGGACGAGGGCCTCGACACCGGCGACGTGCTGGCCTGCGAGAAGATCGCCATCGACCCCGAGGAGACCAGCGGCCAGCTGTTCGACCGGGTCGCTGCCGTGGGCGCACGGGTGCTCTGTGAGACCCTGCCTGCCATCGAGGCCGGGACGCTGAAGGCAGAGCCTCAGGCCCGCGAGAACGCCTCCGTCGCCCCCATGCTGAGCAAGGAGATGGCGGAGTTCAAGCTGACCGACAGCGCCGACCACATCCACAACTGGGTGCGGGGCATGAACCCGTGGCCCGGGGCATGGTTCGTGACGGCGGGCGGCAGGAAGGTCAAGGTGATGGAGTGCCGGGTGGCGGAAAGCCACGGCGAAGCTCCCGGCACTGTGCTGGCCACCAAGCCCCTGACCGTGGCCTGCGGTGAGGGCGCTATCCAGCTTCTGCACGTCGTGCCGGAGGGCAAGAAGCCCATGGACGGCACCTCCTTCGCCGCCGGTCTCCGCCTCAGGGCGGGGGACAGCCTGTGAGCGGCCCGAACCCCCGCGCGGCGGCGGTGGCGGCGCTGGTGCGGCAGGAGCAGGACGGTTTCTCCAACCTCATCCTCGACGCAGAGCTGCGCCGCCAGAAGCTGGAAGGCCGCGAGAAAGCATTTGCCAGCGCGATATTTTACACTGTGCTGGAGCATCAGGGGACGCTGGACTATATCCTGAGCCGGTTCCTGCCCAAAGGCCTCGCAAAGCTCGACCCGCAGGTGCGGGAAATTCTCCGCGCTGCGCTGGCGCAGGCCCGCTATATGCAGGTGCCGGCCTCGGCGGCGGTCAATGAGGCCGTCAAGCTGACCCGCACCTTCAAAAAAGCCAGCGCCTCCGGCCTCGTGAACGCCGTGCTGCGCCGGGCCATCGGCTATGACCTCGGCTCTGCCGTCTTCGCCGACGAGGTGGAGCGGCTGATGGTGCTGGGCTCGGCGGGCCGGGACGTGGCGGCCTTCCTCCACGAACACTACCCCGACGAGGCGCTGGACATCCTGACCCACACCGCCGACGGCGGCCTGACCAGCCTCCGGGCCAACTCCCTGAAGGGGACGCCGGAAGCCCTCTGCGAAAAGCTGCTGGCCTCGGGCGCGAAGACCGCTGCCCCGGGCCTTGTGCCGGGCAGCGTCTTGGCCCGCTTCGAGGGGAGCCCTGCGGAGAGCGGGCTTTTCCGGGACGGATATTTCCATGTGGAGGGGCAGGCCAGCCAGCTTGCCGCCCTCTGCGTGGAGGCAAAGCCCGGCGATACCGTCCTCGACCTCTGCGCCGCCCCCGGCGGCAAGAGCCTGCTCCTCATCGAGGAGATGGGGGACGAAGGGCGGCTGGTGAGCTGCGACGTCAGCGAGAACCGCGTCCAGCTCATCCGCAAGGCCGTGGAGCGGATGGGCTTCCGGAACGTGGAGCCCCGGGTCTCCGACGGCACAAAGGCCGACGCCGGCCTGCCCATGGCGGACGCTATTTTGGTAGATGCCCCCTGCAGCGGCCTCGGCATCCTCGCCAAGAAGCCGGACATCCGGTACAAGACCCTCGAAAAAGCGCGTCACGATGAATTATTGGCCACCCAGTCGGCCATTCTGGATACAGCCGCCGCCCACCTGAAGGAGGGCGGGCGTCTGGTCTACTCCACCTGCACCATCGACCCCGCCGAGAACGAAGAGCAGGTGCGGGCCTTCGTGGGCCGACACCCGGAGCTCCGGGTGGTGACGCCGGACGTCCGCTTCCCGGCCGGGATGACGGTGGGGGACTGGGGTGCGCTTTCCGTCCCCACCCGCACCGGCATGGACGGCTTTTTCCTCTGCGCGATGCAGAAACGTGATTCCTGACAAAAGGAGATTTTCATGGAGACGAAACGCTGTATATCCTCCCTGACGCTGGAACAGCTGACAGCGGAGCTGAAAGCGATGGGCCAGCCCGGCTTCCGGGCCAAGCAACTCTTCCACTGGGTCCACCAGAAGCTCGTGACCGACTTTTCGGCCATGACCGACCAGCCCAAAGCCCTGCTGGCAAAGCTCGAGGAGACATTTTACATCGCCGCGCCCATCATCGAGCGGCGGCAGGAGGCCAAGGACGGCACCGTGAAGTACCTGCTGCGGATGGCCGACGGCAACTGCATCGAGACCGTCGTCATGCGCTACCACTACGGCAACACGGTCTGCGTGTCCACCCAGGTGGGCTGCCGGATGGGCTGCCGCTTCTGCGCCTCGACCCAGGCGGGCCGGGTGCGCAACCTCGAGGCGGGGGAGATCTGCTCCGAAATTTACACCGCCCAGAAGGACATCGGGGAGCGCATCTCCCACATCGTGCTGATGGGCATCGGCGAGCCGCTGGATAATTTCGACGAAGTCATGCGCTTTCTCGAGAACATCTCCTCCCCCGAGGGGGTGAACATCGGGATGCGGAACATCAGCCTCTCCACCTGCGGCCTCGTGCCGAAGATCGACCAGCTGGCCGGGAAGAAGCTCCAGCTCACCCTCTCTGTCTCCCTCCACGCCCCCAACAACGACATCCGCAGCGGCATGATGCCGGTGAACGATGCCTACCCCGTGGAGGTGCTGATGCAGGCCGTGCGCCGGTATCAGGAGACGACGGGCCGGAGAGTGAGCTTCGAGTATTCCATGGTGCGGGGGGTCAACGACTCCGACGCCTGTGCCCGGCAGCTGGCCGACCTCATCCGGGGGATGGGCGCTCACGTCAACCTCATCCCCATCAACCCGGTGGACGGCAGCCCTTATTCGGCTACCGACGCCGCCAACGTCCGGCGCTTCCAGCAGAAGCTGGAGAGCCTCGGCGTCAACGCCACTGTCCGCCGCCGTCTGGGCAGCGAGATCAGCGCCGCCTGCGGCCAGCTCCGCCGCGACGAGATGAACGGCAAAGCTTGAGAAGGAGAATCCTATGAAACTTGCAGGAAAAACAGACGTCGGCAGCGTCCGCCCCGAGAATCAGGACGACTACCGGGCAGGCGAGCTGAACAGCGACGCGGCCTGGGGCCTCGTGTGCGACGGCATGGGCGGTGCGCGGGGAGGCCGTGAGGCTTCCGTGAGCGCCTGCGACGTCATCGAGCACATCTTCCACGAGCAGTACGCCCAGTGCCTGCCCGGCGACGAGGAAAGGTTTTTGAAGCGGGCGCTCATCAACGCCAACCGCTTCGTCTTCCAGAAGGCCTCCCGGGAGGAGGAGCTGGCGGGCATGGGCACCACGGCGGTCTGCGCCCTCGTGCGGGGCGGCAGCGCCTTTATCTGCCACGCGGGCGACTCCCGGGCCTACCTCGTCCGGGACGGCAGGCTCACCCAGCTCACCCACGACCACTCCTATGTGCAGGAGCTGGTGGACTGCGGCACCATCACCGCCGAGGAGGCCGAGCATCACCCCCAGAAGAACATCATCACCCGGGCGCTGGGCGTGGATTACCGCCTCGACCCCGAGTTCACCAGCGTGCCGGTGCAGAAGGGCGATATGCTCCTGCTCTGCACCGACGGCCTCACCAACGTCCTGCCCAAGGAAAAGATCGAGGAGATCTTCACCAAGGGCGGGTTCTACGACATCCCCGACCGGCTGGTGGACGCCGCCAACGCGGGCGGCGGCCCCGACAACATCACCGCGCTGCTGCTGGGCGTGGAGCCGCTGGAGGTGAAGCATGGATAATCTCATCGGCAAGACGCTGGACGGGCTCTACACCATTCGGGAGCTCATCGGCGCAGGCGGCATGGCCAACGTCTACAAGGCCGTGGTCTCTGCCCCCGGCGGGCCTGTGCCGGAAGGCACGGTGGTGGCCGTCAAGGTGCTGCGTCAGGAGCTGATGCACGACGCCGACCTCGTCCGCCGCTTCAAGAACGAGTCCAAGGCCATCTCCCTGCTCAACCACCCCAACATCGTCAAGGTCTACGACGTCTCTGTCAGCGAAAACCTACAGTATATCGTGATGGAGTGCGTGGAGGGGATGACCCTCCGGGAGTACCTCAACGAGCGGGGCGGCAGGATCACCAGCCGGGAGACCGTCCACTTCATCGCCCAGATCCTCCGCGCCCTCGACCACGCCCACCGCAACGGCGTCGTCCACCGGGACATCAAGCCCCAGAACATCATGCTGCTGGACAACGGCCAGCTGCGGATGATGGACTTTGGCATCGCCCGCATCTCCCGGGCCGAGAACCAGATACAGAACGGCAAAAAGACCATGGGCAGCGTCCACTACATCAGCCCCGAACAGGCGAAGGGGGAGGAGACCGACCCCAAGAGCGACATCTACTCCGTGGGCGTCATGATGTACGAGATGCTCTCGGGCAGGCTGCCCTTCGACGCCGACGACATGGTGGAGGTGGCCCGCAAGCAGATACGGGACACCCCGAAGCCGCTGGCCGAGCTTGCCCCGGAGGTGCCGACGGGCCTCGTGCAAATTACGGAGCGCGCCATGGCGAAGCTGCCGGTCAACCGGTATTCCAGCGCCGCAGAGATGCTGGAGGCGCTGGACGCCTATGTGCAGGACCCCTCCGTCACGTTCCAGTATCAATATGTAAAGGAAGAACCCGAAAAGGTGGTGAATGAACCCATGCCGCAGAAACGCAGCATCCGCAGACCCCCGGAGAGACCGGCAGCAGATCCCGCCCGCCCCAAGACTAAGGCGAAAAAGAAGAAGCGCAGCGGCTTTATGCCGGTGCTGCTGGGCATCACGACGGCCTTTGCGCTGGCCTGTGCGGCCCTGTGCTGGACCATCCTGAACGACTCCAGCAACATCATGACCGACCGCGCCGACATCGTGCTGGGCGATTTCAGCGGCATGACGCAGGACGAGGTGAACGCCTCCCAGCAGGTGGCCTCCGGTCAGGTGGTCGTCAACTGGGAAGAGGAGTACAGCAACGACTACGCCGCAGGCTATGTCTACAAGCAGTCGCCGGTGGCGGGCCGCACCGTCCGCGAGGGCCAGAGCGTGACCCTCACCGTCAGCCTCGGCATCCACTACGTCACCGTCCCCGACCTGACCAACTATGTACAGGCCGACGGCGAACAGCAGCTGAAGGACCTGGGGGTGTCGGTGCTGGTCACTCAGGCCGTGGATGAGTCGGTGGCCGCGGGCTCCATCATCCGCACCGACCCCGCCGCAGGCAGTCAGGTGGCCGCAGGCACCACGGTGGTGATCTACGTCAGCCGCCCGCAGGTGGCCACCACCACCAAAGTCCCCAGCCTCATCGGCATGAGCGTGGACGACGCCCGCACCCTGCTGGTGCAGCGGAAGCTGGGTCTGGGCAGCCAGACGGAGCAGTACAGCGACCAGCCCGTGGGCAGCATCATCAGCCAGAACCCCGGCGAGGGCGCATCGGCCAAGCTGAACACCCGGGTCAGCGTCGTGGTCAGCGCAGGCCCCGAGCCTGCACCGGAACCCGAAGCACCCAGCGAGAGCACCGCCGGCAGCGACGGCTCCGGCGGCTGGCTGGGCGGCCTCTTCGGGGGCGGCAGCTCTTCCAGCGAGAGCACCGGCGCCAGCTCGTCTTCGTCCACCGGCGGCGGCGGTCTCAGCGACTGGTGGACGTCCTGGCTGGGCTGAGGGAGTAGGTATGACAGGTTATATCACAAAAGGCATCGGCGGATTTTATTACGTCAAGACGTCGGAAGGCATCGTGGAGTGCAAGCCCCGGGGCATCTTCCGCAAGCAGAAGATCACCCCCGTGGCGGGCGACGTGGTGACGCTGGAGACCGAGAACGGCGGGGCGGTCATCGCGGCCATCGCGCCCCGGCGGAACGTCTTCGTCCGCCCGCCCATGGCGAACCTCGATGTGCTGTTCCTCGTGGCAAGCACCACCCAGCCCACCCCCAGCACCCTCGTGCTGGATAAGCTCTCGGCCATCGCGGTGGACAAGGGCGTCCAGCCCGTCATCGTCTGCACCAAAGGCGACCTCGCCGAGGCGGAGTTTCTGCGCAGCGCCTACGAAAAATCGACCCTGCCCTTCATCCGCATCGACTACGCCACCGGCGAGGGTCTGGACGACATCAGGCACTGGATCAATGGCCGTCTCTGCGCCTTCTGCGGCAACTCCGGCGTGGGCAAATCCACCCTGCTGAACGCCCTCCTGCCCGACGTGGAGCGTCAGACCGCCGCCATCAGCCAGAAGCTGGGCCGTGGCCGTCACACCACCCGCGAGGTGACCATCTTTGAAGCCTTCGGGGGCCGCATCGCCGACACCCCGGGCTTCGCCAGCCTCGAGGCCAGCCGGGCGGGCTTCATCCCGAAAGAGGCTCTGGAACACGCCTTCCCGGAGTTCGGGCCTTACCTCGGCGCGTGCCGGTTCACCGGCTGCTCTCACCGCTCCGAGAAGGGCTGCGCCGTCCGCGCCGCCCTCGCGGAGGGCAAGCTCTCCCAGACCCGCTACGACAGCTACTGCGCCATGTACGATGAGGTCAAGGATGTGAAGGAGTGGCAACGACGAGGATGAACCTCTCCGTCACGGTGAAGCTGTCCGTAGTACAACCTCTCCGTCTGCTTCGCAGACAGCTCCCCTAGTAGGGGAGCCTCTGGCGAAACCGTTCACTTTGCGGGGACTGCCAAGGCCTCTCCTACAAGGAGAGGTGGCATCGCGTCAGCGATGACGGAGAGGTTGTACGAAGACGGGCCTGCCCATCATAGAAAGAAGGAATCCCATGTCCCGCTGTGTTATCATTTCCGCCTGCCCGGTCAGCGCCTCGCTGGCGTCGGCCCTGCGGCCCGGCGACACCATCATTGCCTGCGATGCGGGCTACCGCAACTGTGGGCCGCTCCACTGCCGCCCCGACATCATCGTGGGCGACTTCGACACCGCGCCCTGCCCGGCGCAGGAGGGCGGCGACACCATCATCCTGCCCCACGTCAAGGACGACACCGACACCGAGTACGCGGCAAAGCTGGCCTCCGAGAAGGGCTTCGACGAGGCGCTGCTGCTGGGTGTACTGGGCGGCAGCCGCCTCGAGCATACGCTGGCCAACCTCTGCACCGGCCTCGGCCTCGAACAGCGGGGCGTCCGGGCCACGCTTCTGGACGAGCGCAGCCGCATCACCTTCGTGATGCCCGGCGAGACCCGCCGCTACCCGAAGGACGGGTACTTCTACCTCTCGGTCTTCCCGATGGAGGGCAGGGCAGAGGGGGTCTCGGAGCGTGGCTCCTTCTACGAGCTGACCGACGCCGTCCTCACCGCAGGCTACCCCCTCGGCGTCAGCAACGAGTATGCCGAGGGCTCCGACTGCATCACCATCTCCACCCAAAAGGGCGCGCTGGTGGTGGTGGAGACGGTGCCGGACGGGCCGATCCTGAGCTGAACCGGAACATTCCGGGCGCAGACCGCCTATAATGGCGTATCAAGCGACGAAAGGTGGTCGGCTCTATGCAGGTGGTCGTTCTCAAAAGCCCCAAGTGCCTGAGAGGCTTGCTCCGGAGGCTGTTCGGCATCCGAAAAGAAACGCAGGACTGAAAGAAATGAAAAGCCGCTGCGCGGCGGTTTCTGTAAACTTTCTGTGCAACGCTTGACTTTTGCGGGGAATGGCATATACTAAAGATGGAATTGTGAGGATATTCCATTCGGTACACCAAAAAGAAAAGCCCCCAAGGAGTTGCGACCTCCCCGGGGGCTTTCCGTTTAGTCGGGCTTGCGGTCCTTGTCGAATCTGTCAAGCCACTTGCAGATGTAATGCGACATTATATCTGCTACGACAGACTCCAAAATCGTGAGGATATGAATCATCAGGTACACCTCCCTTCCCAAGTAAGATGGGCGGGATGAACCGCAAAACAAGTATAGCATAAACTTCGCCAAAAAGATACAGGAAACGATGCGGCTTGCCAAAGCCTCTCCCTTTGGGAGAGGTGTCACCGAAGGTGACGGAGAGGGCAAGCCCGGCACGAAAGAGCATCTACACAGCGATAAGCATTGGCTTTTGATAGAGTCATCTTATCGCTGTGTTTTTGTTTTGTCTCAGCATCCTTGCCCTCTCAGTCGGGCTTGCGCCCGCCAAGGCCGGGTTGCGGCTCCCAGCGTCTGCTTCGCTGCCGCTTGCATCCTGCTGGCCGCGGCCCCAACAGTTCCTCCCTGTTTCCGCCACTGGCGGCGGTCGTCGCCGTTGCCCCCAAAGGGGGAGCCCTTGGCAGGCCGGGCAACTTTCGCCTGGACGAGCAAAGCACGATGTCCCGGAAACGGTAGTGCTCCGCTGTCTAGGCCAGCAACAGCTTGACAAGGAGCGCTTGTCCAGAAGCCGCTGCCCTCTGTAGCAAGGCCCGCCCTTTTGCGCCCTGTCGGGCTTTCAGCGTCCAGCATGAACCTGACCGGCACGCCAAAGGCTCTCCCTCTGGGAGAGCTGTCACCGAAGGTGACTGAGAGGGCAAGGACACTGACCGAGAATCGCAGGCGCAGCGATAGTATCGCTCTGCCAAAGAGCCAGCTTATCGCTGCGCAGCGCCTGAGAGGGCTGCCGTTGCATACCTCCTTCCCACCCCGCATACACTCTCATCAGAGCAAGGACAGGAAAGGAGCATCACCATGGAGCTGAAAGTGTTCCGGGACGTTCTGCCTGCGGCGGGTGCGGACTGCACCGCCAAGGCGGAGCTGCCCCTCGAGACCGAACTACTGATCTCGGACTATCTGCCGCCGGTGCAGCGCATCGTCAAGTGCTTCGCAAAGCCGGTGGTGCTGCAAAAGCAGCTGGCCCCCGGGCGGCTGACGCTGGAAGGATATTTGCGCTGTACCGTGTATTATCAGGGCGAAGAGGGGGCGGGGCTGTGCCAAACCGAGCAGAAGCTGCCCTTCACCAAGGCCCTCGAGCTGCCCTCCTTCGCGGCCACGGCGTGGACAGCCTGCGTCGAGGGCCAGACCGAATACCTCAACTGCCGGGCCGTCAACCCCCGCCGCATCGAGGTGCGGGGGGCCTACGGGCTGGTGGTGAGCGTCCACGCCCAGCTGTCCACCGAGGTCATCACGGCCCTCAGCGAGGGCGGCATCGAGCAGAAGCCGGTCACGCTGGCAGGGGTGCGGCGGGCCGCCACCCTCGAAAAGCTCGTGACCATCGAGGGGGCGCTGACCTTCCCGAAGCCCCCCGCCGCCATCCTCGACATCACAGGCACCGCCGAGGTGCGGGAGCTGAAGCGGATGCAGGGCAAGGCCGTGGCGAAGGGGGTCTTGCACGTCCTCTGCGGATGGCGGGCCGAGGGGGACGCCGCCCTCCGCAGCCAGACCGCCGACCTGCCCTTCAACCAGATATTGGATGCAGACGGCCTCAGCGAGGACTGCCGCTGCCTCTGCGTGCTGGAGCCGGTGGGCTTTGCGGCGGCGGAAGGGGAGACCACCGAGGACGGCGGGGCTTCCACCACCCTCACGGCCACGGCGATGCTGCGGCTGAGCGGCTGGCGTCCCTACCAGCTCCAATGCGTGGCCGATGCCTTCTCCACCCGCTTCGAGACGACCCTCACGCCCCAGACCCTCGCCACCGAATCGCTGCTCTGCGCGCTGGACGAGACGACGGTGCTGCGGGGCTCCGGCCCTCTGCCCGACGCAGGAGCGCATATTTTAGCCTGCTTCGCGTCCTTCGGGCCGGTGAGCCTGACGCGGCAGGAGGGGAGAGCGTTCCTCGCGGCCCGGGCCGTGGTGTCGGCCTTTGCGGAAAACACCCTCGGGGAGATGGAGTGCTACGAAAAGGCGCTGGACTACGCCCTGCCCCTCCCCGCCGACCTGCCGCCCGACGCCGACGCCTACCCCGAGTGCTGGCTGAGCGTTCAGGACCTGCAATGCGCCGGCGCGGGCGGCGCGCTGGATGTGTCCCTCACCGTCCGGGTCGAGGGCGCGGTGCTGGCGCGGCAGACGGCCTCTCTCGTGGGGGCGGTGGAGCTGGGCGACCCCCTGGCCCCCGCCGACCCGGAGGTGTCGCTCCGCATCTGCTACGCCCAGCCGGGGGAGGAGCTGTTCGCCATCGCCCGGCGCTACCACGTCTCGCCCGGCCAGATGCTGGCCGCCAACGACCTCCCCGACACCACCGCCCGCCTCGACGAGGCGCGGAGACTGCTGGTGCCGGGGGGGTAGGGGAGGCTCCCTCTTTGGGGGAGCTGTCACCGAAGGTGACTGAGAGGGCAAGGACGCTGACAAAGAAGAGCGGGCGCAGCGATAGCATCGCTCTGCCAAAGAGACAGCTTATCGCTGCATGGCGGCTCTCGGGAGACGGGCTTGCCCTCTCCGTCAATGCTTCGCATTGCCACCTCTCCCAAAGGGAGAGGCTTTGGCATACCGTGAAGCCTCGCCTTTTCGCCAGAGGCTCCCCCTTTGGGGGAGCTGTCACCGAAGGTGACTGAGAGGGCGCTTGTAAACTTTCTGCACAGCGCTTGACTTTTGCGGGGAATGGCATATAATAAAAGTACAAAAGATAGAAGCAATGTAGTTCATTGCTTTCACCAAAGCGAAAGAAAACCCCCTCCTGGAGTGCCAGCTCCAAAAGGGGGTCTTCTTTATTTAGTGCTTACGGCCCGTAAACCATCTGTCAAGCCACTTGCAACGGCGACGACCGCCGCCAGTGGCGGAAACAGGGAGGAGCTGTTGGGGCAGCGGCCAGCAGGATGCGAGCGGCAGCGAAGCAGACGCTGGGAGCCGCAGCCCGGGCTCCTTTTAGTTACGCAGTGCTTTTTCACGCACTTCCGGTGTAACTGCTTTCAGAAGATTATAGAGGTCAATAATATCGGTGATTGCCTGCCGGTCCTGCACCGTCCATGTGTAATCAAACTTGCTATAATCCGTTCCCTCGAAACGCATGATAACGGTATCGGCACTCAAAAGGTTTCGCAACCATTCGACTTCACTGTCTTCCATTTCAAAGGTGGCCCATGCAAACCATTTACCAAGCTCTTTGTCGTATCCATAACCGGAGTTATCATAATCGCAAATGTAAGTGTACTTATAATCTCCACCGCGCAGAATGATGTCATTGATATCCAGCTCGGAAGAGCCCATGTAAGTAAAATCTTCCCAGAAAACAATCGTGTTCCCCTTGTCCCAGATATAAAGGTTGGGGCCAATGCCACACGTCTTGCGCTTATCGATGCTGTCATCATGCGGGGTTGTAATCGCCCAGCAGTCTTCTACTGCATCGTAGTTGACATTGCACTTTGCAAGTGCATCCTGAATACCAAGAATCTGCTGTGCTTCTGCCAGCACACCAAAATTGGTGACAGCAGCTTTTCCTGCATCATCCAACTGGTTATAGGCATCCAAAGCGGCCACGATTGCCGCGCGTCTGCTGCGCGTGACAGTACCGATCTGGCTGATCAGCGCTTCTACCTGCTCCGGGGTCACAGCACTATTCTGCTGCGCGAGCACCGCAAAGGGAACGTCCCCGGCGGGGCTGGCGGCCAGCGCAGGCAACGCTGTACCCGAAATCAGCGCAGCCACAATTGCGCTTGCCACAAGAACGTTGCATTTTTCTGTAATTTTCATTCGATGTCCCTCTTTCCTCTGGATTTCAGCGTATAGCTGTTGTAACATAAAATTATAGATACCACAAAAAGCAACTCCACAATTTCCTGCATCTGTTTGTCGAGCTCGCCCATCCCGGCGGGCTCTTTTTTTGTGCCCATAAGCTCTTCAACGGTAATGCCAAAGTAGTCCGCAATTTTTTTGCGGCTGGACATTCTGGGTAAAGCGCCGTTTTTCCAGCTTGTCGGCATAGAGTTTGAAAAAACAAGTTCTTCTGCAACAGCAGCAGGTTTTCCCCCCATACCGTCCTGTTGATCAGGTGTCAATGCGCGGGCACCGGGTGCAAAACAAGTATACCATAAACTTCGGCAAAAAGATAGAGGAAGCGATGCCACGAGCCGGACTTTCCTGCAAAGGGAAGGCTCTGTCTTCGTACAACCTCTCAGTCTGCTTCGCAGACAGCTCCCCTAGTAGGGGAGCCTCTGGCGAAACCGTTCACTTTGCGGGGACTGCCAAAGCCTCCCCTACTAGGGGAGGTGGCATCGCGTCAGCGATGACGGAGAGGTTGTACAGAGGGAAGCCTGCCCTCTGTAGCGAGGCCCACCCTTTTACGCCATATCGGGCCTTGGGCGTCCAGTGGAAAGTTACCCGGCCTGCCAATGGCTCCCCCTCTGGGGGAGCTGTCACCGAAGGTGACTGAGAGGGCGCCCCATAAGTACGACTTATTACGAAAATATGAACAAAAACCCGAAAAAGCCCTACCGTTCCCGGTTCCGGTCTGCTATAATTTTCTATGCTTGTTACAAAAACCTGAAGTGAAGCAAAGGAGCCAGGAATATGATAAAAAGCGCTGAACTGGAAAATTCGGCATATGAGTTTGAGGCGAAAATGCCGCTGCGCCACGCTGTCCCGCTGGGCTTGCAGCACGTCTTCGCCATGTTCGTGGGCAACCTCACCCCGCTGCTCATCATCACCAGCGCCTGCGGCCTCGTGGGCGGTGAGTTCGCAGACCTGCAGGTGAGCCTGCTGCAGAACGCCATGTTCGTGGCGGGCATCGTCACGCTGGTGCAGCTGTACGGCCTCGGCCCCGTGGGAGGCAAGGTGCCCATCATCATGGGCACCAGCTCGGGCTTTCTGGGCGTGTTCAACAGCGTGGCTGCCACCATGGGCGGCGGCGTCACGGCCTACGGCGCCATGATGGGCGCATCCATTCTGGGTGGCCTGTTCGAGAGCGTGCTGGGCGTCTTCCTGAAGCCCCTGCGCAAGCTGTTCCCGCCGGTGGTCACCGGCACGGTCGTGCTGTCCATCGGTCTGTCCCTCATCTCCGTGGGCGTCAACTCCTTCGGCGGCGGCAACGCGGCCAAGGACTTCGGCTCGGTGGAGAACCTGCTGCTGGCCGTCTTCGTGTTGGTGGTCATCCTCTTCTTCAAGCACTGGACCAATGGCTTCCTCAGCTCTTCCTCCATCCTCGTGGGCATCGTCGCGGGCTATCTGGCAGCCATCGTCATGGGCTTCGTCCTGCCCACCACCGGCGTCACCGCCGACGGCGTGGAGTTCACCAAAGCATGGGTGCTGAACTGGAACAAGGTCGCTGAGGCCAGCTGGTTCGCCATCCCGAAGCTGGTGCCGGTCAAGATCGTCTTCGACCTCCGCGCCATCCTGCCTGTCATGATCATGTTCATCGTCACCGCCGTGGAGACGGTGGGCGACATCTCCGGCGTCATGGAGGGCGGCATGGGCCGCGAGGCCACCGATAAGGAGCTGAGCGGCGGCATCATCTGCGACGGCCTCGGCTCCACCGTCGCCGCCTGCTTCGGCGTCCTGCCCAACACCTCCTTCAGCCAGAACGTGGGCCTCGTGGCCATGACCAAGGTGGTCAACCGGGGCGCACTGGCCACCGGTGCCGTCTTCCTGATGCTCTGCGGCCTCATCCCCAAGCTGGGCGCACTCATCTCCATCATGCCCCAGGCCGTTCTGGGCGGCGCTGCCGTCATGATGTTCTCCTCCATCGTGGTGTCGGGCATCCAGCTCATCACCAAGGAGAAGATGACGCCCCGCACCCTGACCATCGTCTCTGTGGCGCTGGGCGTGGGCTACGGCATGGGTGCAAACGCCAAGATCCTCGCCAACACCCCCCAGTTCGTCCAGCTCATCTGCGGTGAGAGCGGCATCGTGCCTGCTGCCTTCGTGGCCATCCTGCTCAACTGCCTGCTGCCCCGCGACGAGAAGTAAGCGTTGGAGCACTGCGGCCTCCCTGTCTTTGCAGGGAGGTCTTTTTGTGCTATAATCTCCCCAGTCTTATCAGGAAGAGGGAAGGAGGACTCTATGGAACCGCAAACTGCCGCCCGCTATCGTCTTCTGGACGAGCTGCGGGGACTCGACCTCATCAGCATGATGCTCTACCACGGGATGTGGGACGTGGTGTTCCTCTTCGGCGTGGCCCAGAAGTGGTACACCGGACGCCCGGGCTTTGTGTGGCAGCAGAGCATCTGCTGGGTCTTTCTCCTGCTTTCGGGCTTCTGCCTGCCGCTGGGGCATCATCCGTTCCGGCGGGGAGCCGTCGTCTTCGGGGCAGGGGCGCTGGTCACAGCCGTCACCCTGCTCTTCCTGCCCGAGGAGGTGGTGTGGTTCGGGGTGCTGACCCTGCTGGGCTCGTCCATGCTCCTCACCGCCGCGCTGGACCCGCTGCTCCGCCGCGTTCCGCCCGCCGTGGGCGTGGCCCTCAGCGCCCTGCTGTTCTGGGTGACCTACCCCACGATGAACGGCTTCTGGAACCTGCCGGGCGGGCGTCTGGCCCTGCCGCAGGCCCTCTACGCCGGCTACCCCACGGCCTATCTGGGCTTCATGCCCAAGAGCTTTTTCTCCACCGATTATTTCCCGCTGCTGCCCTGGCTGTTTCTGTTCTGGGCGGGGTACTTCCTCCACCACCTCGTGGGCCGCGGACGCCTCGCGCCGCTGCGCCGGTCGGTCTGCCCGCCGCTGGGCTGGATGGGCCGTCACTCGCTGGTGCTCTATCTGCTCCATCAGCCGGTCATCCTGGGGGTGCTGACGGCGGTGTTCCGGCTGGTGAGGGCGGGGTAAGGCTTCTGGAAAAGTTAGCCTCTGTGACCGCTTGACAAAGGGGCGGCGCTGTGGTATCCTATGGACAGTTAGAGAAATCTAACCAAAGAGATGCGTCTGAGCCTGCTTCCGACGCATTTTTATGGAGCAAAAAGTTAGAAGAAGCTAACCCAATAAATCAAAAGTGAGGCTGAATATTATGAGCAAAGTAGCAATCGTATTCTGGAGCGCGACCGGCAACACCGAGACCATGGCAAACTGCATCGCGGAGGGCGCAGGCGCTGCCGCCACCATCGTCCCCTGCGCCGAGATGGACGCAGCAAAGCTGGGCGAGTATGACGTGGTGGCCTTCGGCTGCCCCGCCATGGGCGCTGAGCAGCTGGAGGAGAGCGAGTTCGAGCCGATGTTCGCGGGCCTCGAAGGCTCTCTGAACGGCAAGAAGGTGGCTCTGTTCGGCTCCTACGGCTGGGGCGACGGCCAGTGGATGCGCGACTGGTGCGAGCGCGTCAAAGAGGACGGCGCACAGCTGTTCAGCGACGAGGGCCTCATCTGCAACGAGACGCCCGACGACGACGCTCAGGCTGCCTGCCGCAAGCTGGGCGCCGATCTGGCCAACTGGTAAAAAATAACACCGGCCCATCCTGCATCATCCCGCGTCCTTGGGGCAACCTAGGGACAAAGAGGTGATGAATGAATGGAAAACACAGGTGTCCGCTGTGATGTCTGCGAGTGCCGCCACAACGTGGGGAGCAGCAAGTGTGACCTGCCCGAGATCACGGTGACGGAGCGCTGCACCTGCTCTTCTCAGCAGGTGGACATCCCGCACTACTGCCAGAGCTACGAGAAGAAGTAAGTTCTGCAAAATAAAAGACCTCTGCCCGACGGCCTTGCCGGGCAGGGGTCTTTTGCTGTTAGAAGCTGTTTTCATAGGCGGGGTGCAATGCTTATGAAAACGGCTTCTCTAGTGGAGGCTGACGCCGAAGGTGGGCAGGCTGCGCAGCAGGGTGCCGACGCCGTGCATCTCGTAGATGCCGAAGCCCAGAGCGCTGGCGGGCAGGAGGTTTTCGGCCCGGTCGTCGATGAAGATGGACTCATCGGCCCGGAGACGGTACTTGTCCAGCAGGGCCTGATAGATGCGGGGGTCGGGCTTGTTGACCTTCACTTCGCAGGAGGCCACGCCGCCGTCGAAGAGGCCCTCGAAGTCCCGGCGCGTCAGCAGGTCCAGCACGTCCTCGGGGATGTTGCTCAGGTAGTAGACGCAGTAGCCGCGCTGCTTGAGCTGCTCCACCAGCGTCCGCATCCGGCGGCGGGGGCGGAGCATGCTCATCCAGTCGTCCAGCACGCCCTCCGCCTCGAAGCCCCGGCCCACGGCTCTGGCCCGCTTGAGCATCCGCTCGTTGGCCTCCCGGCGGGTGATGCGGCCCGCGTCCAGCAGCTGCCATTCTCTGCTGCCGAAGGTCAGGTCGTAGACCTCCTCTTCCAGCCCCCGGTTCCCGAACAGGTCGATGAGGTACTTGTGGGGGTCGAAATCCACCATGACGCCGCCGAAGTCGAACACGATATTTTTATACATCGATGATACCTCTTAAAAAAAGTTTGGCTCTCACTGCGCCCAGTATAGCACATCCGGGGCAGTGTTTTCCAGTCCTTTTGCATCGTCCGGCCCGCCCCGGCATAGGATGGGACTGTAAGGGGGCGGGGGAGATGACCTTTCGGGAGCTGTGCAGCAAGGAAGTCGTCCAGCTGAAGGACGGGGCCTGTCTTGGCCGGGTGGATGACGTGGAGCTGGACGCCGACACGGCCCGCATCGGGAGTTTGCTTCTGCTGGGGCGGCCCCGGCTCTTCGGGCTGCTGGGCCGGGACGAGACCCTGACCATCCCCTGGGCCGACATCGAGCGGGTCGGTCTGGACGCCATCCTCGTGCGGACGGACATCCCCGCCCCGCCGCCCTCCCACGGGGGACTGCTGGATAAATTGCATCAGTGGCTGAACGGATGAAAGATTTTCACCCGTTTTTTGGCCGTCAGGGCTGGATTTTGGAGGCAGGATGATTATAATAGAGGACTGGGGCGGAGTCTGCCGCTTCAAATAATAAGAAAAACGCAGAAGTGAAAGGAACTTCTTTATGACACACCATCCGAGTGCTGCGTCCCTCCGGCTGCACGGGGCGCGGCTGCTGTTTCCGCCTGCGGCCACCCTTCTGTTCCTGCTGCTCACCGAGTACATCGCCCGCGGCACCCTGAGCGGAGATACCTTTGTGCAGTACATCTTCCCCCACCCAGAAGCCTACCTGCTGGCGTGGGGGCTGCTCTTCCTCGTCTGGATGGCGGTGGACTGGCTCACCCGCTTCGCCCCGCTGGCCACCCTCCTGTCGGCCCTGCTGGGCTGTCTGCCCGCCACGGTGGACTTTTACACCCTGCAGCTCCGGGGCGAGCCCTTCCTCCCGTGGGATTTGATGCAGGTGTCCGAGGCGGCCGGCGTGGCCTCCGCGGCGGGCATCCACGTCCAGACGAGCATGGTCCTCTCCGGCGTCGTGGTGCTGGCTCTGACCGTCGGCTCCTTCTTCCTCTACCGGGGCCGTCAGAAGCTGCCGTGGGTGCGGCGTCTGGCGGGCTTTGCGGCCAGCACGGCGGCCGCCTGCGCCCTCCTCTTCGGGGTGTTTTTGCAGCCTGCCGTCACCCAGTCGCTGGGCATCCTGCCCGACGCATGGATGCAGGACCGCTACTACCGCTATTACGGCGTCATCACCAGCTTCCTCACCAACCTGACGAATCTGAAGATCGACAAGCCCGAGGAGTACTCGGAGGAGGCCGTCAACGCCATCCTCGACGACGTGGAGGCAGGGGAGAAGTACACCACCGGCCCGGCCTGGCCCGGCTCCTACGCCGCCCAGACCCCGGCAGACGAACAGGTGAAGCAGCCCACCATCCTCTATGTGATGGACGAGTCCTACTGGGACGTCTCGGAGCTGGAGCAGTACGGCTTCCGGTTCGACACCGACGTCTCGGCCAACCTCCACGCCCTGCAGCAGACCAGCGCCTATGGCCGGGTCTACAGCCCCAGCTTCGGCGGCGGCACCTGTGACGTGGAGTTCGAGGCCCTGACGGGCTACTCGGTGTCCTATCTGCCCAGCGGCAGCAAGCCCTACCAGCAGCATGTGACCAAGCCCATGTTCGCCCTGCCCAGCTACCTCAAGACCCAAGGCTATCAGACGGCGGCGGTCCACTGCTTCTGGGCCAGATACTGGAGCCGCGACACGGCCTACCCCAACCTCGGCCTCGACGACTTCATCAGCCTCGAGAAGATGCAGGGCGTCCAGAAGGTGCGCCGCCACTACTGGACCACCGGCCTCGTCACCGACGACTCCATGGCAGACCAGATCATCGGCCAGTACGAGACCATGAAGGCCCAGTCCGACGCCCCCGTCTTCCTCCACGCCGTCACCATGCAGAACCATACCAATTATAATAAGGACAACTACCCCGACGACCAGCGGGTGAAGGTCACCGAAGCCCCGGCGGGCCTCAAGGCCAGCACCGTGGGTGCGCTGGAAGACTTTGCCACCGGCATCCGGGACGCCGACGCCATGCTGGGCAGGCTGACGGACTACTTCTCGCAGGTGGACGAGCCGGTCATCCTCGTGTTCTGGGGCGACCACTACAACCCCATCGATTCCAATTACGACATCTACACCCGCAGCGGCTACGCCAGCGGCTCCAGCGCCGACCCCCGCCTCCACCAGACGACGCTGCTGATCTGGTCGAACTACTCCGACCGGGCGGTCAACCTCGGCACCATCGCCGCCTACGACATCTCGCCGGTGATGATGGAGCTGTTCGGCCTGCGTCAGCCCGCCTACTTCCAGTTCCTTGGCCGTCAGCTCCGGGCCGCCTACCGGGCCAACACCCGCGGCACCATCCTGGAGAAGGACGGCACCGCCTCGAATGAGCTGACCCCCTTGCAGCAGAAGTGGAGCGATGAGCACTGGCTGCTCCAGTACGACCTCATGTTCGGCAAGGGCTATGCCCTGAGCCGGATGGGCCTTGAGAGCATCGCCGAGAGCGCAGATTGACGAAAAGCTACGATTCTTTGAAAAAAGCAGGAAAACCCCTTGCAACGGCCAGAGGTTTGTGCTATTATTACTTAGCATTACACACGCATCACTATGCCCTTTTGTGCCCAAAAGGGTTGAGGGCAGTCTGCAACCGTCCGATACGGCGGCAGATCACGGTGTGCGGAGGCAAAACAAATTTTGGAGGTAATTTTACTATGGCAGTCGTTTCTATGAAGCAGCTTCTCGAGGCAGGCGTTCACTTTGGTCACCAGACCCGCCGCTGGAACCCCAAGATGGCGAAGTATATCTTCACCGAGCGCAACGGCATCTATATCATCGACCTGCAGAAGACCGTCAAGAAGCTGGACGAGGCTTACAACTACGTGAAGGAGGTTGCAGCTGAGGGCGGCGACATCCTGTTCGTCGGCACCAAGAAGCAGGCTCAGGAGTCCATCCGTGACGAGGCTCTGCGCTGCGGCATGCACTACGTCAACGCTCGCTGGCTGGGCGGTATGCTGACCAACTTCCGCACCATCCGCAAGCGCATCGACCGTATGGCTCAGCTGCAGAACATGAAGGACAACGGCACCTTCGAGCTGCTGCCCAAGAAGGAAGTGGCCAAGCTGGAGCTGGAGATGGAGAAGCTGGACAAGTACCTCGGCGGCGTCAAGAACATGAAGACCCTGCCCAAGGCCATGTTCATCGTTGACCCCCACAAGGAGCGCATCGCTGTTGCTGAGGCCCGCAAGCTGAACATCCCCATCGTTGCTATCGTTGATACCAACTGCAACCCCGACGAGATCGACTACGTCATCCCCGGCAACGACGACGCGATCCGCGCTGTCAAGCTGATCGCTGGCGCTATGGCTGACGCTGTGCTGGAAGGCAAGCAGGGCAACCAGGAGGCCGCTCCCGCTGAGGACGCAGCAAACGCCTGATTTCCCGAAATTCTCACAAACCAACAAATACTGTGTAAGGGAGAATACCAAAATGGCTATTACTGCAAAGGACGTTATGGAACTGCGCAAGCAGACCGACTGCGGCATGATGGAGTGCAAGAAGGCTCTGACCGAGGCTGACGGCAACTTCGAGAAGGCTGTCGAGATCCTGCGTGAGCGTGGTCTGGCTACCGCCGCCAAGAAGGCAAGCCGCGTGGCTGCCGAGGGCATGGTCTACGCTGATTACTGCCCCGAGTGCAAGGTGGGCGTCGTCATCGAGGTCAACGCCGAGACCGACTTCGTCGCCAAGAACGACAAGTTCGTCGCCTTCGTCAAGGAGGCCACCAAGGTCATCATGAATCAGAACCCCGCTGATGTCGAGGCTCTGATGGCATGCAAGACCGAGAGCGGCGAGACCGTCGATGAGGCTCTGAAGAACCTCATCCTGGTCATCAAGGAGAACATCAAGGTCCGCCGTTTCGTCCGTTACGAGGGCGTCTGCTCTGCATACGTCCACGGCGGCGGCACCCACGGCATCCTGGTCAACTTCGAGACCACCAACGGCATCGAGGCCAAGGACGAGTTCGCTGCATACGGCAAGGATGTTGCCATGCAGGTCGCAGCTGCTAACCCCAGCTACGTCGATGAGGCTGCTGTCCCCGCTGAGGTCGTCGCCAAGGAGAAGGAGATCCTCCTCGCTCAGATGGCCAACGACCCCAAGAACGCCAACAAGCCCGACGCTGTCAAGCAGAAGATGATCGAGGGCAAGATCAAGAAGTACTTCAAGGAGAACTGCCTGGTCGATCAGGAGTTCGTCAAGGACGGCGACCTGACCGTCGGTCAGTACACTGCCAAGGTCGCAAAGGACCTGGGCGGCGACATCAAGGTCATCAAGTTCACCCACTTCGTCAAGGGCGAGGGCCTGGAGAAGCGTTCTGACGACTTCGCTGCTGAAGTCGCAAGCATGGTGAAGTAAGCCAGCTTCTACTGCTTAAAGCATACGAGAGCCGCAGTGCCTGTAACAGGGCGCTGCGGCTCTTTTTGGTTGTGTTTGAACGGGAAGTATGCTATCATAGAACGAATAACAGAAAAGGGAGAGAGGAACATGAAGATCGAACCCAGAACATTCACCCTGCCCAGCGGGGAAGTGCTGACGGTGCGCAGCTTGTGCGCGGACGATGCAGAGGCGCTGAATGCATTCCGCTATGCGACCTACAGCGAGACCTATTTTATGGCCCGATACCCGGAGGAAGGCGCGAATCTGGAAGCGATGGGGAATCGGCTTGCAGACTGCGGGGAAAGCCCTGCGAACTTTGAGGTGGGCGCTTTTGCCGGAGAAAAGCTGGTGGGGGAGTTTGGGGTTGCACAGGTACGGCCGCACATCAAATACCGCCATCGTGCCGTAATGGGCATCTCTGTCCGGAAAGAGTATTGGGGCTGCGGTCTGGGCAGTTATCTGATGCAGCTGGCCATTGACCAGACCCGGGCCAACGGCTTCGAGCAGTTGGAGCTGGGGGTGTACAGCGATAACGCCCGCGCCATCCATCTCTATGAGAAGGTTGGGTTTGAGCGCTATGGCATCCAGCCCCGGGCCTTTAAGCTGAAGGACGGCACCTACCGGGATGAGATCATCATGGTGAAGATGCTGTAACCGGAACAGAACAAAAACGCCGCCGACGGCTTTCGAACCGTCAGCGGCGTTTTGCGCTTATTCAGTCAGCAGCGGTCAATGGATCAGGCCTTGGCCTCGCTGTTGTGCTCTGCCTTCTTGTAGGCGGAGAAGGAGTGGAACACGATGTTCAGGCCCAGAACGATCAGCAGGACAGCCAGGATGAGCTGCAGGCCGTTGGCGATGAACACAGCGCCCCAAGTGGTCTCACCGGCAGGGATGGTGACAGCGGCGGCATTGCTGATGGCCTTGACCATCGCCATGAGGCGCTGCACCAGAGCGGTGAAGGTGACGCAGAGCATGATGATCAGCGGGGGGAAGAGCATCTTGTTGCTGCGGCCGGTGACCTTCAGGAAGACGCACAGGGTAGACAGGACCAGAGCGCTCAGCAGCTGGTTTGCAGAGCCGAACAGGGGCCAGATGTTGGCGTAGCCGATCTTGGTCAGGATGAAGCCGAACACCAGAGTGAGGAAGGTGGAGAAGTAGACGTTGCAGAGCAGCTTGCGCCAGCCCTCAGCGTGCTCCATGTCGTCCACGCTGAACAGCTCCTGAAAGCTCATGCGGCCGATGCGGGCCACGGCATCCAGACTGGTCAGAGCCAGTGCGGAAACGCACATGGTCATAAAGACGGTAGCGGCATAAGCGGGGACACCGAACATCTCAAAGAAGCCGGCGACGCCGCGGCTGAAGATCTGGAAGGGAGTGCCGGCGGCGGGGGTGCCGTCGGCAGCGGCAGCGGCACCGGCGACGCAGAGGGCCAGAACAGCCAGCAGGCTCTCGAGGATCATGGCGCCATAGCCGACCTTCAGCATATCCTTCTCGTTCTCGACGGTCTTGGAGGAGGTGCCGGAGGAGACGAGGCCGTGGAAGCCGGAGACAGCACCGCAGGCCACGGTGACGAACAGGATGGGGAACATGGTACCCAGCTTCTCGTTGGTGAAACCGGTGAAGAGGGGCAGGTTCATGGTGGGGTGAGCGACCAGCAGGCCCACAACGGCACCGGCGATCATGGCCACGAACATGAAGGTGGTCATGTGGTCACGGGGCTGCTTCAGCAGCCACATGGGCAGAACTGCGGCAAAGAAGATGTAGACGAAGGTGATGTAGCTCCATGCAGCCTTGCCCAGAATGAGGGGCAGGTTCGCGCCGATGACGAAGGACAGCACGATGAACACGATGCTGATGACGCTCTCCTTCCAGCCGGAGAAGCTGAACTTCTTCTGGATGAGGCCGAAGACGACAGCAAAGACCATGAACATGATGGAGACCATACCGGCAGCGCCGTTGGTCTGGGCAGCCTCCGACAGAGCACCGTCGGCACCGAAGGCGTTGAAGGTGCCGGCCACCATGTCCGCAAACGCTGCGATGACGATGCCGCAGAACAGCCAGCAGAACAGCAGGAACAGCTTGCGGCCGGTCTTGCCGATGTACTTCTCGATCAGCATGCCCATGCTCTTGCCGTCGTTCTTGACGGAAGCGTACAGAGCGCCGAAGTCGGTGACAGCGCCGAAGAAGATGCCGCCCAGCAGCACCCACAGCAGGACAGGCAGCCAGCCGAAAGCAGCAGCCTGAATGGCACCGGTGACAGGGCCTGCACCGGCGATGGAGCTGAACTGGTGGGCAAACACGGTCCAGCCGTTGGTGGGGACATAGTCACGGCCATCCTCGTGGACGACTGCGGGGGTCTTGGCGGTGGGGTCGATGCCCCATTTGTTGGCCAGCCAGCGGCCATACAGCGTATAAGCGCCGAACAGACACACGGCTGCGATCAAAACGATGACCAGCGTATTCATTTCTTTATACCTCTTTCCTTTCTTTCACATCGGCAATGGCCGAAGCAGGACGGCTGTGCCCAAAAGCAGGGCAGGCGAAACGGCCCGGAGGGGTGAAAAAAGCCTCCGTCCTCATGAAAGACAGAGACACAAAGATGTGTTCCATCTTCCTCGAAGACGAAGGCCAAACGGTGCAGCTGCACCGGTCGTTCTCCGCGGTACCACTTCGTTTGCTGCGTTCGGGAGCAGCCGCTTGCGCGTACAGGCGTTCCTGCCGCCGATACGCCGCCCTGTAACGTGGGCTGAACGGCCATGCACTACTGCCGCAAGCGGGTTCGCACAGGCTGCTCGCAGGTGAGGGCCTCTCGCACTGTGCTGCCGTCTTGCACCGGAATGGCGGCTCTCTGAGCGCAGGGAATGCGAAAAGTCATGTCCTGTTCATTGCATTTGCCGAATGATTGTGTATACTTTAGTCCCGATTTCATAATTTGTCAATATAGTTTGGGCAAGTTAGGAGACTGTGCCATTTTTGCGGGGGAGAAACTAAGAAAATTTAGGCGATTTTTGTTCAGATGTGAGATGAATAAAACTGAATGCCTCCACAGGTGAAATCTGCTAAACCCCCGGAAAGAAAGACCGGACACTTGACTTTTACACTTTCGAGTGCTAAAGTAACAGAGTAACAAGAAGACCCCCTGCCGCACCCCGCGGCACTTTGCCCTGAAGGAGGCAGCTATGGCGGACAAGAACCCCAGAAGAAACCCCACCACCGACGCACTGTTCGACGCGATCCTGAGTCTTGAGACGAGGGAGGAGTGCTACAACTTCTTCGAAGACCTCTGCACGGTCAAGGAGATCTCCGATATGGCCCAGCGTCTGGAAGCGGCCAAGCTCCTGCTCGGCGGCAGCACCTACGACCAGATCGTAAAGGCGGTGGAGATCAGCACCGCCACCATCAGCCGCATCAACCGCTGCATCCAGTACGGCTCCGGCGGCTACCGCGACACCATCGAGAAGGTACACAAGAGCGCAAAGCCGGAGTGACATCCGGGCGGCGAGGCACATAGGATGGACTGCGCCCGATCCCTATTATAGAAAGGAAGGTCCTTCTTATGGCTGATACCACCAACTGCACCCCCTGCGTTTCCTGCGGCTGCCCCGCGCTGCCGAGAGTTTCCCTCGACCAGGCCGTCATCGACCTGATGGAGAGCATCGCTTTGCAGGAGTCGGCCCTGAGCCACATCCTCTGCGCCGAGAGCCAGAAGATGAAAGCAGCCCTCAGCATGGAGGAGCTGGACCTGTGCAAGCTGCTGGAGGTCAACGACTCCGCCACCAACATGGTCCACGCCGTGGCGAACCTTGAGCTGGTTCTGAAAGAGAAGCTGGAATTCATCGCCAACAACCTCTACTACCCCTCGACGGGGAACTGCGCCGCCACCGAGAGCTGATGTCAAAATGCGACTGCCCGCCCGCAATGGGTGGGCGGTTTTTCCTTTCCGGGGCGGGACTGCCTAAAAATATGTATAAAAGTCGGAAAAGTGTTTTGTTGGAATTGCTGAATATCGAAATCTGTGCTATACTATATAATGTTTATCCAAAGAGAAAGGGGAACCTGACCTTGCTGCACTACGATGCGATCCTGTTTGACGTGGACGGTACGCTCATCGATTCCGCCCCCGGCATTCTCAATACACTGGAAGAGGTTTTCAGCTCCATGGGCGTTGACGTCGCCCGGAGCGACCTTGGCCGCTACATCGGCCCGCCCCTCCGCAAGAGCTTCGGCGAGCATTTCTCCGACCCTGCAAAAATCGAGGAGGCCATGAAGCGCTACCGCGTGAGCTACGCCGCCAAGGGCTGCCACGAGGGCGATGTCTACCCCGGCGTGGTGGAGATGCTGGACCGTCTCAAGGCTGCGGGCCTGACCCTCTGCACAGCCACCTGCAAGCCCACCGACGTTGTGAGGCCCATCCTCGAGGAGCAGGGCCTTGCGCCTTACTTCTCCTTCGTGGGCGGCGCGTCCATGGATGAGAGCCGCGACAACAAGACCGACGTCATCCGCCACGTCCTCGCCCAGCCCGTCATGCAGGGCAGGCGGGTGCTGATGGTGGGCGATCGCCGGGACGATATGCAGGGCGCTGTGAACTGCGGGCTGGACGCCGCCGCTGTGCTCTACGGCTACGGCGGCAGGGAAGAGGTCGCCCCCTTTGCGCCGGCCTTTATGGCCGCCGACTGCAAAGAGCTGACGGACTGGGCTCTCCGCCCGGTGGACGAGCCTTTCCATTCCTGAAACGAGAGGGACTGAATCTATGAGTCAAAAAAGACAACAACAAAACGAAACCATGACTCCCATGCAGCATCGGGCCGTTCTGGTCTGCGTCCTCTGCGTGCTGGCGGTGCTGCTGACCTTCGGCATCACCACCACCCTCCTCAAAAAGGAGGAGTCTGCTCCCTCCGTCCCGGAGTCCGTGGCAGACCCCGCCCCCGGCAAAGACCTGTCGGGCCACTACCAGATCGACAACACCTCCGCCGCTCTGCTGACGGAGACCGCCGACGCCGGCACGGACTATCTGAACAACACCCTCTTTCTGGGCGACTCCAACACCGTCCGCCTCTATAACAACGGCCTCATCTCCCTGCAGCAGTTCTGCGCCAAAGAGGGCATCGGCACCCAGGTCGCGCTCAGCGAGGGCATCGTTACCTTTAAGAAGGATCCCAACCACTACACCATCCCTCAGGCGGTGGCCATGATGAAGCCCCGCCGTGTGGTCATGACCTTCGGCACCAACGACACCGGGATGGAAGTCCCGGACTTCATCGCCCACTACACGGCCCTCATCCAAGCCATCCAGCAGAGCTACCCCTACACCGACATCATCGTCAACACGGTGCCGCCGGTCCCGGCTGACCACTCCAACTACCCCCACATGGATCAGGCCAAGATCGACGACTTCAACATGGCCCTTCTGGCTCTCTGCGAGCAGCTGGGCGTCCGCTTCCTTAACTCCGCCGAGGCACTCAAGGGCAGCGACGGCTACGGCATCGCGGACTACTACACCAGCGGCGACATCCACCTCAAGAGCGCCGGCCTCAAGGCAGTGCTGAACTATCTCCGCACCCACGCCCTGCAGACCGAGGACCGCCGCCCCGACACCAACAACATCCCCACCCGCACCATGGAGTATGTCTCCAACCCCAGCTCCGCCGTGGCCGCTCCCAGCTCGGAGGCGGTCAGCTCCAGCGAGAGTCAGGCCGAGAGTGCCAGCAGCTCGGAGAGCTCTTCCAGCGAGAGCACCAGCGAGGACAAAAAGTACGAGGCCCGCTACCGTGTGGACAAGAACGGCGGCGGCACCCTGAGCGTCGGCAATGACACCGGGAACAGCTCTGTGACCTACACCGTCACCGACCCCGATAGATCCATCACCGTGACCGCTGTCCCGGCGGAGGGCCACGTCTTCGTCAAGTGGAGCGACGGCCTCACCAGCAAGACCCGCACCGACACCGGCTTCAAGCAGAATCTGGACGTCACGGCAGTCTTCAGCACGGCCTCCGTCCAGATCACCAGCGAGGGCAAGGGCGCTGTGGGCAGCTCCTACACCTTCAAGGCCGCCTTGAGCGGCAAGTACGCCAAGACCGAGAACCTGCGCTGGTACGCCAACGGTCAGGAGGTCACGCAGGCCGCCGGCAAGTCCAGCATCACGGTGGTGGTGGACAGCTCCATGGCCAACGCTTCTTATAAGATCCACGCTGTCGTCACCTACAACGACTGCAAGGTGAGCAGCAACACCCTGACCATCACCATCGGCAGCGGTGTGACCGGCGAGTCCGGCTCCACCAGCAGCTCGTCCTCGTCCCATGCCGGTTCTTCCGGCAGTACATCCTCTTCGTCTGCAAGCTCGGGCGGCTCTTCGAGCAGCACCAGCAGTTCGTCGTCGGCATCGTCCGGCACGTCGTCCGGCAGCTCCAAGGCAGAGCCGGAGTCCGAAAGCAAGGCCGAGTCTAAGGCAGAATCCAAGACTGAGAGCAAAGCTGAGTCTAAGGCAGAGAGCAAGTCCGAAGTCCCTGCCAGCAAGGAAGCCGAAGGCAAGGCAGAATGACGCCCCGCACCTTCCTCTGCGCAGCCGCATAGGCTGAGCCGAGAGGAGGCGAGCGGATGCTCCGTGAAGAAATGCAAGTCCTCGGCCTGCCCGGCGCAGAAGATGTGACCGACGGCAGCGTGGACTACTACGACATGGATTGGGAAAACGTCGAGAACGGCGTGACGGAGGAGCAGATGGCAAAGTGCATCGCAAAAGCGTGCGCCTGCACGCCGCGCTGTAAGTGCAGCGGGAACCTGCCGGACCAATCCGACGACGAAGCCTATGAAATGACGTTGGAAGGATAAAAAATACGAGAAGCCAGCTCTGCCGGGCGGGGCTGGCTTCTCGCTGTTCTCAAACCGCACCCCAGCCGCGCCCGCTCAAGGCGGCAGGCGGCTCGAAACATGATAGAGAAGGGAAAGAAAGATGGCAAAATATTATTGCATCCTCTTCGATGCAGACAATACGCTTCTGGACTTTGATGCCGCCGAAAACAAGGCGCTGGCTGAGACGCTGGTGGAATACGGCATCGAGCCGGACGCCGGGACGGTGCAGACCTACCGGGACATCAACTCGGAGCTCTGGCGTCAGCTGGAAAAGGGCCAGATACGCCGCGACAAGCTGATGGGGGAGCGCTTCACCCGCTTCCTCAAGGCCATCAACGCAGCCGGTGACGGCGTGGAGATGAACCGCTGCTACCACGACCACCTGTCCTCCCACCCCGACCTGATGACCCCCAATGTGCTGGACGTCCTCGGGGAGCTTTCCGAGGTGGCGACGCTGGCCGTCGTGACCAACGGCTTCCAGAAGGTGCAGAGCCGCCGGGTGGCAGAATCCGGCATCGGGGCCTACCTTGAGGACGTCTTCGTCTCCGAGAAGCTGGACAGCGAGAAGCCCAGCCGCCGCATCTTCGACTCCGCCCTCCGCGCTCTGGGCGTGGAGAACCGGGAGCACGTCCTGGTGGTGGGCGACAGCCTCACCAGCGACATTCAGGGCGGCGTGAACGCGGGCCTCGACACCTGCTGGTTCAACCCCGGCCACGCCGAGAACCCGGGCAAGGTGAGCCCCACCTACGAGATCGCCTCGCTGGAAGAGCTCTACCCGCTGGTGATGGAGCCGGAAGAGCTGGCGAACCTCGGCCTCAAGCACCGCCGTCATCAGCTGTAACGGCGGGGATGTCTCGATCCACCCTACTGGAAAAGAACACGGAAGAACGATATGCTGATTCATTTGGAAAAACTCGGAAAGAGCTTTGGCGAGAAAGTCGTCCTGCACGACGTGAGCGCCAGCGTGGAAAAAGAAGACCGCATCGGCATCGTGGGCCAGAACGGCGCAGGCAAGACGACCCTGCTCAAGATCCTGACCGGCGTCTACACCGACTATGACGGCGAGTTCAGCGTGACCCACGGCGTGACGCTGGGCTATCTGGAGCAGAACGCAAAGCTCGATGTCACGCTGGATATTTACGGGGAGATGCGCTCCTCCTTCGCCCCTGTGCTGGACGCCATGGCCCGGATGCAGATTTTGGAAAAGAAGATGGCGGCCTCTCCCGACGACGCCGCCCTTCTCGAAAAGCACGACGAACTGCAGAACATCATCGACGCCGCCGACGGCTACAACATGGACGTCAACATCAAGAAGGTGCTGTCCGGCATGGGCTTTGCGCAGGATACCTGGGGCAAGAATGTGGGGGTCCTCTCCGGCGGTGAGCTGACCCGTCTCCGTCTGGCCAAGCTCCTCCTCGAGAAGCCGGACGTCCTCATTCTGGACGAGCCCACCAACCATCTGGACTTCGCCACCATGGAGTGGCTGGAAAACTACCTCAAGGGCTACTCCGGTGCCGTTCTGGTGGTCAGCCACGACCGCTATTTCCTCGACAACGTCTGTACCAGGATCTGGGAAGTCTCGTTCCAGACCATGACCACCTATAAGGGCAACTTCTCGGCCTATCTGCCCCAGAAGGAAGCCGCCGACGCCCTGCGCCAGAAGCAGCACGACGCCGATGTGGCGCTGGCCGAAAAATTACAGGACTACATCGACCGCAACCTCGTCCGCGCCTCCACCACCAAGATGGCCCAGAGCCGCCGCAGGCAGCTGGAAAAGCTGGAGATCACCGAGGCCCCTCAGGACGAGACCAACCAGCTCAAGTTCCGCTTCGAATACGACGTGGAGCCGTGGAATGAGCTGGTGCTGCTCAAGAACCTGACCATCAAGATCGGCGACCGCACCCTGCTGGAGCCCTTCACCTATACGGTCTGCCGCGGCCAGCGGCTCATCATCGCCGGCCCCAACGGCGCAGGCAAATCCACCCTGATGCAGGTGCTGGACGGCAAGCGCCGCCCCTCCGGCGGCATGGTCCGCCTTGGCACCGGCGCACGGCCCAGCATCTTCGCCCAGCAGCAAAACCGCATCGGCGCGGGCCGCGTCATCGACGTCATCTGGAACAAGTACCCCCGGATGACCGAGCTGGAGGTCCGCAGCCATCTGGCAAAGCTGGGCTTCCGGGGCGAGACGGTCTTCAAGCCCTGCGAGGCCCTGTCCGGCGGCGAGCTGGCCCGGCTGCGCTTTGCGGAGATCGTGCTGGAACGCCCGAACCTGCTGTTCCTGGACGAGCCCACCAACCATCTGGACATCTACACCCGCGAGAACCTGACCGAGGCGCTGATGGCCTACACCGGCACGCTGCTCCTCGTCACCCATGACCGCCACCTGATGAACAGTCTGGCCTGCCCCATCCTCTACCTCGAGGACGGCAGGGCGGTCATCTACCCCAGCTATGACGCCCTGATGGGCCGCGCCGCTCCCGCCCCCGTGGCCGAGAAGAGCAGCGAACCCGCCAAGGCGGGCTACGGCAAAGAGCAGCGCCGCCGCCGGGCCGAGCTGCGCGCCAAGATCAAAGCCTGCGAGGACGAGATGGAAGCCTGCGGCGCCCGCGAGGTGGAGCTGGAAAACGAGATAAACTCGCCGGAGGTCTACAACGACCCCCAGCTTTTGCGGGAAAAGAGCGACGAGCTCAGCGACCTGCGCTTCCATCAGGACGAGCTTTTCGCCGCGTGGGAGGCCGCTGTGGAGGAGCAGGAGCAGTACGAGCAGACCGCCGGCGGCGAAGAATAAACGATGCAGCAAAGGGGGAGAGCCGATGGCAAACCGAAACCATGACCCGAAGAAAACACACGAGATCGCACTTTCCGGCCTGCTGTTCGCGCTGGCGATGGCGCTTTCCTTCCTCGAAGGCACACTGGTCATCCCGGGCCTTGCGCCGGGCATGAAGCTGGGCCTTGCGAACATCGTGGTGATGTATGCACTGTTCTTCATGGGGGCGCGGCAGGCGCTCTATCTCGACCTGCTCAAGGCGCTGTTCGTCTTCCTCGTCTCCGGCTGGACGGCAGGCTTCCTCTCGCTCTGCGGCGGGCTGCTGTCCCTGCTGGTGATGTGGGTGCTCTACTATAAGCTCCCGTTCCGGCCCACATGGTTCATCCTGTCGGTCTGCGGCGCACTGTCCCACAACATCGGCCAGCTGCTTGGCGCGGGGCTCATCCTGTCCTCGGCCATGTCGCTGTACTATGCGCCGGTGATGCTGGTGCTGGGCCTTGTCATGGGCGCCCTCACGTCCCTGACCCTCCGGGCCATCCTGCCCGCACTGGGCAGACTGGGCTACAACACCCGGGAAAAGCGCTGAGCAGTTGCATCTGCAAACATTTTTCGCTATAATAAAATGATAGATTTGATATGACCCTACAAAAAAGCCGCCCTTATGGATGACTCGCATCCGAGGGACGGCTGGGAGGTTTTGTACTATGTCTGAAAAAGTTACGGTCAAGGTGGAGCGGAGCGTCCTCCACCTTCCGGCCATCGCCCTGCGCGGGCTGGTGGTCTTCCCCAACAATCTGCTCCACTTCGAGGTGGGCCGCGAGAAGAGCATCGCCGCCGTGGAGTGGGCCGTCAGCAACAACTCTGACGTCTTCCTCGTGGCACAGAAGGAGATGAAGGTCGAGGACCCCAAGGCCGCCGACCTCTATACTTACGGCGTCGTGGCCGAGGTCAAGCAGGTGATGCGGGTGTCGGACGACCTCGTCCGCGTCTTGGTCGAAGGCAAATACCGCGCCAGACTCTCCGAGATGGAGGACGACGGCAGCTTCCTGCTGGCCACCGTCCGCCCGGCCCCGGTCAGGATGGCGAAGCCCGAGGAGCTGCCGGAGGCGGACGTCCTCGTCCGCAACGTCAAAAAGAGCTTTGACGACCTGCTGGCGCTGAACCCCCACATCGGCAAGGACGTGGTGTTTGCCATCACCACCAGCACCGACGCCGCCTTCCTGTCCGAGTACATCCCGGCCAACCTCCTGTTCCGCTTCGAGGATAAGCAGGCCATTCTGGACGAAGGCACCCTGATGGGCCGTCTGCATCTGCTCATCGAGAAGATGCACCGGGAGCGCCGGATGCTCGAGATCGATAAGGAGATCGCCCAGAAGGTAGACGAGGCGATGGACAAGAACCAGCGCGACTACTACCTCCACGAGCAGCTCCACATGATCAGCGAGGAACTGGGCGAGGACGACGATACCACCGCCGAGACCGAGGAGTACCGCCGGAAGATCACGGCCCTCCATCTGGACGAGGACCGGGAAAAGAAGCTTCTCAAAGAGGTGGACCGCCTCTCCAAGATGCAGAGCAGCAATCAGGAAGGCACGGTCATCCGCACCTATCTGGACACCTGCCTCGACCTGCCCTGGAACACCTTCACCGAGGACGATCTGGACATCGCCAAGGCCCAGCGGGTGCTGGACCGGGACCATTACGGCCTGAAGAAGGTCAAGGACCGCATCCTCGAGGTGCTGGCCGTCCGCAAGCTGGCCCCCGATGTGAAGGGCCAGATCATCTGCCTCGTCGGCCCTCCGGGTGTCGGCAAGACCAGCATCGCCCGCTCCATCGCCGAGAGCCTGAACCGCAGGTATGTCCGCATCAGCCTCGGCGGCGTGCGGGATGAGGCCGAGATCCGCGGCCACCGCCGCACCTACATCGGCGCGATGCCCGGCAAGATCATCAACGCCATGATCTCTGCCAGGAGCGCGAACCCCCTGATGCTTCTGGACGAGATCGACAAGCTGGCCGGCGACTTCCGGGGCGACCCGGCGGCCGCTCTGCTGGAAGCCCTCGACCCCGAGCAGAACAGCACCTTCAACGACCATTTCATCGATATGCCGTTTGATTTGAGCCATGTGCTCTTCATCACCACGGCCAACGACCTCAGCGCCATCCCCGGCCCGCTGCGCGACCGCATGGACGTCATCGAGCTGCCCAGCTACACCCGGGTGGAAAAGTACAACATCGCCCGGAAGCATCTGGTCCCCAAGCAGCTGGATGCCTGCGGCCTGACCGGCAAGGTCACCTTCTCCCAGAGCGCCCTCTACGGCATCATCGACGGCTACACCCGCGAGGCCGGCGTCCGCAATCTGGAGCGCACCATCACCAGCGTCCTGCGCAAGTGCGCCCGGAAGATCGCTTCCGGCGAGGCGGAGAATGTCTCCGTCACCGGCACCGGCCTCGAAAAGCTGCTGGGACCCCGGATGGTCAAGCCCGAGTTCCTCAACCGCACCAACGCCATCGGCATCGCCAACGGTCTGGCATGGACCAGCATCGGCGGCGAGACCCTGCCCATCGAGGTGCAGGTCATCGACAACGGCAGCGGCAAGATCACCGTCACCGGTTCTCTGGGCGACGTGATGAAGGAGAGCGCCCAGCTGGCCATCACCTATGCCCGCGTCCATGCCGCAGAGTACGGCATCGACTCCGAGCGCCTCAAGAAGTGCGATTTGCACATCCACGCCCCGGAGGGCGCGGTCCCCAAAGACGGCCCCTCTGCCGGCGTCACCCTGACCACGGCCCTCATCTCCTGCCTGTCCGGCATCCCGGTGCGGGGCGATGTGGCCATGACCGGCGAGATCACCCTCCACGGCAATGTGCTGCCCATCGGCGGCCTCCGCGAGAAGAGCATGGCCGCTTACCGCGAGGGGATGAAGACTGTCCTCATCCCGAAGGACAACCTGTCCGATCTGTACGAGGTGGACGACGAGGTCAAGAAGAACATCGAGTTCCTGCCCATGTCCAACCTGTCGCAGGTCCTCGCCGCAGCCCTCCTCAAGCCCAAGACGGTGTCTGCGGGCCACCCCCGCACCAGGAAGGTAAAGCCCGCTGAGGCTGCGGCCCTGCCGCAGACGGCGGAAAAGCCGCAGCCGGGCGCGGTCTGCTGAGACGAAAGGAGCGAAGCTATGAACTATAACAAAGCGGATTTCATTGCAAGCTACGGCATTTCCAGCCAGCTGCCCGAGAGCGACCGCCCGGAGCTGAGCTTCTCCGGCCGCTCCAACGTGGGCAAATCCAGCCTCATCAACAAGCTCTGCAACCGCAAGAATCTCGCCCGCGTGTCCAGCACGCCGGGCAAGACGGCTACCATCAACTTCTACGCGGTGGATGACTGCTACTTCGTGGACCTGCCCGGCTACGGCTATGCCAAGGTGAGCAACGCCGACCGTGAGCGCTGGGACGACCTCATCAACAGCTACTTCGAGGCTCAGCGCCGCCACACCCTGCTGGTCCAGCTCATCGACTGCCGTCACGCCCCCAGCGCCGACGACATCCAGATGCTGCATTATCTCCACTACCACAACATTCCCTTCGTCGTGGCCCTGACCAAGGCCGACAAGCTCAAGAAGAGCCAGCTGGCCCAGACGCAGGAGGAATTCGAAAAGCTCTGCCTGCCCTACGGCTGCCAGAAGGTGGTGCTGACCAGCGGTGAGAGCGGCTACGGCATTCCGGAGCTGCAGGCTGTGCTGAACGCAGCCGTCGCCGCCGAGTACGAGGCAAACGCAGAGGATGCGGAGTAACGCAATGGCTTACAACGAATTTGCATATTTTTACGATGAGTTCAACGGCGAGGCCGACTACGAGGCCCTGTATGCCCACATCAAAAAAGAGCTGGAAGCCCACGGCATCCATGACGGCATCCTCGCAGACCTGGGCTGCGGGACGGGGGAGCTGACCCTGATGCTCACGCAGGCGGGCTACGACATGATCGGCATCGACCAGTCGGAGGAGATGCTCTGCGTCGTCCGGGACAAGGCGGAGCAGCTTGGCCTTTCCGGCGGCCTGCTTCTTTTGCGGCAGGACCTGCTCAAGCTGGACCTCTACGGCACCATCCGGGGCGCGGTGTCCACCTTCGACACCTTCAACCACATCCCGGACCTGGACAAAGCCATCGCCAACGCCGGTTTCTTTATGGAAAAAGGCGGTGTGCTCCTGTTCGATATGAACACGCCCTATAAGCACCGGAACGTGCTGGGCGAAAACGTCTTTACGTTTGAAGAAGAGGACGCCTCCTGCGTCTGGCGCAACCATTACAGCGCCGCCGACCACCGGGTGGAGATCCGCGTGGACATCGACTACCGCGAGACGGGGGAGCACTTCCACGAGCAGTTCTGCGAGTACACCTACGACCTCGACACCATCCGCGCCGCTCTGGAAAAGCACGGCTTTGCGCTGGAAAATGTCTGCGACGGCGAGAGCTTTGGCCCTCTGACCGAGGAGAGCGAGCGCTATTTCTTCTGCGCAGTCAAACAGTATACCCAACTGGAGGAACAATAATATGTCGAATCTTATCCGCGGCATTTCTGAAAACGGCGGGGTCGTGTTCTGCGGCGTGGACTCCACCGAGATCGTCCGCACGGCAGAAAAGCTGCATACCACCAGCGCCACCTGCAGCGCGGCCCTTGGCCGTCTGCTCACCGGTGTCTCCCTGATGGGCGCGATGCTCAAGGATGATGGCGACTCCATCACCCTGCGCGTGTCCGGCGGCGGCCCGGCCGGCGTCGTCATCGCCTGCACCGACGCACACGGCAACGTCAAGGGCTGCATCGACCACCCGCTGGTCGAGCTTCCCGCAAAGGAAAACGGCCATCTGGATGTGGGCGGCGCAGTCGGCAAAGACGGCGTTCTGACCGTCATCCGGGACAACAAGCTCCAGAAGGAGCCGACGGTGGGTCAGGTGCCGCTGGTGTCCGGTGAGATCGCCGAGGACATCACCAGCTACTACGCCTACAGCGAGCAGATCCCCACCGTCTGTGCGCTGGGCGTTCTGGTGGACAAGGACCTGTCCATCGCCTGCGCCGGCGGCTATCTGCTGCAGCTCCTGCCGGGCGCGACCGATGCCGAGATCACCCGTCTGGAGCAGAACATCGCCGCCATGCCTTCCGTCACCGAGCTGCTCCGGGCAGGGAAGACCCCGCAGGATATGATGGAGCTGGCAATGGCGGGCTTCGACCCGCAGGTCCTCGATACCCGCGAGGTGAAGTATCAGTGCGACTGCAGCAAGGAGCGCACGAAGGATATGCTCCTCAGCCTTGGCCGCAAAGAGCTGGTAAAGCTCCGGGACGAGGACCCGAAGTGTGAGGTGGTCTGCCACTTCTGTCACACGAAGTATGAGTTCGACCTGAACGAGCTTCTGGCCGAGACGACCCTGGAAGAGAAGTAACAAAAATCCATAATCATAGAACGCCGCATGGCCGGAGCAGAGGTGCTCGGGGCTGTGCGGCGTTTTCATTTGCAGATGTCGGCGGTGATGGTGTAGACGACCCGGTAGTGGAGGGTGTTTTCTTCGACGGAGACGTCCTCTTTGCGGGCCAGAAGCTCAAAATCAGGCCAATTTTGCTGTAAAGCTTGTTTACTTTGCAGCCTTGCAAGGGCCAGAGCCTGCTCTTCGGTCCGCTCCAAATCGGTGGAGGCCTTGTAATAATATGTCGTTTCTTCGACAAAAACAGGAACAGGAAGCCCGAAGGCTTCCGGCTGGTAGTGCCGGACGACGGCTTCGGCCTCTGCCCTGCCCGGAGCAGGATGCAGGGAGGGCAGAGCGACAGCATGGCCGTCCCAGAAGAGCGTCCGATGCACGGCCTGCTGCCCTGTGAGCTGTTCGATGGGCAGCATCAGGGCAGTATCCTGCTCGTTTTCCCACTCGAACTGCGCCCGGACGCTGCCCGCCGCAGGCTGAAAGATGAGCGTTCCGTCCCGTTCGGCGCGGGCTGTCCCGATGAGGCCCTGACCGGCTTCTACGGCCTGGCCGGGGACGACGAGCATCGTTCCGCTGACGAGGTTGGTGCGAACGACCGTGCCGGACACCCTGGCCCGGAGGCCGTGGAGCGTCCCGGCCGCGATGTCCGGCACCGGTTTCGCCGCGGCCGCTTCCGCCACCAGCTTTCCCTTCATAAAGTTGAGGCTGGCCCAGGAAAACTCACCGCTCTGGAGCAGGGCATATTCTCCGACGGCGAGCTTTTCCTGTGTGACGGCATTTCCCGGGAAAAGCCCTGCCTCCCACAGGACGACGGCGGCCCGCGCCTGCTGGCCGGGCGTCAGGCCCACCGGCTCGACGAACCAGACAAAGCCCTGCAGCCAGAGCAGCAGAGGGAGAAAGACAAGGCATCCGGCCCAGAGCCCCCGCCGCCGGAGAAGGGGACGAATGCAAAAGAAAAGACCCTGCCGTTTTTGGATGCGCAGCCGCACCCGCCGTCTGCGGGCCAGAGCGGCCAGTTTCCGATAATGCCATGCGGCGCACCGGGCCGAGAACCCGCCGGGCCGGGGAACGATGTCGGAGAGGTGCAGCCCGCCTGCGGCCGCAGCGGTCAGCAGACCTTCGGCATCGCCGTTCTGCGCCGCAAAGGTGACGCCTGCCCAGAGCTGAGTCCATTCCATGGTAGAAAGCTCCTATTCCTTTGAAAAATCGGTCCGCAGAATCTGCCCCCTTAGGGTGAGCCTCCGGGCGGAGAGTGTCTCTATCTTCAAATCGTCGCCGTAGACCGTCAGAGTGCCGCACCCCAGCTCGAGACAGAGCTTGCCTTCTTCGTAGGAGCGGATGCGCCGGAACTGCTCGATCTCCATCCTTCTGCCGCTCAGGTAGACCGAAGCCCGTCCGTAGAAGTCCCCGGGCGGCTGACGGAACATCCGCCGGAGCCAGCCGCGCAGGGAATGCGTTTGCTTTCGTTTTCTTCCCACGCTGCTCCCTCCCGCCATGCAAACCGCTGCCAATTACCACATATATATGGAAATGGAGGGTGCGCGTATGATTCAGAAAGAGAAAATCCGGGGCGTGAGGTATTTTTTGATGGCGCTGGCCGCGGGTCTGCTGCCGTTTGCCGCGCCGGATGCCTGCGCACAGGCCCTGCGGGAGGGGCTGGCGCTCTGCGGCGGCCCGCTGCTGCTCTCGCTGTTCCCGTTCCTCATCGTGTCCACGCTGCTCATCCAATGCCCGGCGGCGGATGTGCTGGGGCTGCCCTTCTGCCCAGTTGCAAGGCTCATCGGGGTCCGCGCTCCGGCGGCTGGGCGGGTGCTGCTCATCGGCTCTCTGGGCGGCTTTGCCCCCGCAGCAAGTGCCGCCGCCGGGGCCGTCCGCTCCGGGCAGCTCACCGCGCGGGAGGCCGATGCGCTCCTTCCGGCCTGTGTCTGTTCCAGCCCGTCCTTTGTGATACTGGCTGTCGGGCAGTCCATGCTGGGCAGTGCAGAGCTGGGCGTCCTGCTGTTCCTTGCACAGGTGGCGGCGGGCTATCTGTCCGCTGCGCTTCTGGCGCGGCTGGGAGGGACGCTTGGGTCAATGGCACACCCCGCTGTCCCGACCGCTTCGCAGCCTCTCCGGCTGGACGGCATCATCGCGCAGGCGGCCCAGACCTACCTCAAGCTCTGCGGCTTCGTCCTGTTTTTCCGGATGCTGGCCGCAGGAGCGGGGGAAGTGCTGCCCTCCGGTGCAGGCGTTTTCTGCGCGATGCTTTTGGAGGTCTGCTCCGGCTGTGACCTGGCTGCAAAAAGCGGCCGGTTCGCCAGTATGCTGTGCTGCGCGGCGCTGAGCGTGCAGGGGCTTTCTGTCCTGATGCAGGTGCGGACCATCTGCCCGCCCGAGATGACCCTCCGCCCGCTCTACCGCGCCCGGCTGCTCCATCTGCCGCTTTCGCTGCTGGTATTCTATCTTCTCCTTCCTCAGCGGGCGCAGGAGACGTTCAGCACCCTGTGCGGCCGCGTGACCACGATGCGCCGCCTCCCGCCCGACTGTGCGCTGCTGGTGTTTCTCGGCTGCTGCTTTGCGGTCTGCGAGCTGAGCCGCGTCCTTGCAAAGGAGCCGAATCAAACACAGAGGGATAAAGTTGCGAATCAATCTTGACAGCTCCCGGCTTTTATGGTAGAATATCACACGTTGCAGAGATCGCAATGTGCTACTGTGGCTCAGCCGGTAGAGCAGCTCACTCGTAATGAGCAGGTCGTCCGTTCGAATCGGATCAGTAGCTCCAAAGTAAAATCCCCGAAAAGTGGCTTCGCGCCTGACTTTTCGGGGATTTTTGTTTGTCTGGGAAAATGCCTTTCGAGGGGGATGTGGGCGGTAATTGCCCTAATTTCGCGGAAAGTTTTACAAAAAGGTGGCTCAAGAGGTGGCGCAAAAAGGGGAGAGAAACAAGAGAATCAGCCCGAGTTAGCACAGGATTTTTTGAGGTAGGTATCCAGACGATTGATTTTCTTTTTCTTAAATTTTTTATCGAGGGCGGTGTAGATGCCCAGCGTGACCGAGATGTCCTTGTGGCCCATCTGATCGCGGGCGGTCATGACGTCCACACCGGCGAAGTACATCAGGGTGCAGAAGGTATGGCGGAGCTGGTGCGGGGTAAAGGTATCGATGCGCATGGGCAGGCCGCCCGGGCGGTTTTTATTTTGCTGGCCGTCGTAGCCGTACTTGACGTTCAGGTCGCGCATATAGCTCTCCCACAGGCGCTTCCAGCCCTGCTCGGTCATCTGCTGGCCTTTGGGGTTGTGGAGCACATAGAGGCAGCCGTCCTGCTGGGTGCGGAGATAATCGACAAGGACCTTGGGGATACTGACGACGCGGACGCCGGCAGGCGTCTTGGGGATCTTGACCTTTTTGGCGCGGAAGTCGTAGCCCTTGCTGACCGTGATGGTGGCGTCGTCGAGGTCGATGTCGGCCCAAGTGAGGGCAGTGGCCTCGCTGCGGCGGAGGCCGGAGTAGAGCAGGAGCATGGCGGCTCGCTGGGCGGCGTGGGGCGTCTCCCGGATCCAGAGCTGCTGCGCCTCGGTGAGGGGGTCGCGCGGTTCCGGCGCAGCCCCGGCGGGGGTGATGGTCTTGATCAGAGGGTTGTACATCACGATCTCCGGGATGGCGAGGTCATACGCTGCCTTGGCGCTGCCGCGCAGATTGGTGAGGGTAAAGTGGGAGAGGGGCGGCTTGCCGTCGTGCCAGCCGGCCAGCGTGTTGAGCACCTGCTGGAAGTCGGACGCCCGCAGCTCAGAGGCGGGAACGTCCACCAGCTCGCCCCAGTGGGCTTTATTGGTGGCCAGCCGGTCAATGCTTTTTTGGCTGATGCCCTTTGCCTTTTTGGACGCGATGAGATTATCGTACAGGGTACCTAAGGTGGCTTCGGCCTGCTGGGGGTCCATACCTTTGGCGATGGCGGTGCGGTAAGCTTCGGCAGCTGCACGGGCCTCACGCTCCGTGGAGCCGTAAAAGGACTTAAACTTTTTGCTGCCATCGTCCGCTTTGCCCAGATAGATACGGTAGCGGTAGCGGCCGTCAGAACCTTTTTTATTTTTGGCCATAAAAACTCCTTTCCGACTCCGCTTGCCGATGCACATGAGGTATGGTATACTGGATGTGTCAGCAGGCAGAGAGTCATTGACTGCGTTGTTTTTCTCCGACATGCACCCCATGCGCGCCCCGGCAGCTTTTATCGTACAAGGCTGCCGGGATTTTTTGTACAAACGCCCCCGCTGGTGGAAACACTGGCGGGGGCGTTAGGTTATGTATCGGCACTCAGGAGGTCGGCGGGTCTGATGTGCAGGATGTCGCAGAGTGCAAAGAGATTATCGATTTTGGGCTGGCCTGCGCCTCGCTCATAATAGCTGATCGTGCCGATGGTGACACCAAGCTTCTCCGCAAGCTCCAGCTGCGTCAGCCCGGCGGCGTGCCGTGCCTCCCGGATGATGCGGGCAGATTCGGGGTGGCTGCGGGTAGACATAAGATTCACCTCGATTCAAAATTATTTAATCTCCGAAAAAGGCAATGAGAAGATAAATTACAAGAAGCACCGAAAGGCAACCGCAACCTTTGGCGGTTTCGTTAGAAACATGTTTTTTCTTTACAGTAGACAAAAATGATTTTGGAGAATTCAGGGAAGAAATTGAACATGAAAAAGTATGCGGCGTACTAAGGTAATCCGCTTGTGATGACGGAAGTATACCGTTTAGAATCTGCTTATACCTTGAGGAGTCTTCGCATGAAAGATCTCTAAGATATTGTTGAAAACAAGAAAATAAAGCTGATTGCGAGATGACTAAAAGCGAGGCGAGGTCACTAGAAACTACAGAACACAAAATGGGGACATCTTCACAGCGAGGGGAAAGAATATCATCCGGAAGGGAGTTCATCCACAAAGAGACATACTGACTTTCTTTTTTTTATGATTTTCGAGAAATTATCTTCATCAGAAATTGACTTGGAAAGACGAAGAAAAATTTGAGTGTTTTCATCATCAGAAAAATGTAGAATTTCTTCGTTGCAAGCAATAAAGAACGAGTACAGATCAATAAGAACTTGGCTTTTTAACTCTTCATTGGGGAAAGAAATTCCCAAAAGGAGTTTATTAACATTAAATTTGATTGTTTCGGCGTGAATAATTGCCGAGCGCTCATAAAGTGGACGAGCGTAAAAATCATCAATCATAAAAAACCACCATACTGATCAGCCGCTTTGGTTTAGCCAGAGCGGTTATTTTTTATGCTTCCTTTGCGTCCAGACCAGACGCAGGACATTTTTTATAACGTCCGGTGAGGACGAGGTCTTCGACATACTCCACCGCCTTGACCTGGCCTTCCTCGTTGAGCTGGTCGAAGGCTGCTAAAAGAGTGGACTGCTGGGGAGTGAGCTGCATATTGGCCTGCTGCTCAGAATCTTCCATGCCCATCAAATAAGTGGGAGTGGTATCCAAAACGATGGCGAGTTTTTCCAAAATAGAGCGTTTGAGATTGACGACAAGGCCGTTTTCATATTTGTAGATGGCTGCCTTTTGCACGCCAACTCGCGCACCCAGTTCTTCCTGCGTCATCTGGTGCTCGATGCGAAGCTGGCGTATCCGTTCGCCAGTGGTCATGAAGCATCACCTCTTTTGTTTATTGTGTCTTAATAATACCACATAAAATCTAAAAAGCAAGAAAAAATATCTTGACAGGATTCGAGAAAGATGCTAATATCTAAGTATCCTAAAAAGATACGGAGGTGATAGAGATGAATAAACGAAAACTGAATGCGGTGATGCAGTTACATGGCGAGTCACAACAGAATTTGGCGGACTATCTGCAGATGAGTCTTTCCCGTCTGAATGCTAAAATCAATGAGTACCGTGGGGCGCAATTTCGGCAGAATGAAATTGCAGCGATCCAGGAGCACTATGGTTTGTCGGCGGAAGAGGTCAACGAAATATTTTTTGCCTCAGCAGTGTCCCAAAAAGACACAACGAACACATAAAATTTCCCCTCTTGAAAGTTCAAGAGGGGGAGAGATGGACGAAATTGAGACTTACAAAGCAATGCCACCAATCAAAAGTACCACACTGCTAATCATCATTAAACTGCCGTAGGGCTTTTCCATATAGGCGTTATATGCATCACGTGTGAGTGCAACATTATCTTTGTCGGGATTTTTTTCGCGAAGGTCATGTTTGATATTAACGACATTTATTGCGTTAATGACTGAGAACACGGCACCAACTAAGGAAAAAACTGCACCGGCATCACTAGAGCCACCAGAAATATATTCGATTTCATCCGCAGAAAGAATCGAAGAAGACGCAGGATAGCAAATCATAAAAATTCCTTTCTTAAAATCCATCTCTTAATTTTAAGATAACACAGAAAGATAGCAAATTCAAGACTGTTCGTGCTGACCCGCCGAAGAGTGCGGGAGGAAGGAGAAAAAGATGGACGAAATGCTGAAGGATCTGAACGGGCCGTGGAGCAATGCGGCCTGCATGGGCTACTGCCTGATCGCAATGCGGCGGGCGGGGCTGAGGCCCACGGCACAGAGCCGGGTGCTGCGGGTGCTGGAAGGTGTGTTTGACGATGTGAGCATCGAGGACGCTGAAAAGGCTGGATATGACAATAGGGAGGCGTAAAAAATGAACCGTTACATGATCGTGATCCCGGCGAAGAACCGGAGTTTTGTGCTCAAGTGCGACGAGGGGGACGGCGCGAAGCTGGAGACCCTGCAGAAGCTGGTGAGCGGATATGTGGAGACCGTGCCGTCGGCGCTGGACGCCACCTGGGCGCGGGAGGAAGCCGACCGGCTGGTGCTGCTGGTGGACGAGGACGGCCGTCTGAAGTGCAAGGCGGCGAACCAGAAGGCCACGCAGCTTGCCCCGGCGGACTTTACGGCGAACGGCAAGCAGCCCATCGTGGGCGCTGCCGTGCTGATGTTCCAGCGGGGAGACGAGCTGCTGGGGTTTACAAAGTACGTGGCCGACACCATTTGCAGCGAGTGGCTGTGAGGAGGGGATGACCATGCGGAAGGCGAAGGTCTGGGACGCGAGGCAGCTGCCCGCGTATCTGACCGTGGCGCAGTACGGCGAGCTGATGGGTATCTGCCCGAAGACGGTGCGGCGGATGTGCCAGAGGGGAGAGCTGCCCGCCCACAAGGAGGGGCCGAAGCTGTGGCGCATCGACAAGAACGCCGCGCTGGAGCAGCGGCAGGAGGCCATGGAGATCTGCCAGCGGAACGCCAGGAAGGCCCCAAAAAACAAAAAGCCCGCCGGTGCTGGAACACCGACGAGCTTCCGAGTGACAGGTTGAAAGGGCCTATCACCAGAACGATTTTACCACAGCGAGAGGAGAATTGCAATGAAAATGAAGATACAGGCGCTTTACCTGACCGGCACTGCGCTGCTGATCGGCGCGGCGGGGGTGGGCGACAGCGTCATCTTTGACACCGTGGGCAGCTGGACGGGCGCGGCCATCCTGGCCGTGCTGCTGGCCGCCGGCGGCATCGTCTGCTGGGGCTATGGCCGGGGGCTCGAGATCGAGCGGGCGGAGAAGGCGCAGATGCGCCGGTACTGCCGGAAGCTGAAGAGCTGCCAGAGGGCGGCGGAAGAGAAGAACGACAGGCATAGTGCGTAAAGGAGAAGAGTGCAATGGTACGAATTGAGATTAAGAAAGTGACGAATGGGCAGGTGATGCTCGGCATAGAGGCAAAAAAAAGAAGCGCCGGATGAGGTGCTGACGTGTGCCGCCCGCGGCTTTGTGGGTGTGGCAAGGCATCTGCTGGGGCCGATGGCGACCAACCCACAGTTTGCCGAGGAAATTTCGAGGGGGATCAAGGAAATGCTGCTGGATACGGAAGACTTCAAGGTAACGCGGGGCGTAGAGGGCAAAGAAGCAAAGTTTATGGCAGCGCTGTACGGGATGAATGCGGGGGAGCAGAAATGAAGCTGGAAGAATACGAGCAGATCCTGCGCACCGGTACGCCCAGCGACCGGGCGCGGGCCATCGCCGCAGCGAGCGACGACAAAGAGGTGAGCGACGAAGAGTTCCACCAGCTGGCGGCCCTCATCAAGGGCGCTGTCCGGCCCAGAGCCCGGAAGATGACGCCGGACGAGGCAAAGCTCTGGGTGGAGGTGAGCCGGGTGAACACCCGGCTGAAGCAGGAGATGGTGGCGGCCAGCTTTACGGTGCGGGCCTTGCCGGGCGACCTGCAGGAGGACGCCATCAACATCCTCTCCAAGACCGTGAGCGGGATGCTGGGCGATCTGAGCCGCCTGATGGCGGAGACCGGGGAGCCGTGATGCAACGGCGACGACCGCCGCCAGTGGCGGAAGCAGGGAGGAGCTGTTGGGGCCGCGGCCAGCAGGATGCAAGCGGAGCGAAGCAGACGCTGGGAACCGCAACCCGGGCTCCTTTTACGAAGCAATGCATCCATGTTTTTGAGATAACCCGCCAGAAGTGCCTTATTTGCGCTGGGCGGGACGAGAAGTGCAGGGAGTACAAAGGGTATGAAGAAAAACAAGATGAGCCTCACGACGGAGTTGGATCTGACGCGGGAGGGGACGGCGGAGATGACGAGGTGGTGCATCCTCATCGCGCTGCACCAGAGCTTCGGCGTTGGCGAGGCGCGGCTGAACAAGATCCTGGCCCGGGCGGAAAAGCTGGGGCAGGAGAGTCTGGATGTGGCCATGACAGTAAACGAACGGGGGACGCCCTCGACGGACAGGAGCCTTGCTTTGCGGCGCAGCTGGATGCCGGAGGGCGTGGACCCGGACTTCCGGGTACCGGTGCTGCGCAGCCCCCGCACCCGGCGGGAAGAGCAGCTGCGGATGGCGGGCGACGTGGCGGCCAGCATGGTCTGGACGCTGTGCGCTGAGGCCTGCATCGAGGAGCTGGGCTTCGGAGCCGGGCGGCTGAACCGGCTGAAAGAAGAGGCACTGGCCAACTACCGGCAGGTGAACGAAGAAGGACACGCGGACGGGCTGGATGTGGCGATGGAGCATCTGCGCCGGTGCGCGCAGGCTGCGCTGAAGGAAGACATCATGGTGGAGAATCAGCCGGACGAGGACCGGGTCCGACAGAGCGAACGGGATTACGAGGAGCAAAAGCGGGCTTTTTTGAAGCGGGTCGTGATGCAGGCGCTGGGACGCCGGGCCGGGAAGGGCGGGCTGCGGATCCTGAGCGAAAAGAAGCTGGAAGAAAAGGCTACGGCTGCGATGGCCGAGCTGAAGGAGCACACATGGGGAAAACGAATCTCTACACCGTGAAGGACTACCGGACCGGGGAAGTCCTCGCAAAAGGCACAGCCGGAGAGCTGGAGGCCAGCGGCATCGTGCCGAAGGGCTACCACGCCAGCGAGTGGGCCAAGCGCGAGAACAACCGGGTAAAGGGCCGGAAGTACAACATCAGCAGCGAGCTGCTGCATCCGGAGGACAGCCCCCGGCAGGGAGAAAAAGGCCGGACGCTGAACGTCTACACCTGCTACGATGCAGCCGGGAACGTAATGGGCGAGGGTACGTCCCGGGAGCTGTGGGAGGCGGGCGTCTTCGGCAACGCCAACGAGGCCTACTACGCCTACAACCAGCAGGGCGGGCGCTGCATAAAGCGCGGCATCGCAAAAATGACCTGCCGAAAAGAGGTGCGGCAGGTCAGTATGCACAATGCCCGGAGCGACAAGCCGCCTGCGCCGAAGGGCAAAAGGCCGAAGCTGCCGGTGCTGCGGAAGATAAAAGACCCGACGCCGCTGGACTACGACGTCCACGACCTGATGACCTATAACGCCATCGCCAAAAAAGAGGGCCGACCGGAGCTGACCTACGGCTACTGGGCAGCGGCGGGAAAGCCGGCAAGGCCATAAAAATACAGACAGGTAAGCCCCCGATGGGAAACCATCGGGGGCGTCTTCGACAAAAAATATAAGGCGAGATGGGTGCTGCTGAGGAGGCTCGGCGGCAGACATATCGGTTTATATAAAAGTGAACCTCTCAGCGTTCCCGTCGGCCTTTGGCCGCGCGAGAACGCAGCTCCCCTCGGTAGGGGAGCCTTTCTTAAATGAAGCGTCCGGGCGGGCGCTTTGGGGAGCTAGTATACCCGTTATCCCTGTGACGGTGATGACCACGGAAAAGAAAACTACACTACCAGCTCAAGGCAGCAGGAGGGTACAGGATGAAGAAGAGCTATACCCGGGAGAAGAAAACACTCTGCGGAGAGGGGTACATGGAGGTAGACCTCTACCCCATCACACCGGAGGAACACGCAGCCAAACGCCGGAAGAAGACGAGGCCCAGCAGCGAGCGGCAGAAAAAGCGGAACGCCCAGCACGCACACCGGTGGAGGGTACAGAAAGCCAACGCAAACTTTACCGTGCTGGGATTTTATCTGACCCTGACCTACATAGACACCTTTTTGCCGGAGAGCATGGAGCAGGCCCAGCGAGATCTGCGCAACTACATCCGGCGGGTGAAGGCTGCCATCGCAAAGCTATACGGCCCGGGCGCTGAGTTGCGGGTGATGGGCCTGACCGGCTGCGGACGAAAGAGCGGGCGCTACCACCATCATCTGCTGGTGGAGTGCAAAGGGCTGACCATGCGGCAGAACGCGGACTTCCGACAGCTGCTGGAGGACAAGTGGGCCATGCGCTGGCCGGACGGCAGCGTGGAGAGCCTCGGCACAGCCAACGCCGACCGGTTAAATCTGCAAAACAGGCTGGATGACCTGATCACCTACTTCGAAAAGCACGGGCAGATGCGGTGGTACGAGACGAGGAATCTGACACTGCCGGTGGAACACACCCCCAACGACACCCGGTGGAGACGCAAGCAGCTGCGCAAAGGCTGCACCGACTGCAAGGACAACGCCTACTGGTGGGAGCAGAGATACCCGGGCTGGAAGTTTGTGCGGTGCGTCGTGCCGGAGCCGGACGCGCCGGGCGACGAAAAAGAGGGATGGGACGCAGACGAGCTGCGCTGCTATGTGGTGATGGTAAAGCGGGAGGGTGCGAAAGTTCGCACCTGACAGACAAAGTACCGGTATTTTGCGTTTTAACGCGCGCGGAAGAAAGGCGGCGAGGGATTGACCAGGGAGCAGAAACGACGGGTGCGGGCGGAGCTGCGGGCTTGTGGACAGGGAAAAAGCGACTGGGCGGGTGTGATCGCGCTGGCGATGGACTACTACGAGGCCGAAGACCCGGTATGCAGGCGGCTTTTACAGCTGCGGTATCTGGACGGGATGCCGGAAGAGCGGGTGGTGGCGAAACTGCACATCGGGCGGACGACCTACTACCACAAGGAGCTGGAGGCGCTGAGCACCGTGGCAGTGTATGCGGCGGCGGCAGGGCTGTTATAGCGTTGCCATAGCGTGATGAGGCTGGGGAGACCCGGCCTGTTTGTACTGCCTGGCTCTCAAATGTCCGCAGTAGTTTTGTTTTTCCGGCGGCGGTAGACTGGGAGGGAAGAACCACAGAGGGGAGGAAGAGCATGGCAGGGCGCAGGTATTGCAAAAACACGGTGAAGGGAACCCGGCGGGGGCAGAAATACCCACCGAAAGTGCGGGCCGAGGTGCTGATGGCCATGCTGTCGTCTGGATCCATCTGTGCGGTAGCCCGGCGGTACGGCGTACCGGAGAGCACCATCCGCAGCTGGATGGCCGAGGAAGCCGGCCGGAGTGACGCCTTTGCAAAAGAGCGGCAGGCTGCTGCGCGGGAGATCGCCATCCGGGCCAGCCTCGGGGCGAGGGCGCAGGTGAGCTATTTGCAGAGCCGTGTGGACGAGAGCCAGCGGGCCGCGCAGGTACAGGCCAAGCTCCACCGGAAACTGGACGAGGACACCCGCGCCCGCTGCTTTGCGGTCGGCACACTGCTCAAGAGCGACGCCGAGGAACTGGCGGACGCCACGGAGACGGGGCTTGTGCTGTACGCTGCTGAGGATAGCTACGACCGGCAGCTGGACGGCGAGGAGCGAAAGGTTCTAGACGCCCAGCTCGAGCGGTACGGTGAGCGCGTGATGAGCGACAAGAACGCCGCCGCGATGGCCACCGTGCTGATGACCGTGGCCGAAAAGGCTGCTGCGATGGTACCGGCCCAGAGCCAGAGCGAGGGCGATGCCCCGCCGCTGGTGGAGATCGGGGCCGAGGGCCGGGAAGAAAAAGGGCCGGAGGTGATGGTGGAGTAGCCCTCTCAGTCGGCTGCGCCGACAGCTCCCCCAGAGGGGTGAGCCTTTGGCAGACCGGGGAAGTCTGGGCGGGACAAGAAGAGCTTGGCGGGGCGTGAAGCACCGGGCCTTGCGACAGAGGGGAGGCAGATAGAGTGGAGAAGAAAAGGCGCGGAGGACGCCCCGTGATCTGGTCGCCGCAGCCGAGACAGGCGGCTTTTATGGCACGCACCGAGGACGAGGCTCTGTACGGCGGGGCGGCCGGAGGCGGGAAGAGCGACGCCCTCGTCATCGAGGCACTGCGGCAGGTACACATCCCGCACTACCGGGCGCTCATCCTGCGCAAGACTTACCCGCAGTTTTCGGAGCTCATCGACAAGACCATGCGGTACTACAAGCCGGTATTTTCCAAAGCGAGGTACAACGGCTCGAGCCACTGCTGGACCTTCCCCAGCGGGGCGAAGATCTACTTCGGCAGTCTGAACCACACACAGGACAAGTACAACTATCAGGGCAAAGCCTTCGACTTTATCGGCGTGGACGAGCTGACCCACTTTACCTGGGACGAGTACAGCTATGTCATGAGCCGCAACCGCCCCAGCGGCCCCGGCACCCGGGTGTACATCCGGGCCACGGCAAACCCCGGCGGTGTGGGGCATGGCTGGGTGAAGGCACGGTTCATCAGTCCGGCGCCGGCCGGGACGCGGATGGTGCAGCTGGTGAAGGTAAAAGCGCCGGAAGGGAAAGAGATCACCCGGCGGCGCACCCGCATCTTTATCCCGTCCACCGTCTTTGACAATCCGGCGCTGCTGGAAAACGACCCGGGCTACATCGGCACACTGGCCTCGCTGCCGGAGGCCGAGAAGCAGGCGCTGCTCTACGGAAACTGGGACAGCTTTTCGGGACAGGTGTTCACCGAGTGGCGGAACGACCCGAACCATTACAAGGACCAGCGCTGGACCCACGTCATCGAGCCGTTCCCCATCCCGGAGCACTGGAAGATCTGGCGGGGATACGACTTTGGTTTCTCGAAGCCATTCTCGGTGGGGTGGTACGCAGCGGACGAGCGCGGGCGGCTCTACCGCATCAAGGAGCTTTACGGCTGCACCGGCACACCCAACGAGGGCCTGAGAAAGGACCCGATGGAGCAGGCACGGATGATCCGGGAAGCCGAGCAGAACGACCCGGTGCTCCGGGGCAGAGTCATTCAGGGCATCGCCGACCCGGCCATCTTCGACGAGAGCCGGGGCGAGAGCATCGCCGCCATGATGGAGCGGGGGCCGAACTTTCTGCACTGGATGCCCGGCGACCACACCCGTCTGGCGGGCAAGATGCAGTTTCACTACCGGCTGGCTTTCGGCGAAGACGGAAGGCCGATGCTGCAGGTCTTCAACACCTGCAAGCACTTCATCCGCACCATCCCGAACCTCGTCTATGACGAGAGCAATGTGGAGGACATCGACACCACCCAGGAGGACCACATCTACGACGAGTGCCGGTATGTGCTGATGGAGAACCCCATCAGCGGCGCAAAGCACACCCAGCCGCCGCCCATGCTGGACGACCCGCTGGATATGGACCCGAGGAAGGATAAGACGAGGTTTATGAGGATATGAACGAAATGGAGAGAAAGCTGCTGGAGGCGATGTCCCGGGAAGAACCTCTCAGTCTGCCTGCGGCAGACAGCTCCCCTACCGAGGGGAGCCTTTGGCAGGACGGACAGGCAAATCTGGACGAGGAAGGTCTGATGGGGCGTCAAATGCCGGGCTCCGCTGCAGAGGGCAGCGAGAGCTTGACCGATGTACTGAGCGGAGAGCAGCCCATCGGCGAGAAGGAGATCAGCGAGGCGATGGCTGTGCTGGAGAAGTACAAGTCGGCCAAGGCCAGCCTCGACAAGCGGATCATCGACAACGAGGAATGGTACAAGCTGGGCCACTGGAAGCAGTACGGCAACCGGGTGATGGAGGGCAAGCGCGCCCCCAGCACGGGGTGGCTGTTCAACTCCATCGACAACAAACACGCCGACGCCATGGACAACTACCCGGAGCCCAACGTGCTGCCGAGGGCGCAGGACGACGAGGAGACGGCAAAGCTCCTCTCCGAGATCCTGCCGGTGCTGCTGGAACAGGCGGACTACGAGAGCGTGTACAGCGACACCTGGTGGCGCAAGCTCAAGCAGGGTACCGGAGTGAAGGGCATCTTCTGGGACCCGACGCTGCGGGAGGGCCTTGGGGACATCGCCATCCGGAGCATGGACCTTCTGATGCTCTACTGGGAGCCGGGCGTGGAGGACATCCAGGACTCGGCCAACTTCTTCTCGCTAGCGCTGGCTGACAACGACCGTCTGACGGCCCGGTGGCCGCAGCTGGAGGGCAAGGCGGGCAGCAGCGGCATCACCGTGGGGCAGTACGTCAGCGACCAGAACATCGACACCAGCGAAAAGAGCGTGGTGGTGGACTGGTACTACAAGCGGGAGAAGCCCGGCGAACGGACCGTGGTGCATTACTGCAAGTTCTGCAACGGCGTGGTGCTCTACGCCAGCGAGAACGACCCGGCGATGGCCGAAACCGGCTTCTACGACCACGGAAAATACCCCTTTGTGTTCGACCCGCTCTTTGTGGAGGAGAACAGCCCGGCGGGCTTCGGGTACATCGACGTGATGAAGGACACCCAGGACGCCATCGACCGGATGACCCAGGCCATGGACGAGAACACGCTGGCGGCCGCCAAGAAACGCTACCTTATCTCGGACACGGCGGGCGTGAACGAGGACGAGCTGCTGGACACGGCGAAGGATGTGGTGCATATCACGGGACGGCTGGACGAGCGGGGCTTTATGGAGCTGGAGACGGCTCCGCTGCCCTCCAACACCATCGCCCACCAGCAGAACCGCGTGGCCGAACTGAAGGAGATCAGCGGCAACCGGGACGTGAACCAGGGCGGCGCGACCAGCGGTCTGACGGCGGCTTCGGCCATTGCGGCGCTGCAGGAAGCAGGCTCGAAGCTCAGCCGGGACATGCTGAAGAGCTCTTACCGCTCCTTCGCCAAAGAGTGCTACTTCATCATCGACCTGATGCGGCAGTTCTACGACGAAGAGCGGGTCTACCGCATCACCGGCCAGCAGGGCGGCACGGAGTACCGGGAATTTTCCGGCCAGATGCTGCGGCCGCAGCCGGTGGAGAGCGTGGGCGGCGTGGAGCTGGGCGCCCATGAGCCGGTGTTCGACATCACGGTGAGCGCGGCCAAGAAGAGCACCTTCAGCCGCCTTAGCCAGAACGAGACTGCGAAGGAGTGCTATCAGCTGGGATTCTTTGCTCCGGCCAACGCCGACGCTGCGCTGGCGTGTCTGGACATGATGGACTTCGAGGGCATCGAGAAGGTGCGCCAGCGGGTGGCCCAGAACGGCACTCTGTACCAGCAGCTGCAGCAGGCGATGGCACAGATCCAGCAGATGGCGGCGGTCATCGACCAGCAGAACGGCTCGAACCTGAGCGAACAGGCCGGTGCTGCGGCCGCTGCCATGACCGGCGGAGGAGGCGGTGGAAAGACCAGCGCAAAAACGGTGACCAACTCTCTGGGCGGACAGGTGGGCGGCGGAACGAACCCGCTGGCCACGAAGGCGGCAGAGAGGGCGATGAACATCAACAATCCGAATAAGTGAGGAGGTTCTACATGATCAAAGTTGAGATGATGGATACGGACAAAGGCTATAGTTTGGCTGCAAGCGGTCATGCAGGCTACGCCCCGGCGGGGCAGGACATCGTGTGTGCGGCGGTTTCTGTGCTGGCGCAGACGCTGGCAAACAAGGTAGAAGCTGCTGCAAGGAGTGGAAGACTCCTGACGAGCTGTGTGCAGCATGGCGAGACTTTTGTGGTGCAGGCTCTGCCGAAACCCGGCCCGAACGCTTTGATGGTCGCAAGCTGGTTTGACTTTGTGGAAGAGGGCCTGCGTGCGCTGGCGGAAGCGTATCCGGACAATGTTGAGTTGATGGTCACAGACGGCGGCGCAGATGATATGGACGAACCTGCCATGAAATTGCAGCTGTTTGCGGAGGGCGGTGACGGTGCAGCGGCTGCTGGCGGCGATGGTGCCGCCCCTGCGGCGGAAGAAAAGGCGGCGTCTGCTCCCGCCCAGGGCAAAGGCCGGGAGGCTGCTGCCGCTGAGGTGGATGAGATGCTGAGCCCGGCGGAAGAGCCGGACGCGGAGGAAGATGCTGCTGAAGGCGAGGAACAGGACGGTGCGGCAGACAAGAGCAGCACCGACCCGGAGGCACACCGGAAAGCCTTCGGCGAGCTGATGCGGGGCGAGTACAACCGGGAGTTTGGCGAGATGATCGTGCAGGCCACCCAGAAAGCCTACGACAGCATCCTGAACGAGCAGGGGCCGGTGGGGCGTATCCTGAACGCTCTGGGCCAGAAGTACGGCACTGCTCCCGGCGACTACGAGGCATTGGCCGCTGCGGTGGAGGGCGGCGTCGTGAAGGACGACGCCTACTACGAAGACATGGCCATGAAGAAGGGTATCAGCGTCCAGCTGGCCAAGGAGATGGACGCGCTGGAAAGCGAGAACGCCAAGCACCGCGCCGCTGAGCAGCAGCGGGCGGAGGCCGCAAAGATGGAAGCCATCCAGCAGGAGTGGGACGCCGCTGCGGAGCGCATCCGGGCTGAGGACCCGGGCTTTGACATCAAGATGGCGCTGGCTGACCCGGACTTTGCCCAGATGCTCAAGCTGGGCGTGAAGATGGAGGACGCTTACAAGGCCCGCTATTTCGACGACATCATGGCCCGGCGCACCACCCAGACGGCCAAGACCGTAGAGAAGGGCGTGGAAGCCCGGATCCGCCAGCGGGGCGCACGGCCCAGCGAGAACGGCACCAACCCCGGCGGCGCGGCGGTGCTGAAGACCGACGTCTCCAAGCTGACGCCTGCCCAGTGCGAGGAGCTGGAGCGCCGCGCCATGCGGGGGCAGATCATCACTTTTTAACCGAAAGGCGCTGCTGACCGAAAGAACCTCTCACCGTTCCCGTCGGCTGACGCCGCGCGAGAACGGAGCTCCCCTGTTAGGGGAGCCTTTCTTAAAGGAAAATCCGGGAAGCAGAAGTCTCTCAATAAAGCACATGAGTAAACGAAGGGAGTAAGAAACATGAAGAACCACATGAATCTGCAGCTGTTTGCGCAGCCTGCAAACCACACCGGCGCGACCGGCATGAGCGCCGAAATGAAGACCTACTACGAGAAGCGTCTGCTGGACCAGGCGGAGCCGCTGCTGGTGCATGACCAGTTCGGCGACAAGTACCCCATCCCGGCCAACAACGGCAAGACCATCGAGTTCCGCAAGTACGAGAGCCTGCCCAAGGCCACCGAGCCGCTGACCGAGGGCGTGACTCCCAATGCTCAGGCCCTGACCGTGACCCCCATGACCGCCACCGTGAAGCAGTACGGCGGCTGGGCAGCCATCACCGACGTGCTGCAGCTGACCGCCATCGACAACAACATCACCCAGGCGACCAAGGTGCTGGCATCCCAGGCGGGCCGCACGCTGGACACCGTGACCCGCGAGGTGCTGGCGGGCGGCACCAACGTCATCTACGCGCCGGCGGGCGATACTGCCGTGACCAGCCGCGCCAATCTGACCACCGCCAGTGTGCTGACGCCCGATCTCATCGACCAGGCGGCCACTGCCCTGAAGGCCCAGAATGCCGACGCCATCGGCGAGAGCTATGTGGCCATCGTCCACCCCTATGTGGCCTATGATCTGCGCCGCAACCCGGAGTGGATCGATGTCCACAAGTACGCTTCCCCCGAGAACATCTACAACGGCGAGATCGGCAAGCTGGCCGGCGTGCGCTTCATCGAGACCAGCGAGGCGAAGATCTGGACCGGCACCGGCTGCCCCACCAGTCTGGCCGTGTTCGGCACTCTGGTGCTGGCGGCTCACGCCTACGCCGTGACCGAGGTGGAGGGCGGCGGCCTGCAGCACATCGTCAAGCAGCTGGGCGCAGGCGAAGACCCGCTGAACCAGCGCGCGTCCGTGGGCTGGAAGGCCATCAAGACCGCAGAGCGGCTGTGCGAGCAGTACATGGTGCGCATCGAGAGCGTCAGCCCGAAGTACAGCGCGAAGGCGAAGGCGAACTGACACACTTCTGATGGCTCTCCCTTTGGGAGAGCTGGACACGAAGTGGCCTGAGAGGGCAAGGATGCTGACAGATAGGCATGGACGCAGCGGATAGTATGGCTCTGACAAAGAGCCTGCTTATCGACGCATGATAGCGCTATCGCAACGGGCTTGCCCTCTCCGTCACCTACGGTGACACCTCTCCCAAAGGGAGAGGCTATAGCGCAAAAGGAATAGCCCTGCGACAGAGGGCAGAAAGAAGGATACTATGGCGACTAAGAAAGAGACTGCTGCGGCCCAGGCCGTGGAGAACGCGGTGGAGACTGTGGAGAAGACCGAGGCGATGGCCGAGGCAAAGGCCGAAGAGAAGGCCGAAGCAAAGGACGACGGCATGGTGACCATCCACCTGTTTAAGGACGACGACCGCTACGCGGCGCCGGTGTTCGTGGGCGTCAACGGCGACAGCTACCTCATCCAGCGCGGCATCGACGTGAAGGTGCCGAAGGCTGTGGCTGAGGTGCTGGAGCACAGCATCAAGCAGGACGCCGAGGCGGCCCGGAAGAGTCAGGCCATGCAGGCGGTGGCCGGCACGCAGATGATGACTATTTGATAAGAGACCCACCATAGAGCACTCGCCCGGCAAGACCTCTCAGGCGCTTCGCGCCAGCTCCCCTTGAAAGGGGAGCCATTGGCAGGCCGGGCAGGTTTAAGCTGGATGACTGAGGTCTAAGATGACGTAAAATGGAGAGCCCTGCGACAGAGGGCAGAGAGATATTCCCCGGTACAGCTTGCAGGCGCTTGCTGCGCCGGGGGATTTTGTTTTGGAGGTTTTATGACAGCAGGCGAAGCGATACGGATGGCCGACGAGCTGAGGCCGAACAACAGCTTTTCGGACGAGATGAAGCAGCTGTGGCTGCGGCAGGCCGACAGCGGCCTGCGGCGGAACGTGGTGGAGCGCAGCGACACCGGCAGCGACTTCGAGGGGCGCGGCGCGGACATTTTGTGGGAGGAGGGGCTGGAATACGACACGCCGCTGCTGGCAGACGGCGCGGCGGAAGCGCTCTACCCCCACTGGCTGGCGGCGCAGATGGACCTCGCCCTCGGCGAGACGGCCCGGGCGGCGAACGAGCTGCAGCTCTACACGAGCTATGTGCAGGAGTTTGCGGCGTGGGTGAGGCGGAATTATATGCCGGTAGGTGGCGGGAGGCTGATGACGTGACGAACCTGAATCAAATCAACAGCCAGCGGCAGCTGCTGCGGGTGTTTGGCGGGCTGAACGAGGGGTATGCCTGCAGCGAGGCAGAGCTGAGCAGGGAGAAGAACTTTTCTTCGCGGGGATACCCGGCCCTCGAGACCCGCAAGCCCCGGCGGAAGGTGCGTCAAGCGACCGGGATGAACGGGATGTACCACCTGAACGGCCTTTTGACCGTGGAAGGCACGACCCTGCGGTATGCCCCGGACGACGGCGGCGACGCCGTGGAGCTGGAGAATGCCCTGACGGACAGCGAGAAGAAGATGGTGGGCATGGGGACCAAGGTGCTCATCTGGCCGGACAAGATGTCCTTTGACACCGCAGCGGGGACGCTGAGTGCGCTGGGGTCCGGCTGGCAGCAGGGAGGCAAAAGCTTGACTGTGACCCCCTGCGACGCTGCGGGCGTGGTATACACGCCGAACAAATTCGGCGCGACCGAGCCGGAAAACCCCGAGAACGGCGACGTCTGGCTCAAGCAGGCCGAAGATGCCCCGTGGAGCTACCGCGACGCCCTGAAGCTCTACAGCACGGCGGGCGGGTGGCAGAACATCCTGCTGAACTACTGCCGCGTGACCTGCGAGGGGCTGGGCAAAGCGTTCAAGGCCGGGGACACTGTGACCCTGACGGGCATCCCCGGCGTGGTGAAGAACGCTTATTCTGCCGATTTCGGCGGGGATGTGGCGGTGGACGACGTGGCCGGAGACTCCGTGATCCTCTCCATTGCGCCGGACATTGAGAGCGTTTTGTACTACGGCACCTGTGTGGTGACGGGCCAGAGCGTGGTGTGGACGGCCATGGACGGCAAGACCACCCAGACCTTCGACGGGCCTTTCCCGGACGTGACGGCCCAGCGGCGGGTGCCGGATCTGGACTGGCTGACGGAGCACAACAACCGGGTGTGGGGCTGCTCGAGTACCGAGAACGTCATTTATGCCTGCAAGCTGGGCGACGCCACCAACTGGTTCTCCTATCGCGGCACGGCGGCGGACAGCTACGCCGTGACCGTGGGCAGCGACGGAGCCTTTACCGGCGCGGCTACCTGCATGGGATACGTGCTTTTCTTCAAGGAGAACGGCTTACACAAGCTCTACGGCACCAAGCCCAGCGACTACCAGATGAGCAGCATCCAGTGCTCGGGCGTGGCCAAGGGCGCCCACCAGAGCCTCTGCGTCATCAACGAGACACTGTACTACCTCTCGATGGACGGCGTCATGGCGTGGGACGGCAGCCTGCCCACCAAGGTGTCGGCCTCGCTGGACGAAGAGAGCCTCAGCCATGTGACGAGAGCAGCTGCCGGCGGGCTGGTGGGACGGTACTACCTGCACACCGAAAGCCCCGGCGGGCAGCGGCTGCTGGTCTACGACACAGAAAAGGGACTCTGGCACGAGGAGGACGCCACCGGCTGGGCCATGTGCAGCACCGGGCGGCAGCTCTACCTCTGGGACAAAGAGGCCATCTGGGCCGCAGACGGGAGCCGGGAAGCCGGCGGCGAAGAGGACACGGTGGAATACGAGGCCGTGACCGGAGACATCGGACTCGGAGACCCGGACGACAAGTATTGCAGCCGGGTGACGGTGCGGCTGGACGCGATGGAGCGGACGGTGGTGACGCTGTGGGCCAGCTTCGACGGCGGCGAGTGGGAAGAAAAGGGCCGGGTGGACACCCGGGACAGGCGGGTGCAGGTGAACCTGCCCTTTGTCCCGACCCGGCACGACACCATGCGGCTGCGCCTGACCGGAAAAGGACAGATCGTAGTGAGGAGCATCGCCATGACGCTGAGCAGCAGCGAGGGCGGAAGAGTGAACGGAGGTGTACCGAGACGTGGCTAGCATTGTGGGACTTTCGAAGATCTCCATGCCGAGGCTGGATGGGCTGGATACGGCCAGCGCCCGGGAGCTGAGGAATTATCTGTACCAGATGCAGGAGCAGCTGGAATACATTTTGAGCAACATTGACACCGAGAATCTCTCGGGGGACTTACAGGAGAAGCTGAAATAGCCCTCTCAGGCGCTGACGCGCCAGCTCTCCCAAGGGGAGAGCCACTGGCGTGTCGGACAGGTCTGAGCTGGACGCCGGAAGCCCTGCGGGGCGTAAAATGGCGGGCTTTGCTTACGAGGACAGGAGGATATGAACTATGAGCAATTTGAGCAATGCGAGAGCGCAGTTGGATGCGTGGGAGGCGAAGAAGCCGGGCGACTACACCAGCCAGTACAAGGACAAGATCAGCGGCGTGATGGGCCAGCTGGACGGGATGAAGGATTTTAGCTACGACCCCACCCGGGATGCGGCCTACGAGCAGTACAAGAACAGCTACACCCGGCAGGCGAAGCTGGCCAACGAGAACGCCCAGGCCAACGCCAGCGCCATCTCGGGCGGGTACGGCTCCAGCTACGGCACCCAGGCGGGCCAGAGCGCCTACCAGAACGCCATGGCGGGCCTGAGCAGCGCCACGAACAGTCTGTACAGCCAGGCGCTGAACCAGTACACCCAGAAAAAGAGCGACCTGCAGAACCAGCTGAGCGGATACCAGCAGGCCGAGGCACAGGACTACGAGAAGTACCAGACCAACTACCAGAACTGGGAGAACCAGCGCAACTACTATCAGAGCGCGTACAATCAGGCGGCCAGCGAAAGCCAGGCGAAGAAGAGCCGGGGGACGGGCCTCTTTGGAACGATCCTGAGCGTTGCCGCAAGTCTGCTGCCGTTTTTGCTCTAAAAATAAAGCGCCCTGCCCGGGAAGGGCAACGGCGACGACTGTAGCGGAGCCGACCGCTGCCAGCGGCAGATGAAGGGAGGCGAGGCTAGGGCAGCGTTCTGCTTTTTCAAAGTCCCCGCCAAGGGGCTGAAGAAAAAGCAGCAAACGCAACCCGAGCGCCAGTGGCGGAAGCAGGGAGGAGCTGTTGGGGCCGCGGCCAGCGGGATGCAAGCGGCAGCGCGGCAGACGCTGGGAGCCGCAACCCGGACAGTCAAGAATCAAGGAAAGGATTTGAAAGATGGGAGTTTTTAAGAGATACAGGGACGCGCAGGCGGCGCAGAAGGACGCGGAGAACGCGATGCCGGGGGCGTACCAGAGCAACTACACCGACCGGATCAACGAGGCGCTGGACAGCATGGGCGCGGCCAGCAATGCGGGCTATGACGTAGGCACGGACAGCAAACTCTACCGGCAGTACCGCGCGGGCGCGCAGGCGAATGCCAGGGCGGCGGCTGAGAACGCCGCTGCGGGCGCTGCCGCGCTGAGCGGCGGGTACGGCTCCAGCTACGCAAACAGCGTGGCCCAGCAGGGCTACCAGCAGGCCATGGCCAACGTGGACAGCGGGCTGGCCGGGCTGCGGGACAAGGCCCTGACCATGTACCAGCTGAAGCAGAACGGCCTCTCGGGGCTGCTGAGTGCGCTGCAGAATCAGGACAGTCTCGAGGCGGCGGAGCATCAGGGAGCCGTGGCCAACGCGCAGGACTGGCGGGACTACAAGAAGAGCCGGGCAGACCAGGCGGCGCAGGAGAAGAGCGATTTCCTCTCGAACCTGTGGGAAATGGCGAAGAGTGTGGGCAGAGCCGGTCTGACGGCCTACGACACCTACAAGGGATACACCCAGCAGCAGTGGGAGAACGAGTTTGCCCGGGAACAGTGGGAGTACAACAAAGAGCGCACCGGCCAGAGCGATGCACTGAATGCCTACGAACAGGCGTTTAACCTGTACCAGCAGGGGGCGGGCGATGCCGCGAACGCCGTGCTGGGCCGGTATGGTCTGGACACTGGAATCTTCGACAATTACAGCGGCGCACCCATCACCCGCGCAGACAAGGCGGGTGCGCTCACGACCGCAGCCGGGCTGGCAGGCGGCGGCAGCGACGAGGCCGCACGGGCGGTGCTGGAACTGTACGGCCTGGATCCGAACTCTGTGGGGAATTACAGGACGATCGCAGGACGGCAGCTTGCAACGGCGCCGGCAAAAAAGAGCGCAGGAAGCACGGGCGGCTCTTCGGGCAGAAGGAGCAGCAGAACGAAAAGCAGCGGGAGCAGCTGGACGAACAGTCAGCTGCAAAGTATGGCAAAGACTTTTTCCTCTATGAAGGGAAATGAGCCGCTGTACGATTTTTACAAGCAGACCTTAACGGATAATGGGTGGCTCAATGCGGATACTGCGAACGTCCAGAGCGCAAGCCAGAGCGGCGGCGTAGATATGGCGGAAATGCTGGCAAAGAACTATGCGAAAAAAGGTTATAGCGCGTGGGCTATCATGAACAATATGAGCCAGAACGGGTACAGTGATGACGAAATCGCAAGAGCGCTTGAGAAAGCGGGGGTGAAGGGCTGATGGCATGGACAGCGGAAAAAGTTAAGGAAATGAGAGAAAGCAACCCATCGAAGGCGGCAGAAAGCTCTGGGTGGACGGCGGAAAAGGTGAGAGCTATCCGCACCAAGACGCCGAATCCGTCCGCTGCATCGAGCACAGTGCCGCCCAAAAGCAACATCTATGCAGATGCCCTGCAGCGGTACACCGAGCGGCACATAAGCGATATGGGGGAGGTGGATGCGAGGAATGAACCCTCTCAGGCGCTGCGCGCCAGCTCCCCCAGAGTGGGCAACGGCGACGACCGCCGCCAGTGGCGGATCGAGGGAGGAGCTGTTGGGGCAGCGGCCAGCAGGATGCAAGCGACAGCGAAGCAGACGCTGGGAGCCGCAACCCGGGCGCTGGACATGGGGCAGAAATGGGGCGTACCTGCGAAGAGCGGGAACGTGCTGGAGAACGTGGGCAGCGGGGCCATGGCCTACGGCAGCGGCCGGGCGCAGGAGCTGAGAGCCAGCTTTGCCAAGGACAGCGTACCGGACGAGTTTGACCGCATCAACCAGTGGCTGGACACCGGGGACAACAAGAATCTGGCCGACGCGGTGCGCCGGGTGGACAACACCCACGGCGCGTACACGGACGCCGACCTGATCCAAAAGGGCGGCTGGACGCAGGCGCAGATCGACGAGGCCCGGAAGATGAACGCTGCGCTGGACGCCATCCCCACATGGAAGCGGTATGCGCGCCGGGCGGCGAACACCATCGGCGGCATCGGAGACACGGTGGCCGCTGCCCCGGTGCTGGGCGCGGAGTACGGCGTACAGGCGGGAAAGAACATCGACGCCACCCTGAAGAACTGGAAACAGGTGGAGCAGGAGGTAAAGGGCGACGAACACGCCCAGAGTCTTTTCGACCTTTTGACCGACGTGGACATGGATTATAACCCTACCTGGCCGGAGAGCCGGAACCGGGAGCTCATCTCGATGGGGTACAACTCCAAGGAGATCCGGGAGATGCGCCAGCGGCTGGCGGGGCTGGAAGTGAGCGACGGCATCGACAAGAACCAGAGCGTGGGCTACCAGCTCTACGACCGCGGGCAGCAGCTGACGGCTGCGGCCCAGAGCGGCCTGAGCCCGACCCAGCGGGCCGTGGCGGGGGCCGTGACCAGCGCAGCGGAGAACCTGGCTGTGGCGGGCGTGAACCCGGCGGCAGTGCTGCCCGTCCTGAGCGCACAGGGAGCGGCAGAGGCCATGGGCCAGAGCGCGGAGAAGGGCGAGAGTGCGGGTAAGGCATTGGGCGGCGGCCTCGCCAAGTTCGGCGCAGGGTGGGCCATCAACTCGGTGGGCGCGGCTGACCTTGCAAAGACCATGGGCTCGGACTACGCGAAGGACACACTGGCAGGACAGATCGCGGACTGGGTGCAGGGGCTGGCAGGCAGCTCGGAGCTGGCACAGCGCTACCCGGCGGTGGCTGCGGCCATCTCGGGCGGAATTGACAACTCGATGCAGGCATTCGCGGAGACCTATGCGGACATGGCCATTGACGCTGCGCTGGGGGACAGCGAGGCGGCGAAGAACCTCTTCAGCAAAGACACCTTCCTCACCGCGCTGGAAAGCGGACTTTCCGGCGGCGCGTCCGGCGCGCTGGGCGGCGCAGTCGGCACGGGACTGGCAAAGCTGAACGGAGGAGACGCAAGCCTGCTGGGGCAGACAGAGCATTATGACCAGATGGACCGGATGAAGCGGGCTGCCGCCCAGCAGAAGGAATGGGAGGCCCGGGCGGCGGAGCCCTCTCAGCCGGCTGCGGATAGCTCTGCTAATAGAGCACTGGCAGGGCAGGACCTCTCAGTCGCTGACGCGACAGCTCCCCTTAAAAGGGGCAACGGCGACGACCGCGGCCAGTGGCCGAAACAGGGAGGAGCTGTTGGGGCAGCGGCCAGCGGGATGCAAGCGACAGCGCAGCAGACGCTGGGAGCCGCAACCCGGGCGCAAAGCGCCACTGGCGTGCCGGGCAGCTCTCAGCTGGACGCCGGAAGTGCTGCGGGGCGTGAGATGGCGGGCCTTGTGACAGAGGGAAGCGGCAGCGTAAACGAGGCTGCTGCGCAGTCGGAAAACCCGGCGGTGCGGCAGTTTGCCGAAGTGGCGGCGAGCGACAGCCTGACGGGCAAGACCATCGGACTGTTTACGCCGAACGCCGAGAACCGGGAAAACCGTGCGGCTTTTGAGCAGGCTTACGGCGTGACGCTGCCCGACACTGCGGGCGCGACCCGCCGAATGCTGCGAGATATTGCAGCGCAGCAGAACGTGAAAAGCGAAGCTGCGCCTGCTGTACAGAGTGCAGAGCTGCCCAGCGAAGCTGCGAGTGTGCCGCAGACAGTACGGGATGCTCCCGCAGAAACCGCCGATGCCATGCCGGAAACGGCTGCGCCGGACAACGTGCGTGAAGCGGCTGCCGCCGCAGCTGAAACCGACGGCTACGAGAACGCCCCGCTGCGGGAGACTCTGGGTCTCCGGCCGGAAGCGCCGAAGACTCAGCGAGAGGCCGAGGTGCAGCGGGCGCTGGAAGGCTGGCGGGTGACGGACAAGGCAGCCGAGACCATCAGCAAAAATATGCCGGACAGGGTGGACGCCGACCGGTACGCGGCCGCAGCGTCGCCGCTGTACCGGCTGGGCCGGAGCGGCGCGGACACCTTTGCGCAGGCATTGGAGCTGGCGGGCAGCATGAGCGGCACGGCGGCAGACATCAACTACATCCTGAGCACCGACGCCGGCCGGACGGCCCTTGAGATCGCCTACACCCAGGGCAAGGGCGAACGGATGCTCTACGCCGAAAAGATGGCCGGCCTGGGCGGCACACTTGGCAGCGAGAGCACCAGCGGCAGGGGCGAGGTATACGCCAAGGGTACGATGCGGCAGGAGAGCGACCCGGCCAGCCAGATCATCAGCCTGAACGCCGCGGCCACCGGCACGGATGCTGTGCTGAGGGATGTGCTGCAGAACGACCGGAACATCAGGGCCTATGTGGACACCGAGACGGCCCGGATCTTCTTCGGCGACAGTGCGCAGGACATCTTCGGCACGGTGCTGCACGAGGACTACCACTGGTACAACGCACTGGATGCCGAGGGCGCAAGGACTTTGCAGGAGCACGCGCTGGAATATCTGGCGAAGAGCAGCGGCTACGAAAGCCTGGACGAGATGATCCGGACGAAACTGCGGGATTACAGCGCCCAGAGCCTGACCTATGAGCAGGCAGCGGAAGAACTGGTGGCCGACGCATGGCGGGGCATCTTTGACAGCGAGGAGAGCTTCAAGCGCTGGGTGACGTTCCAGCGCGGGCAGGCAGAGAAGAACGCAGGCAAGAGCGGCACCATCCACAAGGTGATGGTGCAGGTGCGGCAGATGCTGGACACGCTCATCAGCCGGGCGAAGGAAGTGCTGACCATCGACCCGGACGACCGCGCCGCCCTGAAAGCGAAGCGGCTGGCCGAGGCCGAAAAGCGCACTTTGCAGGACGAGTATTTCGCCCATGCAGAAAAGGCCATGGACAACCTGCGGACGGCAAAAGAAAACGCCGCAGCCCTCAAGACCAAGAGCGCGGCGGAAAAGCAGGGGGTTCGGTTTTCGATTTTGAAGGATAAGGCCGGAGAGACTTATATCAAAATCGACGAAGATATTCTGAAGGATGTCCCGCAGGAAGAGTGGAAGTCTACGGTCAAGCAGGCTATCAAGGAGCGTTTTCCGAACGGCTTTAAGCGGAACGGCTGGACGATTGAAAATACGAAAGAAAGCCGCAAGGAATTTGTCTGGTCAAAGTATACGAAAGCATTGCAGTGGGAGAGCGCAAATGCCTATGCAGATAAAATGCGGATAGCAGCCAATCTGGACGAGATCATCCGGACGGCAGACGAAGTATACCGTGAGCCTGCGAGCCACAAGAATGCGGAAGCATTCAACCGGGGAAAAATCAAGAGCCAAGTCGGGCAGAACGCCTATGAGGCGGATGTGCTGACGGCCATCAAAACGGACCAGCGGGAGATATTCTATGATATTGTGGACATTAAGCCCATAAAAATAGAGACCTCCGGCAAAGCCCACATAGAATCCGAAGATTCGAGGAGCAACGGACCGGAGGTCTCGGTAGAAGCCTCCGGTGGAACCGTCACCAAAACACAAAGTCATGATGCCAGCAGATTGCCGGAGGCTTCTAAGCAAAGTATAGCACGAACCTCCGACGAAAGCAAGAGAACCGACGAGGCTGTGAAGAAAACGGTGAGGTTCCAGCTAAGCGCTCCGGTGGAAGTAGGCAAAACCAAGGAACTGGTGGCTGTACATAATCTAACAGAAGAGAATCTGAAGGAGGCACTGGAACTGGGAGGTATGCCGTCGCCTTCTATCGCGGTGGTGAAGGCACAGGACGGCCACAGTAAGTATGGTCCCATCTCGCTGGTGTTTGGCCCGGATGTCATTGACCCGCAGGCCAACCGTGCAAACCGGGTGTATGGCTCGGATGCCTGGACGCCGACCAGGCCGAACGTGGAGTACGAGGTAAACAGCAAAGCGGCAGCTGATTTTGAAGATACTGTATATGAAGCCAGCCAGAGCGATTTTGAGGGAAAGTTTGCAAACAGCTCGTCGCTGCAGCGTATTGGTGTAGATGAGGTGAGCAGCGAAAATCGTGAGGAGTTAGCGCAGAAGCTCCAGCGGGATACTGCGGTGCAGCTGGCATATCTGAAAGCTCAGGGCGAGAAGGTAGAACCCATATACAGGACGGAGAAGGAACAGTTCGATAGCCTCGGAAATGATTCACTGGAAAAAATCATCGAATATGCCGGGGCGGACGAACTCAAGAAAGTCTTCGAGGGAGGAGACTTTGACCTGATGGACAAGCTGGCCGACAAAGCAGCGGATGCACTGGAAGAAAAGTATACACACGGCTCGCTGGAAGGTCAGAATCGGCGATGGCAGATGCGCATCAATAAACTGCGCAATGAGAACCGTGGACGCCTGTATGGCCTGCTCGAACACGCGTATAAGATGATGACTGATACCAGCAATGGAAAAGTAGAGCTGGATGTGGAAGCTACTAGAGAAGCCATCCGGCAGGCGGCTCCCGAAGCAGCGGTGAAAAACTGGGTAAAGGAACAGCTTGGAAGTGTGCTGGAACAGAAAGGCATCCGAAACAGCAAAGACCGTTTCACACCCGGCGGAAAGAGACGAAGTTTTACGGAACTGCATAATCCCTATACACTGGAAAACCTTGTGGCGGCCATGAACGACCAGAACGCGCGGGGACAGGATGTGTGGGGGTTATCGACCTCGACCCTGATGTCCACCACGACTGCCGAATACAAAAACCTCGACGAAGTGCGGGCGGACAAAGGCCGCCTGCAGCAGATGCCGGAGGAAGAGTATAAGGCGCTGCTGAAAAAGGCAGACCACCAGATCGAGGTTGTGATTGACAAGCTGCGCAGCGAGACCGAAGCCCACACGGACAACAGCTTTGAAGAGCGGGAGATCCTTGGCGATATTTTGCTGCGGGCCGCGCAGGGCAGCCAGACAGCCGCAGCGATCGGCAAGGCATTTGCAAAAGAAGGCTACATCATTGGTAAGGACACAGCCCAGATGATACGGCAGCTGTACAAAGATGTGGCCGCTATCCCTACCGGGTATTTTGAGGCTAAACCTCAACGTGCGGTGGGCTTTGATGAGGTAAAGGCAGCTGTCCTGCCGGACAACGCCAGCGAGACGCTGGTGAACAGTCTGAAGGAGCAGGGTGTGCCGGTATATCAGTACAAAGCCGGAGACGATGCCAAGCGCAACGAGATTTTGAACAAGCTGCCGAATGTACGTTTCCAGAAGGCCGAACAGGCCGACCGGGACGCCAAGCAGAACCAGCAGCGGCAGGCCAGCCGGGTACTGGCGGAGAAGGCTGCGGCCTTTGACACCCTGAACCAGTTCTTCGGCCTGACGAAGAACACCCGGCTCTCGGACGCTGCCCTCGAGAGCCTCGCCATCCGGTGGACCAAGACTAACGGCAGCCGGGCCGACCGGACGAAGCTGGCAAACGAGACCCGGGCGCTGGTGGAGTATCTGCGCTCGGAGGGCGCGGACATGGCCAAGGCGCAGGGACTGGCCGAGACGCTGGCAGGCGAAGTGCTGGATGAGGCGACCTACCGGAACACGGAGCTGTGGGACGAATACCCCGACCTGCACGACCTGACCTACACGGTGGACAAGAACGGCAAGGCCAAGGCAGAGCTTGTAAAGCGGTACGGAAGCTGGACGGAGGCGGTGGCCGAGGCCCGGCGCCACGGCGTGAAGCTGCGGCAGGCGGAGGGATACCGGGACGGCAACCCGGCGGAACAGTACGAGGCCATCGTGAACGACACCCGGGCCGTGGGCGGCGTGAAGGAGAGCGCTGCGGCACTCTTCCGCTCAGCGGCACAGGAAGCGGGCGTGGCGGGCGCAGCCGGCATGGAGAGCACGGAATGGCTCGACGTGCTGATGAACGTACACGACACCATCAAGCCCAAGATGATGAGCCGGTTCGCGGACGCTGCCGAATACGAGGACGCCAAGGTGGAACTGGCGGGCCGGATGATCGGCGACATCATGAGCCACCCGGAGATGACCGATGCCGAGGCGGTGTTTGAGGGCATCTTAAAGCACAACCGTGAAGTGGCCGCAATGGCCGCCGGAAGCGAAGAGCGTGCGGCTGAGGTGACGAAGGGGCTGAAGAGCGTGCAGCAGGCCCAGCGGAAAGCCTTTGCCGACCGGATGCGGGAAAACAGCCGCAGCCAGAGCGCCGAGGCCAAGAGCGTGAGCCGGGCGGAACGGCAGCTCAACGAGAATCTGGAAACGCTGGGCGCACAGGTGAGCACGGCGGCGGGGCTCGACGAGAAGATGACCGCCCTGCGGGAAGCCTACGAGCGGGAATGGAAGGCCGAAAAGAGCCGGATGAAGCAGGCCCGACAGGAGATGCTGGACGAGATAAAGCTGGAGCGGCAGCAGATGCGCTCCCAGATCAACGACCTTTCCCGGCAGGTGGCCGGAGAGCAGCGGAGAGCCGACCAGGCGGAGCATCAGCTGCTGGTACAGGAAAACGAGATCATGGAATGGGAAGCCGAGAACCAGCGCAAGGCCGAAGCGTGGCAGGAAAAACAGGCCCAGCGGAATGCGATCGCCATTGAAACGGCCCGGCAGCAGCGGGACGAGGACGTAGCCGTGGCCAAGGCACTGGCCGAAAAGCGGGTGCAGAAGGCCCGGGAAGGACGGAAGGCGGACGAACTGAAACGGAGCATCCGGAACAATGCCGCCCAGCTCAACCAGATGGTGCTGCGGCCGAAGCCCGGGAAATATGTACAGAAGAGCCTCATCGTGCAGGCCGCCGAGGTGGCGAAGCTGGCGGACATGGCAGTGCTGAACAACAACGCCGTGGCCAAGCTGACCGCTTTGCAGGACAGCATCCGGCGCAGCGGAGAGATGGACGCCGGCATCCACGCCGACTGGGAGAACAGCGGCGTGGAAAAGCTGATCCAGACGCTGCGGGACGATATGAACGCCAGCAAGCAGGCAAAGCTGGACCGGCTGCGGCAGCAGTTGGAAGAAGCCAAGGCCCTGCCGGACGGCGACAAGGCCGAACAGCTGCGGGACCGGCTGCGCCAGCGTATCCGGGAGACGGAGAACCGTACCTATCTGCCCATGACGGTAGATCAGCTGCGGATGCTGAAGGCTATTACGGCCAGCACGCTGCACATGATCCGGACGGAAAACAAGACCCTGAGCCTTGCGAGAGCAGAAGAAGTGGACGGCATGGCCATGAAGGCCGCTCGCGAGGTGCTGAACTCGGAGGGCAACGGTTTCGGAGAGAAATTTGAAAAGGCGAAGGGCGCGATGAACCGCTACCAGCTGGACATGCTGGGCGGCACGAGAATGTTCCGGCGTCTGGGCGGCTACACCAAAAACGGCCAGATGGAGAAGCTGGGGCAGATGCTGAACGACGGCCAGCGGCGGCAGACGGAGATCCTGGTAGAAGGCGAAAGCCTGTTTGCCAACGTGACCGGCAAGGAACACCTGAAAGAGGTGGAAGCATTTGCAGGCCCCGGCGCGGAGCTGGTGGACATCGGATTGAAGGACAGCAAGGGCAATGCCGTGCCGCTGAACCACGCACAGCTGTGCAGTCTGTATATGCTGCTGCGCAACGAGGACAGCCGCCACCACCTGATGACCGGCGGCCTGACCCTGCCGGACGCCGCCCAGTACGCCAAGGGCAACATCGAGAGAGCCTACCAGCGCAGCCAGACCGTGATGCTGGGGACGCTGGTGGGCGCCGACGGCGTCCCCATGGCCGACACCATTTTGCAGACGGTACAGGACGCCATGACGGACTACGATCGGGCGTGGTGCGAGGACATGAAGGACTTTTTCGGGCGGTACACCACGAACCTCATCAACGAGACCAGCATGAAGATGCTGGGCTATGACCGGGCCACCGTGAAGAACTACTACCCCATCGCGGTAGACCGGAGCACGCTGGCGACGGAGATCGAGGGCGTGAAGATGGATGCCACCATCGAAGGCCGGGGCTTTTTGAAGGAGCGCGTGAAGAGCGACAAGCCCATTTTGCTGGAAGAGTGCCAGAACGTGGTGAACCGGAGCCTGCGGGACACGGCAGCCTATGCGGGCCTTGCGGCCCCCATCCGGGACGTGCAGCGGGTGCTGAACAGCACCGTGGAGACGGCGGAGGGCGTCGGTGTGCTGAAGGACAAGATCATCGGCGAGAAGTGGGGCAGGGAGACGGTAAGCTACATCAATGACCTGCTGACCGACCTGCAGACCAGGCAGCGGCACCGCAGCAGCACCATGAGCCGGGCGCTCGACCGGATGCGGGGCAACTACGCCGGGGCCATCCTGACCGTGAACCCGGGCGTGGCCATCGCGCAGGCAGCCAGTCTGCCCACGGCGGGCGCTGTGCTGGGAGCGGACACCATGGCGGCGGTGCTGCCCTTCGTAAAGAATTTCTCGGGCAAGCAGCGGGCTGCGGTGGAAGCGGAGATCCGCCAGCACGGCGACGCCCTGCTGCAATACCGCCTGCGGGGAACGAAGCGGGGCGAGATGAGCTCCATCGGCGCGCACAAAAACCTTGTGGCGAAGGCCTCGGAGGCCATGCCTGCCGTGACCGGCTGGATCACCGGCATGGACGAGATCACGGTGGCCGCGCTGTGGGAGGGCGCGAAGCGGTATGTGGAGCGCCACGCAGCGGAGTTCGGCGAGGACGCTGCGGAGAAGGGCAGCGAAGCCTACTGGGAAGCCGTGAACAAGATGTACCAGCGGGTCATCGAGGAGACCCAGCCCAACTACACCACCATGCAGCGGGCGGGCATCCAGCGCAGTGACAACGAGTTTGTGAAGACGCTGACCATGTTTACCACCCAGCGCTTCCAGAACTACGGCATCCTGGCCGACGCCGTGGGCGACTACAAGGCTCAGAAAGCCCGGTATGCTGCCGACCAGAGCGCCGAGAACAAGGCCGAGGTACAGCGGGCCGGACAGGGCCTGCGCCGGGCGGCGGCAAGCCAGGCGGTGCAGACGGCGGTGTTTGCCCTGATGAAGATCGGCGCGGACTTTTTGCTCCACCGGTGGGACAAGGAGCAGGACGAAAACGGAGACGTTACAGCGGCCAGCGTGGGCAAGCGGTTCTTCGACCTGTACACCGAAAGCGCAGCCGGAAACTTTTTGTACGGAGCGGAGATCTACAGCGTTATCTCGAACGCCGCAAGCGGCGCGGACTACGACGTGGTGAGCGCCACCAATATCAGTGCGGTGAACGATCTGTTTGCCGCCTTTACCAAGACCGCCAAGCTGCTGCGGACGGACACCGGCGAGATGAGCGAGGAAGAGCTGGCGGCGCACCACCAGAAGCTGAACAAGGCGGTGCTGAAGGACATCCAGTGCGGCCTTGAGCTGTACGGCGTACCGGCGGCCAACATCCGGAAGGTGATGCAGGCGTTTGAAGGCTACTGGGAGGATGCACAGGCCATCGGCAGAGGCGAAGGGTTTAGCTTTAGCTCTGCACCCTCTTCGGCCACCGGGCAGTACGACCGGCTGTACAACGCCATCCAGAGTGGGGACAGCGAGGAGGCTGCTGCGGCGATGAAGAAGCTGGAACAGATGAACAAGACGGACAAGGTGGACAGCGAGCTGGCAAGGCGGTTGAAGCAGTACGACGCCGACGTGCTGGCGGCGGCTGAGGCCCGGAACGCCGGGAAGACCCGGGCAGAGGAAAAGGCCCGGCAGGCCGTATTCGAGAAACTGCGGGAGGGGCTGGGCGTCGCCCCCGCGACGGACAGAGCCAAGGGCAAAGCGGACGCGGCCCGGCGGGCGCAGCTCATCGACGTGGTGAACAAGGCGGTGGACGGCAAGGCGGACGAACTGTTGGCGGGCAGCAAGGACGGCAGCGTATACGACGCGCTCCTGGACGAAGTGGAAAATGGCCGGGCGAAGGACGTGCAGGCCGAAATAAACCGGCTGCTGACCGCAGGCAAGGACAAGGGCAGCATCAAGAGCAAGATCACGGAGAGCGTGAAGGAGGAGTATCTGGCCGGAAGCGACCGGGACCGGGAGAAGCTGGAGAAGAAGCTGCTGGCCCTCGAGGACGCAGACGGAAACCCGCTGTACGAGGAAAAGGACTTTGCGCAGTGGGTGAGCGCTGCGGACAAGAAGGCGGAGAAGGCGAAGAACGAGAGAAATTGGTGGGAGGAGGTGAAATAAGAATGACTTGATATTTCGGCGCAGTTGGCGTATACTGATGGTAAGAAAGTTGGAAAATCCAACGATGCAAAGGAGCTGACAGATATGCTGACAGAGTTGAGAACAAAGTCGCAGATCACTATCCCGAAGGACATCGTGGCACGGCTGGGCCTGCACGAGGGCGACAAGCTGGAAATCGTGGAAAAAGACGGAACCATCCAGATCATGCCGGTGGCCGTGTACCCCAAGAAGTATCTGGACGAGCTGCGCAGCGAGATCAATGAAACAAAGGCGAAGATCGCAGCCGGTGAACAGCCGGTCTTTGATACCGTTGACGAGCTGTTTGAGATGTTGGATGGAGTGAGCTGATGGCGTACAAGATCACATTTACCAAGCGGTTCGTCAAGAACGTGAAACGGCTGTCGGCAGCAGAACGGACACAGCTGAAAAAGAAGCTGGAACTGCTGATGCAGGATCCGCTATACCCGTCACTGCGAACAAAGCGGATACAGGGAACAACAGACCTGTTCGAATTCAGCGTCAATATGGATGTTCGGGTCATATGGCAATACGACGGAGACACCATCATACTGCTGCTGGACATCGGACACCACGATATTCTGAATCAGTTTTAAGAAAAGAACGAGCACTCTGGCTGTGAGCCGGGGTGCTCGTTCTTTTTATATGTCCGCAGTAGTTTTGAAGCAGGGGACGTGGTAGGCTGGAGAAGAAGAGGCCTTTGGAAACGGCAGCGGACCGGAAGGGAACCTCTCAGCTTTGCAGTCCGCCTGACGGCGGCGCTGCAAAGCAGCTCCCCTGGCGAGGGGAGCCTTTCTCAAAGGAAGGAGCCTCAGAGTGAAAGTAAGGATCATCAAAGACCGATTCGGCGGGATGGGCTGGCGGGCCGAGCCGGGCGTGCTGCATCTGGGCGGCGTAGGAACGGCGGGCGTGGAGAGCCTGAGCTTCGCGCTGCCGGAGGAGTGGAGCGGGATGGCCGTGACCCTGCACATCGAGCAGGAGGGCGGCACGCTGCCCCAGCCGGTGCTGCTGGACGAGAGCCGGGAAGTGACCATCGACCGACGCTTTACTGCCGCCCGGCAGGGGCTGTGGATGCTGCTGGCCCAGAGCGCGGACGGCTACACGGCCATGAGCTGCCCGGCGAAATACGACTGCTACGAGACCATTGGGCTGTCGGGTACAGTGGAGGACGTAGACCCCAGCGTATACGCCCAGTTTGTGGCGCTGGTGCAGCAGGCCGTGAACACGGCCATGAACGAGGGTGCAGCCGCAAAGGACGCGGCCAAGACGGCGCAGGCGGCGATGGATGCCGCCCAGAAAGGCGCGGCCGCCACCCAGAAGGAGCGGATGGATGCCGAGGACGCCGAAAACGCTGCTGCCCTTGCGGCGGCAAGGACGCAGGCGGACATCACGGCTGCGGCGGCGAGTGCTGCCAGCGCACTGGGCGCGGCAAATGAGACACTGGACGCCTGCACCGCTGCCACTCAGGCAGCGAACCGGGCGGCGAACCTTGCCCCGAAAAAGGAGGAGCGCCGCCTGCTGATGCGTCTGCTGCGGGAAGCCACCTATCAGACCAAGACCGCCGACACCCTGCTGGACCAGCTGAGCGGGGTATGGGCCGAGGTACCGGTGGAGGCCGTGCGGCTGACCCGGGACAGCCTGACCCTGTATGCGGGAGAGCGGACGGCGCTGGGAGTCCGGATCAGCCCCGAGAATGCAACGGAGCAGACCGTGCTGTGGGAGAGCAGCGACGAGGCTGTGGCCGCTGTGGAGGACGGCGTCATTACGGCAAAGACCCCCGGCGGGACACGGATCACGGCCCGGGCGGACGGGTGCAGCGCAGAGTGCGCCGTGCTGGTAAAGCCGGCGGTGGAGCGGGTGAGCCTGAGCGCCGACGCCCTGACCCTGACGGCGGGTGAGACGGCGGTGCTGGACGCAGCCGCCGACCCGGAGGGCGACGTGGCGTGGCTGAGCAGCGACGAGACCGTGGCCGAGGTGAGCGACGGCACCGTGACGGCCAAGAAGCCGGGCGCTGCGGCCATCCTCGCCGCCAGCGGCGGGAAATACGCCTGCTGTGCCGTGCGGGTGCGGGAGGCAGAGGTGCCGGTAGAGGCTGTGACCCTGAGTCAGACCGCCCTGACACTGAAGCCGGGAGAGACTGCGGCCCTGACAGCCACAGTCAGCCCGGAGAACGCTGATCAGGCTGTGGTGTGGTACAGCGCCGACCCGGAGACCGCCAGCGTGACCGGGGGCGAGGTGGTGGCCATCTGCGCCGGAACAGCGGAGATCGCGGCCATTGCGGGCGGCGTGAAGGCGGCGTGCAGCGTAACGGTGGCCGAGGACGGCCTGAAAGCCGCCAGCCTGATGCTGAGCGCCGGGACGCTGGAGTTGACGGAGGGCAGGACTGCCGCCCTGACGGCCACGGTGCTGCCCACCAGCATCCCCCAGAGCAGCATCGTATGGACCAGCTCCAACGAAGAGGCTGCTGGGGTGGACAGCGGCGTGGTGACGGCCCGCGCCGCCGGCGCGGCCATCATCCGGGCCAGCGTGGGCGGCAAGACGGCCAGCTGCACCGTGACCGTAAAGGCGGCGAGGGTGCCGGTGAGCAGTGTGACCCTCGACCGCAGCACCCTTGAGCTGAGCGTGGACGGCACGGCCCGGCTGACGGCCACCGTGCGGCCCGAGAACGCCGACGACCGCACCGTGGTGTGGCAGAGCAGCCGGGAGGACGTGGCCACCGTGAGCGGCGGCATCGTGCGGGGCATGGCCGAGGGCAGCGCGCTCATCAGCGCCACGGCAGGCGGCGCAAAGGCCGAATGCAGCGTGACGGTGAGCCAGGCGCTGGTGTGGTGCAGCGTGGTGAACCGGCTGAGCCATGTGACCACCGACCAGACCGCCGTCGTGGTGGCGAAGGGCCGGGCCTACAAAGCCGCCCTGACCGCCGAGAGCGGGTACACCCTGACCGAGGTGAACGTGAAGATGGGCAGCGAGGATATTACGGAAACGGCGTGGAATGCCGAAGAGGGCTGCGTGAACATCGAGGCCGTGACCGGAAATGTGGTCGTCACGGCAAAGGCGGAGGTAAAAGAATGAGTGAACCTATCTACAACAGCGCAGGCGAAGTGCTGTACCCGGGCCTTGCAGGCGACGGGGCCGGATACCGGGGAAGCCGCCTCGTGACTCTGAAGCCGGAGAGCTGGGAGGAGGCAGAGGGAGCTTGGCCCCTGATGCAGGACGCACCGGTGCCGGAAGCAAAGACCGGCTATGCGGCTCTCGGCTCCTACCCGGACAACTACGGCGCAGCGGCGCAGGAAGCGGGATGCCCGGCCTACTGCGAGGCGCGGGACGGCTTTGTCCGCTTTTACGCCAGGGCGAAGCCTTCCGGAGACATCCGGGTGCAGGTAACGCTGCTGGGCAACGCGGGCGGCACTGTGGTGACAGGACTGGTGGCGGGGAGCGGCGTGAGGGTGGACCCCACCCTCACCATCTCCGGCGCTGCCGCGGACGCTGCGGCCGCCGGCGTGCGCATCAAACTGTTGGAGATGGTGCATGGCACAGATGTAAACGGCATCAGCTTTGTTTCGGCCTTTGACACGCTTGACGGCGTGGAGCTGACGGGTGTGTGGAACAAGGCGGCAAGCCGGGTGGAGTTTTGAGAGAAAGGAGGATTTGAATGCAGATCAAAGACTTAGCCATCGGCGACGGATATGTCTACCTGATGGAAGGCAGCACCAAAGTCAAGTTTTACGCGCTGTGCCACAACTACGAGTCGGGCCTGAACGGCAATGGGCGGACGCTGTTTTGCCGGGAGAGTCCGGCGACGAGGGGGATGCATATTGGGCATAGCAGATACAGCTACAGAGTCAATGATAACATTGAGGACGCTTGGTACAAAAACACCTATGTGAATAAGTTTTCCGACGAAGTACGGAACTTGATCGGCACGACAAAATATATCGGTCAATATGTTAGGATGTCTTATACGTCTGTCGGCAATCCGTCTAAAGCAGTACTTGATAGTGACACATACGAATCAAGCTTTTTCCCTCTTTCGACAGCAGAAGTCGGGGGCTCAGACTTCTCCGACGGTTCTGCGCTTTCCTCAGCCGCGATCAGCAGGATCGACAGCATTCGAACCCGCTACGGAAGCGGCATCTGGACGAGAAGTCCATCTCGGACCTTGACGGGTAATAGCACGTCAGGCTTTCCGGAGAAGTACTACTATGCCAACGGCCAATACATATTTTCTGCAAGCGGTTCCAGTCTTTCGACTGCCGAAGGCACCTACGGCAGTAGTTACGGCTACCTTCCCTGTTTCACCCTGCCTGAGACGCTGTACATCGACAAAGACGGCTTCCCGACTGTGAACCAGCCGCCGGAAGTGACTTCCGCTGTGGGCGAAAGCGGCGTGGCGCTGGGCGAGAAGAACGAGCCGTTTACACTGCCCTACACCGTGACCGACGGCGACGGAGACCCCATGACCATCACCGAAAAGGTGAACGGCGTGGCGCTGGCCGTCCGCGAGAATGTGGCCACCGGCACTGAACTCACGGTACAGTGCCTGAGCGAAAAAGCCCTGTTCCAGCAGATCCTCAACGGAGAAAACACCCTGACGCTGGAAGTAGACGACGGAAAGACCACGACAGAGTGGACGGCGACCTTTACCAAAAACGTGACCCATGCCGTCCTCTCGCTGGCCCAGCCCCTGACGGCGGACGACACCATCACCGTGGCTGCGCTGACGCTGGAGGGCAGTTTCCCGGCAGATATGAGCCTGACCGTGGAGATGACCAATAACGCACGGGACGATGCTCCCGTGTGGGAGAACTGCACCGACATCCAGCGCGGCGAGAGCCGGGCCTTTGTACATCACGCCTTTACCAACAAGACCGCCGCCAAGGGAGCGGCCTTTAACTACAAGGTGACGATCACCCGGGGAGCTTCCGGCGTCGGCGGCAATATCACCATGATCGGAGGTGTCATCGGATGAGTCTTTGCAAGATGGATAAGAGCCTGAAAGAACTCCACAAGAAGCTGGCAGAGGAGCAGAAGCTCAGGGAGCTGCCCGGCCTCGTGGCGGAGATCGAGGACGCCCTGTGTGAGCAGGATATGGCATCACAGGAGCGGCAGGCGGCTATCGAGGACTCGCTGTGCGAGCTGGACGTCGCCGTCAACAAATAAGGAGGACATCAAAATGGATAAAATCTGGGCAAACAGATTGATTGCCGGGACTAAGACCTGGGCAGAGATGCCCGCACGCCGCCATGCCGGAGTCAAAGCGGAGCTGGCCAAGCGGGTGGCCGACGGCGAGATCACCGCAGAGCAGTACAAAGAGATCACGGGGGAGGACTACGATGGGTAAGCTGCTGGAACTGCTGGAAAAGCTGGTGCGGGCCATCTTTGGCCCGGGGGACGAGCAGGACGCCGAAGAGGCAAAGCCCGCACCGGAAACTCCCGAATCCCCCGGGGCAGAGGCTGTGACCGGTTGGGAGGGAGACCCGCCGTATCGCTTTGTGGATGTGAGCCGGTATCAGGGCCTTATCGACTGGGCGCAGGTGGCTGCGGCGGGCTACAAGGGGGCAATGCTCAAGACCGTGAGCACCAACCGCAAGCTCTCTAAGCGGGCAGACGGCCTGTACATCGACCCCACCTTTGAGACCAACTACCGCAACGCCCGGGCTGCCGGGCTGGACGTGGGCGTCTACTACTACACCTACGCCACCAGCGAGGCGATGGCCGACGCAGAGCTTGCCCTGCTGCGGCAGGCGGTGTACGGCAAGGAGTTTTCTCTCCCCATCTGCGTGGACGTGGAGGAAAACAAGCTCAAGCAGCTGTCCACGCTTGACCTGTCCAACCTTACCGCTTACGCGCTGGAACAGGTGGAGAAAATGGGCTTTTACGCCCAACTGTACACCTACACCGGTTACAAGTACGAGCTGGACATGGCTCGGCTGTCCTCTCGGTGGGACGTATGGCTGGCGGACTACACCGGCAAGACGCCCAACGTGACGTTTAACTACAACGCTCACCAGCACACCAGCAAGGGCAGCGTGCCGGGCATCACGGGCAACGTGGACCTCAACGTCACCGAGCGCAACTACCCCAAAATCATCCGCAAGAAGGGCCTGACCCGTCTCCGGGAGGGTGCATGAGCGAAGCAATCATCGTAGCCATTATCACCGGCGGTCTGAGCCTGATCGGCGCGATCGTCTCCAACAACCGCACCGCCCAGAGCATGGACGCCAAGCTGGACAAGCAGCAGGCGGTGACCGAAACCAAGCTGGAAGAGCTGACCCGGGAAGTCCGGACGCACAACAATTTCGCCCAGCGCGTCCCGGTGACGGAAGAACAAATCAAGGTGGCGAACCACCGCATTGCAGACCTCGAAAAAGAGAGAGGAGAGTAATACATGGCAACGATCAATAACATTTTGGGCGTCATTCCCGCCCCGGTGGCGGCAGTTCTCATGCTGGGCGGCTTTATCTTTTACGCCCTGGGCTGCGTCCGGCTGGGCTACGGCGCAGCCGTGAAGCCTCTGGTGCTTGACCTCATCGAGCGGGCCGAGCAGGAGATCCAGGGTACCAAGCGCGGCGCAGAGCGTAAGGCGTGGGTCGTCAAGATGCTCCGGGCCGCCCTGAGTACCAGCAAATACGGCAGGCTCATCAGCTGGGCCATCACCGATGAGACCATCGGTGCGGTCATCCAGTTTTTCTTTGACCGCGCAAAAGCGGTTTTAAGAAAGGAAGTGTAACAAAAATGCTGGAGTTATGCCCTGTCACTTTAAAGGCTGCAAACGAGTACGTCAAAGAGCATCACAGACATCACGGAGTCGTTGTTGGACACAAGTTCTCTATCGGCGCCACGAAGGACGGTATGCTTGTCGGTGTCGCAATTTGCGGCAGACCGGTGTCAAGATTTTTAGACGATGGCTATACACTGGAGATCACACGTCTTTGCACAGATGGCACGCCGGATGTATGCAGTATGCTATATGGCGCAGCATATCGCGCCGCAAGAGCAATGGGTTACAAAAAGGTCGTAACGTACATTTTGGACACCGAGACAGGCAACTCGCTAAAGGCGGCCGGGTATAAATGCGAAGGCAAAGCAGGCGGTGTTGAGTGGACAGGAAAAAGAAAGCCTAAAAACCCGGAGCAATACCCGCGCCAAATGAAAACCCGCTGGGTTAAAATTTCAAAAAAGCAGTAAGGAGGATATTATGGCAAGCACTACATACGCACGCGGATGTTTTCTTGACCTCACGAAAACATACCACCTCGGCAATGCCATCAAACTGGTGACGTTTTGTCACCGTTTTGCCGTCATTGGCAATATGGTACGCAACGCCGGACAGCTGCCGCAGCCTTTTTGGCTCGGTGCTGCCTGTGGCGGCGGCTCGTGTAGTGCTGCCCGCTGCGCTGCAAGGACTTGACCGACAGCAGATGACCGCCGCCATCAAAAGCGCACCGCTTGGGAGGGTAGACCGTAAGATAGCCTTACTGCGGTACGTGGAGCGGCTTCCGCTGCCGGACATTGCAGCGCAGACACATTACAGCCGGACTGCGATAGGCTATCGGCTGAAAGGCATTGAAAAAATGCTTGATGTGTGATAAAATTAAACCAACAAATCTACCCGGCCTCTCGAAGAAGCGCATTAGGGTGGATATTTGCCAGTTAACCCAGTGCTTTATCTGGGAATGAAAAAAGCGGTTGCCAGATAGGCGCCGACCAGTCTCCCGCACGCCTACTTATAGTGCGTACCATGCGGGAAACGCAAATAATCCCCTGCTTTGCCGAAGCCCTGCGTGCCACGCGGGGTACTTTGTAGGCAAAGTGGGGGATTTTTGTTTTACTGCGGCGTCAGCTCACAGGAGCCGGTAGTGCTCCGCCAGAAGGAAGCGGACCCAGCCGGGACAGCTGCGGCGGGCTGCACGCCAGTCCTGCACGGTGCGCAGCGGGACGCCTGCCTGCTTTGCAAATGCAGTCTGAGACAAGCCCGTGCTGCCCATCGAGAGCGCCCAGCTCGAACAGCTCATCTCCACCGGCTTCACCACCGTGTCTGCGCTGGTCAACTGGTGGTTCAATAACAGCTTTACCAAGGAGGCCATTCAGGCCGACGCTGAGTTTGAGCGGCTGCAGAAGAGTGTGAAGTGAGGCGGACGGGCGGCAAGCGACCGGTAAATACGCAAAAACTGCGCCACCTTCCGCGCAAGGGAGGTGGCGCAAGAGGTGGCGCAGGTAGTTTCTGCTTTAACGAAGATATGTTATAAAATCGGAAATATTGACAGCCTCGTAATGAGCAGGTCGTCCGTTCGAATCGGATCAGTAGCTCCAAAGTAAAATCCCCGAAAAGTGGCTTCGTGCCTGACTTTTCGGGGATTTTTGTTTGGCTGGGAAAATGCCTTTCGAGGGGGATGTGGGCGCTGATTGCCCCTGTTTCCGGGAAAGTTTTTTTGAAATGCAAGCCAAAAAGGGCAAGAAACAAGTCGGCCGGGTGCTGGCAGAGAAGGCTGCGTTATTTTCCTGACTTGCGATAAAACGGGAAGGAAACGATACCGCCAACCGGTATATGACTCATCCAAGGGGGTATTTTATTACTCTTCGTTGAATGCTTCTTCCTGCGCATGGAACCGCTCGAGGAAGCTGTGCTCCACACCCTCGGACTTGTAGCCGGGCATGGTATCCAGAGCCACTGCGTGGATGCTGCGGAAGATGCTGTTCTCGATGTTGGGGTTATCCCGCTTGAGGCGGCGGAGCAGGATTTTCGTCTCCTGCCGCTTGGAGCCGCCACCGCCGTTGTCGCACATGGTGCAGTTTTCGGTAAAGCGGCAGGCGCACTGGATGAATTCCAGCTCATTGTAGCGCTTCCACGCCAGAATATCTTCCTCGCGGATGCAGTACATCGGGCGGATGAGGGTCATGCCGGGGAAGCTGGTGCTGTGGAGCATGGGCGGCATGGCCTGCAGCTGGGAGCCGTAGAACATACTCATAACGGTCGTCTCGATGACGTCGTTAAAGTGGTGGCCCAGTGCGATTTTATTGCAGCCCAGCTCCTTGGCCTTGCTGTAGAGGTGGCCGCGGCGCATCCGGGCGCAGAGATAGCAGGGGTTCTTGTCGGTGTTGTTGGCCACAGAGAAGATGTTGCTCTCGAAGATGGTCACAGGGATGTGGAGCAGCTCGGCGTTGGACTCGATCTTCTGGCGGTTTATCTCGTTGTAGCCGGGGTCCATCACCAGAAAGACCAGTTCAAACGGCACATCGCTGTGGCGCTGAAGCTCCTGCATCAGCTTTGCCATCAGCATCGAGTCTTTGCCACCCGAGATGCAGACGGCGATCTTGTCACCGGCCTTGATGAGCTCGTAGCGCTTGACCGCTACGATGAAGGGGGTCCACAGCTCCTTGCGGTATTTTTTGATGATGCTCCGCTCAATGAGCTGGTAAGGTTCCATTTCGCGTTTCATGGCTCTGTCCTTTCTTTTTCTCACAGCTGGGTCAGCCGGGTGCAGCAGGCGTCAAAGGCGCGGAGAAAGCCGTCCAGCTCCTCCTGCGTGGTCAGGTGGCTCAGACTGATGCGCCACGAGGAGAGGGCATTCTTCCGGTCGCGGCTGACGGCGAACACCGCCCGGGAGGGCAGGCCGTCCGACGAGCAGGCCGACTTGACCGAGACGCAGACGCCCTCCGCGTCCAGCTCCCGCTGGAACACGGTGCCTTTGACGTTCTCAACGCTCAGGTTCAGGATGTGGGGGATGGCACTCTCCGGGCTGTTGATGCGGACTTTCGGGTACTTGCTCAGAGCAGTGCGGAGATACAGGTTTGCCTCTTTCACCCGGGCAGAACGCTCCGGCAGCTCATTTACCGCAGAGTTCAGAGCCGTCTCGAGGGAAGCCGCCAGAGCCACTGTAGGGGTGCCGCTGCGGTAGATGGTGGTGCTTTCGCCGCCGTGGATGAGAGGCTCGAGAGCCAGCCGCCGCCGCTTGAGCAGCAGGCCGATGCCGTTCAGGCCGTAGAACTTGTGGGCCGTCAGGCTCATGGTGTCCACGCCCTCGAAGGAGACGGGGATCTTGCCCACGGCCTGGGTGGCGTCTACGTGCAGGTGGCAGTTGGGCCAAGCCTGCAAAATTTCCGAAATTTCTTTCACCGGCTGCACGACGCCCAGCTCACTGTCCACCAGCGTCACCGCCACAGCGATGGTGTCGGGGCGGAGAAGCTCTTTCAGGTGCTCGAGGTCGATGGTGCCGTCCCGCCTGATGTCCACGAGGTCGATTTCATAGCCCTGCTCCTGCAGAGCGGTCAGGGTGCCGCTGACGGAGGAGTGTTCCAGCGGGGTGGAGATGATGTGCCTGCCCAGATGGCGGGAGAGCTTTGCCAGCCCCTTGAGGGCGAAGTTGTTGGCCTCGCTGGCTCCCGAGGTGTAGATGACCTCGGCGGGCTGTGCGCTCAGCAGCCCCGCGATGCTCTGGGTGGCGTGGTCAATGACCCGTTTTGCGTCCCGGCCTGCCTGATGGCGGGAGTTCGCGTTGCCGGGGCAGCTGCGCTCTACCTCACAAAAACGCTCCAGCACCCGGGAGTCTGCGGGGGTGTTGGCCGAATAATCCAGATATATCATAAGTGTCCTTCTATAATAAGTGGTACAACAGCTGTCGTTTCGGATGCCGCCGGCCCGGTGACCAACTGCGGCAATAGGTTATATTATAGTGCGGAATGCGGCATATTTCAAGGCCGTACGGCCTCCGCCGACAGAAAATCGCCGCAAAATACAGGGAAAAGGTTGTCAGCGTCCTTCTTTTATGCTATACTATGCCGGAGAATGAAAGGAAAGGGGAGAGCGGGATGCTGAAAAAGAAATCGTCTTTTGCGCGCATCGGCTGTATTTTCCGTTTCCGATTTGGTCCCGATTTTTGAGGCATTGCCGCTTTCCCGCGGCAGTGCCTCTTTTTTTGGGCCGCAGATAGAAGGAGAAAATAATGAGTCAGAATATTGATTACTCCAAGGGCATTTACGATGCCCGCCAGCTGGGTGCCGGGCGGATGCTGATCCTGGGCGTCCAGCACATGTTCGCCATGTTCGGTGCCACCGTGCTGGTCCCCCTGCTCACCGGTCTGAGCGTTTCGACCACCCTGCTCTGCGCAGGTCTGGGTACGCTGCTGTTCCACTTTATCACCAAGGGCAAGGTCCCGGCCTTCCTCGGCTCGTCCTTTGCCTATCTGGGCGGCTTCTCCATCGTGGCCCCCATGCTGGCTGACGCCGACGGCAATCTGACCATCGCCAACACCCGGATGCTGCCCTACGCCTGCGCAGGCGTGGCCTTCTCGGGTCTGGTCTATCTGGCCGTCAGCCTGCTCATCTCCACCTTCGGCATCCGGCGCATCATGCGCTTCTTCCCGCCGGTGGTCACAGGCCCCATCATCATCGCCATCGGCCTCATCCTCGCCCCCTCGGCCATCAGCAACTGTCAGGCAAACTGGCTGCTGGCCTTTGTGGCTCTGGGTACGGTCATCGTCTGCAACATCTGGGGCAAGGGCATGGTCAAGATCCTGCCCATCCTGATCGGCGTTCTCGTCTCCTACGCAGTGGCCCTTGTGACCGGCGCCGTGGACTTTGAGCGCATTGCCTCCGCTGCATGGTTCGGCATCCCTCTCCACAAGGAAGCCATGGGCCTCTTTGCCATCGACGGCAGCCCCGAGTTCATCAGCGCCCTGTTCACCATCATCCCCATCGCGCTGGCTACCATGATGGAGCACGTCGGTGACATCGCCGCCATCAGCGCCACCGTCGGCCACAACTACATCAACGACCCCGGCCTGAACCGCACCCTGCTGGGCGACGGCCTCGCCACGACGCTGGCTGGTCTGCTGGGCGGCCCGGCCAACACCACCTACGGCGAGAACACCGGTGTCCTCGCTCTGAGCAAAATTTACGACCCCCTCGTCATCCGCATCGCCGCTGTGCTGGCCATCATCCTGAGCTTCAGCCCCAAGTTTGAGGCCGTCATCAACACCATCCCCACCGGCATCATCGGCGGTATCAGCTTCGTGCTCTACGGCATGATCTCCGCCATCGGTGTCCGCAACGTGGTCGAGAACCGGGTGGACTTCACCAACAGCCGCAACCTCATCATCGCCGCTGTCATTCTGGTGTCTGCTCTGGGCTTCAACTCGGTGGGCGGCCTGACCTTCGCGGTCGCCGGTGTGTCCATCAACCTGTCCGGGCTGGCCATCGCTGCTATCGTGGGCATCCTGCTCAACGCCATCCTCCCCGGCAACGATTACGAGTTCGACTCCGCCGATGGTGCCGGTGCTCCTTCCAGCGGCAATCTGCAGGTCTGACCTCGACAGGGAAGCCCCTTCTTCGGCAGAAGTGACAGCTTTTTGAAATGTTCTTTGGGCAATGTGCAAGGCTTCAAATAAATGAGAATAATTCTTAAAATCAGTCTTGACTAACCAGGGATCATTGGCTATAATAGAGTCAGGAACAAGATCTGCTGTACCAGAGCAGACCCCTAAAAAAGAACAAACCAAATGGAGGATAAATCTTATGAAGAAGTATGTTTGCACCGTCTGTGGCTACATCGCTGAAGGCACCATCCCCGAGCAGTGCCCCGTCTGCAAGGCTCCCGCTTCCGCATTCGTTGAGAAGACCGGCAACACCTACGTCACCGAGCACGTTGTGGGCATCGGCAAGGCTGAGGGCGTTCCTCAGGAGATCGTCGATGGTCTGCGCGCCAACTTCGAGGGCGAGTGCAGCGAGGTCGGCATGTATCTGGCAATGGCCCGTGTGGCCGAGCGTGAGGGCTACCCCGAGATCGCCGAGGCTTACAAGCGCTATGCCTACGAGGAGGCAGACCATGCTTCCCGTTTCGCCGAGCTGCTGGGCGAGGTCGTCACCGACAGCACCAAGAAGAACCTGATGATGCGTGCAGAGGCCGAGTGCGGCGCCTGCGCCGGCAAGATGGACCTGGCCAAGAAGGCTAAGGCTCTGAACCTCGACGCTATCCACGACACCGTCCACGAGATGGCAAAGGATGAGGCCCGTCATGGCTGCGGCTTCGAGGGCCTGCTGAAGCGCTACTTCAACACGGAAGTCTGAGCAAGGGTATTCCAGTCATTGTAATACGCCGCCCCGGCGTGCAGCTTGCAGCTGCTGCCGGGGCGGCTTTTTTGCGGGAAAGTATTTACAAAAGTCTTCGCAGCCGCTCCAGCTCTTCTGCGGTATCTGCATCCTCCAGCTCTTCCTGCCGTGCCGCATATACCGCCCGCACAGACTCCGGATGCTGGCGGATGACCACGCCGCCGCCCTTGCCCTCGGGCAGGGAGCACAGGGCGCTAAAATAACTGCTTCCGAACAGAACGGGACTTCCCAGCCGCTCCGTGCCGTCCTCGGCACGAAAGCCCAGCCGGAGGATGGCCCGTTCTTTTTCGTCCAGCGCTGAGAGATCGCGCGCCATCGCCTCGAGGCTTTCTTTCCGCAAGAGCGGCTGATCCCCGGGCAGGAAGATGCATCCCGCAAGGCCGGGCAGCTCCGAAAGCAGCGCTTCGAGGCCGAGGCGCACCGTGTCGTTCCGGCCCGGCAGGCTGTGAAGGATGGCTTTCACGCCCGCCTTACAAGCGAGTTCAGCCACTTCCGGCGAGCGGGTCACCACCACCCGGGCCGCGAGGGCGGGCGTCTCTGCTGCGTCCAGCGCCCGGACGATGAGAGGCGCGCCGCCGAAGTCGGCCAGCAGCTTATTGGAGCCGAACCGCACCGCCCGCCCCGACGCCATGATGACGCAGCCCACCGCCCTGTTTTCTGTGTGCTCCATCCCGCAGACCTCCCGAAATTTCCGTTATTGTTCGTTGCCGAATTGATGCTTTCTGACGGTAGTATTATAGCGGATTTTATGATAAAATAAAAGAAAAAGGTCACAGGAAAAAGAGAGGATACTGCATATGATGACCATTCGGGAATACAAGCGGGCTGAAAGCCTCGAGGAGGCTTGGCAGCTCAACCAGAAGCGCCCCAACCGTGTCCTCGGCGGCATGATATGGCTCAAGATGGAGAATATCAATGTCGGCACGGCCATCGACCTGTCGGGCCTCGGCCTCGACACCATCGAGGAGACGGACGATGGCTTTTCCATCGGAGCGATGGTGACGCTGCGCCAGCTCGAGCTGCACCCCGGCCTCGCCGCCTATACGGACGGTGCCGTGCGGGAGTCGGTGCGCCACATCGTGGGCGTCCAGCTGCGCAACCTCGCCACCGTGGGCGGCAGCATTTACAGCCGCTTCGGTTTCTCCGACGTGCTCACCATGTTCCTCGCGCTGAACGCTTCCGTAGAGCTTTATAAGGGCGGCGTCGTGCCGCTTGCTGAGTACGCCCGGCGCCCCTATGACCGGGACATCCTCGTGGGTGTCCTCGTGCCGAAGGAAAACGCCCGCTTTGTCTACCAGTCGGTGCGCAACAGCCAGACGGACTTCCCGGTGCTGACCTGCGCTGCCGCAAAATTGGCGGACGGCAGCATCCGCGCCGCCATCGGTGCGCGTCCGGGCAAGGCCGTGCTCTACACCGCCGCGCCTGAGGCGGGGGAAGCCGCCGAGGAATTTGCTGCCCGCTTTGCCGCCGAGGTAAAGGCCGGCATCAAGACCGAAAGCAATCTTCGCGGCAGCGCCGAATACCGCCGCCATCTGGCCGGCGTGCTGACGAAACGCGCCGTCTGCCGTCTGGAAGGCTGAGGAGGACACCATGCAGATAACACTTACATTGAACGATAAAAAGCTTACCGCCGACGTGGCCCCCGACACGCTGCTCATCGACTTCGTGCGCAGCCACGGCTGCCTGAGCGTCAAGCGGGGCTGTGAGACGTCCAACTGCGGCCTCTGCACGGTCTTTCTCGACGACAAGCCGGTGCTGTCCTGCTCCGTTCTCGCGGCCCGCGCGGATGGCCATAAAGTGACCACGCTGGAGGGTCTGCAGGACGAAGCCGCCGAGTTCGGGGCCTTCATCGCGGATCAGGGCGCAGAGCAGTGCGGCTTCTGCAACCCGGGCTTCATCATGAACGCCCTCGCCCTCTTCCGGGAAAAGGAGTACCCTGCCGACGAGGAAATAAAAGAGTATCTTTCCGGCAATCTCTGCCGCTGCTCTGGTTATGAGGGTCAGTTGCGGGGCATCCAGAACTTCCTCGCGTGGAAAAAGGCGAAAAAGGAGGCGGCAGAATGAACACAGTCAACAAACCCTTCCGCAAGAAGGATGCCATGCAGCTGGTGACGGGCCAGCCCGTCTATATGGACGACCTCGTCCCCGCCGACTGCCTCATCGTGAAGCTCCTGCGCTCTCCCCACGCCAACGCCATCGTGAAGAGCATCAATACTGCTGTGGCGAAGAAGGTGCCGGGCATTGAGGCCATCTTCACCTGGGAGGACGTGCCGCAGGATGCCCGCCGCTACACCCAGGCCGGCCAGACTTATCCCGAGGCCAGCCCCTATGACCGCCTTCTCATCGACCGCCACGTCCGCTTTGTGGGCGACGTGGTGGCCATCGTGGCAGGCAAAGACGATGAATGCGTCGATAAGGCGCTGAAAATGATAAAGGTTGAGTATGAGGTGCTGGAACCTGTGCTCGACTACCACACCGCAAAGGATAACCCCATCCTCGTCCATCCGGAAGACAACTGGGAGAGCCTCTGCCCTGTGGGGGGCGACAACAAGCGCAACCTCTGCGCCCACGATGAGTGCGGCAGCGGCGACATCGACGCCGTGCTGGCCGACTGCGATGTGGTCATCGACCATGTCTACCATACCAAAGCCTGCCAGCAGGCCATGATGGAGACCTTCCGCACCTATTGCAGCATCGACCTCTATGGCCGGCTGAACGTCCTGAGTTCGACACAAATCGTCTTCCACGCCCGCCGCATCATTGCAAACGCGCTCCACATCCCGAAATCCATGGTGCGTGTGACGAAGCCCCGCATCGGCGGCGGCTTCGGCGCGAAGCAGACGGCTGTCTGCGAGGTCTACCCGGCCTTCGTGACCTGGAAGACCAGGAAGCCCTCGAAGCTCATCTTCACCCGGGAGGAGAGCCAGACCGCCTCCACGCCCCGCCATGAGATGGAGATCCATCTTCGCCTCGGCGCCAACAAGGACGGCCGCATCCGGGGCCTCGACCTCTACACCCTCTCCAACACCGGCGCTTATGGCGAGCACGGCCCCACGACGGTGGGCCTTTCGGGACATAAATCCATCCCGCTCTATAGCAACGCTGAGGCTTTCCGCTTTACCTATGATGTAGTCTATACCAACCATATGTCGGCGGGCGCATACCGCGGCTACGGCGCGACCCAGGGCCTGTTCGCGGTGGAATCCGCCGTCAACGAGCTGGCCGCGAAGCTCCACATGGACCCCTTCAAAATCCGAGAAATGAACATCGTCCACGAGGGTGACGTCATGCCCGCCTACTACGGCGCGGTGAACACCAGCTGCACCCTCGACCGCTGCCTTGCAAAGGTCCACGAGATGATAAACTGGGACGAAAAGTACCCCCGCCGCGACATGGGCAACGGGAAGATCCGTGCCGTCGGCATGGGCATGGCGATGCAGGGCTCCGGCATCTCGGGCATGGACGTGGGCAGCGCGACCCTGAAAGTCAACGACGAGGGCTTCTACACCCTGCTCATCGGTGCCGCTGATATGGGTACCGGCTGCGACACCACGCTGGCCCAAATTGCTGCCGAGGTGATGGAATGCGGCCTCGACAATATCACGGTCTTCGGTGCGGACACTGATACCTCGCCCTACGACTCCGGCTCCTACGCGTCCAGCACCACCTACATCACCGGCAAAGCCGTCGAGAAGTGCGCGCTGAAGCTGCGGAGCCAGATCTGCAAGCTGGGCGCACAGCTGCTGGATTGCAGCGAAAATGACGTGGAATTTGACGGTAAAACGGTATTTATCTCGGCTGACCCGTCTAAATCTGTCTCGCTGGGTGATATTGCCACGGCCTCCATGTTCGGCCACGACATCCCGCTGGAAGTCACCGAGACCCACATGTCGCCCCTGTCGCCTCCGCCCTACATGGTGGGCGCGGCCGAGGTAGAGGTGGACACCGAGACCGGCGAAGTGAAGCTGCTGGAATTTGACGCCTGCGTGGACTGCGGCACCCCCATCAACCCGAACCTCACCCGGGTGCAGGCCGAGGGCGGCATTTTGCAGGGCATCGGCATGACCCTCACCGAGAACGTCACCTACGACCAGCGCGGCTGGCCCATGGAGAATTCGCTCATGCAGTATAAGATCCCCACCCGCGTGGACGTGGGCAGGGTCCGGGTCGAGTTCGAGAACAGCTATGAGCCAAACGGCCCGTTTGGTGCGAAATCCATCGGCGAAGTGGTCATCAACACGCCGCTTCCCGCCATCTCGGACGCCATCTGCAACGCCATCGGCACCCGTTTCTACGAGCTGCCCATCACGCCCGAAAAAATCGCAATGGCAGTGGCCGAAAAAGAGGGCGCGGTCGGATGACCGGCCTCGAGGCTCTGCCATTCCTCGGAGAAACTGGACATGTTATCTCCCTCGTGGGTGGCGGAGGGAAGACAGCATTGCTCTATGCGCTGGCCCGCTGGTATTCGGCGCAGGGACGGCGGGTGCTCGTCTCCACCACGACCCACATCCGGCGTCCGGACGCAAACTACGCCCCCGATGAGGCGGCGCGGGACGCCCTTTGGCAGGCTGGCACCTACGCCGTGGCGGGGGTGCCTGCCGAAGGCGGGAAGCTGACCATGCCGCTCCATCTGGCCGACTGGATGGCTGAGGCCGACACTGTTTTGCTCGAGGCGGACGGCGCGAAGCACCACCCCTGCAAGGCCCCGGCCGCTCATGAGCCGGTGCTCCTGCGGTCAAGCGACATCGTGCTGGCGGCAGCCGGGCTGTCGGCGGTGGGGAAACCACTGCAAGATGTCTGCTTCCGCCTTGAAGCGGCCTGCGCCCTGCTGGCCGTGCCGCCCGGGACGCCCCTGACGCCCGCTCTGCTGGCAAAGCTTCTGGCAGACGATGCGGGCGGGAGAAAAAGCGTCGGCACGCGGAAATTCTACGCCGTCCTCAACCAGGCCGACGACGAGGCCCGCCGTGCAGCAGGGGAACAGACACTTGCTATCCTGAAAGAAACTTACGATGTAACAGGATATTTGACACACTTCGAGGAAGGGGAGAGAGCCTGATGGCAAAAGAGGACAAAATCGTCTTCTGCACGGGCGGCGGCTGTACCGCCAAGCTCGGTGCGGGCGTACTGAGCCATATTCTGGAAAAGCTGCCCCGGGGCGAGAAAGACCCCGACCTTCTCGTGGGCTACGACAGCCGGGACGATGCGGCCGTCTACCGCATCACCGACGACATCGCGCTGGTGCAGACGGTGGACTTCTTCCCGCCGATGGTGGATGACCCCTACACCTTCGGCCAGATCGCGGCGGCAAACGCCCTCAGTGATGTTTACGCTATGGGCGGCGAGGTGAAGACTGCACTGAACCTCGTCTGCTTCCCCGAGAGCATGGATCTGAACATCCTCGGTGAGATCCTGCGCGGCGGCGCCGAAAAAGTGGCCGAGGCGGGGGGCATCCTCGCGGGAGGCCACTCCATCGCCGACACCGGTGTGAAGTACGGCCTGTCCGTCACCGGTCTCGTGGACCCCCGCCGCCTCACTGCCAATGATACGGGAAAGCCCGGCGACAAGCTCATCCTCACCAAGGCGCTGGGTGTGGGCCTCATCTGCACGGCCAACCGCGTGGGCGAAGCTGCCCCCGGCGCCATGGATGCTGCAGTGGCCTCCATGACGACTCTGAACAAGTCTGCCGCCGAGATAAGCCGAAGCTATGATGTTCACGCGGCCACCGATGTGACCGGGTTCAGCTTCCTCGGCCACCTCCACGAGATGATGGGCGGGCGGCTGTCCTGCCGTATCGACGGCAGCGCAGTGCCGGTCCTGCCGGGTGCGTGGCAGGCCGCGGACGACTGCCTTTATACCGCCGCCGGTCAGCGCAACCGCAACCACACCGGGCCTTTCGTCCGGTTCGAAAATGTGCCGTTTGCCATGCAGGAAATTTTGTTCGACCCCCAGACCTCGGGCGGACTGCTGCTTGCCGTGGCTTCGAAAGAGGCTGAAAGCCTCCGGGACGAGCTGCAAAAAGCCGGCCTCCCCGCACAAATCGTGGGAGAGATCACAGAGAAGCAGGACGCCGAAATCGTTGTGTCCTATCCTGAATAAAACATACGATAGAGAGGGAAAACTATGCGGAAAGTTGATGCCAGAGGGGACGCCTGCCCGTTGCCTGTAGTGAAGGCAAAGAAAGCGATTGCTGAACTGAATGGCGCAGGCGAGGTCGAAGTGCTCGTGGACAACGAGATCGCCGTCCAGAACCTCACCAAAATGGCCCAGCAGAAGGGCTGCCGGTCTGCCGCCGAAAAGCTGGCCGAGCGGGAATACCGCGTCCTGTTCACCGTGGGTGAGCCTGCGGCAGAAGAAGAGGAAGCTCCGGCCTGCGCCCCTGACGCCCGCACCGATACGGTGGTGGTCATCGCGTCCGACAAGATGGGCGAGGGTGCTGAGGAGCTGGGCAAGACCCTGCAGAAGGCTTTCGTCTTCTCGCTGACCCAGCAGGACAAGCTGCCCAAGACCATCCTCCTCTATAACGGCGGTGCGCACCTCACCTGCGAGGGTTCGCCCATGCTGGACGACCTCAAGGCGCTGGAAGCTGAGGGCGTCGAGATCCTCACCTGCGGCACCTGCCTGAACTTCTACGGCCTGACCGAGAAGCTGGCCGTGGGCGGCGTGACGAATATGTACGTCATCGCCGAGAAGATGCTGAACGCCGGGAACGTGGTCAAGCCGTGATCTACCTCGACAACGCCGCCACCACCCTGCAAAAGCCGCCCTGCGTGGGGCAAGCCATGCTGGATGCGCTGGAACATGCGGGCAATCCGGGCCGCGGGGCGCATGAGCCGACCCTTCACGCGGCCCGTATCGTCTACCATGCCCGTGAGACACTTGCAACACTTTTCCATGCGGAAGGTCCGGACTGCATTGCTTTCACAGCCAACGTGACCCAGGCGCTCAACACAGCGCTCTGCGGCCTCGTCCGCCCCGGCGACCATGTTATCACGACGGTCTGCGAGCACAACTCGGTGCTGCGGCCGCTCTATCGTCTGCGGGAGCAGGGGGCAGAAGTGAGTTTTGTGGGGGTGGACGACACCGGGCGGCTGCGGTATGAGCAGTTCGAAAAAATTCTCCGCCCCAATACCCGTCTTGTCGTGGTGACGCATGCTTCCAACGTCACAGGCAATCTTACGGACCTCGCGTTCGTCTCCGCTTTTGCAAAAAAACACGGTCTTACGCTGGTCGTGGACGCGGCCCAGACTGCGGGCGCACGGCCTGCCAACGTGCAGGCGCTGGGGGTGGATGTTCTCTGTTTCACCGGACACAAGGCGCTGCTGGGTCCGCAGGGGACCGGCGGGCTGTATGTCCGCCCCGGGCTGACCATGGCCCCCCTTGTGGTGGGTGGCAGCGGTATCCACAGCTTCGATGAAACACACCCCTCTCAGATGCCTACAGCGCTGGAAGCGGGGACGCTGAACGTTCCCTGCCTCGCGGGCCTCGGGGCAGGCGTGGAGTGGATACTTTCGCAGGGAGTCGAAGCTCTGCATGAAAAAGAAATGGCTCTGACACGCCTGTTTTATGAGAAAATCGTCCATGCTCCCGGTGTGAAAATCTACGGCAGCTTCGACGAAACAGACCGCGCGCCCATCGTCTCCCTGAACTTCGGGGATGAGGACGCCGCCCGTGCCGCCGACATCCTCTGGGAGGACTACGGCATCTGTGTCCGGGCGGGCGCTCATTGTGCGCCCCTCATCCACAAAGCCCTCGGCACCGTGGAGCAGGGGATGGTGCGGTTCAGCTTCTCCCATCAGAACACAGAGGCCGAGGTGCTCAGAGCCGCCGAGGCGGTCTGTGAGCTGGCCGAGGAGGGCTGATATGCGCCGCAAAAGACAATACATCGTTCTTTCGTTTGCCTCTACGGCCCGCGCGATGGGCTGGGAGAAAGAGTGTGCCGCCCGGGGGATCCCGGGGCGGCTCATCCCGCTGCCCAGTGAGATCACGGCAGGCTGCGGCCTCGGCTGGCGGATGCTGCCCGAGGACTGGCAGGCGTGGCAGTCTCAGCTGAACGATGCGGGCTACGATGCTGCCACACCGGTGGAGCAATAAACCATAACGGAGAAATTCTATGTCGATTCGTGAGTTTTTGGGCGCTTTGCGCAGCACACAGGGGCAGCATGCGCTGGCCTCCGTACTGGAAGGGCCGGAAAGCGGAGCAAGGCTTCTTCTTTGTGAAGGCGTACCCGTCTGGCCCGCAAGACCGGAGGGGCTGCTGGCCCGGAATCTCCCGGCGCTGGCCGGGTGTGGTGCAAGCGGCATCCTGACTCTGGAAAATAAGCGGATCTTCGTGGAGAAATTCGGAGGCGCGCCCCGGCTCGTCATCTGCGGCGGAGGCCATGTGGCCGAGTCCGTCGTCCGGCTGGCTGTCATGCTGGGCCTGCCCGTCACCGGTCTCGAGGAGCGGCCGGAGTACGCTGACGCCCTTCGCCGCGCCGGGGCCGAAAAGGTCCTCTGCGGTTCTTATGCCGAAAATCTCGCTCAGGTGGAGGGCAGTGCGGAGACCTACTTTGTTGTCGCCACCCGCGCCCACTCCTTCGACGTGGAATGCCTTGCCGGAATATACAAGAAACGATTTGCCTACGTTGGTATGCTGGGCAGCCGAAGCCGGTCAGCCCTTGTCCGCCGCCAGCTCATCGAGGCCGGAACTGCCCCGGAAAAGACCGAAGAACTCCACGCTCCCATCGGCCTCGCCATCAAGGCGCAGACAGCGCAGGAAATCGCACTATCCATCCTCGCGGAGATCGTTGAGGTGAAAAATGGCCGTCAGCAGACGGAAGGCTTCCCGCCCGAGCTGCTGAATGCGCTGGATGCCTGCACGGGACGGGGGAAGGCTCCTGTCCTTGCGACCATCGTTTCCCGCCACGGTTCGACTCCCCGGGAGGTGGGCGCAAAGATGCTGGTGCTGCCGGACGGCAGATCCGTGGGCAGTGTGGGCGGCGGCATTATGGAATACCGTGTGCAGCAGCTTGCATCAAAAATGCAGGCGGGCGAGGCTGCGCCCTGCCAGCTGGCAGAGTATTCGGCCAGCGCGAAAGAGGACGATGCGGCGCTGGCTGCCTGCGGCGGCTCGATGAACGTGTTCCTGCAGCTGCTCAAGGAGGAAGAAAACAATGAAGCGTGATGACGTCATCCTGGTGCGCGGCGGCGGCGACCTCGCCACCGGCACCATCCATCGGCTGTGGTCGGCGGGATTGAAAGTGCTCGTGCTCGAAGCCGAACACCCTGCCGCCATCCGCCGCCAGGTCTCGGTAAGTGAGGCCGTGTATGAGGGCGGGGCTGTCGTGGAGGGAATGCGCGCCACCCTTGTAAAAACGCTGGATGAGGCCGTTGTGGTCTGGCATCGCGGCGATGTGCCGGTGATGGTGGACCCGAAAGGGGAGCTCATCCCGCAGGTGCGGCCTGCCGCGCTCGTTGATGCCATCCTTGCAAAGAAAAATCTCGGAACGACGCGGGATATGGCTCCGCTGACCATCGCACTCGGCCCGGGCTTTACCGCCGGTGTGGATGTCGATCTCGTGGTGGAGACCAAGCGCGGCCACCGTCTGGGCCGTATCATCCGGGAGGGTGCGGCCATCCCCAACACGGGCGTCCCCGGAGTCATCGGCGGCTATGGCGCTGAGCGTGTCATCCACGCAGAAAAGGCCGGTGTCTTCCGGAATGTATGTGCCATCGGAGATATTGTGTCGGCGGGTGAAACGATCGCGGAGATTGAAACGCCGGACGGCATCCGCGCTCCGGTGACGACCCGCATTGCGGGCATCCTGCGCGGACTGCTGCGGGATGGCTACCCCGTCACGCCCGGCTTCAAGGTGGCTGACGTGGACCCCCGCCGGGAGGAACTGGAAAACTGCTTCCTCATCTCCGATAAGGCGCGCTGCATCGCGGGAAGTGTGCTGGAGCTGATCGCGGCAAATCTGTGGAAATAATAAAAAGGGAAGGGACTGCCCAAGACAGCCCCTTCCCTTTTTTACATCAAATATCCAAGCCGGTAATCCCCGAGACACACCCGAAATGCGCCCCACGTCGAGGAGAACTCGATGCCGTGAGCCCGGAGCTTCCCGGTATCCATCGCGAGGTTGCGGGTGAGATCGGATTCCTCGATCGTTACATCCGCCTGCAGTAAATTGGCGAAGCATCGCGCAGTCTCGACCATATCTCCGTCGCACTCGCTGCCGAAGTTGTAGACGCCGCCGGGCAGCTCCATCGCAGGGACGAGGTTCTCGATGACCTCCCGCACATAGCCCACGCCCCGGTAGTCATTGCGCGAAAAGTGCAGCACTTCGCCGGTCTTTGCCGCTTTCAGGATGTTCAGCGGCAGGTTGCCCCGGATGGGCAGATGATAGCCCGGGAGGTCGTACATCCAGGGCAGACGGAGCGCCACAGCATCCGGGCAGCGGGCCAGCACCCGGGCCTCGGCCTCGAGCTTGTGCTGTCCGTAGATGTTGGAAGTGGAGAGGGGCAGCGTCTCCGCCAGCGCCCCCCGCTGCGTCACGCCCGCATACACCTGGTCGGAGCTGAAGGAGAGCAGCTTTGCGCCCACCTCCTCCGCGCCCTTCGCCACCCACTCGGGCAGCAGGACGTTGGCGCGGAAGGAGTCCTCCGGCTCCTGCTGGCAGTACTGGGTGTTGGAGAGGGCCGCCGTGTGGACGATGACGTCCGGGTGCTCCTTCAAAATGAAGCGCAGCACCGCGCTTTCGTCGGCAGTGCGCAGGGTGTCGGACGGGAAGGCGCAGAGCGCAAACTTCCCCCGCCACATATCGAGGATGCGCGCGCCCACAAAGCCGCCTGCGCCGGTCACAAGAACTCGTTTCATAGGGCAGTCACCTCAGTGAACAAGGAGCAGTTCCAGCACGAAGACGACGGCGCAGCAGGCCACCGACACCTGGAACAGGCTGGCCCCGAACCATGCCGCCGCAATGCCTACCACCAGCGCCACCGCACCAGCTGCCGGACTCTGGGTGGCGTTGACGATGGCCGGGAAGGTCATGACCGCCAGAGTGACGTAAGGGACGTAGTACAAGAACGACTGGATGAACCGGTTTTTGATGGGCTTCCGGATGAGGGTCAGCGGCAGGATGCGGATGGTGTAGGATACGGCGAACATCACTGCGATGTAAAGCCAGTTGCTGCGGATCATTGTTCGGCCTCCTCACTCTGGGTCTTGACGGGAAATAACAGCGCACCTGCGCAGGAAATAGCCACTGTCAGGATGATGGTGCGGGTGCCGTCCGACAGGGCGGAGATGCCCGGAAGATAGGTGCAGGCAAAGCTCAGCGCAAAGCTGATGGCCACCAGCGCGGCCACGATCTTATCCTTCCGGGCCGGAGGAATGATGATGGCGAGGAACATGCCGTAGAGCGCCACGCTCAGTGCGCTGACGGCCCGCAGGGGCAGCAGATTGCCCGCGATGATGCCCAGCGCCGTACCCGAAGCCCACGCCGGCGCGGCCAGCGCGATGGCGCCGTAGGTGTAGAAGGGGTTCAGGTAGCCCGGCCGGGCGATGGTGATGCCGAACAGCTCGTCAGTGACGTCATAGCCGATGATAAGCCGGTGGAAAAACGGCGTACCAGGGGCGAACCGCTGGGCCAGCGCACAGCTCATCAGCAGATAGCGGGCGTTGGCGATGAGGGTGATGATGGCTACCTCGAGATAGGTCGCGCCGCTGGCAATGAGGGCAAAGGCGGCGTACTCGCCCGCCGAAGCATTGTTGAGCAGGCTGGCCACGAAGCCCTGCAAAGGCGTAAAGCCCGCCGTCCGGGCCGCGATGCCCAGCGAGAACGACACCGCAAAATACCCCAGCGCGATCGGCACACCGTCCCGCATCCCCTCGCAGAACACCTTGCGGCTGAAAGCGTAGGGTTTGGCGGGCTGTGCGGAGCGGAGAGTCTGGTTCGACGACTCATGCGTAGTTTCCATGAGAAAAGCTCCTTTCCAATTTCAGACACGAACCCTATTATAGCATAGTTTGAGAGAAAATGACATCGGGCAGAAACGAAAAAACCACAGCTTTCACCCCTGAAAGCTGTGGCATTTTCAAGATGGACTGCTTACTTGAACAGCTTGCGGCCAGCCCAGATGCAGACACAGGCTCCGATGACCGAGACGATGATCTCACCCACGAGGCCGGTAGCGGACAGGCCCACGAGGCCGAAGAGGATGCCGCCCACAAAGCTGCCCAGGATGCCCAGCACGATGTTGCGCAGGGCGCTGGTCTCACTGCCCATGATGCGGCCTGCGATGGAACCGGCCAGCGCACCGATGAGAAGGCTGAAGATAAAACCAAACATAAGAAAAACCTCCTGAAATATGTAAAATCAGACGTTGGATGCTTCCTCCCGCGCGCAGCGGCAGATGTCCGAAAGACAGCATTTTTCGCACTCCGGCTTCCGGGCATTGCAGACGGCCCGGCCATGCATCACGAAACGGTGGCACAGATCACTGCCCTCTTCGGGCGGGACGATCTTCCAGAGCGCCATCTCCACCTTCTGCGGTTCCTTGATGCCGTCCACAAGGCCGATCTTGTTGCACAGGCGGATGCAGTGGGTGTCGGTGACGATGGCGGGCTTGCCGAACACGTCGCCCATGATGAGGTTCGCGCTCTTGCGGCCCACGCCGGGCAGTGCCAGCAGTTCCTCAAAGGTCGTCGGCACCTTGCAGTCGTACTTGTCCCGCAGCATCCGCATACAGGCCGAGATGTCCCGGGCCTTGCTGCGGCCCAGCCCGCAGGGTTTGACGATGGCTTCGATGTCCTCGGGCTCTGCCTCGGCCAGCGCGGCCACCGACGGATATTTTGCAAATAGGTCCTGCACCACGATATTCACCCGGGCGTCGGTACACTGGGCCGCCAGCCGGACGCTCACCAGCAGCTGCCAGGCGTGGTCGTAGTCCAGCGTGCAGCCTGCGTCGGGATACTCCGCCTTGAGCCGCCGGATGACCTCCAGAGCCAGCTCTTTTTTGGCCGTCAGGTCTTCGGCGGAGATGTTCTTTCCGCGCATACATTTCCCCTCGTTTCTTGATTGGAATGGCACAAGCATATCATGTTTTGCGAAATTTGTAAATGCTTTGCCGTTTATCTGAGAATCATTTTCATTATTTCTCTTGCCGCGGCGTGCAAAATGCGCTATACTATAAAAGAGAAGGATTCTCATGATCATTTTTGGAGGGAAGACCCATGAACGAACCGCTGGCGCAGCGTCTGCGCCCCAAAACGCTGGCCGATGTCTGCGGCCAGCAGCATCTTCTGGCCGAGGGACAGGTGTTCCGCCGCACCATCGAGAGCGGACGTATCCCCAACATGATCTTCTACGGCCCCTCCGGCACGGGCAAGACCACCGTCGCCCGCATCATCGCCGAGAACAGCGGCATGACCCTCCATAAGCTCAACGGCACTTCCTGCGGCACCGGCGACATCAAAGCAGTGCTGAAGGACATCGGCACGCTGGCCGGGGCAGGGGGCATCCTGCTCTACCTCGACGAGATACAGTATCTCAACAAAAAGCAGCAGCAGAGCCTTCTGGAGTGCATCGAGGACGGTTCTGTCACCCTCATTGCCTCTACCACCGAGAACCCTTACTTTTACATCTATAATGCACTGCTGTCCCGCTGTACGGTGTTTGAGTTCAAGTCCCTCTCCGCCGCCGACGTGGAGCGAGGCATCCGCAACGCCCTGAAAAAGCTCTCGGAGTCGGAATCACAGCCTGTCGTGATGGACGAGGACGCCTGCGCCTACCTCGCCGAGAGTGCGGGCGGCGACCTGCGCAAGGCGCTGGGCTGTCTCGATTTCGTGGTGACGGCGGCCCCCGTGGACGGAACCGGAAAGCACATCACCCTCGAGATGATACAGCAGGTCACCCGCCGCACGGCCATGCGGTACGACCGGGACGGCGACGACCACTACGACATCGTGTCGGCCTACCAGAAGTCCATGCGCGGCTCCGACCCCAACGCTGCCCTCCACTATCTGGCCCGTCTGCTGGAAGCGGGCGACCTGCCCTCGGCCTGCCGCCGGTTGATGGTCTGCGCCTGTGAGGACGTGGGCCTTGCATACCCGCAGATCATCCCCATCGTCAAGGCGGCAGTGGACGCAGCCAACATGGTGGGTCTGCCGGAAGCCCGGCTCCCGCTGGCCGATGCCGTCATTCTCGTGGCAACCAGCCCAAAATCCAACAGCGCCCACGACGCCATCAATGCGGCCATCGCCGATGTGCAGGCGGGGCGCACCGGCCCCATCCCGCGCCAGCTGCAGAACAGGCACTTCGACGGCGAGGATGCTGCCGTCAAGGGCCAGAACTACAAGTACGCCCACGACTATGAGAACCACTGGGTGGACCAGCAATATCTGCCCGACCTGCTCAAGGATGTAAAATACTATACGTTCGGCGACAACCGCGCCGAACAGGCCGCCCGGGCCTACTGGGCGAAGATCAAGGGGGAAGACAAGCTCTGAACCCGGCCTTTATCCCGATACACACCCCCTCAGAAAAAGGAGAAAGACCATGCGTTATTCCAAACAGCGCGAGCTGGTACTGCAGAAGGTGGAGCAGCTCTGCGACCACCCTACCGCCGAGGAGATTTTCGACCTCGCAGTCAGGGAATGTCCCGGCCTGAGCCTTGGCACCGTCTACCGCAACCTCAACAGCCTCGTAGATGCAGGCCGCGTCCGCCGCGTCTCCATCCCGGGCAAGGCTGACCGCTTCGACCACACGCTGGGCTGGCACAGCCACCTCTACTGCAACTGCTGCGGCAGCGTCGTGGACGCCGACGTGGACGAAAAGCAGGTGATGAAGCTGGTGCGCAACCAGAAGGGCGTCGTGCAGGACTGCGCCGTGGTGCTGTTCGGCCTGTGCGCGGCGTGCGCCGCCAAGCAGGCTCAGTAAAAATAAACTCTTGCTCTCCAAGGCCAAAAAGGGTATACTATAAAGAGCTTTCTTTATAGTATCAGTATGTCTGCTGCCGGAGGTGTGACCCCGGAGGCAGAGAAGGATGGTTTCATTGGAGTACATAGCATTTGAACATAACAACGCGGCGGCAGAGCTGGTCAAGCTGGCCTATGACACCCCGCCGCTGGCCTTCGTCCACAGCTACGGCTGCCAGCAGAATGTCAACGACGGCGAGCGCATCAAGGGTGTGCTGATGGACATCGGCTACGGCCTGTGTGACAAGCCCGAGGACGCCGACCTCATCCTTTTCAACACCTGCGCCGTCCGTGAGCACGCCGAGCAGCGCGTCTTCGGTAACGTGGGCGCCCTCAAGGGCCTGAAAGAGAAGAAGCACGGCCTCATCATCGGCCTCTGCGGCTGCATGGCCAACCAGAAGCACGTTGTAGAAAAGCTGCGCCAGAGCTACCCCTATGTGGACCTCGTGTTCGGCGTGGACGGCATCGACACGCTGCCCCAGCTCATCGCCCAGAAATTGCACAAGCACAAGCGGGTGCTCATGGAGCCGGCTCAGCGCCCCGTCATCGTGGAGAATATCCCCATCCGCCGTGAGAGCGAGTTCCGTGCCTGGCTGCCCATCATGTACGGCTGTGACAACTTCTGCACCTACTGCATCGTGCCTTACGTCCGCGGCCGCGAAAAGAGCCGCAAGCCCGGCGACATCCTCGCCGAGTTCAAGAGTCTCGTGGAGGCAGGCTACAAGGAGATCACCCTTCTGGGCCAGAATGTCAACAGCTACGGCAAGGGCCTCGAGGAGCAGGTGGATTTCTCCGACCTGCTCAACCTGCTCTGCACCGTCCCGGGCGACTACCACATCCGCTTCATGACCAGCCACCCGAAGGACGCCAGCTTCAAGCTCATCGACACCATCGCGGCCCAGCCGAAGATCTGCAAGCATCTGCATCTGCCGGTGCAGTGCGGCTCGGACCGTCTGCTTGTCCAGATGAACCGTCACTATACCGTGGAGCATTACCTCGAACTCATCGAGTACGCCCGGAAGAAGGTCCCCGGCATTACCTTCTCCAGCGACATCATCGTGGGCTTCCCCGGCGAGACCGAAGAGGACTTCCAGAAGACCCTCGAGCTGGTGCAGAAGGTGGGCTATATGCAGCTGTTCACCTTCATCTACTCCAAGCGCACCGGCACCAAGGCGGCAGATATGCCCGACCCCACCCCCCGCAAGGAGAAGACCGACCGCATGACCCGCCTGCTCAAAGTTCAGGACGACATCGCAATGGCCCTCGTGAAGGCTCAGGTGGGCCAGACCGTCCGCGTCCTCGTGGAGGGCTATGGCCGTAATGAAGGCACCCTCTCGGGCCGTCTCGACAACAACCTTACCGTCGAGTTCAAGGCTGACTCCGCCCTCATGGGCAGCTATGCGATGGTGCGCCTCACAGGCGCCCGTGCCACCGTCCTGCTGGGAGAACTTTCGGAATAATATTGATATTCTGGATACACTATCCTAATATATAACACAGGAACGATAAAAGGAGACTACTACAATGGATTGCATCGACCTTTTCAAGCGTGCCGCCATGGCACTTCAGACCGACTCCCGCTATCTGGCTATGGACCAGGCCCGCAAGATGAACGACAAGGACGAGGAACTGCAGAACCTCATCGGTGAGTTCAATCTGGCCCGCATGGACCTGAACAACGAGATCGGCAAGCCCGAGCGCAGCGATGAGCGCATCGCCGAGCTGAACCAGAAGGTGAACGACCTCTACGGCAAGATCATGGCCGACGACGGCATGGTGGCCTACAACGAGGCAAAGCGCGACTGCGAGGCCCTCGTGAACTATATCGACGCCATCATCAACACTGCAATGAACGGCGGCGACCCCATGACCGTGCAGGAGCCTTCTGCTTCCTGCACCGGCAGCTGCTCCACCTGCGGCGGCTGCCACTAAGGCTTAAACCATGAAACACAAAACGCGGCTGTGCAATGCAGGGCCGCGTTTTGCTTGCAACAGGCGGTTTTGGATGGCAAACCGACAACTAGGGGAGGAAGGTGAACGGTCATGGCAGAGCTTTCGCCCATGATGCAGCAATATCTGGAGATCAAAAAACAACATAAGGATGAGATTCTTTTCTACCGCATCGGTGACTTCTACGAGATGTTCTTCGACGATGCGCTCACAGCCTCGCGGGAGCTGGATCTGACCCTCACGGGCAAGCAGTGCGGCCTCGAAGAGCGCGCGCCCATGTGCGGCGTACCGTTCCACAGCTATGAGGGCTATGTGGCCCGCCTCATCTCGAAGGGCTACAAGGTCGCCATCTGTGAGCAGATGGAAGACCCGGCCAAGGCCAAGGGTCTTGTGAAACGCGACATCATCCGCGTGGTCACGCCCGGCACCGTCATCGAGAGCAGTATGCTTCAGGATGACAAAAACAACTACATTGCGAGTATTTTTCTGAAAGGCGGCGCAGCGGGCCTTTGCTTTGCGGATGTCTCCACCGGCACGGCCCATATCACCGAGCTCAAGCGGGAAAAGATCGCCCCGGCGGTCATCGCGGAACTCTGCCGCTATCACCCCAGTGAGGTGCTGATGAACCCGGGTCTGCTGGACTGCCGGGAGATCACTGCCTACATCAAAAAGAATATGGACTGCGCCGTCGAGCTGGTGGAAGAGGAGCGGTACGCCCCGGGCCTCGTGGCCATCTCCCTCGAGAACCAGTTTGGCCGCGACTGGGCCGCAAAGACCGGCATCGCAGAAGACGGCCTTGTCCGCCTGGCAATGGCCGCGCTGCTGGAATATCTCCATGATACGCAAATTAAAGGCGTCGAGCGCCTGAAAACGGTCATCACATATAATGAAGCTCAGTTCATGAGCCTGTCGCCGGTCACCCGGGCAAATCTCGAGCTGACCGAGACGCTGCGGGGCCGCGAAAAGCGGGGAACGCTGCTCTGGGTGCTGGACAAGACCAGCACCGCCATGGGCAAGCGGATGCTCCGCAGCTGGATCGAGCAGCCGCTCATTTCCAGCGCCGCCATCAACCGCCGCCTCAACGCGGTGGAAAGCCTTGTGAACCAGACCATGCAGCGGGGCGATCTGATCGAACAGCTCCACTACATCGCCGACCTCGAGCGCCTGATGACCCGCGCGGTCTACGGCTCCGCCACCCCCAAGGAGATCTACACGATGGCCCAGACCTGTGAGCGCCTGCCGGAACTGCGGGCGCAGGCCGAGAGCTGCAGCTGCCCGGAGCTGACTGCGCTTGCAGGACAGATCGACCTGCTGGACGATGTGAAGACGGCCATCCTCGCCGCCATCGACCCGGATGCGCCCTCCACCCTCAAGGACGGCGGCGTCATCGCCAAAGGCTACCACCCCGAGGTGGATGAGCTGCGCTCCATCCGGGACAACACCAAGGGCGTCCTCGCCCAGCTGGAAACGCGCCTGCGGCAGGAGACCGGAATCCCCAAGCTGAAGATCGGCTACAATCACGTCTTCGGCTACTACATCGAGGTCAGCAACTCCTATCAATCCATGGTCCCCGAGACCTACATCCGCAAGCAGACCCTCACCTCCGGCGAGCGCTATATCACCCAGGAGCTGAAAGAGCTGGAAAGCAAGATCTTAGGTGCGCATGAGCGTCTCATTGCGCTGGAGCACCGGCTCTTCTCGGAACTGCTGGAAACGATCGGCGGCCAGCTCGACCGCATCCAGCGGACAGCAAATGCTGTGGCCGAGCTGGACGTGCTGGCGGCGCTGGCGCAGGTGGCCGCTGAAAACAACTACTGCCGCCCTGTGGTGGATGACAGCGACGAGCTTACCATCACCGAGGGCCGCCACCCGGTGGTCGAGCAGATGCTGAAAGGCAGCCTCTTCGTCCCCAACGATACCAGGCTCAACTGCACTACTGACCGCTGTCTCATCATCACTGGCCCAAATATGGCAGGCAAATCGACGTATATGCGCCAGAACGCCCTTATCGCTCTGATGGCACAGATCGGCTCCTTCGTCCCGGCGACCAGCTGTCATGTGGGCGTCGTGGACGCCATCTTTACCCGTATTGGCGCATCGGACGACCTTGCCGCCGGCCAGTCCACCTTCATGGTCGAGATGACCGAGGTGGCCGAAATTCTCAAGAACGCTACCCCCAAGAGCCTCGTTGTGCTGGACGAAATTGGCCGCGGCACCTCTACCTTCGACGGTATGAGCATTGCCCGGGCCGTCGTGGAGCATATCTCCGACCCGGCCAAGGGCCTCGGCTGCAAGACCCTCTTCGCCACCCATTACCACGAGCTGACGGATCTGGAAGGGTCCATCGAGGGCGTCAAAAACTATAACATCGCGGTCAAGAAGCGGGGAGAGGACATCACGTTCCTCCGCCGCATCATTCGCGGCCCCGCCGACGACAGCTACGGCATCGAGGTGGCGAAGCTGGCCGGCCTGCCCGGCACCGTGACCCGCCGCGCCCATGAGGTGCTGCGCGCGTTGGAAGCGTCTGCCCCGAAGAACAAGGTGGAGCAGATGGATTTCGACGCCCTGCAGGAGTATTCTTCGCCCGCCGTCCCCAGCGAGATGATGGAAAAGCTCGAGTCACTGGACGTTGAGACCCTGACCCCCATCGAGGCGCTGAACTTCCTCTACGAGCTGAAAAAGACCCTGAGCGGCAGCCTGAATGGCTGATTTTATTGGAAACGGAGGGAAACAAATGGCAGAGATACACGTTCTCGACAAGCACACGGCAGAACTCATTGCCGCCGGTGAGGTGGTCGAGCGGCCCGCATCGGTCGTCAAGGAGCTTCTGGAAAACTCCATCGACGCCGGTGCGTCTCAAATCACCGTCTCCATCGAGTCGGGCGGTGTCCGTCTGATTGAAATCAGCGACAACGGCACCGGCATCGAGGCAAAATACATCCCCACGGCCTTCATCCGCCATGCCACCAGCAAGATCCGGACGGAAGACGACCTCACCAGCATCCACACGCTGGGCTTCCGCGGCGAAGCATTGGCCTCTATCGCCAGCGTGGCCCGCGTCGAAGTGCTCACCCGCACCGAGGCTGACGAGTGCGCTTCCCTCTACCGTATCGAGGGCGGGGAAGAGCAGCCCATCGAGCCGGGTGCGCGAGGCGTCGGCACCACCATCCGGGTCTGTGACCTCTTTTTCAACACGCCCGCCCGGATGAAGTTCCTCAAAAAGGATTCCAGCGAGGGTACTTTCGTGGCCGACATCGTGGGCCATCTGGCCCTGAGCCACCCCGAGGTGAGCTTCAAGTTCATCCGCGAAGGCAAACTGCAGTATGTCACCCCCGGTGACGGCCAGCTCCGCAGCGCGGCTTATGCCGTGCTGGGCCGGGAGTTCAGCCGTGACCTCGTGGAGGTGGATAACCGCGAGGGCGTCTACCGGGTCTGGGGTCTCATCACCCAGCCCCGCAGCTGCCGCGCCAGCCGCAGTATGCAGTATTTCTATATCAATGGCCGCTATGTCCGCAACCGCACCATGATGGCGGGCATGGAGATGGCGTTCAAGGGTACTATGATGCAGGGCAAATTTCCTGGAGGGATCCTGCTTCTTGAGATGCCTGCCGACCTTGTGGATGTCAACGTCCATCCGGCAAAAACAGAAGTCCGCTTTGCCCGGGAAAACGACATCTTCGACCTCGTCTACCATGCCGTCAAGCTGGCACTGAGCCAGCCGGGTACAGGGGAGAGACAGTTCGTCTTTGACAGCGAGAAAGAGAACGATGTATCCAATGAACATGAAAATAGCGGAAACAAAGAAGAAAATACTGTAAAGAATAATAACTTTACAGGACTTTCGGCGGTGATTTCGGGCCAGGCAGAGCCGGGAAGCCTGCCGCACCCGGAGGAAAAGCCTCTCTGCCCGGCGGCACCGGCAGCGTCTGTGACACCCCGCCCGACACAGCCCTCTGCCCCGGAGCGGGACATCCTCCCGCTGCCCGTAAAAGCCCCGGAAATGCCTGCCGCTGAGCCGGAACATACATGGACAACGGTTGCGGCCTCCGAGCCTCTTCCGATGAACGCTGCCCTCCACAGTCCTGAGCCGCCGCAGGAGGAAAGCGTCCTTGAGCCGCCGCCCTTCCGGGCTGCATCCAGTGAGTCACAGCTGGACATCGAGGCGGACATCGACCTGCCGGATGTCACCCGCGACCACATGGCCGCGTGGGAGCCTGCCCCGGAAGAACCGGAGCGTCCGCCGCTGCCGGAGGCTTCGGATGAGCCGCAGCAGAGCGCAGCCCCGGAGCAGCTGGGCTTTGACGTTCAGGACGGCCCGGAGCCCCTGCGGTATGTGGGCGAGATCTTCCGCACCTATATCCTCGCGGAGCGGGGCGACGAGATCTGCATCATCGACAAGCACGCCGCCCATGAGCGCCAGCTCTTTGAGAAGCTGGCCGCCCACTACGGCGATGTCCCCAGTCAGCTTCTCCTGGAGCCGCTGGTGGTGGAGCTCTCCGCCGAGGAAAAGACCGCTCTGCTGACCAACCTCGACCTGCTGGAAAGCGCCGGCCTCGAGGTGAGTGATTTTGGCGGCAGCTCGGTCTGCCTGCGCTCGGTCCCCGCTGATGTGGAGCAGGGCAGCGCCGAAGATCTGTTGGTCGAGCTGGCGGCAAAGCTGGCCCACGGCAGCCGCGACGCGTTGAACGAGCGGACGGAGTGGGTGCTCCACTCCATCTCCTGCCGCGCCGCCATCAAGGCGGGCGACCACACCTCGCCGCAGGAGCTGATGGCACTGGCCGAAAAAATCCTCTCCGGCGAAGTGCCGCCCTTCTGCCCCCATGGGCGCCCCTGCGTCCTCAAACTCACCCGAAAGGAGCTGGAAAAGCAGTTTGGCCGAATCGTGTGATAAAAATCAGAGGCATCCGGTGCTGGCCGTCGTCGGCCCCACTGCCACCGGCAAGACCGCTCTCGGCGTGGCGCTGGCCGAAGCTTTCGAGGGCGAAGTCATCAGCGCCGACTCGATGCAGATCTATAAGGGGCTAGACGTCGGTACGGCGAAGGTCGCGCCCGAAGAGACCCACGGCATCCCGCACCATGCGGTGGATATTCTGGAGCCGGATGAGCCCTTCAGCGTGGCGGATTTCGTGACACTGGCCGGAACGCTCGAGGCGGACATTTCCGCCCGGGGCCGTCTGCCCATCCTCGTGGGCGGCACGGGCCTCTATGTCCAGAGCTTTTTGTACGGTGTCCGCTTCGCCGCCGAGAAGACGCCGGACGGCCTGCGGGAACAGCTGGCCGCAGAGCTGGCGGAAAAAGGCCCGGAGGCTATGTACAAAGAGCTGCAGACCGCCGACCCGGAAGCTGCCGCCGCCATCCATCCGAACAATCAGGTGCGGGTCCTGCGGGCGCTGGAACATTTCCGCGCCACCGGCAAGCGTCTGAGCGAGCAGAAGGCCCAGTCCCTCCCGCTGGAGCGGCCCTATCGTTCGCTGGTGCTGGGGCTGGACTTTCCCGACCGCGCCCAGCTCTACCGCCGCATCGACCTGCGGGTGGACAAGATGCTGGACGCCGGCCTCCTCGATGAGGCAAAGCTGGTCTATGACCACCGCCAGACCTACCGCACGGCAGCGCAGGCCATCGGCTATAAGGAGTTCTTCCCCTATTTTGAGGGAACGGCCCCGCTGGATGCCTGCACCGAAAAGCTCAAGCAGGCCTCCCGCAACTATGCCAAACGCCAGCTGACCTGGTTCCGCCATATGGACGGCGTGGTCTGGCTGGACGCCTCTGCGCCGGACGTTACAGCCCGGGCCGTGCAGCTGACCCAAGAATTTTTAGCGAAAGGGTGACCTTTTATGATGGATAGACCACGCTCTGATCCCGGCGCGTCCAGCGCTTTGGGCAAGCTGGCAGGCTTCGTCATCGCCGTCGTGGTGCTGGCGGGCATCTATGTGGGCTATCAGGCCCTGCAGGTGCTCTTCCCGCCCAACACCTACGAGACGGCGCTTCTTGCCACCGTGGCGGATACGGTGGACGCCGACGGCGTTCTCCTCTTCGATGAGGTCTATGTTCCCGGCGGCGGAACGCTGGGCTATCTCGCGGCCGACGGCGAGCGCGTCTCGGCGGGGGCTGCGGTAGCGGAGAACTACAGCAGCCCGGAACAG
>ERZ791846.16-NODE-16-length-162860-cov-116.234_pt1 | contig 162860 bp, 130 predicted proteins | sample MGYA00510289_ERZ791846 | MGnify/ENA primary metagenome ERZ791846 (study PRJEB30046, sample SAMN00715274) | human gut metagenome | study: EMG produced TPA metagenomics assembly of the A metagenome-wide association study of gut microbiota in type 2... | reverse complement strand
GCGATGGTACTGCACTCGAGAGGGTGTGGGAGAGTAGCACGCCGCCGCATTCAACGTCGGGGTTCCCGTCGAGCGTGACGCTCCGGGAACCCCCTTTTCTTGTCTTTTGGTTCGTGTTTCCCGCGGCGCGCGGGAGGCTCCCAATCCACAACATTCAACTTAATAATATGAAGATCCTTGGTAGAGCGCTCCGCTCCCAAGGATCTTTTTGTATTTCTGGGCAAATAATCGCCATTCCAGCAAACTGCCCGGCATAACGGAATGGTGGCTCAGCAAAGCCGGGCCAAGAAAGGGAAGGCCAGGAACGGCCGCAAATCCATGTCACAGTCCATTGCGCGAAACAATAACACGGCAACGCAAGATGACGAGAACATCTCCATCAATCTTATTCTTGCCATTCTGTCAACTGGAATCATGGCCTTCATTGGCATCCTTACGGAAACCCTCACCAACGTGCTTTTCCCTGGATTAATGGCGGAATTCCACGTCGACACGTCCACTGTTCAATGGCTGAGACCGGCTATCTGCTTACGGTAGCGCTTGTCACGCCGCTCTCAAGCTATTTCAAGCGCAAACTGAAGTTGCGTACCATCTTCCTTACCGCAATCGTGCTCTGCATCACCGGCTGCCTGATGGCAGCTTGCACGTTGAACTTTCCTATGCTGATGACCGCGCGAATACTACAGGGAGCGGGCACGGGAATCGCGCTTCCGTTGATGTTCAATATCATTCTTAAACAGTCTCCGAAAAGCAAAATCGGCATGCTGATGGGCGTTGGAGGCATGGTGGTGGCCATGGCGCCGGCACTCGGACCGACTGTGGGCGGTCTTGTCGGTACGTTCATGCCGTGGCGTTGGATTTTCGTGATTCTGCTGCCGTTCCTGTTTGTTTCGCTGGTGTGCGGCCTTAAAACGATTCATCAGGTCACTCCTACCGAAGAGGCGCATATCAATCCGCTGCATGTGCTTTGCCTAGCAGTCGGATTCGTCTGTTTCGTGTTTGCGCTCGACCGTGGCGGATCCGCCGTTACCGCAGTGAGTAATGGGGATACTTCCGCGACTACGCAATGTGTGATTGCAGTGGTTCTGCTGCTGATTGCCATGGCCGCTTTGCTAGTGTTCGCTTGGGTGTCGCATCGTGCGTTCTCGCCGCTGGTTCGTCTGACCGTGTTGCGGAGCGTGAAATTCCGTTGGCATTTGCTTGCGTATGTGCTGCTGCAGTTTGTGACGATCGGTTACGGCTATATGATTCCGAACGCTTCGCAACTGGGATTCGGCGCGTCTGTGCTTGCCGCAGGCGTGGTGTTGCTGCCTGGCGCGTTGCTGGGAGCGGCTAGTGCTCCGGTTTCGGGATCGCTGCTTGATAAGTTCGGTCCGGTCCGCCCGATGTTCACTGCCATGATCGCCGACCTGCGTGCCTTCGCGTCCAAACGATAGCTGCTGTGCTCACGGTACGTGAGTTCGTGTTCGGATCCCTCCACTCGCTGGAAGAATCTGGACAATTCGGGGGTGTATGTGCGGGCAGATTCCTCCAGTGGGTGGGAGAATCCGGATGCTGGGAAGTATACCAACGTATCAATTCCTCCAGTGGGTGGAGGTTTCAGGACGTTTGGAGGCCGGTGCGCGGGTGTTTTCCTCCAGTGGGTGGAGGTTTTCGGACTGTAGAAGGCCTATGGGCGTACTGATTGTTCCAGCCACTGGAGGAATTCGGACTGTGAGAATCTTGGCAGCGGGCTGATTCCTCCAGTGAGTGGGCGATCTGGGACGCTGCGACACGCCGATTTGGGGTTTGAAAGAAACTGTTGTATCCTAATCAAGTTGCGTTTCGCGGATAGACACTGTGAGACGTTGCATAATTGGAGAATTCGCCTAGTGGTCTATGGCGCACGCTTGGAAAGCGTGTTGGTGTAACAGCCTCACGAGTTCGAATCTCGTATTCTCCGCCAGTAGGGCTTCCGGATGATTCCGGAAGCCTTTTTTTCATGCTCAAAATGGCGGAATTTCAACGTTTTTGGCGTTTTTTCAACGATTACCCCCTCTCCTTCATCATCCTTTTCGACCTGTCTTTTACAGTAAGATAGGCGGCAAGATAAGCGGTGCCGCTTAAGCACTTGAGCGGCAGACTTCAGAGTCGCCCGCTTGGCAGCTTTTACGTCGGTTGAAATTGATCATCATGGCACGCACTTCACAAAGCACACGGCCAGCCAGTCGACGACGCCGGTTCGGCAAGATTGAGAGAAAAGTCGGTGCCAACGGGTAGATCTCCTACGACGCCTCATACATACCGCCCGTCGAAGCCCGATCCCAGTATCCGCATCTTCCTGCGCGCATTCACAAGCGATTCGACGAAGGCGATGAGACCTAGGCGGAAGCATGGCTCAACGAGGCAAAGCGGTTGATTGACCTGAACGCATGGGCTCCGACGGAGGTCACGGACAATGCTGATGCCGGCAGCAAGGTGCTGTTCCGTGATTACGCAGCCGACTATGTGGAAAAGCGTCGCAAGGCGAACAACGAGCCGATTCAGCAGACCACCAAGGAAAAGTACCAGCAGTATCTGCGCGACTACCTGAACCCGGTTCTGGGCAACAAGCCCATGGCTGCCATCAGGCCTGCGGATATTCGCCAGTGGTACGACAGCATGTACGTCACCAAGGATGGCCGCGGCGAAAGCATTCGCCGGCATGTGTTCGAACTGCTGGACGGCATCATGTCGCACGCGGCCAATGCGCCGCTGGACGATTCCGGCACCACGTTGATCAAGCGCAGTCCAGTTCAAGGTTCCGCGCCCTGCCACGAAGCATGTGCACAAGATTGCGACTTATGCACAGGTACAGGCCATCGCCGATCAGATGCCGCCGAGCTTGGCATTGGCCGTGGCGCTATCTGGCTTTCTGGGACTGTGCCAAGGCGAAGCATTGGGCCTACAACGCCATGATTTTGAGCTAGACGAGCAACCGCCGATCCTGAGACTGCAGCGCTTGCTAAGAACGCCGTAACACCGAATGCCACGACGTCCGAAGAGAGCGCACAAAGTTCAGCCAATACGTCAAGCACTCAGAAGGCTGCTTCACTAGACACCATTCCTTCTGACGCCAAGAACTCCGCTCTTCAAGTATTGGCGAACACCATTGCCGTCATGCCTTCCGATGCCCGGCTGAGCGTGCTGAAGGCCTTGGACGACAGTCAACGCGCGAAAATCCTCAAGCTGTTACCTCTGGATGTGCAGGTGGATACGGTTCAGCGACTTATTCAGGCGCTCGCCTGAATGGCGCACTCAATAAGCACGGAGAAATCCACTTAACAAATTCAACCAACTTCTACCAGAAGCCAACAAACTCCAAGACCACTGGACTCAACCAAGACAAACGGGCTCATCAAAGGCAACATGCCATGAGTCAATCTCATTGCAACCAACAAAGCCTATTCGGTCTTATTCTGAACGCCTTATTTCACCGCAGAATCACTTGTTTTCGTTGAAATTCCAACGATTTCACGACCACACATCTAGTTCAAGCTTCAGCCGTTTTCAGCCTTTGCGCTCCTTGGAATAACGTCATATCCTGAATTCCAGCTTCCCGGGGGCCGGCAAAAACTTGGGGAACATGCACCGGTGCAGCCAACAACCACAACAGAACCATCTAGGGCGAAGTGCGTCCGAATTCGACGGAAGCACTTCGCTCCTCAGGCTCTGTTCCGCACGAGAGCAAGGAAACATATGGCTGCAATTCCAACGAAGAATGACTACCCGCGCCTCACCGCCAAGCCAGCACAAGTGGCGGAGATGCTGGGCTACGAGGACGTGAAAAGCGTTTACGGATTGATCAGAACCGGAAAGATTCGCGTTCGCAAGGTAGGCAACACGTTTCTGGTGAATCTCACCAGCGTGCGCGAATTCGCAGGTGAGGAGTGAGCATGGCAACCTCATACGAGCGAGTGCTCGAAGCCGCGAGACGCTATCCTCGAGATCTCAGGCTCCAAGAGCTTCCGCGCGACACCTCCGGAAGACAACACGCTCAGTGCAGCTGCCTCGCCCATGACGGAGACAGCGGCACTTCACTGCACATCACCTACGACCAGTCCAACGGCAAAACCATGCTGCACTGCTTCGGAGCGGAGCACTGCGATATCGCTTCCATTGCCGGTGCACTTGGATTGAAAATCATCGACCTGTTCGATCAACAAAGCGGACCTCAAGGCCATGCCGATTACAGCGGCTACAACAGTTACAGCTGCGATAGCCGGCTCACTGCCGCCGATTTGGCGGCCATACGGCATGCGAATGTCACGAACGCTCCGCTTCTCAGCAGAAATGAGACAACGACGATTACACCTGCACACACGGAAAACTCTGCGGAAATCAGACAGCGGTACGAGATGCCCGAACCATACTTGGAACCATTGGCCCTAGGCCGATCCCCTATGTTCGCCGCCATCTGCGCAGCTATTGCAGTTCAGCCAAACATCGGCCTGCTGTACGGCACTTGCCCAAACTGCGGCGCAGCTGACTCGCTCACTGTGCTGTATTCCCCACTGGAAAGCGCCACATTGCTCCGCTGCAGCACTTGCCAAGCCGACGATGTGCTCAACGCGCTGAACGCTCCAGCTACGCTGGCTTGTTCCAATGGCTATGAAGCAATGATCTACGACAGCGAGCGCGGCACAGCATATGAATATGCGGACGGTCTGATTGTTCGTCGCTCTCCCCCCAAGCGAATCTCGCAAAGCGGCAACACCGCCGACAAGCACCCGTTGTGGATGGCCGCCGACGCGAAACGTGCCATGGCATCGGGCAAGCCAGTGTATCTGATAGAGGGAGAAAAAGATGTCGGCACATTGCGAGCGCTCGGCTATGCCGCTGTAACCGCAGCGGGAGGTGGCGGCAACTTCGCCGCGAAACTGGATCTTGATTCAGCGCGTTTAGCCCTTAGTGGGGCTGATGTGGTTGCCATTGTGGATAAGGACGACACCGGCACTCGCTGGAAGGAGCAAGTGGCGCAGACACTGACACCGTTCGTGCGGTTGTTGACGTTTATCCAGGCGGCTGGGTGAGGCTTACGACGCTTCCAACGCGGCGATGAGCGGCTTGGAGTTTGAGATTTTGCCAAGCGAAAGCAGCCAGCCTGAGTCTGAGCTTAAGACTGAACTGACGCCCCGTGCCTATTTGCTGACCCGTTTGGCTGATGTGAAACCGGAGCGACCGTTGTGGTTGCGGCCGGGCCATATTCCCAAAGGAAAGATCGTACTGATTGACGGCGATCCGGCGACTGGCAAAAGCACCTTGGCCTTAGATATCGCAGCTCACGGCACCACGGGAACAGTATGGCCGGATGGGTCTGCTGGATGCGACCCCGCAAACGTGCTGCTGCTGACTGCGGAAGATGGACTGGCGGACACCGTGAGCCCACGCATTCGCGCCGCACAAGGCGACGCATCCAAGATGTTCGCCCTATCGGAAGTTTTCAAGGATGGCAAGGAGGTAGCGATTACGCTCACCGACGCACTGCCACAGATAGCACAGGCTGTGCGTGAGCAGCATATCGGCCTGATTGTCGTGGATGTGTTGATGTCGTTTTTGGGCAGCGACACCAACAGCTACAAGGGTCAGGATATCCGCGCGCAGGTGATGGCTCCGCTCAAAAGGCTGTGTGAGGAAACCGGCTGCACGGTTATCGCGCTGCGACATCTCAATAAGGGCCAAGGAGCGGCGATATATCGCGGAGGCGGCAGTATCGGCGTCGTCGGCGCAGCACGAGCCGCTTTTCTGATGGCAAAGGATCCGGAGAATGGGGAGCAGCGGCTGTTCGCACCGGTCAAGTTCAATCTGGGTCCGATGCCGCGAGCCCTGGCCTACCGGTTGGAGGGTAATCCGCTGCTTGGCTGCGCACATGTCCGCTGGCTTGGCGAAACGGACGATACGGCGGAATCGCTCAACCAGAGCGCTTACGGCACCAGCGAGCGCGAGGACAGTGACGTGCGTACGTTCATCCAAGACTACTTCGACCACAACAAGGAGCTCACACCGGATGGCTTGTATTGGGGTGTGCCGTCGTACAGAGTAATCAACGAAGCGAAAGGCGAGTTCAGCAAGCAGCAAGTTCTGGACGGCAGACGACGCCCAAAGCCACTGCTGGCAAGCAAGAAGTACGGCAACATGTGGTGGTGACTGTCGCCGGATTATGCGGATCATCCGAATCAGGAAAGCTCTGAAGATTTGAGTGCGGAAGCCACGGACACCCTCAGCGGTGAACAAACTGAGACTTCAGAAGCAACTGTGCCGGATCCGGTCGCTGTCACAAGAGCTGCTGCCATCTTGCCGTTTTCGTCAAAACCAAGCTATTGCAACGTTCCGCACGAACCAGACAAGACGGTGTTTCCCACCTTGTCCGACGATGCCGATCCGTGGGCGATCCGGAGAAAACGCAAGATTTGCAATGCCTTACGGCAAACGAACCGACATCTGAACTGGCAAGACGGCAAGATGGCGCGAGCGAGAACGCCACTCATCATCCCGCAACAGGCGAAGCCGACGGTTCCGTCACAGACATTGCCGGATGGAAGGCGAGTCTCCCTCCCTACGCAACAGACCTGCACTACCAACAGCTCAACGCCACGCAATTGAATGAGCTCATCGGTAAGGGAGGCCTGTGGGCCAGCAAAGCCCGTCGCGAGATAGCCCGGCGAGAGTGCGAATAGCAGCTGATCCTAGAAACTGCTGCAGCGAGTTCACTCAGCAAGGCGTGAGGCAATTCAATCCACAGCGAACTGCACCGCGCCTTTTCAAATACGCTCATTAATCCAGCGCAAAAAGACCATCTTTGATTGCAAGATCTATATACTGTCGAACAGTCACCACACCCTTGCGTCTCTCAACGTTAGACTCATATAAGGCAAGGCACTGTGCCGTAATTGGCCATCTAGCAAGTCTCTGGAGCCTATCAGGATCTCCATGCAGGGTAATTCCATAGAGAACATCAAAAAGTAAATCCACACCGCTGGAGTAACTACCATCAGCATTAGAAAACACAATCTGGCTCTTATTCCCCTGGCTAGGCGTATCTTTTTCCAGCAGATCTACCGTATGCAGCACATCTGGAGACGCGTCGTCTGGGATAAGACGCCTAAACGAATCAATCACTTTCGCCAATTGAACTTCATCCGAGGAATAATATTTGCGCAATAGCATCCCTTCAATAATCAGCTGACTATACCTTTTCTTAGTTTTTTCTCCAGAGCCGCCAATCGTCACTGCCTGAGGGCGACCGACATTCTTCATAATTAGCTCGTATTCGTCAACGCTATCCAGAAATAATTGGAGACGAAGTCGGTCATCCAGCTTTTCCGCCTCGCCGTCCTCCGCCGCATCTTCCATGTAATCTTCAATACGGCCTCCGAGAGCATTAGCAATAGCTACGGCGTCTTCTAGAGGTGCCTGGTTAAACGGATGTCGACCCGACAGATATCCATTTAGTCTTTTCTCACTCACGTTGGATCTCCGGGCTAATTCATGAAAATCCAAGTTCGACGCGTTAACAGCATCACTAAGCTTCGTCATACGATCCTCTTTCCTTCACGACACTTATTCGAACACTTGTTCTATATATAGAGTATCATGGTTAGGACGACAGTCAGGCACGAGGTAAGGTGGGAGCATGAACGACAATCGCACGCACGCGGCTACCGGCAAGGCATGCCCACAAGCCCTCGAATTCTTTGCCGGAATAGGCCTCGCACGCCTTGGGCTCGAAGAATCCGGCTTCCAAGTCGAATGGTCGAATGACATCGACTCCGCCAAGTGCGAAATGTATCGCAATAACTTCACGGATACGCCGGGCCACACCCTTGTCGAGGGGGATATGAGCGAGCTCTCCGGCGACGACCTGCCCCATGATGCTTCCATCGCTTGGGGATCCTCTCCTTGCACGGATCTCTCCCTTGCAGGCACTCGTACGGGCCTGAACGGCAAACAATCCGGCGCTTTCTGGCAATACGTGCGACTGCTCGAAGAACTTGGGGACAGCCGTCCTCCGATTGCCATTCTCGAAAATGTGAACGGATTGGCCACTTCCCACTCTGGGGAGGATCTCGCCGCAGCGGTGCATGCTTTCAATGTACTGGGCTACTCCGTAGACGTATTGTCCATCGATACCCGTCGATTTATCCCTCAGTCCCGACCGCGACTCTTTTTGGTTGGCCTGCAGAACCCGCCGTCCGCCGAACAATTCGATTCTTCGTTGCGCCCTGACTGGCTGCAGCAGGTCTTTGCGGACACCTCTCTCCGCACGCATCGCGCACCGCTGCCTGAGCCGCCGTCTCCTCTGATGTCCGGCCTCAATATGTACGTCGAGAACATGGCTGATGACGACGAACGCTGGTGGGATGCCGAAAGAACCGCCAAATTCCTTGATTCGCTGTCGCCGGTTCAGACTGCCCGCGTGGAAACGTTGCGTAACGAAACAACCGTTTCCTACCGGACCGCTTATCGCCGCACCCGCAACGGCAAAGCCGTATGGGAAGTTCGCGCAGACGACATCTCCGGCTGCCTGCGCACCGCACGAGGCGGCTCATCTCGCCAGGCAATCATTCGTATGGGCAATGGTCAAGCCGCTGTCCGTTGGATGACGCCACGCGAATACGCTGCTCTTATGGGCGCGGCCCACTACAACATTACGGGCCTGCGCCCCAATCAAGTGATGTTCGGATTCGGCGACGCTGTTTCCGTCCCTGTCGTGGAATGGCTCGGCAAGCATTACTTCATGCCTGCTCTGAACAACACCCTTGGCAAAGACCTGTACGTGGAGCAAACTCTGCTCTCGAATCACACTGCATAAGCGAGGCAAACAATGGATCTGACTCCCATCGATGATTTCCGAAAGTCCCATCAGGTAAACACCAAGGGCGCTTTGGCTGCCGCCATCCAGCTCAATCGCTTCTTTTCCGCAGACACGCTTCCCATTGACGCCAGCGACTATCACACGAACAAGGAAGGTCAAGTCAAGGGAATCAGCAAAGACAACTGCCAGAAAATCCTTGCCGAATATGGCATCACACGACTTCTCGCAGCAGAGGGCGGACGAACCAGCCGCGGCACCATGGCATTGATGCACGACTATGCCGAGCTTATTAACGAATTACGTCCAACAGCGGAGCAATTCACCGAGATCGAGCAATACTGGGTTAAACGAATTCGGGCATTCTTCACCAGCAAACCATTCAAATTGGAATCCGACAACTCGCTTTCCGTCGATGCGGCTGTGGAACATCTGCTGCAGCAGGCAGCGCAGCGACAAAAGGAAAATCCGGGCACTATGTACGTCGGTACCGTTCTGCAACATCTTGTCGCAGCGAAGCTCATCATCGTTGCCCCAGAAGTAGAAATCAACGGCGTGTCCGTTGCTGACGATCCGACTGGGCGTGGAGGCGATTTCAATGTCGGCGACACAGCCATACACTGCACCACTGCCCCAGCATCCCTACTCATGGATAAATGCCAGCGCAACATCAAGGCCGGGCTGCATCCAATCATCATCACTGTACGCGACCGCGTCAAAACCGCATGGGACTTAGCCTCCGACATGGGCTTCGAAAACCGCCTTGAAGTTTGGGACCTGCAATCGTTCCTTTCCAGCAATGTGCACGAGCATGGCCACTTCACCAACGCAGCACGTCACGAAACCCTTTCGCGTCTGGTCAAGGCTTACAACCAAATCATTGACGAACACGAAAGCGACCCCAGCCTACATATCGAATATAACGGCTGATTAGTTTTATCCGCCCTGCATCCCGCAACCAGCTCGATACCCAATCGCTCTTTATGATGCATGCGTTCAGTCAGACAAAAGCTTGCTAGTATCAGTCAGCCAAGGGCTGAGCGCACGCATCGTGCGCCCACTGACTGATACAAACTGATTTCCATGTAGGCACTGTAAATTTCCATGTAGGTTCCATGTCGCCGCAGGATGGTGCCAACCAGCGTCCTTGGAAACGTTGAAATCATTGAGATTCCGACATACATCTTCGCCTGCCACTGAATTTCCATGTTGGCTCATTAGGTTCACTCTAGTTCCCACTAGATTCCCAGTAGACGCTGTATACACGAAGGATCAAAGCTAATCAAGCTCTTCCGATGGGTTAATAGTCCTTGAAAACACTAGGATTTCAGCACTCTTGCCCCCTCCAACCATCCACTTCCCACTAGATTCCCTCTTGTCCCTCTTGTCGCTGTAGAGCACACAACCAACACGCAAGGCAAACCCAAAAAACAGTGAAGGAAAGTCCTTACAACAACTTCAAGAACAATCTGTCCGCTTATCGCTAAGCTTCCACTCCTTCCCACAAGATTTCAGACACGAAGCATCGAATACAGGCTAAGACTCACAAGACATACTGCATACAAAGCACAGGCATGTATCATTCCGCACTATCCTGGATTTATGGCAGTAAATGTCAATGCATCAGCACCTCGCCGTAATTGGTCACGCGAGGAAACAATGATGGCGTTCGCCTTGTACATCGTGCTCGAGCCACGCGAATGCGACGACAAAGGGCTTGACGTGCAACGTCTTGCATCGTTCCTGCACCGCACTCCCAGCTCAGTGGCATTGAAAATCTGGAACATCGCAGCTTACGACGACAACCGCAAGGCCCGCGGGCGCGTAGGCATGAAGCATGGAAGCAAACTCGATTCCCAAGTCTGGCAATGGTACGCCGAAGACCCCGATGCTTTCATGGAGCAATGCCTGGATCTGCTTCGGCATGCGCTCCTGCAAGCGGACGCGAACGACTTCAACCCGGTGCCACTGGCTTCCGACCGTAATTTTTCTCTCGAAACCGCAACGTTCCTGCTCATCGCCGAACGCGCACCCGCCGGAGAGGAACGACCGACAACCACGCTTCAGCGGGTCAACCAATCCTATTTCCGCAACTCACTATTGCAGAACTACCACAGCACCTGTTGCATCACCGGTCTGCAGCTTCCCACACTGCTGATCGCCAGCCACATCAAACCCTGGAAGGCATCGACCCCCACTGAGAAGACCGCGGCATCGAATGGCCTGCTGCTCAACGCCTTCCACGACCGCGCCTTCGATCAAGGCCTCATCTCCATCGATAACGACTATTGCATCATGGTCAACCACGACAAGGTGAAGCACTCCGACATCAACGACAAATGGCTCTATGACTTCGAAGGGCGCGAAATCTCATTACCGGCAATCAGTCAGCCTTCACATGAATTCATCGAATACCACCACAAACACGTATTTCTCGCCGACGCCGCATAACAACACCGGTGAGGACCCCCAACCATCCCACGCTACCCCAGAGTATTAGGCAGATTTCTCCCCGTTATTTTTCACACATAAAGCATGTACTCAACATAACTACGGCGGTTGCCACAAACACTTTCTTTAGGAAGGGCCGTAGAGTCCTTCATCCCAATCGTCGCACCCGAAAAATGAAGTACAATGATTGGCATTAGGTAGATATGACCTACTAAGCAGGTGAACGACTTGACAAGCGTGATTCAAAGAACAGTGCAGTTCTACTGGCTCCGGCTGAGGTCTCGTGATGGTATCAGCAATGGAACCACGGGACATATCAATTGGATGAAGCGTCTCGGTGAATTTCGTGAATTCCCTTGGGAAAATAAAATACTCGATAATATTATTTTTGATTCTGTAACAGACAAGCATTATCCAGTACTTACAGTTTTTGAACAATTCCAGCCAAATTTTATGCAGCTCATTGATCAGGAACACAAGAGAGTCACTGATTTCATGGACAGCGAGGCGTATAGCAACACAAACAATTTAGCAAAATCGTCAGCGTTCGCCTTCTTCCCAAAATATTCTCTTGTCAGCAGAGTAAGTGGCAATGCTGGTAAAAGCGTAGACCCCCTCAAAAAAGCACTAAACTATTACTGGCCTGAAGAAGATTATGAATGGGATGTTATTCCCGTCATCACAGCAGATAGCATCGAGCGTTTCAAAAAAGAACTTCGCGGAATAGATTCCCTCACAGCATCATTTACAACAAAAAATTTTATTGATAAAGCTTATGAAATAAAAGGTAATGCAGGAGAATTTTATCAAGAAATTGCACAAAAAGTGGGAGCTGATCTTGATATCGACATTAGGATTAGCCTGACAGACGATACAGCATATGGAAAAGCTCGTCGCGTTTTTAAAGACATAATGCAAGACTTCATCATATCTGCGGTAAATCAGAACAAAAAAGTTCAGGTAAGTGGACCTGATTTCGCAGACAAACTGTTGGAATTAAATTTAGTATCCCATCCTGTAGTAGAACAAAGCGAGATTACAATATCTAATGACGAACCCCGATTATTCACTGGACTAATCAATCATTTAATTGCTGTTTCAGTCGATAAAGAGACTTATTTATACGATATTTCAAAGAGTAATTAATGCCACATTTAACATTAATAAATGGAATTATGGCGCATCCCGCCACTGACATCCTAGGCGCAACCATAATAACCGCTACTTGGTGGCTTCTCAGCAATCCAGTACCTCAACTACCTGGAGATGGCAGTCCCAATGATTTATTCATCGGGCTATCGACCCTCTCCGGATTAGTCATGGCTACAGCAACATTTATATGTACGATGCTATACCAGTCAAATTCACCTTTGATGATAGAAGCACGAAAGAGATTCCCCGAAGAATTATCAAGAAACTGGCTAAGTATTATCATCTGGACTTTAACGACGGCCATTTTACCTTTATTTTCACTTTGCCTATGGGGAATAGATCGCATTACCTCATTCGGAATCGTAATCTTTAGCACATCGCTGCTGTTGGCAAAGGGAGGCCGTTCCATATACTGGTTAAACTACACGCTCTTCATGGAAAAAGCATCCTCAATACTCTCCCCTGTTTCGCGCAATCCAAAAAGCACCCGTTCATAACCACCCGTTTCGCCCCATCGCGACACGCCGTAGGGGCGGCGAGTTAAGCGGCGAAACACTTAATCGGCAGCCCAGAAACGTTGGAATTACGCCGAAAACAGCAAGTCGCTGCCGGAATCTCGTATTCTCCGCCAGTAGGGTTTTCGGATGATTCCGGAAGCCCTTTTTTCATACCAAAAATGGCGATTTTACAATGGCCTGTTGCGTAGATGTGCGACGAAAAAGTTGCGAAACAGTGGGGGAGTTGCACATATCGCTGATTTCGTTCGCAGTAGCATACTGCCTTGCGTTACGCTCAAAACGGTGACAGTTACCAGTGGAGAGATTGTCGGCTGAGAGCGCCGGAAGAGAGGAAGTGCTGCGATGGCTGAGGCCGACGATGAGCTAGATATTCGGCGTGAACTCGATACCCGCGATTCCCTGGCTTCGATGGCCCACTATCATGCATCATCGCCGAGTGCCATTACCGCGCAAGTGTTGCCGCCAAGCTTCATTCCCACTGCGACCGGGCGTGTTCGCCCCGTGACCGGTGCATTTCCTGCAATCCAGTCGGACGAGCAGGAAAAGCAGTCGCAGCTTGGCCGTTCTGTTCGATCCGTACGTTCATTGGCTGCAGGCTCGCTTCGTAAATCGCAAGATTCCAATGCAGACGGTAATGACGATGACAACGGCAATAACGGTATTACGCCCCGCATGGCATCCAGTGCCCTGCACTACGTCGACTAACGTTATAAGGCTGCGAATCCTACTCAACAACCGTAATAAATGGACTTGCTGGCAATTCAAGATCGTTATAGAGCAGACTGGAAATAGCCGGATTTCCGCTCCACCAATAACGCACTTGAGTTACCGTGTTAAGATTCGAACTTCCATCAGCGGCACTCAGCACAATCTGCTTACCTTTGATTTGGGAAATCAGTACCTTCTGTGCCATCGGTGCTGTTATTGCCATTGGCCGTTCCGTCAGTTCCGTCACCGCCATTGGTGGCCGTGGATTCGTCGGCCTTCTGCAGGGCCTGCTTGAACTGCTTGGCCTGCTTGTCATACTCGGCTTTTGCGGCGTTGGCTTTGCTGATGGTGGAGGAGGCGTCGGCGGCACAGCTCAGCGTTTTCGGAGCGGTGACTTCCGTCTGGTGAAGTTCAGCAAGCTTGTCGAGATCGTAAGACTTGTCAAAACTGGTGAACGCTTCGGAGATTTTTGCCTTCAGCTGGAACGCCTTCGAATAGGAGGTGTTCATGGCCGTGACGGCTTCCTGGCAGTCGTTTAGCGCGGCCAGGTCACGCATTTGCTGCGACGCACGTATGCCTGTGAATCCGAAGATCGTACCCAGAACGACAACTACGACGACTACGGTGATAATGATTTGGCGGTAGAAGCGCTTTACATGCTGGTCCGTCCAAGCGTCGCCATCGCTGATGCCTTGCGCTATGACCTCGTCGAACGAGTCTTGCGGTCGACGGGATTCGTTCGATTTAACGGATCCGTCTGCTTCGAGCGATTGCTGATCGCTGGTCTTGGCCGTGTCGCCACTGACGATTGTGCGTGTTCCGGTTGCGTTGGCGTCGATCGCGTTGGTGTCGGCTGCGCTGCTGCTGGTAGCGGCGTCAATATCGTCGGCAGAAGTGTTGGGTGTTGTGCTTCCGGCAATTGTTCTCGGTGCGCGTGACGAGGTATTTTCCTCGCTTGGCTTCTTGCCGTGCCGTGCCATAACCCCTCCAGAATCTGCCTGCTATTCTGTGATCCTCGGTGCCGGCTTCCGGTCCTGGTCAATGCTGACCGTGCCGAGTGCCCACCTGAAATGCCAATATACAGCGTACGATACCCGTTTGTCCCCGATTTACCGCACTCGTGTTGCCTCATATAATGCACGTGTCCATTCTTCAACTTCTGCATGCTTGCCGGAACTTCTTAAAATTTTTGAGAAGTGCTGTGTTGGGGTTGTGGGTTGCAGTTAGAGTTGACGATTAGGGCGTTTGCGCCGAATATTTGGGGCTGATGACTTTATTCAAGAGAGGCTGACGAATGGTTTCGCCACATCATGTTTTGAAGATTGTGACTGCGCTGTCTGCGGTTGCGTTGACGGCTTCCGTTGCGGTTACGCCGGCTTACGCATTGCAGGATATTGCGATTGAGGATTCTGTTGCGCAAAGCGGTTCCGTTACTGCGGATAATGGTGTTGTTATGCAGTCTGACGATCAGTCGGATGATCAGACGGGCGACCAGCAGTCGCAAGATAGCATGCCTGACAATCCGAATGCGAAACTTCCAGACACCGTCAGTGACGAGATTTCCGACGATGCCACCGTGGTTTCGGAAGACCTGGCCGTCACCTCCGAAGGGGAGGTCAAGAACATTGAAACCGGCGAAATTGTAGCCGATCCGACACTGGTCGGTACGCAGGATCAGCAGCCGGATCCGCTTGCCAAAACCAACGGCGAATCCTTCATTCCGGTAAGTGCGGAAGATGTCAAGAATGCTGTAGCCGACGCGAACGTACAGCTCTCCAAATTCGAAAGCAATGAATACGGCGCGCACTGGGGCACCTACAACAATACGAAAGCTTTCTTTGACTACCAGAACACCCTGTTCGTACAGCAAGCCAAAGGCGTGATCGACGTTTCCGGATGGCAAGGCGACATCGACTGGGCCAAAGCGAAAGCCGACGGCGTGGAAGGCGTGATCATCCGCCTCGGCTACGGTTGGGGCAACAATGCCGACAAGAAAGCACAACGTAACATTTCCGAATGCAAGAAACTCGGCATCCCATTCGGCATCTACTGGTATTCCTACGCGGACACTCCGTCGATTGCCAAAGAAGAAGGTACCGACGTGGTCGCCAAACTCAAGCAATTCGGTGTGAATCCGAGCGACTTGGCGTACCCCGTGTACTACGACCTGGAAAAGTGGACCTGGGAGGGGCATCAGCCGCCCACCGACCCGAACGTGTACAACAATATCGTCAACAATTGGTACAGCGCACTGCAGTCCGCCGGATACAAGAACCTGGGCGTCTACTCGTACACCAGCTACCTGCAAGGCCCGCTGAAACATGCCGACATTTATGCCAAAACCACGTGGGTGGCGCAGTACGGCGCTCGCATGGGATTCGACTCGTTCCCGACCAATAGTCGCGGATGGCAGTACACCAGCTCCGGCAAAGTGGACGGCATCAGCGGCAATGTGGACATGAATGCGTTTGGGAATAAGGAGTATGCGAATGGCGGGAGTAGCAATGATTTACAAGCGGCCATTGATGTACGCAAAATGACTGCAGTTACCATTCCGAATGGCAATTATTACATTAATGTTCGTTCCAAAGTCGCGTCCAGTGTTGATATTCCTAGTGGAAGTGCTGCAGATTCCACCGCCATTCAGTTGTATTCCGGTAACAGTTCCAAGGCTCAGCAGTTCACTTTTACTAGGCAGTCTGATGGAAGCTATGAGATCGTCAATGTGAATTCTGGTAAGGCTTTGGACGTGCGTAATGGTGTTGCTGAGAATAACGCTATAGTGCAACAGTATTCTCGAAATAATTCTCAAGCTCAGCGATGGTTTATTCGTGATTCCGGAGCGGGATATTATTTGCAGTCCACTCTCGGTAATTGGGTTCTGGATTTGAGTGGCGGAAATACTGCGGATGGTGCTGCGATTCGGCTGTATACGCCGAATGGCACTGCTTCACAGCTGTTTGTTGTTTCGTCAAGCGATGTCAATATAGCTACTGGAGTGTCGATGATTATCACTTCGGTTGCGAATAAAAAACTTGTCATGGATGTGACGAGTGCATCAACGGCGAACGGGGCACGAGTTCAGCTTTATTCAAGTAATAATACGAACGCCCAGAAATATCGATTTGAATCAATTGGCAATGGAACTTTTGAGATTGTCAATATTAATTCAGGCAAGATGCTGGATGTGGCTGGCGGATCCACTGCTAATGCTCATGTACGGTAAGGAAGCAAGCAACCGAAAACAAGAGATAGACCGCCAGCACTACACTATTCCGAACCAAAGACCAAAAGATAAGCATTGTGGGAAAATCTAAACTTTTGGATTTTCCTACAATGCCAACTACGGCGGAATCCCTCCCACTCCTTATATCTTTCTGTATACATTGAATTTGTATTTAGTAAAATGCAGACAACACCACGGATCGGCTTTTGGTTGGACAATTCCAACCAAACACCACAGCAGACAGCAGAAAACATTCTGAACGCTAGGAAGCCGGTATGATTGTTACATATAAGGGGAAGAAAAATTTCTTTTAGGTACTTGCTTTCCTAAAACTGATGTGATACAATGTGTGATACAATGATTTAATCCAGAAAAGGAGTAAAAAATATGCGGCAAGGTATTCTTAAATAAAACTATAATCAAATAGTGGGAACAAAGGATTATGATAGCTCCTTTTGTAGGGGCTTAGTTTTTTGTACCCAATTTAAGAATACTTTTGCCTTATCAATTTTGACATATCCCCAAAAACAGCAATCACAAACAGGTGTATGCTGTATATGTGTATGTCCGCAACTTATAATCCCCAGTGGTAAAAGTATTTTACTGCTGGGGATTTTTATGCCCTTTGGGGCTGTAAAGGGAGGACAATCACATGAAAATAATCAATATTGGAATTCTTGCCCATGTAGACGCTGGAAAGACGACCTTGACGGAGAGCCTGCTATATGCCAGCGGAGCCATTTCAGAACCGGGGAGCGTCGAAAAAGGGACAACGAGGACGGACACCATGTTTTTGGAGCGGCAGCGTGGGATTACCATTCAAGCGGCAGTCACTTCCTTCCAGTGGCACAGATGTAAAGTTAACATTGTGGATACGCCCGGCCACATGGATTTTTTGGCGGAGGTGTACCGCTCTTTGGCTGTTTTAGATGGGGCCATCTTGGTGATCTCCGCTAAAGATGGCGTGCAGGCCCAGACCCGTATTCTGTTCCATGCCCTGCGGAAAATGAACATTCCCACCGTTATCTTTATCAACAAGATCGACCAGGCTGGCGTTGATTTGCAGAGCGTGGTTCAGTCTGTTCGGGATAAGCTCTCCGCCGATATTATCATCAAGCAGACGGTGTCGCTGTCCCCGGAAATAGTCCTGGAGGAAAATACCGACATAGAAGCATGGGATGCGGTCATCGAAAATAACGATAAATTATTGGAAAAGTATATCGCAGGAGAACCAATCAGCCGGGAAAAACTTGTGCGGGAGGAACAGCGGCGGGTTCAAGACGCCTCCCTGTTCCCGGTCTATTATGGCAGCGCCAAAAAGGGCCTTGGCATTCAACCGTTGATGGATGCGGTGACAGGGCTGTTCCAACCGATTGGGGAACAGGGGAGCGCCGCCCTATGCGGCAGCGTTTTCAAGGTGGAGTATACAGATTGCGGCCAGCGGCGTGTCTATCTACGGCTATACAGCGGAACGCTGCGCCTGCGGGATACGGTGGCCCTGGCCGGGAGAGAAAAGCTGAAAATCACAGAGATGCGTATTCCATCCAAAGGGGAAATTGTTCGGACAGACACCGCTTATCCGGGTGAAATTGTTATCCTTCCCAGCGACAGCGTGAGGTTAAACGATGTATTAGGGGACCCAACCCGGCTCCCTCGTAAAAGGTGGCGTGAGGACCCCCTCCCCATGCTGCGGACGTCGATTGCGCCGAAAACGGCAGCGCAAAGAGAACGGCTGCTGGACGCTCTTACGCAACTTGCGGATACTGACCCGCTTTTGCGCTGCGAGGTGGATTCCATCACCCATGAGATCATTCTTTCTTTTTTGGGCCGGGTGCAGTTGGAGGTTGTTTCCGCTTTGCTGTCGGAAAAATACAAGCTTGAAACAGTGGTAAAGGAACCCACCGTCATTTATATGGAGCGGCCGCTCAAAGCAGCCAGCCACACCATCCATATCGAGGTGCCGCCCAACCCGTTTTGGGCATCCATCGGACTGTCTGTTACACCACTCCCGCTTGGCTCCGGTGTACAATACGAGAGCCGGGTTTCGCTGGGATACTTGAACCAGAGTTTTCAAAACGCTGTCAGGGATGGTATCCGTTACGGGCTGGAGCAGGGCTTGTTCGGCTGGAACGTAACGGACTGTAAGATTTGCTTTGAATACGGGCTTTATTACAGTCCGGTCAGCACGCCGGCGGACTTCCGCTCATTGGCCCCGATTGTATTGGAACAGGCATTGAAGGAATCAGGGACGCAACTGCTGGAACCTTATCTCTCCTTCACCCTCTATGCGCCCCGGGAATATCTTTCCAGGGCTTATCATGATGCACCGAAATACTGTGCCACCATCGAAACGGTCCAGGTAAAAAAGGATGAAGTTGTCTTTACTGGCGAGATTCCCGCCCGCTGTATACAGGCATACCGTACTGATCTGGCCTTTTACACCAACGGGCAGAGCGTATGCCTTACAGAACTGAAAGGGTATCAGGCCGCTGTCGGCAAGCCAGTCATCCAGCCCCGCCGTCCAAACAGCCGCCTGGACAAGGTGCGCCATATGTTTCAGAAGGTAATGTAAAGATACATAATCGTCAAGACGGCAACAATCAGAAGTTATGGAGGGTAACAATGGAATATAGTAAGGAAGATTTAATGGAAGCAAAAAAGCAATGGGGCGGCATTGCAGCAATATACGAGTAACAATACTGTTGCTCAGCAGTGGACGGTGCGGAATTACGGCAGTGGCAAGATTGCGTTGGTGTCGGTGAACGCCAACAAAGCTGTCGATATTCCAGGTGGCAATGCTGTGCAGCAGGCTCAGTTGCAGCTTTATTCGCCGAATGGCACTGTTGCCCAGCAGTGGTTGGTAGCAAGGGCGCCGCTAACACTGCGCGAACGTCTAAATGAAACTGCAGCCAAGCATAGGCAGGATCTGCCGGATGGTACCTACATTTTTGGATCGAAGCTTAATACGTCTATGAAGATGGATGTAAGCGGCGCTTCCCGTTCAAATTATGGAAACGTGCAGATCTGGGCGGGTAATGGAACCAATGCGCAGAAGTGGAAAGTGACGCATGATTCCAACGGGTATGTGACCCTGACCAGTGTGAACTCCGGCAAAGTTTTGGATGTGAATGGCGGCGTATCTGCCAACGGAACCAACGTGCAACAGTACGATTCCAATGGAACATACGCTCAGAAGTGGATAGCTGTCAAAAACTCCGATGGCTCATACACGTTCCAGTCGGCGCTCGCGGAAAACAAAGTCCTTGATGTTTCGGGTGCTTCTACCTCGAATGGTGCCAATGTGCAGCTATATGCCGCAAATGGCACGAATGCCCAAAAGTGGGTGAAATAGCAGACAGATTAACCAATAAAATATGGCCGAGGACAAGTATCTTTTTGCTCTCGGCCATATTTGGAATCTGTGCTATTTCTGGCGCCGCATCATGGCGAATTGATTGGTGTCAATAATGAATGCTTTGCGGTCGTTCTTGGCCATGACATCGAGGATGATGCCGGTGATGAACAATAGCAGTCCGGTAATGACGAGCATGACCGCGCCGATAAGCGTGGGGAATCGCGCCACCATGCCAGTGTGCCAGAAGTCCACGGTCACGCTGCCGCACAGCACGATGCCGATGATACCGAGGATGACGCCAAGTCCGCCGAAGAACGGCAGTGGCTTGTACTCGCGAATCATGCGGAAGATGGTGCTCATCACCTTGATGCCGTCGCCCACGGTGTCAAGCTTGCTGATGGATCCGGCAGGACGGTCGCGGTACTGAATTGGCATCTCGAACAGACGCAGGTTGTTGTTCAACGAGTGGATGGTCATTTCGGTTTCGACCTCGAAGCCGCGCGACAACACGGGGTAGGTTTTGACGAAGGTGAATGAGAAGGCACGGTAGCCGGTCATGATGTCGGTGACGTTCGCACGGAACAGGCCGTTGATCGAACCGCGCACCAGACGGTTACCGAAGTTGTGGAACGGGCGCTTGTTCTCTTGGAAGTAGGTGGAACTCAAGCGGTCGCCGATTACCATGTCGTAGCCTTCGAGCACTTTGTTCACCATGGCGGGCGCCGCGTCTGCCGGGTAGGTGTCGTCGCCATCCGACATGACGTATACGTCGGCATCAATGTCTTCAAACATGGCGCGGATCACGTTGCCCTTGCCTTGGCGTGGTTCCTTGCGGACGATTGCGCCCTCGCTGGCCGCGATTTCCGCCGTGCGGTCGGTGGAGTTGTTGTCATACACGTAAATGTCGGCATTCGGCAGTGCTGTTTTGAAATCGCGTACCACCTTGCCGATGGTGACTTCCTCGTTGTAACAGGGAAGAAGTACCGCGACGGTTGGTTGAGTTTTCTCGTGCATGGAATCTCAGTATAGTCTTTGACATTGATTGTTTATGATTTGCGCATAGGCATGATGGTGTATGGTGCCTCTAATGTCGCAGTGATTACTTTTGCTTAGTGTTTATCCTTGGATTTCGGTATTCTTGGCTGAGACGTTTTTCTAAAAGGTGAACGACAGGTTGTGATCGGGATACGAGCATTCATCGTCGGGTTAATGCGCGCATTTAAAATGTGGAATCTGTCTGTTCATGTGTGCTTGTTGTTCTCGGCCTAGCTCTTTTAGAAACGTTATGATCCGTTTTTTAAGGTAAGAGACAGCAGCTGGAGGACAAAAGATGATTTGGCTCGGGTTCGCCGCCGCTATTTTGGCGGTAGCATTAATTCTGTATATGCCAGGTTTTTTCTTGTTGAGGACCTTTGGACAGTCATCAATAAATGCCTTCGTTTTTGCTCCGCCGCTAGTCTTAGCGTTGTATGCAATTAGTGAAATAGTTTTATCTGGTTTAGGCATACGTGGGAGCTGGTGTACGATTTTTCTGCCGGTTCTTGTTATAGCGGTTGTTGTTTTTCTCCTTCCGCTACTGCTAAAAAGAAAAAAAGAAGAAAGAACTAGCTATTCGTTATCGTATTTGTCCAATACGCGTGCGTATTGGGGAATGTTGGCTCTGTATGTCGCTGTCGGCGCGGTTGTTACCTCAGTGATTTTCTGTTTGCATATGCATCGGCCCGATTCGTATACGCAGCTGTACGATAATGCGTGGCATATGGGAATTATTCAGAAATTCCTTATTAATGGTGATTTTTCAACGGTGAAAGCAGGGGATATTGTAGCAACTTCTGGTTCCACGTTCTATCCGACAGGATGGCATTCGTTGGTCGCTCTGGCAGCTTCACTGACTGGAGAAGCTGTTCCGATCTCTATTAATGCAAGCATAGTGGTTATTCTGGGCTTGGTATATCCAATTTCTATGTTTGCCTTGATGAGCAGAATAAGCGAAAATAATCGCAATTTTATTATTGCCGGTGCCTTTACTGTGCCAATGTTTGCAGCTTTTCCATGGAGATTCCTCACATTCGGTCCGCTCTATTCGAATTTGCTTTCCTTCAGTATTGTACCTTTGGTGATTATCCTGGCGCTTAATATGGTCGAGGCGAAGAGAGTGCTCAAGGAACGTCTCTTTACGATTCTTGTGTTTGTATGGTCGATCGTTGGCGTAGCGGCGACGCAGCCGAATGCAGTTTTTACAATTGGCGTGCTGGTCGTTCCATATCTTTTCCTTCAGATTCCAGCGTATTTGACGTATTTCAAAGTGATGAAGAATCGTAAGGTTATAGGCTCGATAGTCGGTGTAGCCTTAGCGGTTGCAATAGCCGGGTTTTGGGCTTTGCTTTACAATGCGAAATTTATGCAGAGAACGGTGACTTGGCAGTGGCCGTCTTTTGAGGGGAAAACGCAGGCTCTTATCGATGTTGCTTTTGTAGGCTTCCATGATGTGGAGCCGCAGATTCTACTTGGAATTCTTATATTTGTTGGAGTTGTATATACTGTCTTCCACAAGCGTATGCTGTGGATGACGAGCGCTTATTTAATTATGTGCGTTTTTTATGCCATCAGTTCCTCCACTGAAGGATTCCTCAAAAATGTTTTGACTGGATTCTGGTACCACGACCAGTATCGTTTGGGTGCCTCCGCGGTATTTTATGGGGCTGTGTTAGCGGGAATTGGGCTGTGGAATGTTCTAGCAGTTGTTGCTGAAGTGGTCCCTGAAACTCTGATTGGCGTAAAGAACGCTAAAAATCAGTGTCTTCTATCAATGATTTGCATTTTGCTCATTGTCCTTGTCAACTTCTTCCCCTCATTCCACCTTAGCGGCAAGGGGGATTATGTCACTCCGTTCGGTGCTATTACAAGAGATATAAGCTATTGGAATTCGCCTGATCAGCCGAAGAGCTACTCTGCTGCAGAGTCTGCTTTTGTTGCAAAGGTTAAGAAGATTGTTCCCGAAGGGGAGGTCGTTCTTAATCAGCCTTATGACGGCAGTGCTTATGCGTGGGGGCAAGACAGCCTTAATGTGTACTACAAAGCATGGGAGGGAAATTGGATGGGTTCCCCGACTGAAGATAATTGTCAGATAAGCAAATCGTTGGATAAGATTGCGGAAAGCAATAAAGTAAGGAGAGCTGTTCAGCGAATCGGAGCAGAGTATCTGCTTATTTTGGATAGAAGTGATTTTAGCAACGTTAAAGATAATGATGATTTGGTGCAGTCCATCTATGCTAGTTATTCTAAGCATAACTGGGAAGGCATTGACAACATTACTGATAAAACTAAGGGATTCACCGTTGTGTTGTCTCAGGGAGATATGAGACTATATAAAATAGCAATATAAAATATACGGCAGAATTATTTAATTCTGCCGTATATATACTATATGATGTATTTTAGGGCTAAACAACCTTCAAGAAAATGTTTGCAGCCTTTATCGATGTATGAGCTTCCTTGTAAGAGGATTAATGAGAACATTAAGAATGATCCAGCTCAGCGTCATTAATGCTGCATACAACAGAATAATAATGAATATGGAAATGATAATTTTTAGGAAGCCAGAGGATTCCGGAATAAGAAAAATATAGTGCCAGAGAATTTGCTTGAATAGGAAATTCTCATGGATGAGATATACGCCAAAAGTTGCAGGAGAAACACAGAGGATGAAGTTCACTAACAACTTCGGAGCTTGTTTCTGCTCCCTCTGGACTATCCAAATGAAGATGACTGTAGCAATAATAACGGGGATGATTGGGGAAGCTCCAGGTCCCGCTGTAAGAATATTGGCATTATAACCATATTCTGATAGAAAAGCTTCGGATTTAATAAAATAAGTACAAGAAATACAGACAATGAAGCCTAAGATAATTGTGATAAGAAGATGCCATATTTTGATCTTAGGGAATTCAGATATGTATCTACGAATAAAAGAACCAATCATGAAAATAGTTGTAAGATAAATCACGTCGGTGAAATACTGGTTTGTTGGATTGAGAAGTTTCCATACAAAAGTCATCCAAAACATTATGGAAATTAGGACAAGTGTTTGTCTTTTCGATAACTGATCGAATAAAATAGTGATAAAAGGAGCTAGTAATATAAGAACGCAAAATGCGCTCATAAACCAGTATGCATTAAATGTAATTGGAAAAAAGGAAGTAAGAACCATATTGGGGGATATTTCTTCCCTGAGGTTTGTGGGTATAAGTGGGGTTCTTCTTAATAGGGCATATATAACAAATATGCCTGCAGAGTAAATAAAAATTTGAATCCAAAGTCTTATAAGACGCGGAACTGGATTCTTTTTATTGAATGCAAGAAAATAGGCAGAAATTAAAATAAAAAAAGATACTCCAATTTGGCCGAACATTGCAAGGGAATCATGAGCGGCGGATGCCCATGTTCTGGATAGGTTCGGATCGGTATGTATCGACCAGTTGTCAGCTGCATAGAAATGGGTTGCAACAATGAGAAACATTGCAATGATGCGTAAGAGCTCGAAGCGCCAGTCCCTGTGCTTGTTCACATTCTCTCCTGCTATATTGAGTCCTTTTCTTCCAAAGAAGTATAGCCTAGGGAGCTGGCACAGGAATGTTGAAGTGGCTTGATTTTTGTCCCGTCCTTATAGTGAGGCGGCTTGCGCCGCTTAGTTCGCATAATACTCAATTTCGGTCTGTTCCGGTGTCCTGTGATAAGGCCCGAATTTCTGCGCACTTTGTATTCGGGCTTCTTGGAAGAGAACATGGCCCGTGCCGTGTACGATTTTCAGTCGCTGAACAAGAAAACCGCGATTGGAAAGACGGAGGGTAAAGGAAAATCGTAAGAGGCAGAAAGTTCATGTTTTGCAAACAAGAGAAACGATAGGTGCTCTTCTACCGTTACACCGATAGAATGAGTGTTTGTGAATACATTTGTGAAGAGGATTCAAGAGCGCTACCACTATTCGCTGGTAGTGTTGAAAGAGCTTGTCAAGACGGATTTTAAGCTCCGCTATCAGGGGTCGTTTCTTGGAGTTGCATGGTCCGTTCTGCGTCCATTGATGCTTTTTTGCGTGATGTACGTAGTGTTTGCGAAGTTCTTACGCATGTCGGACGGAACACCGACGTATCCAGTTGTTCTGCTGCTTGGAATTAGTACGTGGCAGTTTTTCGGAGAAGCCACAGCAACTGGTTTGAGAGCGGTTGTGGATCGTGGTGACTTGCTTCGGAAGATACATTTCCCGAACTATATTGTGGTTGTCTCTGCCACTATTGGTGCATTGATCAGTTTGGGTATCAATCTTTTAGTGGTTGTGATTTTTGCTATCTTCTCCAAGATCCAGTTCACTTGGAGAGTTTTGCTGTTGCCCTTAAATTTCATTGAATTGTATGTGTTGGCACTGGGCGCAGCTTTATTGATGGCGACGATGTATGTCTATTTCCGCGATATCGCTCACCTATGGGAAGTTCTGCAGCAGGTACTGTTCTATTCGATTCCGGTTATTTATCCACTTTCCATGGTGATGGATAACGATTCTTTGGGCAAATGGGGCTTGATTATTGCGAAAATACAGCTCCTCAATCCGATTGCGCAGACTATTCAAGATATTCGGCATAATCTGATTGCTCCAGAAACGCAACCTACCGTGTGGACGCTTGTAGGGAATCCTTTGATTGCGGTCATTCCTGTTATTCTCGCGTTCCTGTTGCTTGCGCTGGGCGTGCATGTGTTCCGGAAGCATAATCGTAAATTCGCGGAGGTCATGTGATGCTTGATACACAGTCTCAATCTGCTTCCATCAAGGAAGTGGATCGTCCGGTTGTCCTTTCAGTTGAGCATGTTGGCAAATACTTCAAACTTCCAACAGAGCAAGCGAGCGGTTTGAAGCAGGCTTTCATTAATTGGACCAGAGGCATCAAAGGTTACAAAGAACAGCATGTGCTTCGAGACATCAATTTTGAAGTCCACCAAGGTGACTTCTTTGGAATTGTAGGCCGTAACGGCAGTGGCAAGTCAACGTTGTTGAAACTGATTTCCGGCATATATGTTCCGGATTCCGGAAGGATTGAGGTAAAGGGTAAGCTCGTTCCTTTCATCGAGCTTGGTGTCGGCTTTAATCCTGAACTGACCGGTCGAGAGAATGTTTTCCTCAACGGAGCTTTGCTTGGTTTTACCCGTGAAGAAATCGAGGACATGTACGACGACATCGTCGAGTTTGCTGAGCTTGAAGAATTCATGGATCAGAAGCTAAAGAACTATTCATCTGGTATGCAAGTTCGTTTAGCGTTTTCTGTGGCTATCCAAGCTAAGGGTGACATTCTGGTTCTGGATGAGGTTCTTGCTGTCGGTGATGAAGCATTCCAGCGTAAGTGCGATAACTATTTCGCGAAGGTGAAAAAAGATCCGACGAAGACCGTTATTTTAGTGACGCATGACATGGGTGCCGTGAAAAAGTACTGCAATAAGGCGGTTCTTATTAAAGATGGCGAAGTCATCGTTAACGGGAATAAAGATGATGTTGCTAACCGCTATACCTTGGAAAATATGCGTGCTGATAAACGTGACACGGATAATGACAAAGCGGATGAATATCCAACAGGTTTGAACGCCAGAGTCCCAATGCTGCGGATTAATGCGCTTAGTAAGCAGATTCTGACATGCGATGATACGTTCCAGTTTGAAGTGGAATACCAGTATGACGAATCAAATTCGTATTATCTTGCAATTGCTATGCACGACATAAGGCGTGGTGGAGTTACTTACGATACTGGAGCCAATGTGATTAAGCTGAATCAGCATGGTCATTGCAAGGTGAAGTTTGAAGTGCCGTTGAGACTATTTAACAATGGGGAATTCAAGCTTGTTGCGTCCCTACGCACCCAGAATGCAGAGAATCCAAACCTTACCGACATGGTTGCGTTCACGAATGATGACAACTGCTGTATCTTTGCAGTTCGTGATGAGCATACTCGTGATTATGCATTACTGAATGATAATGCGTTGCAGATCAAACAAATTAGATGAGTTGATAGGGACGTGATCGAATGTATGTTCGATTACGTCCCTATTTTTTATTTGTCGAGATAGCGATGCATAGAGTTCTATACTGCTTCAGAGTTCAAATAATCGTTGGCAACGTGCTCATGGGTTATTATCTTTTGGAATTCTAGAACAGTTTCCGTAGTAACGGGTAAGACGGGTATTCCATGCGGGATGCGCCATCATAGAGAAATCTCGGTATCTCATATTTTGTGTTGGAGCTCAATCGCCGATGGGACAAGGGCCGGTAGAGTGTGACTCATCTATATTTTCAATACTGCGAGTCATTCCTGTAGCTTCCTCAAAGGACGAAACATAGCTGATATCATCTTTGAGCAAGATTATATGCTCAAGATAAAGTTCTTCTATTGTAAGAGGATGCGTTGCGGGAAGGTAAGGAGTGTTTCCCGTTCTGTGCCTTGAAATCTTTCTCGAGTATTTTTAACGAAAGATGCACGTTTGACTGAAGTTCGATTCCATGCACATTCTGGGGCGGACGTTATCCTTTGGAATCTGAGGCACGCGGCTTTTTTGATGTAGTTATAGTAACCGGACATTATGTGTGAGAATAAAAAAGATGGCATCAGTGGAGATGAAAGTGGGTTACGCTGTTACTTATGCGACATTTTTTCCAGGTTGATGAGAAGGACGCTGCGCAGATAGAAAATCTTAGCAAGCGTATGCAAAGGCTGGTTTATGGTGCGGTGGATTATAATTCACTGATCCAACCGGGGAGAACTCTGACATATAAGCTGTATATGGGTGAAAAATGGCAGTATCCGCGTTTAACGGATACCTCTACTCTTAGTGGGGACATTACCGAACAAATGGGGCTTGTTCCGTTTATGGTTTTTAAGGCTACTTCTGTCAGCAGAAGTCAAACTGATTTCTCTCCCCACTATTTTGCAGGTGATGACCAGATTCTTGATCATAATGTCCGTCATATCTTGTTGACGCCGGATGAGGCAACAGATAAAGATGTCGAGCTGAATCACCCGATTGACAGTAAAGCTGTCAAGCTCTATAACGCACTAGAGGCATCCGTTCCTGCCGCATTCGATGTATTTCGCGACATGAAGAGGGCGCTACGTGAAAATATCGGGAAAAAGCCGATTCCGCAGATCATGGCTAGAAGTGCGGACAACGTCAACAACGCTGGTGAAGTCCAACATCCATGGGTTGAAATTACGCCGGGGAAGGCCCCTAAGGGGAGCCCGCGAGCTGTGATTGTTGCTATGCATTGGTTCCAGGCTGGAGGAGCTGAACGTTGGGCGTTGGAAACAGTGAAACTTGTCCGTGCTGCGGGATTTATCCCGATTGTCATTACTGATCGTGATGGGCATCAGCCATGGATTGCTAATCCAGCGTTTGATGACGCTATCCTATTGCCTATGACCATGCCGGTACAAGAGCGTCCGGGGGATTCTCCAGTATTGCGTGCTTTGTTTGAACAGTTTGATATTGCTGGTATTTTGATTCACCACTGCCAGTGGATGTATGACAACGCGTGGTGGGTTAAGACGCATTTCCCTCAGACTAGAATCGTCGATTCATTGCATATTGTGGAGTATTACTTCCACGGTGGGTTCCCCAAGGAATCCGTAGCTCATGATGGGTGGATTGACCTGCACCATGTCATTTCCCCCCAACTCGAACATTGGTTAATTAACGATCATCAGATTGCTCCAGAGAAAGTCGTAGATGCTCCTTTGGTTGGTCTGACTGCTGATGCTAAGACTCCAAGTTTTAAAGAGCGAGATGCGGACAAGCCTTTTACGGTGGTTTATATTGGACGCATGGTTCGGCAAAAACGGCCCGAGGCCTTTATCCTTACAGCTAAGGCTATGCAATCTGCCTATCCGGGGAAGTTCCATTTTATTATGCAAGGGAATGGTGATATGGATGCCTTCGCTGACATGATGATTAAGAGGTATGGATTGAAGGACGTTATAGAACGTCGAGCATTAGACTTCCCCGTCAGGGAAACGTATCACGATGCGGATGCGTTGCTTGTATCATCTATCAATGAGGGTATTACTCTGACAAGTATTGAAGCCATTAGTGCTGGCGTGCCCGTCATTTCAGCGAACGTAGGGTCTCAGGAAACTCTGATTCCTCCTAAAGGATTGTGCCGTCGTATGACTTCAAACTTTGTACATGACGCAAAATCCGTGCTGTCTCATATCTTGAATAGTGAAGAAGATCGCAGGAAGCTTTGGGAGAGTGAACTTGCTCGTCTTCAGAAGTTCTCTGAGCTTGAATCTGCTGAGGCATATTTCAAGAAGATGTTGAAGGAGTGGCACGACTGATGTCAACAGACGTGAGAAAAGTAGCGGCCGTTGTCGTAACATATAACCGTCTTGAGAAGTTGAAAAAAGTTTTGGCTTCGCTTGAATCGCAGACGAGACTTCCGCAGATGTTGGTCATTGTTAACAATGCTGCAACGGATGGAACTGCGGAGTATTTGCAGGAGTATGCTCAGCGATTCGCCTTGTCAGATTCCATACAGTTGGATATTGTCACGCTTGAGAAAAATGAGGGTGGTGCAGGCGGCTTTTCTGCTGGCATGCGTCGCTCTTATGAGCTGGGCGCTGATTACGCTTGGATTTTTGATGATGACGGTTATCCGGAACCTGATGCTCTAGATAAGTTGGTGCTCGGGTACGATAACGCAGTGGCGGAGCTGGGGCCTGACGTACCTTTTGCCTGTTCCATGGTGAAGTATATTGACGGAACTATTTCGGAAATGAATAATCCGATTCCGACATGGGATTGGGGAAGGCTGAAAGCTAAAGGGCTTGACATTGTCATGGTTTCCCGATGCTCCTTCGTTTCTGTCTTAATCCCACGTTGGGTGATGGAAGCTTTTGGCTTGCCGTATAAGGAATACTTCATTTGGTTCGATGATGCTGAGTACACGCTTCGTATAACGAAGTCTTGCCCTGGCGTGCAGGTACTTGACAGTGTCGTTCTCCATGATATGGGTGTTAACCGGGGAGTTAACTTCTCCATGATTGATGAGAAAAACGCTTGGAAGTTCTCTTACGGAGTTCGTAATGAGGCTTCCTATCACTTGCATCATGAAGGTTTTTATCAGTATTTGCGTTTTTGCGTGCTGGTCTGGAATGGTATGCGACATGGAAATGTTGCAAAGCCGTTGAGAAAGAAGATGTACAAAAAGATGATTGAAGCGTGGAAGTTCAATCCGAGAGTTGATTATCCACAAGTAGCTGCAAAGTAAAAACAGTGAGTGGCGGTACACGTCGAGAACCGACTCTGATGTACCGCCACTCACTGCTTTTATTTACTTGATTGATTGAAAATTCGTTGCCAAGTATTTATGCTGCAGAAATCGCTCTCTCGATAAAGGCGAGAAAGCTTGTTCCACTGCTTCAAGATATTGGCCGCTAGATGTACACAGCGGAAAAGCTCCTTGCGGTACAACTTGCTATCTCGCTTGAACCAGGCCGCTCCGTTTCCGTCAGCAGTAGTTACAAGTGCCGACGATACTTTGTTAAAAGCCGGCCAGATTGCATCCTTGGACATGATGGACACTTGAGGGTGAGTGTCTTTTATTCCGCTCGATTGAGAAAAGAATGCAGAAATAACGGATTTGAGTCCTATCTTTGTGACGGTTTTGGGATCCGACGGAATGAATGTCGGTTCATAGTCTGCAAGTGCCGTTGGAAAATCGTCGAGATTATGCAGAACAAGACTATCTGTGAAACCTTCTCTTGCTTTACGAACTTCTGCTAGTTTCTGCGGGAGGCATCTGACGATGTATTCCGGCCCCTCGGTCAAATCGCGAAGCGCCATATGGTTTAACTTCATGGCAGAATAAAGAAGCTTTGTTCCTAGATGAGCATCTTCATAAAGCATTCGGAAAGCAAACTTTTTGCTTGGTACGGGGAAATGCATAAGAGTGCAGAGCCAACGATTCCTTTGAGCGAAATACTCCTCCCAGGTTCTGGAAATATCCTTATCATGCCATGCTTGGTGCCACACGGCGACACCGGGAAGACATATAGTCGGAATGTTGTTTTCTTTGGCACGCAAGCCGAATTCCACATCGTCATATTTAATGAAAACTGGCATGGAAAGACCAATTTTCTTCAAGACTTCCGTGGGAATGAGGCATAGCCACCAGCCGTTGAAGTCAGGATTGATCCTCTTATGCAGTTCAGGAGTATCCCTTAGCGGGTTTACAGCAAAATCATGATTGTAATGTGTGCCGGTGGCTGGTGCTGGCATTGCAGAGCTTGCGTCAAAGCGCTCGCCGGAAGAGTACAGTACAGTTCTATTGTCCAGATGCAGCATTCCACCACCAACGAGAACTGGTCTGGTAGCGTAATCGGAAAACTGAAGGGCTCTTAATATGGCTTCAGGTTCGGTGATTGCGTCATCATCAAGAAGTAAAACGTATGCACTTTTCTGGGCCTTGACTGTTTCATACATCCCTCGTGAGAAACCGCCAGATCCGCCTAAATTGTCTTGCAGGATATATGTTAGCTGTTGCCCTAGGAGTTCTCTCGTTTGCTGAAAATCGGGTTGATCTTGTACTCGATCTGTTCCTTGATCGACGCAATAAATTGTATCTAAATGATCTCGTAAGTTTTTTTCGGCGGCAATGGTTTGAAGTTGATTCAAACAGTATGACGGTCTATTGAATGTGGTGATCGCAATTGAAAGAGACGAGTTGTGAGGGGCGCGCCTTTCTTGGGTGGGGACCTGCCATTGGGCGTCGGTAACGGTCAAAGAGTCATTCGAAGCGGATTCCATATCAGTCCAAATGAATCCGCCATCCATGAAGCCAGATAAGCTAATGTCGGCTTCGACGAATTCATCTTCTTGTGTCACAGGAATTGTGGTAACAGGAGAGGGGATTCCTCGGGCTGATGATTTCATGACGACGATACGTCCGACGCCGCCAACTTTCGCAATAAAACGTACGTTGGTAACTTTGGTCCAGCGTTGCCAGTAACTTGCCGGAAATGCGTTGAAGAAAGTGCACAATGAGACGTGCTGACCTGCCGCCAACTCAATTGAAGTTCGAGACTTAATTAAAACTGATCCCGTGGGAAGCTCTGTTTTACTTGCTTCTTGTGCTGAAAAGATCCCATTCCTGAGAGTCCCCGAGAGCTGTCGTTTACTTAAACTTGAGAAGGTGACTTTTTCCAGAGATTCTCGGGCATCAAATAGAGCTGGATCTGGGTGCGACGGCGTCCAATTGACAACGTAGAGAGGAAGCGTGCTTTCCGCGTCTGTAGTAGGGAAAACAATTCTATTGACGGTCTCTCGCTCCCGTGTTGTTTCATCAGTTTCAACCATGAGATTCAGTATACGTTCTTGTGAACGAATGCTGAGCCTCATCAACTGAGATTGACGAAATTTTTATTTTTAAGGTAGCCTTTGCCAGCACTCATATCGTATTGAATAAGTTTGTAGTCATGAAGTAGTGTTTTAGCTTCCTCAGAAAGATCCTTCTCATTCATGCGTGCGCCAGCGGCATTAAGATACACGGGTTTGTCGGAACTACCTCCGGCCGCTGAAGGAACCGACATGGCAGGTATGGCCTGATGCATCTCAGTAAGAAAAGCCAGATATGGGCTCACCTTAGCGTTGAGATGTGAGGCAAGTTGTGCAGAGAAATAGTTGGATGAGGTGTATGCGGAGGACGCGTCATCAAGTTTGGTTCCAGCAGCAGAAGACGCATTATTGGACCAAATGAAGTAATCGGTTTCGTGAAGACCAAGAATATTGTCTGAATCGGAGTATGCGGTACTGTAGATGCCAGGCAAGTGATCTCCATAAAAAATGACGGTAATAGGACGATCGATATTGTTTAAAGTATTTAGGAAATCTTGTGTTGCTTGATCTGTGTAATTAAGGCCTTTAGTGTACGTCTCAATGTTGAGTCGTTCATTTTCCTGAAGATTTTCGGAAGTATCAAGTTCTTTGAACTGATTATCTGTGTAGATATCCTCATAGGGCATGTGATTCTGCATGGTTACGACTTGATAAAACTTGTTGCCATCAGAGGACTGCACTTTCTTGAGCACTTGGCTATAGAATGATTCATCGGAAGCATACCAAGCCGAATCTATAAGACGAAGGTCTGTGAGTTCAGGTGTCCCATCTGTGGCATAGAACTTAGAGAACCCAAACTTCTTATAGTTGATATCACGGAAATACATGCCGCGGTTGTATGCATGGAAGGCCACGGAAGAATCTTTGCCGTTCTTTTCATTCCATAGCTGATTGAGGGACTGATCCCACTTTTGCCCAGGAACCAATTGCTGGTAAGCGATAGATAGGGTATCGCTGTAGTTAGCCATGGAAAGCCCCGTGAGAGCCTGGTATTCGATGTTGGCGGTGCCGCCACCGTAACCGGGGGAAAGCATGAGTCCGGAAGTTGTTCCGTCCTTAATTTGACGAATATTTGGAATCGGATCTTCAGCGAAACTTACACCCGGGACTCGTGTGGGATCCGAGAAGGTTTCCGAAAGTACCATGATTACAGTGTTATCAGTTAGATTAGTTGTTCTAGACTGATTGATGGAGTCAGCTTCCTTGGAATATTTCTTCGCGATCTTGGTCATGGCCTCTTCGGAATAATCTTCGGGTTTATCCATGACCTTGGTGTGCGCGAGTTGGAGGAAGTTGATGGCGGGTCCGTTATTGGCTGCATCCGCTAGAGGATTCCAAGGTTGTGGATTGTCAGAAAGGTTGTGCGCAAATTCCGTAGCCCATGAATTCGCTGTTCCCAGTTCCCAGATGAAAGACACGACGAGCGTAGCGCTTAAAGCTGCGGCAAGGACACGGGTCAGCGTGCCTGCAAAATTCTTAACGCTGGCAAATGGATGTAGCCAGTGGCAAGGGATGATTGCATTCCTGCCATCAAGGAATTGCATAATGATGCAGATGGCCACAAAGTAAATAACGCCAGTTACCGCACCATCAACTAGAGTCTGACTGGATTTTGGAATAAAAGAAGTGAGTTCTCCCGCATTGCCTCCTGTGATGAAGTTCAAATCGGCGGGAATAACAGGTTCGTTGCGGGACTCGATCTTGATGTGATTGGCGACAGCAAATACTGTCATAACTGTGCCAAAGATGGCTGAAGCAACCCAGAAACGATTGAGAATCAGCACCAGAGTAAGGTAAATAACACCCAAAACTATGAAATTCAGTAATGCTTGGTATTGATGGTCAATCCAGATCTGGCTAACGAATTCTGTCGTACGCCCAATAACACTTTGCAAAACTCTGGTCGTATCGTCAATTTCCGAGCCTTCAGGATATTCCGGCTCGCTGTACATGCCCCACTGAAGAAAAACGACCTCAAAAGCGGTGACTAATACGAGAACAATGGCGTAGAACGAGAATGAGAAGCGATGACGTTTCTTCCACAGGCCATACGCCTTTTTGAAGAATTTGATGATGAGTTGAACGGCTTTGAAATTAATAAAAGTATGCCATGCGTTTTTTACTACTGTGGCAGCGGTGTGGATGGCGTGACCGGTAACTTTGGTTGCTTTTACAGCCGTGTGCCCTGCGGTGGAAAGCGTTTTTGCCGTAGTATGTGCGGCTCGTTTGCAAACCGAGACGACCTGATTCAAAGGCTGCTCAGCGGGTTGATGGGGCTGGAGCTCAGAAGAAGCGATTTGTTCGTTATTGTCTATTTCGGCTTTACTGACGGATCCACTGGAAGCCATCTCCGGTAAACAGGGCAGGGTGCCGGCGCCTGAAATAAAGATGCTTGTGTTATCGGAGATGGCGTGAATTGCTGACTTCTGCGTATACAGCCTTGAACTGTGGTGACCTGAAAGGGCGGATGGGGCGCAAGCGCTGCTGTCTTTGTCATTCGTAAGAGGGCGATACGTTCCGCCCGTAATCGGCTGCTTAGTAAGTTTTACGTATGAAGGAACGTGAGCATGACGGTCAGGCGAAAAAATAGGCATCGTCGCATCCTTCAAAAAGATAGCCCCCTTATAATTGGAGGCTCTGTACAATTAAACCGGGTACATTTTAGTGTTCAGCTGTGGACGAACGAGTGTCTCGTAGATATTTCCGGTCAGCCTTCCAAATCTGCCATATATGAGGTAGGTGTGAAATTGCTCCATGAACTATGCGACCCTGCCGGTACCCTGAAATGGTGAGTAGTGAGATTTTCAAGCCGCGCAACATCATCGTGACCGGCGGATGTGGGTTTATCGGAGCCAATTTCGTGCGCTATGTGGCACGCAACCATCCTGATGTGCACATAACCGTGCTCGACAAACTGACCTATGCCGGAAATCCGCAAAATATCGCCGGTCTTCCGCAATCGCAAGTCGAACTTGTGCAAGGTGATATTTGCGATGCTGCGTTACTGGAACGTATCGTGCCTGGTCATGACTCGATCGTGCATTTCGCGGCCGAATCGCACAACGACAATTCCATCGCCAATCCTGAACCCTTCATCACAACAAACGTGGAAGGCACGTTCCATTTGCTTGAAGCCGCCCGTAAGCATGACGTGCGATTCCACCACATCAGCACCGACGAAGTGTACGGCGACCTTGCGCTCGACGATCCATGTAAATTCACCGAAAGCACGCCATATAAGCCGTCTAGCCCATACAGTGCGTCGAAAGCGGCATCCGACCAGCTGGTGCGCGCGTGGGTGCGCACGTACGGGCTTCGCGCCACGATCTCCAACTGTTCCAACAATTACGGGCCGTACCAGCATGTGGAAAAATTCATTCCACGCCAGATCACTTCCATCATGGAGGGCGTGCGGCCGAAACTATATGGCACAGGCGAGAACGTGCGCGACTGGATCCATACGGAAGACCACTCTTCTGCGGTGTGGGAGATTCTTACACGCGGGCGGATCGGCGAAACGTACCTGATCGGCGCGGATAGCGAAATGAGCAATATTGCCGTGATGCGTATGATTCTGCGGCTTATGGGATGTGCCGAAGATGCGTTCGACTGGGTGCGTGACCGTCCCGGGCATGATCGGCGTTACGCGATCGACTCCAGCAAGCTGCGTACCGAACTCGAATGGAAGCCTGTGCACACCGATTTCGAAGCCGGTTTGCAGGCGACCATTGCTTGGTATGTCGCCAACCGCGCCTGGTGGGAGCCCGCCAAAGCCGCCACCGAAGCCCGCTACCGCGCCCAAGGCCAGTAAAGCGCGTCGGACGGGAGCGTTTGTGACGGTGCGTCATGGTGGATGCGGCGCAGCCTGGCAACTGGGTTCGGCAAGTGGCGATTGGGGAATAACGTGTTGCAAGTAGCTGACTTCGTCAGGAAATGGCTGTGAGAGCCGGATGTACATTCTGGCCTAATGACCCAGCTGTGAATCCAAGTCTTCCGAATCTGCCATATATAAGCCAGATACGGTGCGAAAGTATGTTTAACGGGGTCAAAGTTGTGTTTTTGAACAACTTTGACCCCGTTAAATTGCTGTAAACAGGCAATAGGAGTGTTTGAAGGTGATATAGAGGGTATGAAAATCTGTCGTTGAGCGTGTAAAATAAGCCTTTAACGGGGCAAAGTTGTTCTTTTGGGTACTTTTACCACCGTTAAAACCGTGATGATGGAGTAAAACATGCAGATGTATCGTCGAGAGCATTATTTAGCCAAGCTTCGTCCGTTCTATGACGATGCGGGACTCATCAAGGTGGTCACCGGCATTCGCCGTTGTGGAAAATCGAGTCTGCTGTGCAGCGTCATGGATGAGCTGCGGGAACGCGGCGTCGCGGAAGGCAATATCTGCTACATCAATCTTGACCGTCGAGAATACCAAGACGTGAACACTCCGGAAAAGCTTGATGCAGTCATTGAACATAGCCTGGGCAAGTCAGTTTCAATGCGTTACCTGTTTATCGACGAAATACAGAACGTGAAGGGGTATGAGACCATCGTCAACGGATGGCGTGAAGAAGGCGACTGCTCGATTTTCATCACCGGATCCAATTCATACCTACTATCCGGCGAGCTTGCCACCAAATTGACAGGCCGCTATATTGAGCTGGAAATGTTCACCCTATCGTTCAACGAATATCTCGGCATGCGCGAGTATCTTGGACTTCCCAAAAAGCCGGAATCGCAGGTTTTCCAAGAATATCTCACCTATGGAGGGTTCCCGAAGGCGCTGGAATATGAGGATCTTGATGCGAAAGCCATGTATATCCAAGATGTCATAGGGCAGATTTTCAGCAAAGACATAGCCGCTCGCAAAGTGGTGCGTCACCGCGATACTTTCCAACGTGTGCAGGACTATCTCATCAACAACTATGCCGCTCCCACGAATCTGTCGGGAATCGTCGACTATCTGAAACGCAGCGAAGGCGTGACGGTCAAACGTGAGACTCTCGCGAACTATGTCCGACTGCTGGAGAACGCGAAGATTCTTTACAAATGCCCGCGATTCGATTTGCGTTCGCGCAGGTCGTTGAGAGGAGGGGAGAAGTACTATCTTGCGGATCCTGGTATACGATTCGCGCGTAACACCGATACGCGGATGAGCTACGGCCCAGCCTTGGAAAATGCGCTGTACGTGCATTTGAGGTCGAAAGGTTACGAGGTGAGCGTGGGCATTATTGGTAAGCTGGAGTGCGACTTCATTGTGCGTAAGCGGGAGCGGTACGCCTATGTGCAGGTGTCGATGAGTGTGCAGGATCCTAATGTTGAGGAGCGTGAATTCCGTCCGTTCACGAAGCTGGCTGACGGGTATCCGAAATACCTGTTTAGTTTGGACCCGCTGCCAATGCAGCGCGACGGCGTAAGGCATCTCAACCTGATGGAGTTTCTACGCGCGGACGGAGATCTCGACCTCTCATAGCGTTTGGTGGGTGCTATCTCGCTTATATATGGCAGATTTTGGGGTTCGTCCGGACGTATTTCGCTTATATATGGCAGTTGGTTTTTACAACAAGCAACTTAGGGGGTAATTGTGTACCCTCTAACTGCGGTCTTTCCGGAATGACCTGCCATATATAAGCGAGATGTCTCCGGTCGGACTGTCGAATCTGCCATATATAAGCCAGATACGGTGCGAAAGCGCTTGTGCGGGGGTGAAGTCGTCCAAAACGTAACTTTGACCCCGTTAATAAGCTCTTTCGGGTTTTTGCGGAAGGGGGTATCGATTTGCGGTATGGGCGGTTATCGGGTTGTGAAAACGTTGCGAAAGTCATCTTTAACGAGGTCAAAGTTGTTTGAAAACGCAACTTGGCCCCGTTGAACGCGGGGGTGGCGGAGCTGGGGGCGGCACCCTGTCGGCTCGTCTGGCTCGGACGGCTTACTTGGCGGACTCGAGTTTGAGTTCCTGGCTGGCGATCACCGACTTGGCGGCCGCGTCGAGTTCGTTGGTGATGTTGCGCAGGTTGTCGGCGTACGTGCGAATATTGTCTGTCGCCTTGGTGAAGTCGCTGGCATTGCCGTTCGCGGGGCATGTTGGCGCGTTTTCCACGGCTTCGGCCAGCGTGATCGCATCCTTCAGGGTTTCCAGCGTGGTGCCGTCGGCCACGTCGTCCACGGTGAGTTTTGCCGCATCTTCGGCTTCTTTCTGAGCCTCTTCGAAGTTTTGCTGATGCGTGGCGAGCGCCTTCGCGTTCAACGTGCAGGTGTCGCTGGCGGCTTGCGTCATTTCGCGCTTATTGGCGACTGCGATGATGGCAACGGCTGCGAGCGCGATGGCAACCACTGCTATCACGGCGACGATGGCGATGGTCTTGCGCTGTCTCGCATTGTTTTTCTGCGTGGTTGGCTGCATTGCTGGTTCCTTTCTTCTTGTGCGGTTCTCATTTCGGGCAAAACGTTGCGAGTATACAAAAAACACTTCCGAAAAACGATTTACCGGTGGAAATAGTGTGGATTATTTTGCTATGAAAGGAATTTGTTTGTGGATGGGGGTGCTGGGCGCGTCAGGAGTGCGTGGCATTTATGCTGGAAGGAGAAACGTTTTAAGGGGTTTGAATGGCGTATCGTGCGACGTTGAAGGATGTGGCCGCTGCTGCGGGGGTGTCTGTGACGACGGTTTCGCTGGTGTTGAATAATCGGCCGGCTCGCGTGTCTGAGGAGAAGCGTAAGGCCATTGCCGACGCGGCGAAGAAGCTGAATTATGTGCCGAATCAGAGCGCGCGTAGCTTGGTGACCAAGCAGTCCCAGCTGGTTGCGCTGATCGTGCCTGATATTGAGAACTTGTTTTTCGCGGCGCTTGCCAAGTGTGTGGAGGATGAGTGCGCCGCGCAGGGGTATTCGCTGATTGTGGCCAATTCCGATGATTCGCGTGCTGCGGAGCATGAGTTGTTGCAGCGTCTTCCTGCCCGTGGGGTGGATGGGGTGATGTTGATCCCGGCGCGTGAGTCGTGTGTTGGGAGTGCTGTTGAGCAGCTGTGTGAGGATGTGGCGCTTGTGTCGTGCCCGGTGGTGCTGATCGACCGTTTGACGCAGTGCGGCTGGTGCGATGCCGTCGGTTTTGACAACTATCTTGGTGGTCGTTTGGCTGCCCAGTATCTGTTGGAAGGTGGTCATACTCGTATTGGCATTGTCACCGGCGATATTGCGGAGTCGAGTGCCGCGGAGCGTCGTCGTGGTTTTGTGGATGCCATCGAGCAGTCGGGGAAGCATTTTGATTCTTCGCTGTGTGTTGAGGGTGATTACCGTTTCGATAGCGGCTATCGTGCCGCGAATCAGATCATCGATGGCGGGGCGACGGCCGTGTTCTGCTGCAACGATGTGATGGCGCTTGGCTTCCGTCAGCGTATGGCGGAGCGTGGGTTGCATGTTACTGAGGATATGCAGGTGATTGGTTACGACAATATTCTCAAACGATTCGGTCTTGGTTGGCGTATGACCACCGTTGAGCAGAGCGTGACTGATTTGGCCGCCGCTTGTTGGGGTATGTTGCGTAAGCGGATTGATGTTGCGGTTCGTGCCAAGTCCGGTACGGAATCAGGGGATGCCCGTCCGTGGCTTTCCGATCCGCAGGTTGAAGTGCTTACGCCGAAACTGGTGCAGGCGGCCTGCGCGTAAACCGCCATTTTTAGATGCTGCAGACTGGTGCAAAACGGGTGGTGCAGATCAATCTCGGTATGTGGTGACGTAAGCATCTCCAATATGCTGTAATCGTTGGGAATACAGGCAACACGCCGTGTATGGGTGAAGAATTTGCGTTCTTGATAAAACGCTTTATCATAAATCTTGTCAACACAACACAATCGAGAATGCGCTCGATGTATAACTGACGATGCACCCGTATGGTGGCGGACCGTCGTCAGGCCGTCAAAGAGGAAAGGCACACACATGAAAAAGATGATTCTTGATCTTGATACCGGCGTTGATGACGCGCTTGCCATTTCGTATGCTCTGGGAAGCCCGGAGATTGAACTGATCGGCATCACCGGCACCTACGGCAACGTGCTCGTCGAGCAGGGTGTGCGCAACGCACTGGCCGTGACCGACCTGCTCGGCCACCCGGAAGTCAAGGTGTATCAGGGTTTGCCGCACTCCAGCACCACCGATCACTTCGAAGTACTGCCGATCTCCGCGTTCATCCACGGCGACAACGGCATCGGCGATGTGGAAATCCCCGATTCCAGCCGTTCCGTCGAAACCGAATCTGCGGTCGACTTCATCATCGACGCAGTGAAGACCTATGGCAAGGATCTCGTCTACGTGCCGACCGGCCCGATGACCAACATCGAAGCCGCACTGAAGAAAGCACCGGAAATCAAGGATGAAATCGGCCAAATCGTGCTTATGGGCGGCGCACTGACCGTACCCGGCAACTGCAACGCCTGCATGGAAGCCAACATTTCGCAGGATCCGGAAGCCGCCGACTACCTGTTCCGTTCCGGGGCGCCGACCACCATGATCGGTCTCGACGTAACCCTGCAGACCCTGCTCACCTACAAGGAAACCCAGCAGTGGCGCGACCTCGGCACCAAGGCCGGCAAGTTCCTGGCCGACATGACCGACTTCTACATCAAGGCTTACGAAACCACGTCCCCGCATCTGGGCGGCTGCGGCCTGCACGATCCGCTCGCCGTTGGCGTGGCAGTGGACCCGACCCTCGTCACCACCCTCGACATCAATATGAAGGTCGACGTGGAAGGCCCGACCCGCGGACGCACCATCGGCGACGAAACCCGCCTGAATGACCCGGCCAAGACCATGAAGGTTGCCGTCGGCGTCGACGTGCCGCGCTTCCTGAACGAATTCATGACCCGCATCTCCGGCCTCGCAGCCAAGGCTGAATAAGCATAACCGGCCAAGCAATCGCGTATCGCATATCGCGCAATTCGAGAGAATCAAGGATTTTTATTATGTCTAACAACACAACCGCCGTGACCGGCACCGCATCCGCCGATCCGTTCGATGATCCGGTGACCAGCAACAAGATGGCCATCCGCGCCCTGATCCCGCTGCTGATCACCTTCGTGCTCGGCACCCTGTGCCTGCAGGGCTTCAACCTGGTGTTCCAGCAGGTCGGCGCCGACGTCGGCGCACCGAACCAGGCGTCCCTGATCACCGCATTTCCGAGCATCGTGCTCGGCATCGTGTGCTTCATCTACGGTTCCCTGGGCGATTTCGTCTCCCTGCGTAAGCTTGTGACCGTCGGTCTCGTGACGCTGTTCGTCGGCTCCATCTTCGGTTTCGTGGCAAACTACTTCTTTGCCGCAAACCTGTGGACCGTGATCATCGCACGCGTGCTGCAGACCGCAGGCGAACAGGTGGCAGGTTCCGCCTTCCTGGTGGTGGCCACCAAGTACCTGCGTAACGATTTGAAGGTCATCTTCTTCGGTCTGTTCACCGCCGCATACCAGCTTTCCGCATCCATCGGCGTGTTCGCAGCCGGCATGCTCAGCTCCATCGCATGGCAGTTCCTGTTCCTGATCCCGTCCGTCACCATCCTGTTCCTGCCGATCCTGCTCAAGACCCTGCCGTCCAAGAGCGGCAACGGCCAGAAGGTTGACGCATTCGGCTTCGTGATCTTCGGCTTCGCCACCGCATTCCTCACCCTGTTCTTCTCGTACATGGCATGGTGGATGCTCGTGGTCTCCCTGCTGCTGTTCGTGGCATTCGCCTTCTACATCAACAAGGCCTCCAACCCGTTCATCACCCCGGCGTTCTTCAAGAACACCCGCTGGCTGCGCGCCATCTGCCTGATCCTCGTGTTCTACTTCGTGAACTACGCACTGAGCCCGATCTTCAACGCCATCGGCACCAACATCTACGGCATGACCACCACCCAGGTCTCCCTGCACATTGTGTGGGCCTTCGTGGTTGCCGCCGTGGTGGGCACCTGCTCCGGCATGATCATCCGCAAGATCGGAATCAAGGCCGGCATCGTGACCGCAGGCACCCTCATGTTCCTCGGCTGGACCGGTGCGGCATTCTGCGTGAACTCCGGTTTCGTGGTGCTGACCCTGTGCGCATGTGTGTTCTACGCAGGCTGCGGCCTCATGTACTCCCCGGTGGTCTCCACCGTGCTGGGCACCATTGAAAAGGACGAATCCGGCCGTGGCGTCGGCATGAACGATCTGGCCATGAACGTTTCCCCGTCCATCGGCATCGCCATCATCGGCAGCCTGCTCGGCTCCAACGCCCTCGCAGGCGGCTCCATCACCGGCGCAACCGGCACTGCCGCCAACTATGCCAACCTGCTGCTGGTCGCCGCCGGTACCGCACTGCTTGGCCTGATCGTGTTCTTCGTCTTCAAGAAGAAGATCTACGAAGGCAACCATGCGCTGGAAACCGAGGAATCGGCAAAGTAATCGCACATTACATCCTCAATATAGTAAAAATGGGGATTTGCGATAATTGCGATTACTGAACAACACTATTTCGCAAATCTCCATTTTCATAAATCTTCTTTTGATGTAAGGAAGGTAAAGATGAGCGCGACTGAAGTTCTCTCCGCATTGGACCGCATCCACGGCACAGTGTCCGTAATCGGCTCGATGAACGCGGACTACACCGTCACCGCACAGCGTCTGCCAGGGCCGGGGGAGACCATCACCGGCGGTCCGCTGCAGCTGCTGCCGGGCGGAAAATCCGGCAACCAGGCGGCCGCCGCAGCGCGCATCGGCGCAACCGTGCAGATGTTCGGCGCGGTCGGCTCCGATTCCAACGCCGACTTCCTACTCGGCGCTCTGGGCGAGGCGGGCGTGAACACCACGCATGTTCGCCGCGTGCTCGGACCATCCGGCACAACCGTGATTACCGTGGACGCAACCGGCGAAAACACCATCGTGTACTCGCCGGGATCCAACGCGCAGGTCACCGTGGATTATGTGGAATCCGTGCGCGATGCGCTGGCACGGTCTTCCGTACTTGGCCTGTGCTTGGAAAGCCCGATCGAAACGGTGACGGCCGCCGCGCGCATGTGCCATGAAGCGGGCGTGAAAGTGCTGCTCAACGATTCGCCGTTCACCCCGTCGCTGCCGGCCGAACTGGTTGAAGCATCCGATATTCTGCTCGTCAACGAGCATGAGATGGTGCAGCTGCTCGGCATTGACGAGCCGGAAAACGACGATTGGGACGGTTTCGATTGGAATCATGCGCTGGAAGCAATGCGTGGATTCGGTTTCGAACAGGCGATCGTGACGCTCGGCGGCGATGGTTCCGTGGTATTGGATTCCACTTCGGCAACGCCGATCCAGCGCATTGCCCCCGTGCGTGTGAACGCGGTGGACACCACCGGCTGCGGCGACTCCTTCATGGGCACGGTGCTAGCCGGTCTTGCCTCGGGCATGGCGCTTTCCGAAGCGGCCGAGCTTGCCTCGTATGTTTCGGCATACGCCGCCACAGGGTATGGTGCGCAGGCCTCCTACGGCAATGCCGCGCAAATCCGCGAAGCATTCGCCAAATAACGGAAGCGAGGATGCCTATCGGACGCTAGCCAGATTTCTCTTTTCTCTCTTGATACGCGGGGTGCCGCATCCTACCGACGTGGGATGCGGCACCCCGTTTTTGGGAAGATCTGACATTAAAAAAACTCGCCGACCGGATGGGGGCGAGTTTTTGTTACGTTGAAAAGATTGCGCGAATCAGGCGTAGATATTGCGGGGACGCATGTCTTCGGGCAGGCCGTTGAGCAGCGTGGAAACGGATCCGGATTCGAACACGGAACGGATGCCGGCGGCCAACAGCGGAGCCACGGACAGCACGGTCATGTTCGGCAAGCGCTTCTCTTCCGGAACGGGCACGGTGTCGGTGAGCACGATTTCCTTGGCACCGCAATTTCTCAGGCGTTCCACGGCCGGGCCGGACAGCAGGCCATGCGTGGCAACCAGCGTCACGGACTTCGCACCAGCGTTGTTCAGTGTGCGCACGGCCTCGCAGATGGTGCCCGCGGTGTCGATCATGTCGTCGACCACCACGCAGTCGTGACCTTCGACCTCGCCGATAATGCCATGCGCTTCGGCATGGTTCGGGCGGGTGGTGTCACGGGTCTTGTGAATGAACGCGAGCGGCAGATTGCCCAGCTTCGCGGCCCACTGTTCGGAAACCTTGATGCGGCCGGCATCCGGAGACACGATGGTGGTGTTCTCAAGCGGCATGTTGTTGCGCACGTAGTCAAGCAGCACCGGAGTGGCGGTGAGATGGTCGACCGGTCCATCGAAGAAACCCTGCTCCTGGGCGGCATGCAGATCGACCGTCATAATACGGTCGGCGCCGGCTGCGCGGAACAGGTCGAAAATCAGTCGGGCGGTGATGGGCTCGCGGCCCTGATGCTTCTTATCCTGGCGCGAATAGCCAAGGAACGGCGCGACCACGGTAATGGAACGGGCGGAAGCGCGCTTCATGGCGTCAACCATGATGAGCTGCTCCATAATCCACTTGTTGATCGGCTCGGTGTGCGCCTGCATCACGAACGCATCGGCGCCACGCACCGGCTCGGTGTAACGCACATACATCTCGCCGTTGGCGAAATCGTAAGCCGTGGTCTCAAGTACGTCGATTCCCAGGTATTTCGCGGTTTCATGGGCCTGCTCAGGGTACGCACGACCCGTCACCAAAGCCAATTTCTTATCCGGGGTGCCTTCGAGAATCGCCGACATGCTTCGCCTTCCACAAATCTAGAGTCGCGTAAATACGGTACCAACCGTACAAAAATAGCCGTATTCAATATAACAATGCGGGTGCCCATGACGCGCCTGCACCACAGAACGTGCGCAATTGCCGCTCGTCCAGCAGAAGGGCTATGCTGAACAGGTTGTCTGAACTGTATCTTTATACCTTTCATATATAGATGCGTGAAGGCAGTACGCATACACACTCCTGCCATGGAAGGTCCATGGCCGATAGTCCGAAGGAGGTGGGTGATGTCTGCGCATAAGTACGAACTGATGTTCATTGCCGATCCTGAGCTGGATGAGCGCGGTCTGAAGAAGTTGACCGAGCAGTATCTGGAAACTGTCACCAAGGAAGGCGGTGCTGTCGAGAACATCGACATCTGGGGCCGTCGCAAGCTTGCCTACGAGATCGCTGGCAAGACCGAAGGCAATTACGTTGTGGTCAACTACTCCGCTGAGCCGGCCACCAGCGACGAACTCGATCGTCTGCTGAACCTGAACGAATCCGTCATCCGTACGAAGATTCTTCGCAAGTAAGTAATTCCAAGCTTTTCAAGCTGCAAAACAATAAGCTGCAAAGTAAGTAGGTAACGATGGCAGGCGAAACGATTATCACTGTGGTGGGTAACCTCACGGCTGATCCCGAAATCCGTACGGTTGGCAACGGCTCGTCCGTGGCCAGCTTCACCATTGCCTCCACTCCGCGCACCTGGAACCGTAATACGGGCCAGTTTGAAGATGGTCAGGCTTTGTTCATGCGCTGCTCCGCGTGGCGCGACATGGCCGAGCATTGCGCGCAGAGCCTAAGCAAGGGCATGCGTGTGATCGCGCAGGGTCGTTTGCAGCAGCGTTCCTATCAGGCGAACGATGGTTCCCAGCGCACGGTTATTGAGCTTCAGGTCGATGAGATCGGTCCGTCCCTGCGCTATGCGACCGCCCAGGTCACCCGAACCTCCAGTGCCAACGGTGGTAATTTTGCCGGCAATCGTGGCGGCAATGCTTTCGCTGGCGGCAACGGCGGGTTCAACAACGGTGGCTTCGCCGGCAATGCCGGTGGATATCAGGGCGGTGCCGGGTATTCCGGTGGCGCTGGCTATCAGGGTGGGGCTGCCGCTCCAGCCAATGCCGCGCCCGCCGTGCAGCCTGCTCCGGCATCGGATCCGTGGGGCAATTCGGATAATTCCGGTTCCTCATCGTTCGGTTCCTTTGGCTCCTCCGAATTTGGTGGAAGCAGCGACGAACCGGAATTCTGATCCGACCCGGATCGCAGCTTAAAAGAAAAGCAATTTCCAGATTGTAAGGAGAACATCAAGATGTCACGCAAGAGGCCGCAGCCGCCGGTCAAGCCGTTTAAGAAGAAGCCGAATCCACTGAAGGCCGCTAAGGTCACCGAGATCGATTACAAGGACGTTGCCCTGCTGCGCAAGTTCATCTCCGATCGCGGCAAGATTCGTTCCCGTCGTATCACCGGTGTTTCCGTGCAGGAACAGCGCGAGCTCGCCAAGGCTATCAAGAACGCCCGCGAGATGGCTCTGCTGCCGTACGCCACTTCTGGTCGCTGATCTTAGAGAGGTTTGAAAAATGGCTGAAACTAAGGTTATTCTCACCAAGTCCGTCAATCACCTGGGTCACCCGGGCGACGTCGTGTCCGTCAAGGCCGGCTACGCTCGCAACTACCTGATTCCGCAGGGTCTGGGCTTCGCATGGTCCAAGAACGCTGCCGCCCAGATCGAGGCCATGAAGCGCGCTCGTCTGGCCAAGGCCGTTGCCACCCGCGAAGAGGCTGTTGCCGCCAAGGAACTCATCGAGGGTTCCGTCGTCGAAATCGCCGCCAAGGTCTCCGAGTCCGGCAAGCTGTTCGGTGGCATCTCCGCCGACAAGATCGCCATCGCGCTGTCTTCCAAGGCTGCCGTCAACCCGAAGAACATCACCGTGGATCCGATCAAGACCACCGGCGAGTTCGCTGCAACCGTCGCTCTGCACCCGGAAATCTCCGCTTCCTTCACCGTGAAGGTTGTCGCTGAGTGATTCGGCCCCATTCGCTATGGCTGCATTCATTGCGGTTACGGCGAATGACTTCAGACTGAGATACGTCTGAGCTTAAGCATGGAAAATCCCCCTGCACCAGCTGAAAACAGTTGTGCAGGGGGATTTTCATATTTGATCAGTTGTAGCCACCGTCATTAGTTGGTTTGTCGCAACTTGGGCACGTCATGGTCGTTACTTTCCTTCTCTCGTGCGGAAACGGTGCTTGGAAGCAACCTAAGCTCAATCCTTAAGTGGGTGTTGCGTGAAGCATGCTGATTCACTCAAGAAGAGCGATTTACCGTCAGTTTTCATGCATGGCTGTGCAAATGAATTAGCGGGAGCGTTTGGGCAACTGGATTGCAAGGAACTGAATTTGTGAAGAAATTGTGATTTCCTGCCTTGATTGTGCTCTTTAGGTAGGAAATATGATGGTTGAATCGCGTTTTCTGCGATTTTCGTAATCTGTCGAAATCGTTGAAAAATAGCGGTTTTACAACCGCGACACGCCGAAAGTTGCATTCTTCTCGATTCTGAGTATATTTACTTCTCGTGCTCAGCGAGAACAAAACCTCGCAAGACCAACGCCCCTTTAGCTCAGTTGGTTAGAGCAGCTGACTCTTAATCAGCGTGTCCAGGGTTCGAATCCCTGAGGGGGCACAGATAAAGCCTTGGAGCTTCGGTTCCAAGGCTTTTTTGTTTTCCGATTTCTGTATGACTGTCCGGCAAGCCGACGGCCTGTCAAGCCTTTTTGTGCTCGACTTCCAGTGCGGGGAGTAGTGTTGGACGCTGTTGTCCGCCGAGAGCGGAATCGACATCAATCTGATTCTTATTGAGAAGAAGCAATAGAGGAAACAGCAGTGGAATACTCGACTTTTGTCAAACTTGCGGCCGAATTCTTCGGTACCGCCATTCTGATGATCTTCGGCAACGGCGCTGTCGCGAACGTTGAACTGAAGAACACCAAGGGCCACCATGCGGGCTGGCTGAACATCGCCATGGGCTATGGCTTCGGCGTGATGTTCCCGGTGCTCATGTTCGGTGGCGTTTCCGGCGCGCACATCAACCCGGCCATGACCATCGCCCAGGCTGTGAACGGCCTGTTCGACTGGAATCTGGTGCTGCCGTACATCATCGCTCAGCTGCTCGGCGCCGCAGTCGGTCAGCTCGTGGTATACATCACCTACTATCCGCACTATAAGGACACCGAAGACGCCGACGCCATCCTTGGCACTTTTTGCACCACCGACGCCCACAACGATCGCGTGAACTACTTCGTCAACGAGTTTTTCGGCACCCTCGTGCTCGTGGTCGGCGCACTGTGCTGCCTGTCCCTGCCGTGGGGTGAGGAAGACCATGCTGCCGCATCCATCGTGGTTGGTTTCATCGTGTGGGGTCTCGTGACCTCCATGGGTGGTCCGACCGGTCCTGGCCTGAACCCGGCCCGCGATCTCATGCCGCGACTGCTGCACGCCATCCTGCCGATTCCATCCAAGGGCTCCTCCCGCTGGGACGAGGCTTGGATTCCGGTCGTCGCCCCGATTCTGGGCGCTATTGTGGGTGCGTTCGTGTTCAAGTTGTTCGCCTGATCGCATTCAATCATTCGTGACTTGTTTGCCTGACCGTCGCATAAGTTGCGTTTGATATATGAGAACTGTTGCATAAAGCCTGTTTTCCTCGGAAAATTTCCGGTACGGGGGAAGCGGGCTTTTTGCATGCCTACTGTTGGCTGGTAGTGTTGCCGCGGAAGAGATATGCTGCCACCTGCGTGACGGCAGGGTTATAAGGAGGCCGGATTGAAGCGAATTCGTACCATTCTGCGTGCGCTCGATCCGAAAGCGGCCGCCACCATGAGCCGCCGGGAACGGACGGAAGCGTTCCGCATCCGCAGAAGCGTCGTGGCTTGGATTCTTGCATGATGCGTCATCGTGTCATGTACGTCGTGCAGCGTGCATGCCGTGCTGGTCAACGCGGTACTGAACGGACATGCGAAAACGGCGCAGATCGGCAATTCCGGAACACATTCAGAAAAAACGGATCAATCCGCGAAATCCGAAAAGAAATCGCAGCAATCAGAGAAGAAAACCCAGGAATCGTCGGAAACGAAAGACGCAAAGGCCTCAGCGGAGGAAACGGCGGAACCGCAGGAAGACGCCGTCACCAAAGCGCTTCGCGAGCAGTCGGCCGCGCTGATGGACGATCAGAAAAGCGAAATACTTGCGAAAGCGCAGCAAACGGCGCAAAACAGCGGATATGGCATGGTGCAATATCATTACTGTGTGGTCACCAATGGTGAAGTCGGATCAGTCGAAGATTTTTCGAATGCCGTGTTTCGTATTCTGAACAGCGAACATGGATGGGCGCGCGCAGGCGCGATTTTCGAACCTTCTACGGACGGCAATTGCGATTTCGATATCGTGCTCGCCCAAGCGTCGACCTTGCCGACGTTCTCGTCGGTATGTTCGGAGCAATACAGCTGCCGTGTGGGCAACAATGTGATTATCAACGACGATCGTTGGAATTCCGGCACGGACGTGTGGATGTCGGGAGGCGGCGACTTGGCGCGATATCGCACGATGGTGATCAATCATGAGGTCGGGCACCGGTTGGGGCATATCGACAATGAGATGACGTGCGCGGGGGCTGGCCAAGCGGCACCGCTTATGCAGGAGCAGCCCATATTTTTGGATGGCTGTGCGATCAACGAATATCCGCTTGATTCGGAATTATGGATTGGCTGAACGCGATTGCGGAATAGAGCTGCAGAATAAAACTGCAGAATAAAACTGCAGAATAAAACTGCAGAATAGGGCCTACAGTCCGAAATATGCGTTGAACTCGCCTTGATCGAGCGTGCGGTCTGACGTGTTGGTGCGAACGGCATCCCAACTGAATACGCCAAGCGCTTCGTCGGCGCTCATAGGCTGCGGTTTGGTGTGTTTCAGGTCTCCCTGCAATCCGAGCAGCCATGCGCAATAGCCGATGATCTGTTGCGCGGTGGCGCCGTGTGCCGTGAGTATGCCGAGATCGAGCGAGCGCTCGCGTTTGGCAAGGCGTTGGCCGGCTGCGTTGTCGATGAGGGGCAGATGCGCGTATGAGATGGTCACATCGTCAGGTTTATTGGAACCGTCGGCAGGATGGAAAGGCTGTGTCGGTTCGGAAGGCTTGAATCCCGCGTTGATAAGGGCTTTGCGAATGTAGATTTGCAAAGCGTTGGAGCGAAGCAGATCACGGCCGCGCACAATGTCGGTGATGCCCATGTCGAGGTCGTCCACGGTGACGGCCAGCTGGTAGGAGTAGATGCCGTCCGAGCGGCGCACGATGATGTCGCCGATGTCGTGGGCGAGGTTGTATTGCTGGGTGCCGAATACTTCGTCGTGGAAGGTGATGGTGGTGTCGGCGGTGGCGATGCGCATCGAGTGGCGGTCGTTGTTGGCGAGGCGTTGTTTCGCACGCTGCGGTTCGCTGGCGATGAGGCGTCGGCATGTTCCTGGGTACACGGTGAAACGATCGCCTTCCTGTGGTGCAGAGGCGGCGCGGATGTCGGCGCGCGAGCAGAAGCAGGGGTAGATGAGCGGTGTTGCCTCAGAGGTGGCTGCTTCGTTGCCTGCTGTAGTGCTGCAGGGCTTGGAATCGTTGGAACCAGTACTGATAATATCGCTGATTTCGTCAAAGCTCAGCTTGCTGAGAAGCTCAAGCGCTTCCTGGTATAGGGCGTGTCGCGACGACTGGAATACCGGTTCGCCATCCCAGCCGAGACCAAGCCATTCGAGATCGCGCATCATGGTTTCGGCGGCGCCGGGAACCACTCGTGGCTCGTCGATGTCTTCGATGCGCAGCCGTATGGAATCACCCGATTTGCGGGCGGAAAGCCATGCTCCGAGCATGGCGTAAACGTTGCCGATGTGCATGCGTCCTGATGGGGTTGGTGCGAATCGGCCGGTCATGGCTGCTCCTTTGGTGGGTTGACTGTGGCAGTACGCAACTGTACCCGTTGGGGTTTAGCTAGGTTTAGCGTAGGGCGATTCAGGTGGCGTGAGCCCCCATAGCCTTACGTTAAAGTGGTAGTATATGCCGTTCGGGTACGTTCGTTTGTGATGGTAATCTACGAGCACGAGAATGGTATTCCGTTTTGTCGGATGAATGGGGTCGATATGACGAAAAGGCAGTTTAGTAACACGGAGGTCGAGTATCTTCGTGCGTTGCCGGCGGTTGAGTCGGTTACGGAAAATCGGATCACGTATTCGCGTGATTTTCAGATCAGTTGCATGCGCCGATATTTGGATGGCGAGCGGCCGAGCACGATTTTCACGTCGGCTGGGTTGAGCCCTGCGATTATCGGGCGCAAGCGTGTGGAACGTAATATCGCACGTTGGAAAGTGGATCTGGATATTATGGCGGCCGCAAGAAGCAATTCCACGACGGGCGCCTTGTCTTCCGACACCAGGGAACGATTGGTGACTGTGCAGTTGGGGCAGATTCGATCGCTGACGTGTCAGGTGCTTGCGTTGAAGGAACGCGTTGATGCTTTGGAACGCAAATTAGACGAATCGCAAGGCTGAATTTGAGTTCGCTGAGAAAATTTTTTTTTGAAGAAAAAAGTTTTTTTCGGCGCGTGTTTAGTAAATCTTGCATATAGTTGCTGTCGGACGGAGTCTTTGAAGTTCCCCCTTCTACTGCCGTCTGTTTTATTAGCCCGTACGGATATCGGTCGCTTTATCGCTTCACTTCAGACCGTCGTACGGGCTTCTTCTTACTCTGGTAGAGGTAGTTGGGATTGAACGCAAGAGGCTGAACATGACTGCATATATGGACCATAAGAATCTTGCCAATGAGGCGATCGACGGTGTGCGTGCCGTGCAGATCGCCGATGGCGTGCACCGTGTGCTGGACCGCATCGCATCGGCGGAGCAGCATGCCGGGCGTGACGCAGGTTCCGTACGCCTGCTTGCCGCCACGAAAACGCGCGACGTGGGTGAGATCATGGCTGCGATCGACGCTGGCGTGCGTATGATCGGCGAGAATCGTCCGCAGGAAGTGATGGCGAAGGCCGAAGGATTGATGGCACGTTGCGGGGAGCGCGGATTCGCGTTGGGCGTTGCCGACGATGCCGGCGCTTCCACTATTGCGGGTGAGCATATTCCGTTCCATCTGATCGGCCAGCTGCAAAGCAATAAGATCGGCAAAGTGCTGCCGGTCGTCAACACCATCGAATCGGTTGATTCCCTTGACTTGGCGGAGAAAATCTCGCGCAGGGCCGTGGCGCGCGGCATCACCGTGGGCGTGCTGCTGGAAGTCAACGAATCGGGTGAGGCGTCGAAATCCGGCTGCGATCCCTCGCATGCCATCCGCATCGCGCAAAAAATCGGTACATTGGACGGACTTGAATTGCAGGGGCTGATGACCATCGGCGCGCATGTCGACGACGAAACCGCCATCCGCAAGGGATTCGAGCACCTGCGCAAAACCCGCGACCATATTCTCGAATCCGGCGAGCCGGGCACGCAATCCTGCCGCGAACTGTCGATGGGCATGACCGGCGACATGGAACTTGCGGTTGCGGAAGGATCCACCATCGTGCGCGTCGGCACCGCGATTTTCGGCGAGCGTGCTTTTATCTGACGTTTTCTTCCTGTGACGGGCCTTCGCATGATGTGATGGCCCGTTTTTTTTTTCGATGTTTTTGATTGTCGGGCGTTGCATGTCGATGATATGGACGATTCGACGATTGTTGCGGGTAGACTGGCAGACATGAGAATCGCACGTTTTTCGCATAATGATGTACCGCAATACGCTTTCGTGCAGACCGACGAAAGCGACGGCAAGGACTATCTCGTGGCGCTTGAGGGGCATCCTCTGGCCGGTGCCGGTGTGAAGCCGACCGGCGAGCGTTTTCCGGTGGATGGCGATGGCGTTCGTCTGCTCTCTCCGGTGATCCCGTCGAAGGTATACGGGCTGGCCAAGAATTATGAGGCGCACGCGCAGTTCATGCATGAAGCAGGCCATTCCGACATCAAGCACGCTCCGGAAGACATGGTGATCTTCTCCAAGCCGAGCACGTCGGTGATCGGCCCGGACGATCCGATCGTGATCCCGTCGTACTCGAACGATATGAATTTCGAGCCGGAAGTGGCCGTGGTGATGGGGCGCATCGCCAAGAACGTGACGGTCGAACAGGCCATGGATTACGTGCTCGGCTTCACTTGCGTGAACGATGTGACATTGCGTGACCTGCAGGGACTTGACCCGATGTGGACGCGTGCGAAAGGCTTCGACACCTCCTGCCCGCTCGGCCCGTGGATCGTGACCCGCGACGATTTGGATTGGAAGGACGCGAAGATCTCCTTCACGCTGAACGGTGAGGATGTCGAGCTGGCTTCCGGCACCACGGCGAATCTGATTCACGGCATTCCGGAGCAGATCGCGGCGATTTCCAGCTTCACGACGCTGCTGCCGGGCGACGTGATTCTGACGGGCACGCCGAACGCTTCCGGCCATCTTGATCCGGGCGACGAGGCGATCGTGCACGTCGAAGGCATCGGCAGCCTGCGCAACGTGGTGGTGCGCGGCTGATTGCCGATTGCTGATTGACATATTGAAGATATGAAGGCCGTCACCTTTCGTGGGTGACGGCCTTTGTGCTGCGTTGTTCGCGATTTCCCGTTTAGTGAACAAAAGTTGAGTGTTGCAGGCTCAACTTTTGGGAATAGAATGGTGGTGAAGTCGGTTGAGCATATCAGACAACGACATATGCGTCGACGCGACCGTGCGAAAAACGGACGATCGGCGCGAACCATGGAGGATGATATGGAACAGAAGTTCACCACAATGGCGCAGGAAGCCATTTCCGACGCCGTACAGAACGCGTCGGCAGCAGGCAACGCGCAAGTCGAAACCCTGCACCTGCTTGACGCGCTGCTGCGCCAGGAAAACGGCGTGATCCGCGGTCTGATCGAAGCCGCGGGCGGCAACGCGCAGAACATCAGCGCCGCCGTGCACCAAGCGCAGGACGCGCTGCCAAGCGCCAGCGGATCGACCACCGCGCAACCGCAAGTCAGCAGGCAACTATCCGCAGTACTTGCGCAAGCCGGCAAGGAAATGCAGCAGATGGGCGACGAATACGTATCCACCGAACATCTGCTCATCGCCATCGCGGCGGCAAAGCCGAATCAGAGCGCGCAAATCATGGAACAATACGGCGTGACCGCCGACGCGCTACGCAAAGCCGTGCCAACGATCCGAGGAGGCGCGAAAGTGACCAGTCCCGACGCCGAAGGCTCCTACAAAGCCCTCGAAAAGTATTCGACCGACCTGACGGCAGCCGCGAAAGAAGGCAAGCTCGACCCCGTGATCGGCCGCGATCAGGAAATCCGCCGAGTCATCCAGATCCTGAGCCGCCGCACCAAGAACAATCCGGTGCTGATCGGCGAGCCTGGCGTGGGCAAAACCGCCGTGGTGGAGGGCCTTGCGCAGCGCATCGTCGCCGGCGATGTGCCGACCACCCTGCAAAACAAGAAGCTCATCTCGCTTGATCTGGGCTCCATGGTGGCAGGTTCGAAATACCGTGGCGAGTTCGAGGAACGCCTGAAGAGCGTGCTGCAGGAAATCAAGAACGCAGACGGGCAGATCATCACGTTCATCGATGAGATCCATACCATCGTCGGCGCGGGCGCGGCCGAAGGATCCATGGACGCGGGCAACATGCTCAAACCCATGCTCGCGCGAGGCGAACTGCGCCTGATCGGTGCCACCACACTCGACGAATACCGTGAGAACATCGAAAAGGATCCGGCATTGGAACGCCGTTTCCAGCAGGTGTTCGTAGGAGAACCGAGCGTGGAAGACACCATCGCCATCCTGCGTGGCATCGCACCGAAATACGAAGCCCACCACAAGGTGACCATCGGAGACGATGCGCTCGTGGCCGCGGCGACGCTGTCGAACCGGTATATTTCCGGCCGTCAGTTGCCGGACAAAGCCATCGATCTGGTTGACGAGGCCGCATCGCACCTGCGCATGGAACTCGACTCCTCGCCTGAGGAAATCGACGAACTGCAGCGTCAGGTCGACCGTCTCAAGATGGAAAAATCGTACCTGCTTGGCAATCCGAAAGACGATGCCGACGCGCAGAAAGCGGAAAACGAGCTTGATGAAAGCGCCAAGGAACGTCTCGACGACCTCAACAAGGAAATCGCCGACAAAAGCGAGAAACTCAACGGTCTGAAAGCACGCTGGGACGCCGAAAAGAACGGGCACAACCGCATCGGCGACCTGCGCAAGAAGCTCGACGAACTACGCACCCAAGCCGAACGGTATGAACGCGAAGGCGATCTGGCGAAATCCTCCGCCATCAACTATGGCGAAATTCCGGCCATTCAGAAGGAGATCGCGCAAGCCGAACAAAACGAGGCGGCGGCCAAGAACAGTGCGGCAGGCGGTGCTGACGGTGGCTTGGGTGGCGATATTCCGATGGTGCCGGACCGCGTTGACGCCGACTCCGTGGCCGAAATCGTGTCCGACTGGACGGGCATTCCCGTCGGACGCCTCATGCAAGGCGAAAACGAGAAGCTGCTGACCATGGAAGACTATCTCGGCAAACGTGTGATCGGCCAGAAGGAAGCCATTCAAGCGGTTTCCGATGCGGTACGTCGTTCGCGTGCGGGCATTTCCGACCCGAACCGCCCAACCGGCTCGTTCCTGTTCCTCGGCCCGACCGGCGTGGGCAAGACCGAGCTCGCCAAGGCGCTCGCCGACTTCCTGTTCGACGATGAAAAGGCCATGGTGCGCATTGACATGAGCGAGTACATGGAGAAGGCCTCCGTGTCTCGTCTGATCGGTGCTGCGCCAGGCTACATCGGCTATGAGGAGGGTGGCCAGCTGACTGAAGCCGTGCGTCGCCGCCCATATTCGGTGGTGCTGTTCGATGAGGTTGAAAAGGCCAATCCTGAAGTATTCGACGTGCTGTTGCAGGTGCTCGACGACGGCCGTTTGACCGACGGGCAGGGCAGGACCGTGGACTTCAAGAACACGATTCTGATCATGACCTCCAACCTTGGCTCGCAGTTCCTGGTGAACACCGAACTGGATGACGAAGCCAAGAAGAAGGCCGTGATGGACGCCGTGCATATGCAGTTCAAGCCGGAATTCATCAACCGCTTGGATGAACTGGTTATGTTCCACCCGCTTACGCGCGAAGAGCTCGGCGGCATCGTGGACATTCAGGTGGCGCAGGTTTCGGCCCGCTTGGCGGATCGCCGCATCAAGCTGGATGTTACCGATTCGGCGCGCGATTGGCTCGCCAACACCGGTTACGACCCGGCGTATGGCGCTCGCCCGCTGCGTCGTTTGGTACAAACCGAAGTCGGCGACCAGTTGGCGCGCATGCTGCTGGCCGGCGAAGTGCACGACGGCGACACCGTGCTTGTGGATCAGACCGGCGGCGACCATTTGGAGCTTTCCTCGTGGGCGCCGGGGCAGATTGACGACGATTTTTCGGCAGAGGCTAAGTGACGGTCGGAGTCATTCGGCTGATCGGTTTGGCCTGACTGACTGTTGATTGGCCGAGTCACGAAAACGGTCTAACCGTTGACGGTGGGCGGACTGCGCACATGCGGGTCCGCCCATTTTTCGTGCGATTGCGCGATTTTCTTTTGCGAAAACCGTTTTACCGTGACGGTTGGCGGTCGTATGCCTGCAAAACCAAGCCTGCGACCGTCAAAACCGTCGCACCGATCAACACGGCAATCGCAAGCTTCGGCTGAAGCCCGAAAATCAGCCACAAAGCGAACGTCCACACCGCGATGACCATCGTCACGGTCGCGGTAATCTGCGTTACCCGCGTGCGAATCTCATATGTGATGCTGGCCTGGATAAGCGTATCCATGCTTTGCTGTGTTTCTTGCGTTTCTTGCGATTGTATTTCTTGCTTTTCTTGCGATTGTGCGGTCGGAATATCGCCTTCCGATGCTTTCTTTGCCATGGGGCGTTGCGCGATCAGCGAAATTGCAAGCGATAGCACGGCGACCATGCTTGCGAAAGCGAAATACTGATTGCGTGACCCCGCGGGGAAAATCCACGACACCACGCACGCTAGCAGACTGTAGACGTACACAATGGTCATGGCGAGCGACAGCAGCGAATCCGCGTTGGGCGTGTGGCTTTTCAGGGCGGCGATACCGCGATTGTGCATCGGCGCGGCGCAGTAGAACATGACCGGCGTGGCGATGATGGCGTGCAGCCATGGATTGGTCAGCCAGTGGGGAAGTGTGATGCCGCCGAATGTCAGCATGGTTACGGTGAATGTGGGAGCGGTCAGTATGGTTGCGATGGCGAGACTCTTGGCGATGTCGCTTCGGTGTGTTGCGCCGGCTGCCTCGTCTGGATTTTCGGTGTGATTTTCGGTGTGATTCTTGGCGGGCTTGTCATCGGTGATGCGTTGGTGGGAGGGGGCTATGTCATCGTTTTCGCTTAGGAATAGCCTGAGGATGGCCCAAGTGGCCACGGCCGCCGCAACAATCGCCGCCACCGTCATAAACAAATCGAATCCCATGTGTTTCCGAACCCCCGGATTGCCTCTTGAATGCCTCTCGAATATTCAGCGTGCTCGCGTTGCCGCATGTTCGTGAGCATGCTTTCGGCTCCAAGCATAATGCAGCTGGGCATGGATGTCTTGCGAACTTTGATCTTCCAAGATGTCTTGGTCATGCTGTTATATAGAACATATGTTCGACAATCCTGTGTTTGTGGTGATTCTTCTGGTGGTTGTGGCCGTGCTTGGAGCCGCGGCCGGCTTTTTTGCGGGCCGTTCCAAAGGGCAGGAAATGGCCCGTGATGCGAAAACCGCTGATCTTAACGAGGCGAAAGCGCAGATCGAAGCTGATCGGCAGGAAATCAGTGAATTGTCCACGGCGGTGACCCAATACCGCACGCAGGCGGAAGGGCTGGCCCAACAGTTGACCTATCTCAAATCGCAGCTCGCGCAGGCCCAGCGGGCCGAACAGGAACGTGTGGAGCGGGAGCGTGAGCGTGCCGCGGCCGAAGCGGAACGCAAGCAGGCCGAAAACGAGCGAAAACTGCAGGAGCAGAGCAAGGTATTGTCCGCGCTCGCGCCCGTGCAAAAGAATCTTGACGCCCTGCAGCAGAAGGTTTCGCAGATCGAAGAGGGTCGCAAGCGGGAAATGGGTGCGCTTGGCGAGCAGCTCAAGGGGCTTGGCGAGCAGCAGGCCCGTCTTGACCGCGAAACCAACGCTTTGTCGTCGGCGTTGCGCAACAACAAGGTGCGTGGCGCGTGGGGCGAGGCGCAGCTGAGGAACATTGTGGAATCCGCGGGGCTTCTGGAGCATGTGGATTTCGACACCCAGGTGGTCGTCACCGACGTGGATGGGCATACGCAGCGTCCGGATATGGTCATCCACATGCCGGGTGGCAAAACCATTCCGATCGACGCGAAAGCGCCGTACGCCGATTATCAGAAGGCGTGCGAGATTCCCGATACCGCCACGCCCGAGGAGCTGACGCGAAAGTCGGAGTTGCTGCATGCGCATGCCAAGGCGGTGCGTGAACATGTGAAGACTTTGGGCGACAAGGCCTATTGGAACGCGTTCGATGATGCTCCGGATTTTGTGATCGCCTTCATTCCCAACGAATCCTTGCTGCAGGCGGCTTTGGAAACTGACCCGACGCTGATGGACGACGCGTTTGCGCGCAAGGTGGCTTTGACCTCGCCGATCACCCTATGGGCGGTGCTGAAATCCGTGGCGTACGCGTGGCAGCAGCAAAGCCTGACCGATGACGCGAAAATGCTGTTCGACCTGTCCCGCGAATTGTATGAGCGGTTCGCGGTGTTGGGCGATCGCGCCACCAAGCTGGGGTCCGCCATCACCAAAACGGTCGGTGCCTACAATGCGTTCGCCTCGTCGCTGGAATCGCGCGTGCTCGTCACCGCGCGAAAGCTGCAGCGCGTCGACCAGAGCAGAATCATCGAACCCGTAAACATGATCGCGCCAGAAAAGGCCGACATCCGCGAACTCACCGCCCCTGAAACCAACGAGCAGTAGGTGCTGTGAAAAGGGTGTATTATGGGTGCTTTGGAGCAAGTGCTGCAGCGGGTGTTGTAATGCTATTTGGCTTTGTATGGGGGTCTATAAATCCTTGATGAGGCTCTTTTAAGGGGATTGTCCGGCTTCCGCCGTCTTTGTTGCAAAGGGGCTGCTGGCTGGAATTGTTATTGAATTGTTACTGGCTGGGATTGTGGTGAAAGTCACCATAGCTTTGAATAGAACATAGACCGTTAACGTTCACAGTGTTGTAGGGCGCGTCGCGGTTCGTGGTTGGACATGGACGGTCCGGCCATGCGGCCACAAGCAAAAGAAAAACAATAAATACGGACCAGCGCCGCCGACTCAGAACGAACAACGGTGATGCAGTAATGAAGCATAAGCAGAGCGCTAGCTATCACTCTATGTCGTAACCGTGTGCGGCGGTGGTAAATCAAGGAGAGTGCATGAAACGACATAGCCAACGATTACGCGATATTCTCAGACGTGGGCTTGCCATCGCGGTCACGGTACCGATGATGGTTTCGTTCGCGCCGGTCGCATTCGCTGAAGACGGCGCCGGAACCGGTAACGGTTCGGCAACCCCCTCTGCTTCAAGCGGTCTGAACCTGCTTGCCAGCTATGATTTTTCCGACGGAACTGCGACTGACACATCCGGCAACGGGTACAACCTGACCATGAACGGCGGTGCGAAGGTCGAAGCGTTCGGCGACAGGAACAATAACCAGGCGTTGTCTCTGCGAGGCAATGGCCAGTATGCTTCGTTCCCGGATGAGCTGTTCGCCAAGGCGGGCAACTCGTTCACCATGGAATTCGCTGCCAAATCACGTCATGCTGATGACGGCAACTATTTCAGCTTCTCTGTGGGTGGAAGCCAGCAGAAATACCTGTTCTGGTACCTGAGCACCAAGTCCACGAAGTTCGTCATTTCCGATAACAAGTGGAACAATGAGCAAGGATTTAAGACTTCGCTGTCTAACAATGACAATATCTGGCACAACTACAAGCTGATCGTCGACGGCGAAACCCTCACCATGCTTCGTGACGGCGAACTTGTCGGATACAAGGCAAACACCGGCATCACCATGGCCGATCTGGGCAGCACCGCCGCAACCATCGGCAAATCCCTGTATAGCGGCGACGCTTATTGGAGTGGCGCGATCGATGACATCAAGATCTATCAAGGTGCGGACGTCACGTTGCCAAGCAGCGTGACGATCGTTGGCGATGGCGTGCTTGACGGTGCACTGACCATGGTTGAAAACAGCGCTATGAAGCTAACGGCCACGGTTTCTCCTGAAAACGCCATCAGCACCGATGTGACATGGGAGTCGTCGAAGACTTCCGTCGCCACCGTCGGCAGCGACGGCACCGTCACGGCTGTCGGAGAAGGAACCACCACAATCACGGCGACTACGAAGGCCGGCGGCGTTTCCGCAAGCGTTGACGTCACCGTCAAGCCGTTGGATCCGGCGACCGTGGTCCAATTCGATCTGGATTCCGCGATTTCTGCCGTCAACGAGGCGACCACCGAGAATCTGCCGCTGATTTCCACCGGCTCGAAGTACGGATCCACCATCACTTGGACGTCTTCCAATGAAAATGTGATCACCGGAACCGATACAAATTACCAGGCGCCGTCGGTCGGATCCGCTGACCCGTATAAGGGTGCAGGCGTTGTGACCCGCCCTGCATACGGTGACGGCGATGCCGCGCCGGTAGAGCTGACCGCCACCGCGGCCAACGCTGACGGCAGTGTCACCAAAACCGCCAAAGTGTCGGTGATAGTCAAGGAAAAGACTCGCGAAGTGCCTGACGAAGCTTATGCCGCAGTCACCTTCCTGTCGGATTCCGACAAGACGAATGGTAAGACGGGCGAAGCGCTGTACATGTCTGCCACGGAAGGCAACAACTTCTTCTCCTTCAAGGAAATCAACAATTCCAATCCGGTCATCGAATCTAACGCCGATACCAAGGGCCTGCGCGATCCTTACGTGCTCAAGTCGCATGACGGGGACAAGTACTACATGATCGCCACCGATCTGAAGGTTTCCGCACAAGGATGGGGCCAGAACCAGCAGTATGGTTCGCTCAAGGTTGAAGTGTGGGAGTCCAAGGACATGGTCAACTGGACTCGCACCAACGCGGCCGACGGCGATACCGGCATTAAAATCAATGTCGACAATGCGGGCATGACGTGGGCTCCGGAAGCCTACTGGGATGATTCGCTCGGCGCTTACGTGGTGTTCTTCTCGTCACGTATGTACACCGACGACACCCGTTCCACCGCGGTGACCAGCACCAATACCGGCTACGCGTACAACGTGCTGCTGTACTGCATCACCCGCGACTTCAAGACCTTCACCGAACCGGTGATGTGGCAGGATACCAACTATTCCCGTATCGACTCCACGGTCATCAAGGTTGGCGACTACTACTACCGCTTCACCAAGAACGAGGAAAGCGGCGCTGCCGGAAGCTACATCACCAACGGCAAGTCCACGTTCCTTGAGCGTTCGAAGGTGCTGACGGCCACCACCGAGGAGGCATCTCCCGATACCGATCCGGAAACCGGCTGGCAGCTGCTTGACCAGCGCATCTTGCCGTTCGAAGGTCCGGAGGCTATCAAGCTCAACGCCGGAGACAAGTATCAGAATGAAGCAGGGGATGCCATGGTCATCATGGCTGATTCCGGTGGATACCAGCCGTACATGACCAGCGAATCCGCTCTGCTGAGCTGCGATTGGAACAACCGACTGTCGCAGACCGATGGATGGCATACTCAGAAGGATCAGAACGCGGGTGTGAGCGGCTACGTGTATGCCAATGGCATGCCGACCCCGACCCGCCACGGTGCGTTCGTCAATGTGCCTGCTGCCATCGCCGAGAACATGCATCGTTGGACGACCGCCAACCCCACCACTCCGGATGCGACTGACTCCACGACCAAGCTGGAGCGCGGTAGAGACACGCTGACTGCCACTGTCACCGCCAAGGACGGCGGCAATGTGGCCGGATCGGTTGTCTTCACCGCTGGCGACTGGACCGAAACCGTCAAGCTCAATGCTGATGGCGTCGCCACAGTCACCGCTCCAGAAGGCGCGCTGGGCAAAGTTTCCAAGATCACGGCGGCCTACGGTGGGTATACCGATAACTTGGTCAACGTGTCTGACGATGCAATCGAGCAGACTCCGGATCCTGATCCGACTCCGGACCCGACTCCTGATCCTGATCCGACTCCGGACCCGACTCCTGATCCTGATCCGACTCCGGCTCCGACCACTAAGCCCGGTACTACCACCACCAAGAAGACTGCGAAGAAGGCTGCGGTTGTGGTGAATACCGGTGCCAATGTCAAGGGCATAGCGCTGGTCGCCGCAATCCTGGCCATCGGTGGTGCGTTGGCTGTTCTGCGTCGCTGGAAGGCAGCTCGCTGACTTCACATGAACGCTTCGCCTATTCCGTTTCCACGTATTCCATCCATCCCGCGTGAAAACAAGACGAAGCCCCGTAAGAGAAACCGTCCGGTTCTATTTACCTCCTTCCCGGACGGTTTCTCATCCTCCTTGTTATGCATGAATCGCATGCACTAATGCTGAATTCTTCAAGGAATATTTATGAATACGAGAAAACATCTCACCGTCAAACGGTTGACCGGCGCTATCGTCGCCGCCGCAACCATGACTGCCGTTCTGCTCGTTGCGCCAAGTACGATGGCATCGGAGCCATCGGCGCTTGACAAATACAAGAACGAAAGCAGCCTGCTTGTAGATCTGAATTTCAACGATCTTACGGCAGGACAAACCGGAACCTACCAATCGGGAAATATCGTCGCTTCGATTAATGGCCAGACGGCCACGGGAACCGGCGAAGACGGCACTACTGCAGCCAACCTGTCCAGCGGATTCTGGATGAGCCTGACATCCGCGGATGGTAGTGCGGTGCTTCAAGGCAAGCATGCCATTACCATCAGCTACGATTCGAAGCCCGCATCAAGCGGCAACAGCGGCTGGACGCTGTACGCGGCCCGCGATGCGGCGAAACCAACCTATGGTTATGAGCATTACATCGGCTTTCTTGACAAAACCGACAAGATCACATTCGAACGCTACAACAACACCACGGGCGGTCGCACGGGAGCCAATGTCAGCGGTGCTTCCAGTGTCGGCTGGAAGCACGTGGATGTAGTCGTATCCGACGAATCCACCACAATGTACGTCAACGGCACACTTGTGAACAGCGTGGAGGCCAAAGAAAGCCATGATCTGACAGAAATCCTCGGCAAAGACGGTGGTATTCTGCAACTCGGCAAAGCGAATTGGGGCGCGGAATACTTTACCGGTCTGATCGACAATTTCAAGATTTACGACAGTTCCCTAGCTGCGGCGACCGATGCGTTCAACGCCATCAGCCTTGCGCAAGAGGCAACCGAAAACTTCTCCGTCATTACGGAAAGCAACGGTGTGCCGATCGTTTGGTCGAGCGATAACAACGCGATCCGGTTCACGGAAGATGGAACCGCGCAAGTTACTCGCCCCGCAGTCGGTGAAGCCGATGCTGTGGCAACTTTGACTGCCAAGCTCAACGGCTCGGACGATCAGTTGCGGACGTTTAAGGTTACGGTTCCGCACATCATATCGGACGATGAGAAGATCCAAAGCGATCTTGATGCCGTGAATATCTTGGACGCCGACGATATTCGTAGCAATTTCGTGGTGCCGACGGTCGGTGACAATGGCTCCGCCATTACATGGTCCGTCAAGAACGATGGCGGTGCGAACGCTTCTATCGCCGAAGGATATAACGAGAACAATGCCAAAGTATCGGTGAATCGGCCGGCTGCCGGCAAAGATTCCGTCAACGTGACATTGGAAGCGACGGCGACGAACAACGGTGCCACCGCAAACCGGGAATTCCCGATCACCGTTTCGCCGATGCCTTCCGACCAAAGCAAAGATGAGGCATACATTTGGGCGTTCTTCACCGGCGAAGGCGTGGGAGGCGAGAAGATAAGCCTCGCCGCTTCCAAGGGCAACAACGCGCTCGACTGGAATACGCTCAATGAAGGCACTCCGCTGTTCACCTCCACCGAAGGCGAACAGGGATTGCGCGATCCATTCATCATGCGCTCGCATGACGGCGACACCTTCTACATGCTTGCCACCGATCTGAAGATCTCCGGCAGGAAGGGCAGCTTCTCGGCGGCACAGTACAACGGTTCGCTGTATATCGAGGTTTGGGAATCCAATGATCTGGTGAACTGGACGAACCAGCGTCATATCAAGGTCAGCGACGATAGCGCGGGCAACACGTGGGCTCCGGAAGCCTACTGGGATGATGAGTTGGGCGAATATGTGGTCTACTGGGCCTCGAATCTGTACGACAATGACGATTCGAGCACTCGTACCTCGCCAAGTTACAACCGCATGATGTATGTGACGACGCCTGATTTCATCACGTTCTCCAAACCGAAGACGTGGATTGACGTGGATCGGAGAGGCCAAGCTGGAGCGGGTTCCATTGATGTGACGGTGCAGAAGGAAGGCGACACCTACTACCGCATCTACAAGGATGAAAAGTCGATGACCTTGCGCCAGGAGAAGTCCAACACCCTGACCGATTCCATTGGAAAAGCCGGCGTCAAAGACTACAGTACGGCATTGTCCGGCAGCTCGTGGAGCGAAGTCGGCACCGCGATCGGCAACGACAAATCCAACGGATACGGTGGCACCTTCTCCGCAGGCGAAGGCCCCTCGCTGTTCAAAGCCAACGAAGGCGATGTGAACGGATACCAATACTATCTGTTCGCCGACCAGCCCAGCTATCACGGAGGTCCGAACCATTACGTGCCCATGGCGACCACCGACATTTCCGACGCTTCGAAGTGGACGGTAATCGGCGACAAGATGCCCGAGGAGAACTTCCCCGTCAATTCCGATGGTGGCAAGCCCCGTCACGGCACCGTGGTTCCGGTCACCCGCGCCCAGTATCAGACCGTGCTTGAAGCCTATGCGCCGAGCATCGCGGTCAAGTCGGTGGCATCGGTTGACGTGTCCACTAACGCCGGGACCGCTCCGACGATGCCGGAAACCGTGCATCTGACAATGGCTGACGGCTCCGAACAGGATACTGACGTGCAATGGGATGACATCGACGCGGACCAGTACGCCAAGGCTGGCACCTTCACCGTCAAGGGAACCGCCCAAGACGACTCCCGCATGCCCGTTGAGGCAACCGTGACGGTATCCAAGCCGGATGACGGCAAGGATGATCCCAAAGATGACGATGCTGCCAAGAAAGCCGGATATCTGTGGCTGTACTTCAACGCATCCGACTATGAAAAAATCAATTACGGATACAGCAAAAACGGCCTGAAATGGCAGGCGCTGAACGATGGTGAGGCAATCATGTCTTCCACGCAAGGCACCAAAGGCATCCGCGATCCGCATCTGATTCGCTTGGAAGAGCCGGATGCGGACGGCAACAAGTATGTGATGCTCGGCACCGATCTGCACGCCGAAGGAAGCGCTTCGGGCGGTTCTTGGAATCAGATCAACGCCAGCACCTATCTTGTGGTCGCCAAATCCAAGGATCTCGTCATCTGGACCGATCCTGAACTGGTATCAACCGGTTTGGAAGGCAAAGTCGGCAACGCTTGGGCTCCCGAAGCGATCTGGGACGCCGAAGCGGGCAAATATCTGGTGTATTGGTCAAGCCGCGACCTGTCAACAGGCGGAGACAATCCCACTACTGGCAATACCGCGCTGAAAGTGTACAAAGCATACACTTCGGACTTCACCACGTTTGAGAATCCTCAAATCTGGATCGATCAAAGCTCGGCCGACCTGCATAACATCATCGACACCACAATCGTGCAAGGCGATGACGGATCCTACTATCGTTTCTCCACATCGGATTGGTACACGGTGATCGACACCGCGGATTCTCTGGAAGCGCAGAAGTGGACCCGACTAGTTGAACGCGACTCCGAAGTCAATGCCGACGGCACGTCGAAAATTACTGGAGACAAAGTCGTCAAGACCTCGGAATCAGGATTGAGCACCCGCATCGAAGGTTTGACCGTGTACCAAGGCACTGATGGGGCGTGGATTGTGATGGGCGACAACGGAGGCTACGCCGGCTGGACCATCGCAAAACTGTCGTCCCTGAAGAAGTCGGGCACATTCTCAAAGGCCTCAGCCAATTTCGGACAGCGATTCCGCCATGGCACCGTCGTCCGTCTAAACGTCGACGAGGAAACCGCCGTGCTCGCAGCTTACGGCGAACATACCGCGCCCAACACTCCTCTGGCACAGCAGAAGAATCCGATCGTGCAATTCACCTTTGACGATGAGGAAACCGGTTACACCAGCGATCTGGCAGTTGCCGGAATCCACGGAACGGCCAAGCTTGAAGATGGCAACAACGGCACCAAAGCCGCTCGACTGGGCAGCGGTTCCTGGCTGAGCGTCACGCAAACCAATGGCGCCGCACTGCTGTTGGACGCCACCGAGTTCACCGTCTCCTACGATGCTAAGCCCGACTCCAACGGCAATACCGGCTGGACCTTCTACGCGGCTCCGTCCACGGCTGCCCCGACGTACAACCAATCCGAACACTACATCGGAGTGCTTGATAAGGTCGGCAGCGTTGTTGTCGAACGATACAACACCGACGGCAGTCGAGATGGTCGAGGCAACGCATCGGCCACCACAAGCGGCGACGGATGGCACAACGTGACCGTCACGGTAAACGCGAAGACGACACGTGTCTACATCGATGGAGTGCTTGCCGGCGAAAGCACGGACGTTTCCGGGCTGGGCGTCAAGGAAATCCTTGGCGAAACCGGAGGAATCCTGCAAATCGGCAAAGCCAACTGGGGATCCGGCGAATACTATTCCGGTCTGATGGACAATCTGACCATCTGGAATCGAACGCTGAACGCCAACGAAATCGCACAACGGAACAACGCGCCCGCGCTCGCATCCATCACTGTGGGCACTGTGCCGACCTCGTCGCAAGCAGATGCATTGCGTGGCACCGATAAGCACAGCAACGTGCGTACCAGCATGGATTGCGACGCGAAAACCATCACCTCCGTAGTGAACAATCGTGCCGAGATCAACGCCGTTCCGGTAACGTTCGCGCTGACTTACGACGATGCGAGTGTCACGGTCGATGGCAAGTCGTTTGCCAGCGGTGACAAGCTTGACATGTCCAAGAAGCATACGCTTGTAATCGAATGTTCGGACGGCAACGGTGGTATCGTTAGCGAAAAATGGACGCTCGAAAAGGCGGTTCAGTCAAATAATCCGGTTTTGCCGGGGCAATATGCCGATCCGGATATCGATTATTTCGACGGAAAATTCTGGATTTTCCCGACGACTGATGGCTTCTCGGGATGGAGTGGGAATTACTTCCATGCTTTCAGCTCGACCGACCTGGTCAACTGGACCGACGAAGGAGTGATCCTCGACGTGGATAAGAATCACGAGCCGACCACGAATGGCGACGAGAATACGGCAATTTCGCCTTGGTCTGTCGGATCCGCATGGGCGCCGACCATCGAGAAAAAGAATGGCAAGTATTACTTCTACTACTGCGCCAAGCTTGAGAGCGGTGAATCGGCGATTGGCGTGGCGGTAGCGGATTCGCCTGCCGGCCCATACAAGGCGGCCAAAGACCCCATCGTTACGCGTTCGATGGAGGGTGTGACTGTGGGGCAGGCCATCGATCCGTCGATTTTTACCGATGATGACGGCACGTCGTATATCCTGTACGGCAACGGTTCGGCGGCCATCGCCCAATTGAGCGATGACATGATGAGCGTGGTGCCGGGAACGGTCAAACGGATCAACGGTCTGAACAACTTCCGGGAATCCGTTGTGGTGTCCAAGCGCGATGGCGTCTATCACTGGACGTGGTCATGCGACGATGCCGGATCGGCGAATTACCACGTCGAATACGGCACTTCGCCGTCGCTGTTCAAGGAAGATGGCTCCGTGACTGATATCGACAACCATGGCGTGCTCCTGCAAAAGGACGCGTCGAAGAATTTGCAGGGTACGGCCCATCAGTCCGAAGTGCACGTGGTGGACGCGAATGGCGAAGAGCGCTGGTTCATGGCGTATCACCGTCACTACACTCCGCTTGGCGTGTTTACTTCCGGGCTTGGCTTTCACCGCGAAACCGCGATCGACGAGATCACCTTCGACGAAAACGGGCTGATGCAAACCATCAATCCTACCGATGAAGGCGTGTCGATCACGATGGCGAAGACCGATGCGTTGTCTTCCGCTGTTGCGGATGCTGCGGCGGTGGTCAACAACGGATATGACAGTGGGAAGTGGGATGCGTTCGTTGAGGCTCGTGACGCTGCGAAACTGGCGCTGTCTAAGGCTTTGGATGAGGGGCTGTCGCAGGCGGACGTCGATGAGGCGTCTGAAGCGTTGACAGCGGCGCAGGCTTCGCTGAAGAGCGATTCGGACAAGCCCGGAGATTCGGACAAACCTGGGGATTCGGATAATTCTGGTGGTAATTCCGGTAATTCTGCTGGCAATGGTAAGAACAATACTGCTTCCAAGACCGGCAATAAGGTTGCCAATACCGGTTCGGCTGTCAGTGGCGTAATCGCCGTGATGGTGTTGCTGGTGGGAGCGGGTGTGGTATTGCGCCGGTGCGTCAGCGGGGCTGGAAGCGAGACCAGATGAGAGTCCGGAAGCGAACCTGGAAGCGGAGTTTGAAACAGATCTGAAGTGGATTCTCGCGCTTAAGTGAGTAATCTGCTGCTCTCGCCGGTTTCTTGGGTTCGGTTCAGGCCGGTTTCATCTTTATGGTGAGACCGGCCTGACTTTTGAAATGTTGATTTTCTGTTGACCATCTGTTGATGGGAGATATTGGACGTTGCTTGTTGACACCAACACTGTCACTCTTTTGACGAGTAGAAACGGTAGGCTGGGACTATGACCGAAGAGAAGACTTTCCGTAAGACCAAGCCGGTTGCTGAATCCACTGCCGCAACCGCTGGCGATACTGTGAACGCAGCCGTTGATTTCGCCATGCTTGAACCGCGTGATCAGCTCAAGTCGCTGCTGCAGGCCGAGATGGCCGATAAGCCGTTCTCGGAACTTTCCTCAGTGTTGTTCGACCATCGTGGAGCGTCGATTGTTGGGCATATTTTGTTGGATACGTTGGAAGAGGCCGGCTATTCCGTTGATGATTTCGATGCGGTTGGTGCGCTGACTGCGGCTGCGGTTCCGCTGGTTTCCGCTATGATCCAGGCGGCCGCTTCTCGAGGTGAAAACCTTAACGGTTTTGTGATGGATTTTGTGTATCCGTCCATCAAGGGGCCTTCGATTGCCGGTAAACGTGTGGTGTTGCTGGATTCCTGGCTGTCTGAAAAGTCATATGTGCAGACGTCCTCTTTGGTCACCTTGCGTAACGGCAATGAGTTGAGCCTTGACTTCTCCGTGGTGAAGAACGAAGGCGCCGAAGTGCTTGCTGTCGCTTCGTTGATTGGTGGCGTCGATATGGCCGACCCGTCGATCAAAGTCGTCAATCCGGTGGATGGGTCCGAAGCTGAACTGCCGTTTGTGGAGGTCTTCAAGGAGTCGGAGCTTCACTGACCAGCGCGACTTTCCGGTTGTACCGGCGGTTTTTTTAATGATGTCATCCGCCGTGTTTCATGGAATGTTTCACGGGTATTGTTCTGTTGGAATCATGCTGACGTTCATGCTGACATGAGTAAAGGAAAAATAAAGTCGGCAGTACGGATGCGGTTGACGGCAGGCGATCTCCAAAATCGCGGTGGGCAATGCTGCGATTGCCGATGTTGATCGTGGGCGAATGGTGGAAGATATAACAGAAGTTACCTGTCGACGAAATATCGGACGACGAATGTGAGGAAAATCGTGCATCAGCCTAATCCTATTGATATTGCGGCGAAAGCGTCCGGAGAGCCGGCTTTTCGTGAGGTGGGCGTAGGTCCGTGGGGCCAAACGCATCCTGGCGAACCTCGTCCGGATGATCCGCAATCACCGAATTATGATCGTCGATTCGATACTGTGCTGCTTGATGAGGGCGACCGTCGTAACGTGCTTGACCGGTACCGCTACTGGACGGTTTCGGCCATTAAAGATGATCTTGACGATCATGGTCGGCATGATTTCGAAGTTGCCGTGGAAAACTGGACGCACGATTTCAATATCGGATCCATGGTGCGCACTGCCAACGCATTCCAAGCGAAACGTGTACATATCGTCGGACCGCACAAGTGGAATCGCAAGGGCGCGCTGATGACGGAACTGTACCAGCACGTCGAAAACCACCCGTCCATAGCCGAGCTTGTCGAATGCTGGAAGCTGCGCATTGCCGGAGAAATCGCGGCGGCGCAATCGCAGGCGGCCGCCATCGCATTTCGTATGCATGAAAGCGCGGGAAAAAATGTGGAAGCTGGAAACGATGCCGGCGTAAGCGATGCTTTGTTGGATGAAGGCCGTGTTGCTGGATGCGCTCCATCTGGCATTTCGACGGATGCTTCGGATGCAAGCGGCGTTGGGAATGGATTCGAGCCTACCTGCATGGCGCAATTGGCTGCGATTGATCAGCGTATTGCCGAGTTGAAGGCGGCGCGGGTTATTGCGCTTGATATTATTCCGGGTGCGGTGCCGATGGAAACGTACCGTTTTCCGAAGCGTTGCCTCATGCTGTTCGGCGCGGAAGGCCCGGGATTGTCCGAAAAAGCGCTTGAGTTGGCCGACGATGTGGTTTACATCTCCCAGTTCGGTTCGGTGCGTTCCATCAATGCCGGAGCTGCGGCCGCCGTTTCCATGCACGCATGGATCTCCCAGCACGCCGCTCCCCAGCTCTAACCTCCATCTCCTATCGTCCAAAATCCTCCAGTGACTGGAAGAATCGGGACGATTGGAGTTCTGTCAGCGGGATGATTGTTCCAGTGGGTGGAGGTTTTGGGTCTCCTGTGGGGCGTCTGGCGGGGTGAGTCCTTCAGTGACTGGAGAGGTTGGGACTTTAGTACGGTGTTCTGCGGGAAGATTCCTCCACTTACTGGAGCAATCTTCCCGCTAACAAGCCTGTCAGAGTCCTGATTCTTCCAGTCGCTGGAGGAATCTTCCCTCTGAAAGCCTCACCAGAGACCCAAAACCTCCACCCACTGGAGCAATCTTTCCGCTGAGTGCCCTGCTAGAGTCTAGATTTCTCCACCCTCTGGAGAAATCTTCCCGGTGGCGAGCTTCTCAACGTTCCGATTCCTCCACTTACTGGAGGAATCTTCCCGCAGATGATTACCCTATGAAACGCAAGGAACCCCAGCACGCCGCAGTTTCGCAATCAGCGGTTTTTGCTGGACTGCATCGTCAAAAGTTAATCTGACAATTTCCGTAACTCCTGCGCGAAAAAGCGCTTGCTCGCGTTCTCGCTCGGCCTGAACGGTCTCCTGGATGCTCCTACGATCAGTCATTTTCGGATCAACGTATTTTGCTGTGCCGTCAAGTTCTCCGACAATAATACGTCCATCGGTTGTGCGCCATAAAAAATCGACCCTAAATTGTTTTCCCGTAAGCGAGTCGGCGAAGGAGACTTGCAATTGAGGAACCGCAAAACCGTTTTCAATCATGACTGCCCGAGCAAAAGATTCACCGCCATTTTCACTTCCTGCGTCGGTATATCTCAACAATTTGAAGATGCGCGAGCAATCGAGTGTCGTGCGTGCGCATTCCTGCAAGATCTGCTTTTCTTCGATTCCGTCTGCTGCTGCATCATCGAAAATCGGCAGGGAATAGATGAACTCTAACGTCCGTCCACAGTCCAATAAGGTACGAGGGGGATTAGTGACATGGATTCCGTTTGCGAGTACCGCATTTTCTCTGGGATATGGGCTGTAGATGATATTGAGTTTGTCGTGCGGCCGGTATGATCCGTGATTGGGCAATGTTATGGTCAGTCCTTGCCGGTGCAGGAATCGCGGGTGGTCGAATCCGTGGGCTGCGGCGGCTGTTATTCCTGCGAAAACCCAGTTGGGGTGGAGCCTGCTGAGGGTTCGGGCCGCGTGCAACGATTGTTCGGGCTCGTTCAGCTGATTCCAATATTCGGCACGGGCGAATAGCCCTGGGTATGGGCGCGCCAAATCTCCCGCGCGGTATCTGCGATATAGTCCCTTCTGGATGAGAGGGTCACTGCTGTGTGCGCATCGTTGCGCATTTTCTGTTTGATCGAGCAGCGCATCGATTTGAGGATATGCTTTCATGATTTGACGTTACCTTGTTGTGGCTCTGCTATGGAAGTGCGATCGGCAAATGTGGATAGAGGATGCTGTTTCGGGCGTGTCTGTGGATAACTTACGGGTTTTGTGGATAACTGGGTGGTTGTTTTGCAGATAAGTGCTTGTATCCGCTTGTTTTTGTGTGAATTTTTGTTGTTTTCTTCTATTGGTTGGATATTTTTAAGTATTGGGATGCCGTTCAGAGTCCAGATTCCTCCATTGGGTGGAGGTATTGGGACTGTGGATGGCTGGCTTGCGGGAGAATTCTTCCATTGGGTGGAGGAATAGGGGCTCTGACGAAGCGCTAGTGGGAGAATTCATCCAGTGGCTGGAGGTTTTTAGACGGTTGTATTGCTTTTAGTGTCCGTTTTGTTCCAATGACTGGGGGATTTTGGCCTCTAGTGGGGCCTTCCGCGGGAGGATCCTTCCATCTTCTGGAGGAATCCGGACTCCAGCAGAGCGTTCAGCGGGAAGATTCTTCCAGCGGGTGGATGAATCGGGACGATGAGAGGCTGGTTTGGGCCCGGATTGTTCCAGTGAGTGGAGGTTTTGGGACTGTGGATGGAGGTTTTGGGACTGTGGATGGCTTGTTGGCGGGAAGAATCCTCCAGTGTCTGGAGGGATTTGCCCGGTGAAACAGCGTTTGGCGTCCTTTTGTTCCAGTGGGTGGGGGATTTGGGACTCTGACAGAGCTGGGGTGTTGGTGCGGCAGGCTGTTGCGGTTAGCGTGTGGGGCTGCCGGGCGGCATGCAGTGTGGGGCTGCCGGGGGAATTGGGACTTTGGTGGGGTGGTAGGGCGGGAGCGTGGTGGGGTTGCCGGGCGAGGCGAAATGGGCGGGCGCTCGTCACACAGACGCGTTAATGTTAGGGACATGCCTACTTTCACCAAAGAAGAAATCGTGCATCTGGGCGATTTGGCCCGAATTGCACTTACTGACGAGGAGATCACCCGTCTGCAGGGCGATCTGAACGTCATCGCAGAATCCATCAACAAGGTCCAGGAAGTCGCCACCGACGATGTGGAACCAACCGCGAACCCGATTCCGCTGGAAGCCTACCTGCGCCCGGATGTGCCGGAAACCCCGCTGACTCAGGAAGAGGCGACCGCAGGAGCCCCGGTTTCCGAGGCCGGCATGTTTGTTGCACCGCGCATTCTGGGGGAGGAGTGACATGAGCGAACTCGTCAAGCTTTCCGCCGCCGAGATGGCGGCTAAGATCAAGGCCAAGGAAGTCTCCAGCCGTGAACTGGTTGAAGCGCATCTCGAAGTCATCGAGGCCGCCGAGCCGAGCATCAAGGCTTTCCTGAAGGTGTCCGGCGATCAGGCCCTTGAACAGGCCGATGCCTTCGATGCCAAGTCCGATGAGGAAAAGGCAGCACTGCCGGAACTTGCCGGCGTGCCGATCGCCATCAAAGACATGATCGTCACCAAGGGCATCGAAACCACCGCGGCCTCCAAGATCCTCGAAGGCTGGGTGCCTCCGTACGACGCTACCGTCATCGAGAAGCTCAAGGCTGCAGGCATGCCGCTGCTGGGCAAGACCAACCTCGATGAGTTCGCTCAGGGTTCGTCCACCGAGCATTCCGCCTACCAGACCACACACAATCCGTGGGATACCGAACGTGTTCCGGGCGGTTCCGGCGGTGGTTCCGCAGCTGCAGTGGCAGCGTTCGAAGCCCCGCTCGCCCTGGGTACCGACACCGGTGGCTCCATCCGTCAGCCGGGCTCGCTGACCGGTACCGTCGGTGTCAAGCCGACCTACGGCGGTGTCTCTCGTTTCGGCGCAATCGCCATGGCTTCCTCGCTCGACCAGATCGGCCCATGCTCCCGTACTGTGCTCGACGCGGCTCTGCTGCAGGAAGTGATCGGAGGCCACGACAAGCGCGATTCCACGTCCATTCCGGAAGGCCCTCGCCCGATGGTGGCGGCCGCCCGCGAAGGCATGAAGCGTGATCTGAAGGGCCTCAAGGTCGGTCTGATCAAGGAGCTCGGCGGCGAAGGTTTCCAGCCGGGCGTTATGGCACGTTTCAATGAAGGCGTCAAGAAGCTCGAGGAAATGGGTGCTGAGATCACCGAGGTGTCTCTGCCTCACCTGCCGTACTCCCTCGGTGCGTACTACATCATCATGCCGTCCGAGGTCAGCTCCAACCTGGCTCGCTACGATGGCATGCGTTACGGTCTGCGCGTCATGCCGCCGGCGGGTGTTCCTCAGACCGCCGCCAACATGATGGCCTACACTCGTGAAGCCGGTTTCGGCGACGAGGTCAAGCGTCGTATCATCCTTGGCACGTATGCCTTGTCCGCTGGCTATTACGATGCTTGGTACGGTTCCGCACAGAAGGTGCGCACCCTGATCATCGACGATTTCAAGAAGGCTTTCGAGAAGGTCGACGTGCTTGTTGGCCCGACCAGCCCGGTCACCGCATTCAAGTTCGGTGAGAAGACCGAGGATCCGATGGCCATGTATGCCATCGATATCACCACCATTCCGGCCAACCTTGCAGGCGTTCCGGCCATGAGCATTCCTGCTGGTCTGAGCGACGACGGCTTGCCGGTTGGCTTCCAGTTCCTCGCTCCGCAGCAGCGTGACGAGGCCATGTACAAGCCTGCCGCGGCACTTGAGGCGGCTCTCGAGGAAGACTGGAACGGTCCGATCTGGCAGTCCCTGAAGACCCCGTGGCTCGACGGCTTGAACAAGTAGGAAGCATCGGAGGAAAGAAAACAAAATGGCTGAAAAGTTGATGAAGTACGCCGATGCCGTCAAGAAGTTCGATCCGGTCATCGGTCTGGAAACCCATGTTGAGCTGAGCACCACCACGAAGCTGTTCTGCCCGGCCGAAGTCTCGTTCGGTGGCGATCCGAACAGCCAGCTCACCCCGGTGAGCCTTGGTCTGCCGGGTTCTCTGCCGGTGGTCAACAAGACCGCCGTCGATTACGCCATCAAGCTGGGTCTTGCCCTGCATTGCGAAATTGCCGAGTGGAGCCAGTTCGCGCGTAAGAACTACTTCTACCCGGACATGCCGCGCGATTACCAGATCTCGCAGTATGACAAGCCGACCAACGGCAACGGCTATCTTGATGTGGAACTTGAAGACGGCACCGTGTTCCGTGTGCCGATCGAACGCGCCCACATCGAAGACGACGCAGGCAAGAACACCCACGTCGGTGGCGCTGACGGCCGTATCGAAGGCGCTGACCACTCCCTGGTCGACTACAACCGTGCAGGCGTTCCTCTGATCGAAATCGTGACCAAGCCGATCGTTGGCGCAGGCGATCGTGCTCCGGAAATCGCCGGTGCCTACATGCGCGCCATCCGCGACATCGTGCGTGCGCTTAATATTTCCCACGCTCGCATGGAGCAGGGCAACATGCGTGCCGACGTGAACGTGTCGCTGCGCAACAGCCCGTCCGATCCGTTCGGCACCCGTTCCGAAACCAAGAACGTGAACTCGTTCCGCGGTATTGAAAAGACCATTCAGTATGAGATTCGCCGTCAGGCGGCCATTCTGAGCGAAGGCGGCGAGATTCTGCAGGAAACCCGCCACTGGGATGAGGCTTCGCAGACCACCGCAGGCGGCCGCGTGAAGTCCGATGCCGACGATTACCGCTACTTCCCGGATCCGGATCTGGTGATGCTGCACATCACCAAGGAGCACATCGAAGAGATGAAGGCTCAAATGCCGGAAATGCCGCGCGAGCGCCGCAACCGCCTGAAGGGCGAGTGGGGCTTCAACGATTTGGAGATGCGTGACGTGCTCAACGCCGACGCTCTGGATCTGCTTGAGGAGACCGTCAAGGCTGGTGCCACCGCCGCAGGTGCCAAGAAGTGGTGGCTGGGCGAGCTGAGCCGTGAAGCCAACAACAAGGGCGTGAGCCTCGAAGAGCTACCGATCGCTCCGGCCGATGTTGCTGAGGTTGAGAAGCTGATCGCCGATGGCAAGCTCAACGACAAGCTGGCCAAGCAGACCGTCGCCGGTGTGCTTGCTGGCGAAGGCACTCCGGATGAGGTCGTCAAGAAGCATGGCTTCCAGGTCGTGTCTGATGACGGCGCTCTCGAAAAAGCCGTGGATGAGGCTCTCGCAGTCAATCCTGACATCGTTGAAAAGCTCAAGAGCGGCAATATGAAGCCGATGGGCGCCATCATTGGTGCCGTCATGCGTGCCACTCGCGGTCAGGCTGACGCAAAGGCCGTCACCAAGATCGTGATGAGCAAGATCAAGTAACGTTTACAACGATTGCTGACGATTACAGCCGATTGTTGAATCGCAGGAAAACGCACGTTCCAAAAAGCTTGGGACGTGCGTTTTCTTTTCGTTATTCCGGAAAAGGGATTTCAAAGAAAGAGAATGCATAATCGCGAAGCGCATTTTCTTACGATTGCCGACATGTCCTTCAACATCAGGTTATGCTGGTAGAGGAATATGTACAGCGATTGCCGCCGCGCGGATTCACAGCTGACATACAGTCGGGTACAATACCCTCGGTATGGGTGCGGCGACGGTCGTGCCTGCAATGATGTAGGGGACAGGAATAATGCCAGAACAAGTTGAGGCTGCGACACAGGAGCAGTTGGACCAGCAGTCGCGTGAATTGCCGGATCTCATCGTCATTCCGTCTATCAAGGGCGAGATGGTGCATCTGCGTCCGTCCGTGATCGAAGATCTTGAACGTATGGACGCCATTGGGGCGTACATCGGCGCTTCCGGAATCACCGGCAAGGATCGGGTTGCCGAGCGTGGCGCGGTGCATGCGTGGGTGCGTCGTTCCGTGGCATGGTCCCAAGGCGAAACGCCGACCGAATCCGGTGTGGGGGATCCGGAGTCGCGTCGCACGATCGCATGGTCCATCATCACCGAAGCCGACCATGATGGCGATGGCGAGATCGATGCCGCGAATTCCGACAATGTGATTGGCATGATTTTCCTGATCGATATTGACGGTTGGGCTCGTTCCGCGCGCATTCAGGTGGTGCTTGGCAAGGATTACCGCGGCCGTGGCTATTCGCGTGACATCATGCCGCGAGTGATGACGTACGGACTTGCGCCGGAACCGGCAGGCCTTGGCATGCATCGCATTTGGGTTGCCGTGCCCGAGCAGAACACGCGTTCCGTGTCCGTGTACCAGTCGTTGGGATTCGTGCCGTCCGGTCGTTCGCGCGACGCCTTGTGGAACGCTTCGCAGAACCGTTACCAGGATCTGATCGTTATGGACACGCTGGTTGACGAGTTCGACCCGATCCGTTCGCTTGACGCGTTCGGCATGCATGTGATCGAAGATAATCCGGGCGTCAAGGAAGCGTTGAGCGCGCGCGAGCATTCCATTGCCATCCGACTGAATGAGAAGAATGCTTCGAAGCATGATGCGGAAGGTACGGATGTCAACGATGCCGCGGCAGCTGCGCAATCCGTGCAGAAAGCTTCTTCCGATGGTGCTGGTGACGTGGCCGAGGCTGTGCGGAAGGACTCGGAAGGCGCGGAACCTGCGCGACAAAGCGAGCATGATGATCGCAAGTCCGTTACTGGCGATGCCGATGCCGAAAACAGCTGGCCGTACACGGCGGGCGAGCGTAAGACGTCGAAGGAAGCTTGGTGGCGCACGCTTGGTCGTGGTCGCAAGCGCGATACGGAAGGTAAGTGATGAGCGCCGAGGATCTCGATAATTACGAAACCGACGCGGAACTGGCTCTGTATAAGGAGTATCGCGACGTAATCAAGCTGTTTACGTATGTTGTTGAAACGGAACGTCGCTTTTATTTGGCGAATAAAGTCGATTTCAATGTGCGTTCCGCAGGCCAGGACGTGTATTTCGACGTGCGCCTGACTGATGCTTGGGTGTGGGACGTCTATCGTTCCAGTCGTTTCGTCAAGAACGTGCGTATCGTCACGTTCAAGGATGTCAATGTTGAGGAAGTGCAGAAAACCGATATTGACATTCCTGATTCCATCTAGCTGCGCAGTTGCCGGTCACGCGGTTGCCAGTTGTGCGGTTGCTGGTCGCGTAGTTGGATTGCGTAATGTGGTTGCGCGCTTTGGCCGCGCAGTCGGGTCGTGCATCGGCCGGTTTGATGATTGCGTTTTGCATGATGCGATAGCCGTATATCCGGCTGACTTGGCTTGATTTTGTAAGCATTCGCACAAGTTGCGGTGTTCGTTTCCCTACCCTCGGGTAGACTATCAGGGATTTTTGTTTTCATAAGGAGACCTCAAAGTGACGCAAAAGCAATCCGTGGTGATTATCGGCGGTGGCCCTGCAGGCCTGACTGCCGCTTGGGAGCTCGTCAAGGACGGTGGCTCCGAGAACTACGACGTGACTGTGTTGGAAGCGACCCGCGAATTCGGCGGCATCTCCCGCACCGTCAAGCATGATGGCAACCGTATGGATATTGGCGGCCATCGTTTCTTCTCGAAGGACGAACGCATCATGGATTGGTGGAAGGGGGTCCTGCCGCTGCAGGGCGCGCCAAGCTATGATGACAAGAAGCTCGGTCGCGAGCACGATATGGAACCGGGCGGACCGGATCCGGAAGTCGAAGACAAGGTGATGCTTAAGCGTCATCGCGTGTCTCGTATTTACTGGAACCGCCACTTCTTTGACTACCCGATTTCCCTGAGCGCCAACACGTTGAAGGCCATGGGTCCGAAGCTTACGCTTGTTGCCGGCTTCAGCTATCTGAAGTCCATGGTGCACAAGCTGCCGGAAGACAATCTGGAGAACTTCTACATCAATCGTTTCGGCCGCAAGCTGTATTCCATGTTCTTCGAGGGGTACACCGAGAAGCTGTGGGGTCGCCATCCGTCCCAGATTTCCGCCGATTGGGGTGCGCAGCGCGTCAAGGGCCTGAGCATTATGGGCGTGCTGAAGAACGCGTTCCAGAAGCTCCTGCCGAAGAAGCGCAGCAATGCTGAGGTTGAAACCTCGCTGATTGAGGAATTCTGGTATCCGAAGTATGGTCCGGGCCAGCTGTGGGAAACCGTCGAGGCCAACTGCGAGGCCGCGGGCGTGAAGGTCATCACCGACGCGAACGTGGTGGAGATTCGCCAGGCCGACGGCAAGATCGCATCCGTGGTATATGAGGATTCCGAAGGCAACCGCACCGAAATGGCCGCGGACGACTTCATCTCCTCCATGCCCGTCAAGGATCTCATCAACGCCGTGGACGCTTCCAGCCAGCCCGCGCCGAAGGACATGACCGAAATCGCCAACGGCCTGCCGTACCGCGACTTCGTGACCGTTGGTCTGCTCGTCAAGCACCTGCGCCTGTCGAACACCACCGACATTCCCACCCTCGGCAACCCGCCGATCGTGCCTGATTGCTGGATTTACGTGCAGGATCCGGGCTACAAGGTCGGCCGTTTGCAGATCTTCAACAACTGGAGCCCGTACCTGGTCAAGGACGTTGACAACACCGTGTGGATCGGTCTTGAATACTTCTGCGAAGAAGGCGATTCCTTCTGGAACATGTCTGACGAGGAAGCGAAGAAGTTCGCCATCCAGGAGCTTACGCGCATGCAGATCATCAACGGTCCGCAAGACGTGATCGACTCCCATCGTGAGCGCGTGAAGAAGGCGTATCCGGCATATTTCGACACCTACGATCGCATGCCTGAGCTCGTGGAATACCTCGATTCCTTCGGCAATCTGTATTGCGTCGGCCGCAACGGCCAGCATCGTTACAACAACATGGATCATTCCATGGCCACCGCAATCGAGGCCGTCGGCAATATCAAGAACGGCAAGACGTCCAAGAAGAACGTATGGTCCGTCAATACCGACAAGAGCTATCACGAGGAAAAGTAGGTTCCGGCAAGACCTGCACCTGTTGCTGTAAAGCATGTGGTAAAGCGAAAGACCCGTCATGTGATCGCATGGCGGGTCTTTCGCATTGTGATTTGCGATTTGTCATTGACTTGAATGCTTGATTGGCATGAATACGTTGGCACGCCTACGTTGCGTTGGTCTGGATGACGTTGTATGGTTAGGGAAGTTCGAAAACCGTGATATTTCGCGGCGGACTTTCAGTGGCGGAAATTTCCGTATCTCTTTTTACAGCTGTTGCAGGCGTGTGCTTGCGAAAGCTAGGGGAAAGGCAAAAACCAGTGGCAACCAGCCCGAATCTTGAAGACATGAAACTGCCTGAGCTCAAGGAGCTCGCCAAGCAGATGGGCCTTCGTGGCACCTCCACCATGCGTAAGCCGGAACTTATCGCGACGCTTCAGGCCGCTCGTTCCGGCGGTGAAGCGCCTGCCGGTGTGACCGTGCGAGCTCCGAAGTCCGCTGCGCCGGCCGCTCCGGTGGCTCCTGCTGAAGCCCAAACCGCAGACGCTGAGGTCGCGGCGAACACGGCTGAGGAATCCGGCAAGTCCAACGAGGCTGCCGAAAGCAAAGCCAACGAGGCTGAGCAGTCCGAAAAGCAGACGGCCAAAACCGTTAGGAAGACCCTTGCCGGACGTGCTGATAGCGCTGAGCGTGCGGAGCGCTCCGAACAGACGGAACGTGCCGAGCGCACCGAGCGTGCTGACCGTCGCAAGCAGGCTGAGGCTCCGACGAGCGAGGAGGCGGCCGATGTCATGGCCGCGGTGAACGCCCTGGACAGCATCGATGAGGCTCCGAAGCGCCGTCGCCGCCGTGATGCGGACGCTGCCACCGATCTGCTGGCCGAACTGGGATTGGACGATGCTTCGCCGAAGCAGGATGATCGTCGTCGCCATCGTAAGGATGATGCGTCCGACGTTGAGCCGCGCCGTCGCCGTCGTGCGGTGGAAGGGCCGAAGGATGAGGACGTTGTGCGCGATCTTGATGACATTCTCGCCACGTTGCCTTCGCAGGGCAGTGATGATGACGAACGTCGTGACGAGGCTGAAGACGGTGATTTCGCGCGTCGTGGTCGCGGTCGCGTCAGCGATAGGGGTGACCGCGTGGATCGTCGTGGCCGTCGCCTGCGTGGCCGTGACCGCGATTATGACGAGCGTGACGAGCGTCGTGGCCGTACCGGCGACCGTAACAATGATCGCAACGAGCGTAACGATCGCGTCGAGCGCAACGAGCGCACGGATCGCAATGTTGAACGCGAACAGCGTCACGAGGAGCCGAAAGAGGATCTCGTGCCTGTCGCGGGCATCGTCGACGTGCTCGATTCCTACGCTTTCGTGCGTACCTCCGGCTATTTGCCGGGTCCGAACGACGTGTACGTTTCCATGGGCCAGGTCAAGAAGTATGGGCTGCGCAAGGGTGATGCCGTGCACGGTTCCATCCGTACCCCGCGTGAGGGCGACCGCCGCAACCAGCGTCAGAAGTTCGTGCCGCTGCAGTCCATCGACTCCATCAACGGCATGACCGTGGAGGCCGCACAGAACCGTCCGCAGTTCAACAAGCTCACTCCGCTGTATCCGCAGGAGCGTCTGAAGCAGGAAACCGCGCCGAACAAGCTCACCGGCCGCCTCATCGACATCGTGGCGCCGATCGGCAAGGGCCAGCGTGGCCTGATCGTGTCTCCGCCGAAGGCCGGCAAGACCATCACCCTGCAGAACATCGCCAACGCGATCGCCACCAACAATCCGGAAGTCCACCTGATGGTCGTGCTCGTGGACGAACGTCCGGAAGAGGTCACCGATATGGAACGTACGGTGCAGGGCGAGGTCATTTCCTCCACCTTCGACCGTCCGGCCTCCGACCACACCACCGTCGCCGAACTCGCCATCGAACGCGCGAAGCGTCTCGTGGAGCTTGGCCAGGACGTGGTGGTGCTGCTTGATTCCATGACCCGTCTGGCCCGTGCCTACAACATCGCCGCTCCGGCTTCCGGCCGTATTCTTTCCGGTGGTGTGGATGCCCAGGCGCTGTACCCACCGAAGAAGTTCTTCGGTGCCGCTCGTAACATCGAAAACGGCGGCTCTCTGACCATCATCTCCTCCGCACTGGTGGAAACCGGCTCCAAGATGGACGAGGTGATTTTCGAGGAGTTCAAGGGCACCGGCAACATGGAGCTGCGCCTGAGCCGCGAACTGGCAGACAAGCGCCTGTTCCCGGCCATCGACGTGAACGCTTCCGGCACCCGTCGCGAGGAACTCATCACCGATCCGCAGGAGCTGCCGATCATCTACCGTCTGCGTCGTCTGCTTGGCGGTCTGGAGCCTGAGCAGGCTTACCAGACGCTTGTGCCGCGTCTGAAGAAGACCGCGACCAACCGTGATTTCATGGCGTCGCTGATCCAGCAGAGCGGCAATACCGCGAATAACGGCAACAGCTAATCGCAGGTAATCGCAATCTGCGGTTACGTATCCAAGGGTCGTATGACAATCGCCATGCGGCCCTTTTGTTTCGTTCGGCTGTCTTTCTGTTCGGCTGTCTTTCTGTTCGGCTGTCTTTCTGTTCGGCTGTCTTTCCGTTTTGCAGTTTTCAACTACTTTCGAATGCGTTTCGATTGTTTTTCGAAAGTTCCGCACGATTCGGCAATGTGGATGATCACGTTGTGGACATACGGTATGTAAAAATCGACGCACGAAAAAATACGAAATCGAAAGTAAAAAGACGAAAATAGTATTGCTATATAGGGGGTATATGAAAAAAATAGGAGAAAAATGATTGAAAATCGAAATTCGTTGGAAATGTTACGAAAATGCAGTTGACGGATTGTGTGTTGGGGTGGGTATGGTAATGGACGGAAACGTGAGCTGCATAGGGGAGTCGGTCCTACCGGACTGATGCAGAATGCTTGTTGGAAAGGGGTATCTATGACAGGCAATGGCAACGAACCCGACACCACGCATGCGAGCGTGGGCCAATTCGACGATATCGACGAGACCATTCTCAGCATGCTGGAGAAAGACGGCCGCGCTACGCTGTCTCAGCTTTCGGACGCTACGGGACTGTCGATTTCCGCGGTGCAATCGCGCGTGCAGAAACTGGAACGTCGTAATGTGATTCTCGGCTACAAGGCCGTTATCGACGATGAAAAGCGTGGCCTCGCCGTACGTGCCTACATTGCGGTCACGCCGATCGATTATTCCAAGGAAGCCGAGATTCCCGCCAAATTGCAGGATATCGAAGGCATCATGTCATGCGATTCCGTGGCTGGGTCACCCAGTTACATGCTGACCGTGCGCGCAGCCTCGCCAAGCAAGCTTGAGGATCTGCTGAACGTCATCCACCAAACGGTGCCGGTGAGCACGGAAACCACGATTGTGCTGCAACGGTACTTCTCCAAGTGACATGCGCGCGGTAGTCTTGTACGCATGAGCGATAGCGAACATGACTGGCTTCGGCCAGAAGAAGAGCATGAAACCGAAACCGTCATCGATGCGGGCACCGCGCAAAGCAATCCCGAGGTCGCCGATGCCGTGGCGAAAATCGCTGCATTGCGCCAGTCTATCGACAATGTCGACACGGCCATCGTTTCCCTACTGGCGGAACGCTTCAAATACACGTCCCAAGTGGGTGTGCTGAAAGCCCGCGCGGGTTTCGCGCCGGCCGATTACAAGCGTGAGGATTACCAGATCGAACGGTTGCACCGCATTGCTGTCGATGCCGGGTTGGATCCCGACATCGCCGAAATGTATCGCGAATTCGTGGTGACCGAAGCCAAGCGCAGGCATAAGCGCATCGCCGAGAACGGCGTCGATCCGGGTGTGCTCGACGTATTCGCCTGACCTGTCTGTTTTCCGCGAAATCGTTTCTTGCCGGGGCATGCCGCGCGCTACATTGATTGCTTTGGAACGTTGTTTTGATTGCGATTGAGAGGCTCGGCATGCGTCGTTCTGTTGCGTTTCGTGCATCTTGTGCCCATCATGCCGATAGCACGCGTGGTGAGCGTGATATGCGTGTGGCGAGTGTCCATCTGCGGCACATGCTGGCTGCGTCCATTGCGGTAACGCTGGTTTCGGCGGCTCCCGTATGCGAGGTCGGGGTTTCGAATGTGGTTGATGTGGTGCGTCGGAACGGCGAGTACGTCTCGGCGGTGGCCTCGCACGATGTGATGAGCGCATATGAGTCCGTTGATGAGCCGGGCCGCTTGTATTTGACGAGTGACGCCGCTTCTGCAACTGATACGGACATGAATGCAGATGAGGGCGCGACGTCTTCGCAGCGCGTGCCGCAAGAGCGTGTGGAACTGCCGTGGGATATAACGGCGACCTTTACTTTGGACGGTCCGACCGTCAGCGCATCCAAGATTTCCGGTGCATCGGGCGTGGTCGGCATCCGCATCGATCTGAAATCGGAACGACCGGAGGAAACGGCTGATCTGACGCCGATCGTCGCGTTCACCATTCCCAACCGCGTCGGCAATGACGCGACCTCAGACGAAGGCGTGCTTGTGTCTGCCGGCAATTCGTCGACATTGGTCGCTGCGGTAGGCAAGCCGGGTGAGGATCTTACGATTCATACGTATGTGACTGCGAAAAACTTCACCATGAGTTCGCTGTCTGTCGCCGCTGTTGCCTGCGATTCCGAAAGAACTGGCTGCTATGGCAATCTCACCAGTTTGACCGATCGCGCATCCACATTGGTGGATGGTTTGACGAATGTCGGATCGCAACGCAACCATGAGCTCATCGCGCAGCTCGAACAACTGCGCGATCATGAAAAGGAGCTTGCCGAAACGACCATCGCCCAGCGTGAGCAGGAACATGAGCAGGCGTTCAACGGGTATATCGACGCGTACGTCGGCTCGTATACGACGCATCTTTCCGGATCGATTGGCGATACCACGCAACTTACCGCCATTCTCGGCACCGCGGCCGAATTGAACGGCGATACTGCGGTGGCGCAGTCCGTGGTCGATCTGGCCAACGCGGTCAACGATGTGAGCGCCGCATACCGGCATACGGGTGCCGCCGACGCGGTGAACGAGGTGATTCGCACCATCGAACAGCGTGGCACATCCGGTTTGGTGGCGGAACTTAACAAGCGTGCGGGCGAGGAGCAGCAGCGTGGCGCCAAGGATTACAGTGCCGGCCAGTCGCAGCTTTCTTCGGCGATGATTCCGTATTCCATGGATTTCACCGACGCGTACACCGCTCGGCTTAAGGAATTGGGGGCTTCCGCAGGTTCGGCGCAAAACTTGGAATCTCAGGCGATTGCGGATGTGCGCAACAGCATTGACGGCAATGAGAAGTTGAAGTCGGCTTCAAGCAAGGTTGACGATGCGATGCAGGCGTTGGCGGATGCGAGCGAGCACACGGGTCAGGCCAGTGCGTTCCACCAGATCGTGCTTCGTTTTGCGGATCAGCTTGATGCAGGTGATGATTCGACCAGTTCCGACGATACTGTCGATGGTTCGGAAGTTACGTTGAGGGGGTCTATGGGACTTGCCTCGGCTTCGGAGACGTCGCTTGCGGGCCGTGCCGAGCGGGCGCGTATCAAGGCCCAACGCAAAGAGGAACGCGCGCAGGCGGATGCGGCCAATCAGCAGAACGCTTCCGACGGTACTGCGGCCAGCTTGGTGGACGACAAGAACGCCATCAGCATGGATGATGTGATGAGCTACGCGGGCGGCCTGCGATCGTCATTTGGCGCGGCTGCCGATACCACGTCGAAGAACGTTGCGAAAGTCGGGGGAGTGGAATCAAAGAAATCCAGCGATGGCGATTCGGTAGATTCCGCATCTGAAAATACTGGAACAACAGGAAAAACCGCATCTTCCGAAATGTTGATGACAAGTGCGTTGCCGATTGCAGCATACGGCATTGCTGGTTCCGGAAATCGCACGTTGATTGTGCCTGATAATAGCGATTTGATTGACGAGACCGTTGAAATTGCGGCCGCTGCCGAAATATTGCAGCAGGCTTTGCAGAAGCTGTATCCGGATATGCCTGTGCAATCGCAGCCTGCTAAGGCCGCGCAATCTCAATATCTGCTTGCAGTTCCCGTTTTATAAAAATGTATAAACATAGGATCCAGATACACAAAGAGGGGGCCTTCCAATCGTGGAAGATCCCCTCTTAGGCTTTTTAGCCGGCTGAGCCGTTAAGCAGACAGTCCTGTGGACTGTCTGTAGGTGAAGTGAACGGCTTTGCCACGAAGGCTGCCGGTTTCGCCTACAGTTGCCATTAGTTCTTCGGCTTTTTAGCCGGCGGCTCTCCAAGTTCGCTGTCGGCCACAATCACGTCGATGGCGGCTTCGGCATCAGCCTTGGCCTCCTTGACGGCTTCCTTGGCTGCTTCGGCGGTTTCCTTGACGGCCTTCAGTGCGGCGGCCGCTCCCATGAAGGAGATGCGTCCGACCACGCGACCGGCCTCGGCGATATCGCCCAATGCGCTTTCGATGGATTCGCGCGCTTCATCGGAAACGCCCAGCTGCACGGAAAGGATCGGGGTCTTCATCGAAACCTTGGCCTTCGACTTGATGCCACGCAGCGCGGCCAGAGCTTCACCGGCATGGGTGAGCAGCTCCGGGGAGACGGCTGCTGCGGCCGCATCGTACGTTTCAGCCTTCGGCCATGCGGCGCGGTGCACGGAGCCTTCGCCCTCATGCATCCAGCTCCACACTTCTTCGGTGGCGTACGGCAGGTACGGTGCCAGCAGGCGTGCGAAGGCATCCAAGCCCAGTCCCAGCGCGGTGCGAGCGGACTTCACGGCCTTCTCGCTCGGCACATGGCCGGTGGAGTCTGCGGTGCCGTATGCACGGTTCTTGACCAGCTCGATGTAATCGTCGCAGAACTGCCAGAAGTAGTTTTCGATGACTTCCAAAGCCTTGGAATGCTCGTAGTTGTTGAGGCTTTCGGTGGCTTCGCGCACTACGAGGGCCATCTTGGCCATGGCTGCGCGGTCCAGCGGCTCGGTCACGTCGGCAGGGTTCCAGCTTGCGGTTGCCGGAGCGCCCACATGGTGGTTCTCATCCTCACGGCCGATGGCCAGTGCGAACTTGGTGGCGTTGAGCAGCTTGATGGCCAAACGGCGGCCGATCTTCATCTGGCCTTCGTCGTAGGTGGCATCCAGGCCCAAACGTGCCGCAGCGGCCCAATAACGCACCGCGTCGGCGCCGAACTGCTTGATCGGCTTGTCTGGCACAACTACGTTGCCCTTGGACTTCGACATCTTCTTGTGATCCGGATCAAGAATCCATCCAGACAGGGTGGCATTGGCCCACGGCAGACACTTGTTCTCGAGATGCGCGCGATCCACGGTGGAGAACAGCCAGGTGCGGATGATGTCCTGACCCTGCGGACGCAGGTCCATCGGGAAGGTGGCGTTGAAAATCGCCTGGTTCTCTTCGCCTGGCTCTTCCCAGCGGGTCACGATCTGCGGGGTGAGCGACGAGGTCGCCCACGTATCCATGATGTCAGGTTCGGCGGTGAAGCCACCGGGCACGTCGCGCTGGTCCTCGCTGTAGCCTTCCGGCACATCGTCGGTCGGATCGATCGGCAAGCGGTCCTCGCTCGGCACGATCGGATGATCGTAATCGGCGGTGCCATCTTCCTTCACCGGATACCACAGCGGGAACGGCACGCCGAAGAAGCGCTGACGGGAGATCAGCCAATCGCCATTCAGGCCGTTCACCCAGTTTTCGTAACGCACGCGCATGAAATCAGGATGGAAGTTCAGTTCGCGACCGCGTTCGATCAGTTCGGCGTTCAGCTTCTGATCGGTGCCGCCGTTCTTGAGGTACCACTGGCGGGAAGTGACGATTTCGAGCGGCTTGTCACCCTTCTCGTAGAAGTTCGTCATACGCTTGGTCGGAGTCGGTTCGCCGTCAAGATCGCCGGATTCGCGCAGTGCGTCGACGATGATCTTGCGTGCGGAGAATGTCGTCTTGCCGGCGGTTTCCTGGAAGACGCGCTTGCCTTCCTCGTCTTCGATCCAGTCCGGGGTGTCCATCACGATGCGTCCGTTGCGCTGGATGATGGAACGCAGCGGCAGGTTCAGATCACGCCACCACTCAACGTCGGTCACGTCACCGAACGTACAGCACATGGCGATACCTGCGCCCTTGTCCATTTCCGCGGCCTTGTGCGCCAGAATCGGCACCTTCACGTGGAACAGCGGGGAGTAGACGTACTGGCCGAAATACGGCTTGTAACGCTCGTCATCCGGGTGCGCGATCAGTGCGCCGCAGGCTGCCAGCAGTTCCGGACGGGTGGTTTCGATGTAGATCGGAGTGCCGTCTTCGAAGCGGAACGCCACCTTGTGGTAGAAGCCCGGATATTCGCGGGATTCCAGCTCGGCCTGGGCCACTGCGGTCTGGAAGGTCACATCCCACAGGCCCGGAGCGTCTTTCTGATACGCTTCGCCGCGGGCCAGATTGCGCAGGAACGCCTTCTGGGCCACGCGCTGCGGGTGCTCGCCGATGGTGTGGTAGGTCTGCGTCCAGTCGATGGACAGGCCGAGGGAACGCCACAGCGCCTCGAACTGCTTCTCATCCTGGGCGGTGAGCTTCTCGCACAGTTCGATGAAGTTCTTACGGGAGATCGGAACCTGATCCTTGGCGTCGATCTTCTTGCCATCGGTGCCTTCGAACGGCGGCACGAAATCAGGATCGTACTTGAGGGAGGTGTCCACACGCACGCCGTAATAGTTCTGCACACGGCGTTCGGTTGGCAGGCCGTTGTCATCCCAGCCCATCGGGTAGAACACGTCGTAGCCGTTCATGCGCTTGAATCGCGCGATCACATCGGTATGCGTGTACGAGAACACGTGGCCCACGTGCAGGTGGCCGGAAACGGTGGGCGGCGGGGTGTCGATGGAATACACGGCCTTGCGGTCGCGGGTGCCCTGGAACTTGTAGACTTCGCTTTCGTCCCAGACTTCGCGCCACTTGTCTTCGAGACCGTCCACGCCGACCTTGTCGGGCAGCGGCGTGAGGTTCGCGTTGATGGTAGTATCTTGGCTTTCAGTCATAAACGCTAGTCTAGAAAGCGAATGTGACAACTTACGGAACTGCAGCCGAATGCCGAAATCGCAAGAAAATCAGCGCAACACACGGATTGTCCGCAGTGTTCGGCGATTGATTGACAATCGCGGGAAAATCACTGCAACTTCACTCTGCTCAACGGCAGCAGACGGTCGGTCAGATTTTTCGGATATCCCTGCAATTGGTCGCTTACCGCCATGAAATTCTTGCGCGTGTACAGCCAGTCGCTTGCCGCGTTTTCGCTGACGGCGCGTGCATACGTGCGCATGCGTGCCTGATAATCGTCATCATTGGTGGCCGCCATCGCGTCCGCATATGCCTGCTGCGCATCGCCGTTCTCATAATGGAACACGCTCTGGCCGTCGGTGAATACGCTCGCATCGTTTTCGCCGCTCATGGTGGTGAGCGCGATATTGTAGGTGCCCGCGTTCATGCGTTCCGTGACTTGCGCCGCGGAATCGAGCACTTCCAGATTGACGCCGATATTGAGCTGTTCGATCGCCGATTTCACGGTGTTGCCGATCTGCTCATATTCCTTGGGCACCAGCAGATCGATATCGGCGATATAGTATGCGCCGAAATAGCTGCGCATCTGCTGGCCCTGCTCAAGATTGTAGGGGAACAGTTCGCTCAGATCCTCATACCCGTCTTCCAGCGGGCTTATCGGGCCTCCGAGCGGCGAATAGGCGTCCGGAGCGTCTTTGGCGATGGTCTGCGCGTCGATGGCGTATCTCGTCATTTTGCGGATCTGCTCGTCGGAGAACGGGCTTTCGGTGCCGTTATTGAAGGCGAGCATCACTTTGTCGAAGCTGATGCCGCTGTCGGAGTTGATGCCGCTTTGCTGGTTGAGCTCATCGGCGGCAGACGCGCTCAACGGCAATGCCATGCTGATTTTCTTGGCTTCCATGGCGCTGACCAGCGAATCTTCGGAAGCGTAGTAATACAGCGTTATTTGCGATGCGGCGGCTTTGGCGCCCCAATACGAGTCGTTGCGCTGCAGCACGATCTGTGTTTTCGACGAGGCTTCCACGGTGAACGGTCCCGATCCCACGGCTTTCTTGCCGTAATTCGCCGTGCTTTCCTCATCGTAAACAATGCCGGCACGCCCGCTCAACGCGCGCAGAAGGCACGGATTCGGCTGATTGAGGGTGATGACCACCGTTTTTTCGTCGGGATTGGTGATTTCCTTGAGACTACCAAGTTGGTCGGATCCCACGTAATTGTTGTTGATGACGTTTTGCAGCGACCAGACCACGTCGGACGAGTCGAGTTTATGGCCGTTGGAGAAGGTCACGTTGCTGTTGAGCGTGAACGTGTAGGTCAGTCCGTCGTCGGAAATCTGCCATGATTTCGCGATTGACGGCTGCAGTTTGTTGGTTTCGCTGCGTGACACCAGGGTTTCGTACACGTTTTCGAGCAGCGCCTGCTCCAGCGCGGTGCCCTGTTCGGTGCGGATGTCGAGCGATTCCGGCGCGCTGCCCTGAATGCCGATGGCCACGGAGGAGTCGGAAACGAGCGTGGTGAAGGAGGTAATCGGATTTTTGCGGTTCGTCAGCGACCAGCCCAGCCAGGTCATGACGCTGAGCATGATGGCGACGCCGAAAAAGATCAGCCATCGCGTGATTTCGGCTTTCAGCTTGGCTTCCCGCCCGTTTTCTTCTTCCATGGTGTCTTCCATGGTGCTGAGTCTAGTTGGCACAGGCTACAGCGGGCATGCGCGTTACGCTGCGAATGCGCTCGGACAGGTGTCGTTAAGGGGGCAGTTGAGGCAGTCGGGCTTGCGCGCATGGCATATGGCACGACCATGCAATATCAGCCTGTGAGACAGGTCCGTCCACTCTTCGGGCGGGAAGCAGGCGGTGATCTCTCGTTCGATGGCTTTGGGGTCGGGGGAGCCGCTCGCCCAGTCCGAACGCCAGCGCAGCCGCCCGGTCACACGGATCACATGCGTGTCGACAGGGAATCCCGGCACGCCAAAAGCATTGCCAAGCACCACGTTCGCGGTTTTGCGCCCGACCCCGGGCAGACTTGTCAAAGCATCCATGGTTTGCGGCACCTCGCCGTCGAACCGTTCGCACAATGCGTAAGAAAGTCCGATGATGTTCTTTGCCTTCGTATGATGAAATCCGATGGAATGAATGATGCTTTCCACGTGTTCGGGATTGGCGCTCGCAAGTGCGGCCGGTCCCGGATATTCGCCGAATAATTCCGGTGTGACCATATTCACGCGTTTGTCGGTGGTTTGCGCGCTTAGCACGGTCGCCACCAGCAGCTCAAACGGGTTTGAAAAATTCAGCGCGCATTTCGGATGCGGAATCTCCTCGCACAATACGGCGTATTCCTGATGCATGCGTGACAGTCGCGCTTGTTTCGATTCCCGGGGCATGGCACCAGTCTACCGTCGCATGAATATGCAATCGCGCGTACGAAAGTGAGATAGCCGACAGTCAGATCGCAAGTATCGTGGCAATCGCAAGTATCGTGGCAATCGCAAGTATCGTGGCAATCGCAAGCATCGCAAATCGCAGGCAATGCTTGCAATGCGAATAGTGCGACAATCAGTTTTCGCTCGAAGCGTTGTGGGCTGCGGCGTCCTTGGCTGCCGCCTCGCCTTCCTCTTCTTCCGGAGGATCAAAACGATAGCCGACATTGCGCACGGTACCGATCACATGCTCGTATTCGCCGCCCAGTTTGGCGCGAAGACGACGGATATGCACGTCGACGGTGCGGGTGCCGCCGTAATAGTCGTAGCCCCACACTTCCTGCAGCAGCTGCGCGCGGGTGAACACGCGTCCCGGATGCTGCACGAGGTACTTGAGAAGCTCGAACTCCTTGTATGCCAAGTCGATCGGATGCCCATGCAGACTTGCCGTATAGCCGTTGGTGTCCACCACCAGGTCTCCGGAGTGGATCATGCCGTCTTCGTTCTGCACGCCCGATTCTCCGGAACCGGAAACCGCATTGACCGGCGAGTTGCCGCGCTCGGATACCAAGCGAAGACGCCCCTCAACTTCGGCCGGGGAAGCGGACGCCACCACCACGTCGGCGATGCCCCACTGCGAATTGACCACGGTGAAGCCACCCTCGGTGAGGACGAGCACGATCGGCGTGGACAGTCCGGATGCATGAATCAGGCGGCACAATGTTTTCGCCGTGGCCAGATCATCTCGCGCATCCAGAAAAAGAATGGTGTTTTCCGGCATTTTCACCAGACTTGCCGCGTCCATTGGTAGCACGCGTACGCGGTGGGAAAGCAGCGCCAGAGAAGGAAGCACGGTAGCTGGGTCGCTAGCGAACGTCATAAGCGTCAGATCCGTCACGTTAGCTCCCTTTGTCTCTTGTACTGGTTTTGTATCGTTGCCGCGATTGTACTCTTGTTGTGTGTTGTCGGCGTTTCATTAATTTTATCTGAACTATGTGGACACTTGCGGCTACATTTAATGGTATCGCATACGTAATGACCACATTATGGAAAATCATGAAAAGGGGACGAAATGACCGCCTCTGAAAAAGTTGCCGTCAAGTCGGCTCAGAAAGCCTCGTTCGGCAAGGTGTTTGCCGTCCAAATCGCCGCATATGTGGTGCTGGTTGTGCTTGCTCTGATTCCCGGCATTTCCTATGGGAATGCGGAAGAGCCCGCAATCGTGTCGTTCACGGTTGTGGCTTCCGTGGCGATGATTGCGCTGCTTGCCGTGTTCAACCCGTTCCGCGATGGTGTTGCGGGGCATGCGATTTCCGTGATTGCGGGCTTGCTTTCCGTGGTGTGTGCCACGACGATGATGCTCGGACGTGCGATTTTCCCTGCCGGTTTGGGTGACGAAGACACGTTTTGGATGCAGGAAGGCTGGATCGCCGGCGTCGGCGGTCTGCTGATCCTGCTGATTGTGGTTTCGTTCGGGCGTCAGATGGCGCGTGAGAACCGTACGCATCTGATTCGTTCGCTGTCGCACAATGTTGTGGAAGGCGTTGCCATGATTGGCAGCGCGGGCTGGTGCTTCCTATCGACGCTGCTGCCGATTCGTTCCGGCGAAAACGCGGCTTCCACCGATTATGGCTCGACGACGGCGTGGGCTGTTGCGGTGATTGTGGCGTTGCTGCTGATTATCGCGCTTGACGCGTGTTCGTATTGGTGGAATCGTGATGCCGATCCCGATCCGCAATCCAAGAATCCGTGGATCGGCATTGCGCTGCTGCCGGTTATGATTTCCGGAATCGTGGTCGGTATCGCATCGTACGCGACCGTCATGTTCTAATAGTGTGATTCCTGCAATCGCGAGAAAACGCGAAAGCGCAGGAAAATAATCGCAAGTATTTGCGGTAAGCGGTAATGTAAAAGCCCATAATCATGTGCGATTACGGGCTTTTACTGTAAGTTTGTATATTTATTTGTATATCTGATTTGCGATTATTATGCGAGGAATCCGAGATGTTCCAGCAATACTTTCACGCCGATCAGAATAAGCACGACGCCACCTGCGATCTGTGCGGGCTTCTGCCAGCGCGAGCCGAACGCGCGACCGATATACAGACCGGCTGCGGAGAACAGGCCGGTGGTGATGCCGATGATGATCACTGAAATCCAAATGTTCAACGACATGAATGCGAAACTGACGCCGACGGCGAATGCGTCGATGCTGCAGGCCACGGCGAGCGGAAGCATGTGCTTCCAATCGAAATCAGCGGTTTCCTTGGCGTTCTCTTCATCCTCTTCGAATGCTTCACGCACCATGTTGCCGCCGATGAGGGCGAGCAGGCCGAAAATGATCCAATGGTCGACGGCGGTCACGTATTTGCTGAACGTGGAGGCGGCGAAATAGCCGAGCAGTGGGAAAAGCGCCTGAAATCCGCCGAACCAGAGGGCGGTTTTGAACGCGTCGAGGCCGCGTAGTTTTTTGACGGTGAGACCTTTGCCGATGGAAACGGCGAATGTGTCCATCGATACGGAAACGGCAATAAGTAATGTTTGAATCAACATAGCTGGTATATAGGTTCATCCCGCCGGTTTCCCACGGGATGGGCCTCGACGGAGTCTCACGTCCGCCTACGCCTAGGGGTACCGACATAGAACTGCCGCGCCAGCCAGCGGGCTTTGAATTCTGCGAATACTGTTCGCATGCCGTGAATTACGTGTTCCACTATAGCGGCCCCGGCGAATATGCGCGTGCAGTATGAGTGTATCCCGTCTGCGGGCTGTTTCTTCCACTCGCTGGAGAAATCTGGACACTTGGAGGGTATGGTTTTGTCCGTTTTCCTCCAATCGGTGGAGGAATCTGCCCGCTGAGAAGTTGATTTGCGGGCATTTTCTTCCAGTGACTGGGGGAATTTGTCCGCTGGAAGCCGTGTTAGTGGGGTGATTGTTCCAGTGAGTGGAGGTTTTTGCCCGCTGAGGGGCTGGTTTGCGGGAGGATTCTTCCAGCGACTGGCGGAATCTGGACGTTGGAAGGTATGCAAAAGCCCGTTGACGTGTGCGAGTGCGTACGTCAACGGGCTTTCCTTGGATTGCTACCTAAAGCTATCTAGAAAGGCGTGGAAATCACTTCTCGGATTCTTCGAGGCGCTTGCGGGCGGCCACGATTTCTTCCTCGGCCTTGGCGGCACCGGTCCAGTAATCGCCCGGCAGCACTTCCTTGCCCGGCTCCAGAGCCTTGTACTGCTCGAAGAAGTGCTTGATTTCAGCCTTGTGGTACTCGGAAACGTCTTCGACATCCTTGATGTCGTCGAAACGTACGTCAGCCGGCACGCACAGCACCTTGTCATCTCCGCCAGCCTCGTCGACCATGTGGTACAGGCCAACGGCGCGGCATTCCACCACGCAGCCCGGGAACACGGAGTTCGGGATCATGACGAGCGCGTCGAGCGGATCGCCATCCTCGCCCAGAGTGCCGTCGATGTAGCCATAGTCATCCGGGTAACCCATGGAAGTGAACAGGGTGCGGTCCAGGAACACGCGGCCGGTCTCGTGGTCCACTTCGTACTTGTTCTTGGAGCCGCGCGGAATTTCCACCACGACGTTGAAGGTTTCTGCCATGTCATTTCTCCTTGAGATTGGGCAGTTTGCATTATCAGTAACCACAATACCGCTTTCCACCGAAGTGGAACCGGTATTGTGGTATGAATCGAAACGAATTTCTAGTCGAGCTGACCGAGATTAATCAGATCGATTGAGACTCAATCAGTCTTCGACTACGGTGAGCACGTGTGCCACGTCGGCCCAAGGGGCGAGCGAAACGTAGTTGTCGTAACCCCATTCGAAGTCGCGGCCGGTCAGCTCATCATGCACCTTGAGCGGCTTGTCGGTGGCGAAACCGAAGTCGCCAAGCTCGATGTGCACAATGGACTGGTGCGCGTTGTGTCCGTCGAGGTTCACGATCACGATCATCGTATCTGCCTTGCCGGTACCGGTCAGTTCGGCCGGAGTCTGACGCAGGAATGCGATCACGCCCGCGTCGTCGCTCGGCAGAATGTGCAGGTTGTGGTAGCTGCGGCAAGCCGGGTGAGTGTCACGGATCTTGTTGAGCGAGGTCAGCAGTTCGGCGATGCCGTACTTTTCGGTGCTGTCCCAATCGCGCACCTTGACTTCGTACTTCTCGTTGTCGATCTGCTCTTCGAAGCCCGGACGCTGCTTGTTTTCGATCAGCTCGTAGCCGTTGTAAATACCCCAGCTCGGGCTGCCCATAGCGGCGAGCACCGCACGCACCGCATGGCCGGCAATGCCGTTGTCGCGCACGTAGGCGGTGAGAATATCCGGAGTGGTGGGCCAGAACGTGTTGTGCTGGTAGAAGCCGCCATTGCCGTTGGTCTCTTCGAGGTACTCTTCGAGCTCTTCCTTGGTGTTACGCCACGGGAAGTAGCAGTGCGACTGCGTGAAGCCCACATAGCTCAGCGCGCGCATCATGCCCGGGCGGGTGAACGCCTCGGCAAGGAACAGCACTTCCGGATGCTTCTTCGTAACGGCGGCAATCACATCCTGCCAGAAACGCACCGGCTTGGTGTGAGGATTGTCAACGCGGAAGATCGTCACACCCGCCTTGACCCACAGATCCATAATGCGTTCGACTTCCTTTTCGATGCCTTCCATGTCGGCATTGAAGTCGATCGGGTAAATGTCCTGATACTTCTTCGGTGGATTCTCTGCGAATGCGATGGTGCCGTCCGGCTTGGTGCGGAACCAGTTCGGATGCGCCTTGACCCACGGATGGTCAGGCGAGCACTGCAAAGCGAAATCAAGCGCGATTTCCAAGCCCAGCTCGTGGGCGCGCTCGCAGAATGCCTTGAAATCGTCCATGGTGCCAAGCTGCGGGTCAACGGTGTCGTGGCCACCCAGTTCGGAGCCGATGCCGAACGGGGAGCCCGGATCGTTCGGGCCGGCTACCAGGGAATTGTTGCGTCCCTTGCGGTTGGTCACGCCAATCGGGAAGATCGGCGGCAAATACACAATGTTGAAGCCTTCGGCTGCGGCGCGTTCCAAGCCGGCGATCGACGTCTTGAGGTTGCCGGGAACGATCTTGCCGTCTTCACCGTAGTAGGCTCCTTCGGAACGTGGGAAGAACTGATACCAGGAGGCGAAGCTGGACTTCGGGCGTTCCACACGGAAACGCTGCGGATTCGACTCGGACAGGCCGTCGCGCAACGGGTTGGTTTCGTGCAGCTGCTCGATGTCGCTGCTCTGGACTGCGGCGAGACGCTCTTCGGCGCTCAGCGACTTGTTTTCCATGGTCTTGGCGGCGTCGCGCAGCACCTTCTTGTCGGCTGCGGAAAGCTTGGAATCCTTCGCGTCAGCCCAACGTGCGAGCAGCTGTGCGCCGGATTCCAGCGCATTCTCCACGTCGTCATTCACTTTAACCTTGATGGCGGCGTCGTGCAGCCAAGACTGGTAGGTGTCTTCCCAGCCTTCGACCACGATCTGCCATTCGCCCAGCTGACGCTTGACGGCGGCATAATCGGCATCCCACGGCTTCAGATCGCTGTGTTCGCCGATCTTGACCATGGCTTCCCAGCGGTCGAGGCCCGGATTGGTGCAGGTCATGGCGAAACGTTCAACCTCGCGGCCGCGTGCGTTACGCACGGACACGGTCGCTCCTGCCTTGGTGCGGCCTTCGATGAACACTTGGGCGGTGACGTTGAATGCTTCGCCGAGCTCCACGCGTGCCGGGAACAGGCCGTTCTCAACGTTCGGGGTGATGTCGAGCACGTTCACGCGGCCGAACTGTTCGGGGCTGGTGCGTTCGATGACGGGGGCTGGGGCTTCGCCGACCGTTTGCGGTGCGGCGGCCTTCGCTTTGGTGGTGCGCTTGCGAGCGGTGGATGCCGTGGACTTTTTGGCTGCGGCGGTGCGCTTGCTAGGCGTCTGAGACGTTGCCGATGCCGTTTTGGCGGCCGCGCTTTTGGCGGTCGTCTTCTTGACGGCTGGTTGCTTGGTTGCGGTGGTGCGCGGTTCCGCGCTCTTATCTTCTTCTGCCATACCGCCGATTATAGAGGAGAAAAGGTGGATTTGGGTGAACTATCTTCCGACCAGCGATTTCCACCCTTTGTGGATAACTTGTTTACCTACGATTGGTAAAACGTTTTTTGTGGATAAGTTACGTTTGCTGACAAGCGAAGTTGTCCACAAAAACGGCAAAAAGAACGTCCTCCGACCACAACCCTTGAAAAAGGCCATGTAGCAATCGCAAGTATGCAAGCCTGTTGAATTACGACAACAACGATGTGCATATCGAAAGGACGATGCGATGAATGCGATGAAACGACATACGCTTGCGATTCTGGCCGCGGTATTGGCGGCCTGCATCATAATCGTGGGAATGACCTGCCCGGCCGCGCTGGCCGCCGAACAGCTGCTGCGCGCGAACGGCAAGCATTACAACTATTTTCTCGATGGAAAACCGTATGTGATCGGGGTGAACGCGGAATCGAGATCGGGCAAATTCTATTATTGCCGGCAAATCGAAAGCATGACCGACTATAAGGTCACCGAAACCACCACCGTGGAAAATACGGAAGCGGCGCGGCGCCTCGCATGGCTGCTGTCCGAATATCAACATGACGGGGAACCGGTGCTCACGTATGCGGCGATCGGCGTGCTGGTGCACCGCAACTATGACGACCAAAAGGTGTGGGTCAGGCATGAGCAATACCTCTTCTCGGTGATGGACGGGCTGGAAAGCAAGGTCAACGAGCTTTGGGAGGAGGCCGCGAACAAGCTGCCGGTTTCTTCGAGGGTGACGCGTGATGATCGGCAGGGATTGCGGTCCGGAAGCCTGTTCGTGCAGTTGCTGGATTCGAGTGGACAGCCGATCGAGGGCGTATTCACGGCGACGATCGAAGGTCCGGCCGTGTTCGACGAGGACGACGAGCCCACGGCAGTCGGCTGGGCCGAACTGGAGGGAACCACCGTGTATTGGCATGCAACGGGTGCCGGCGAGGTCAATATCAAGGTCGGATACCAGTCCGTGGGATTGGATGAGGCCGTCACCGCGCAGAAAATGATGGTGCTGAACGATGTGGTGGAACGTGAGGATAGCCTGCTGACGTTCAATGTCGACAACCTTTATGCCCCCGAGCAGGAAATGCCGCAGACAGGAAGTCCGATGGGGCTGGTGTTGGGTTTGGCGGCTGCCGTGATGTGCTGCGGGGCGTTCATGCTGTATGCGGTACGGCGACGATGATATGCGGCGATGATGTCGTCTCGCGGAGGTGATGCTTCTCGATGAGAGTTGCGATATTTCAGCTGCAATATATTCCGCATGTGCGTGAGAATACGGCTATATCATGCTGAAAACGTTGAAATTAAGCCGCAGACGAACATATTTTTCTGCTGACGAACTCCCATTTTCACGTATCTACAATCATGGCGTCGTCGATACGAATGGAGGTTGCGATGACAGAAGAACATGCAGATGAAACGATGGTCGCGAGCATGCGTGCGGATGCCGAACGGCAGGGAGCCGATGATCGGAAGGTCACCGATGCGCCGCATTATCTGGCGCGGGCGCTGATGGCCAACGGCATACGAAACATGTATGGCGTGGTCGGCATTCCCGTCACCGATTTCGCGCGCATCGCGCAGGGCATGGGTATGCGATTCGTGGGCATGCGCCATGAGGAGGACGCTGTGAACGCGGCCGCGGCCGACGGATTCATCACCGGTCGGCCGGCTGTCACGTTGACGGTATCCGCTCCGGGATTCCTCAACGGTCTACCGGCACTGCTGGAAGCCACGGTGAACGGCTATCCGGTCATCATGATCGGCGGCTCCTCAACCCGCCATGTGGTCGACCTTGAGGAAGGCGAATACGAAGGCCTCGACCAGATGAACTACGCCAAGCAGTTCTGCAAGGCTTCGCTGCGCATCGACCGCATCGAAGATATTCCGCTCGCGGTGGCCCGTGCCATGCATATCGCCTCTTCAGGACGCCCAGGCGCGGTGTACATCGATTTCCCCGATGACACCGTGGCACAGACCCTGAGCCAAAGCGAAGCCGACCGCCTGATGTGGACGGCAACCGACCCGGCCCCCGCCATGGTGCCGGCACGCGAATCCATCGACGCGGCGCTCGCATTGCTGCAGCAGGCCGAACGTCCGCTCATGGTGATCGGCAAAGGCGCCGCAATCGCCCGCGCCGAAGAGGAAATCCGCGAATTCGTCAAGAAAACGGATATTCCATTCCAGCCAATGTCCATGGCCAAAGGCGTAGTGCCCGATACCGACCCACACAGCACGGCAAGCTGCCGTTCCACCGCGCTACGCAACGCCGACGTGGTATTGCTGGTCGGCGCGCGACTCAACTGGATGCTGTCGTTCGGCCAGGGCAAAACGTGGAACGAACATGTGAAATTCATCCAAATCGACATCAATCCGGAAGAAATCGAAAACACGCGCAGTATCGACGTACCAATCGTGGGGGATATTCGTTCCGCCATGACGCTGCTCAACGGATCTCTGGAAGAATACCCGTTCAAAGCTGACGAAACCTGGCTGAACATGCTGAAGGAAGCCAGCGCGAAAAACGTGGCGAAATTTGAAACCCGCGAACAATCCGATCAGCTGCCCATGAGCCATTTCAACGCCTTGGGAGCCATCAAAAAGGTGTACAACAAACACCATGAAGATCTCATTCTCACCAATGAGGGAGCCAATTCGCTCGATGATTGCCGCAACATCATCGACATGCTCGAACCGCGCCATCGTTTGGACTGCGGCACGTGGGGTGTGATGGGCTGCGGCACCGGCTATGCGATTGGCGCGGCGCTTTCCACTGGCAAGAAAGTGCTGTACATCGGCGGCGATTCCGCATTCGGCTTCGATGGTATGGAAGTGGAGGTGGCCTGCCGCTACCAGCTGCCCATCACCTTCGTGGTGCTCAACAACGGCGGTATCTACCGCGGCGACTTCGAAAACCTTGGAGCGGACGGTGATCCGTCGCCGCTGACGCTTACCTACAACGCGCATTACGAGAAGGTCCTCGAAGCGTTCGGGGGTAAAGGTTACTATGCCACCACTCCGGAAGAAGTCGAACGCATGGTCGGCGAGGCGGTCGAATCAGGCAAGCCAAGCTTCGTGCATGTGCAGATCGCGCAGTATGCGGGCAAGGAATCCGGCAATATCGGAGCGTTGAATCCGAAGCCGGTGGTCGGAGCCCTCGTTGATTCCGAAGTCACCATGTACGACTACGCGACCGGCGCTCGCATGTAGCGCATCGGCCGTTGGTATGACATGTGGGCGTGCGAACGGTGGAATGCGTGCGCCCACTTTTTCTGCCTGAAAACCAATGATCCGATCAACGTATCTGCAATATCCGCAATATCAGCAATCAAACAATATTGCAGAAGATTGCAGATAGAAAAAATATAAAGAAAGAACGACAGTGATAAACATACTTGTTGACGACATCGTGCCAATTATTGTCATTATGGCATTAGGGTATATTTGTGGAAAATTCAGTTATTTTGATGACGATCAGCGGCAGGGACTTAATAAACTTGTGTTGAATATCGCGCTTCCTGCGGCGTTATTTGTGTCCATCATCAAATCGACCCGTGCAATGCTTGCGAAAGACGCAACATTGACCGCCATCAGTTTCATCGGCGTCATCGTCATGTTTATGGTGAGCTATTATCTGTGCCGGTTGCTGTTCCACCGCAGCATTCAGGAGGCGGCCGTCTGTGCTCTGATCGCAGGATCTCCGACGATTGGTTTCCTTGGATTCGCTGTGCTTGATCCGATTTACGGCAACACCGTCAGCACGAATCTCGTCATAGCCATTATTTCCATCGTGGTCAACGTGGTGACCATTCCGATCGGCATGTATCTGATCAACCTCGGCCAGGCCAAAGACCGAGCGAAGCTTAGCGCGCAGGCCGAAAACGCGGTCAATGCAAAGGCCAATGCAAAAGGCGATATCACGCTTGACCCGGCGCGAGATGCCGCAACCGACAAAACCGCCGAACTTATGGTGCATGGCACGTCGAATACGGGAAAGAACCGCAACGGCAATCTGCAGGCGTTGCTCGACGCACTGAAGCAACCGATCTGCTGGGCGTCGTTATTGGCCATTTTCCTAGTGTTGGTGGGCATTCATGTGCCAAGCCAGGTGGCGCCGACCTTCGATCTGATCGCCAAAGCGAATTCCGGTGTGGCCGTGCTTTCCGCGGGCCTCGCGCTTTCCACGGTGAAATTCTCGCTCGGTTGGGAAACCATCTGGAACACGTTCTTCCGCCTGATTCTGACGCCTGCAGTGTTCCTTGGCGTGGCGCTGTTGTGTGGCATGGGCGGTGACATGAACAAGATTTCGATGCTGGTGATGGCGGTCGCGTTGCCGCCGGCGTTCTCAGGCATCATTATTTCCAGCCGTTACAACATTTATGTAAAAGAAGGCGCCTCGACCACGGCCGTCGCCACGGTGGCGTTCGCGGCCACCTGTCTGCTGTGGATCTGGCTCGTCCCCTTCTGCGTGGGCTGATTCAGTATCCTCACTGTAGCTCACGAAGCGCATATAGTGACGGAACGTTGAAATTCCAACGTTCCGTTACTGCATGCGCTTTTTGTGACGGTAAACCGTAAGACGTAAGACATGGGATTGTGTGCGGAAGTGCGGGGCGTGGACTGCAATGGATGTGACGCATAACGAATAAGGGCGAATCTTGTGATCCGCCCTTATTCGTGCGCCAGTGCGCGCTAACTTGCGTTACTTCAAATCAGCCTGCACACCATCGTTGCCGCCGATCACACCGGAATCGCGCAGCGAAGCGATCTGATCGTCGTCGTATCCCAACGCATGCAGAATCTCACGGTTATGCTCGCCCAGCTTCGGCGCACGCTGGTAATCCGGCACGAAATTACTCATCGTAAACGGCATGCCGATCGTCTTGAAATCGCCGCGCGCATCCTGCTGGTCAATGGTCACAATCGTGCCATCCCCATTCAAATCAGGATCGTTCTCCAACTCATACCAATCCAACACCGGGCCGACCGGCACGCCCTTCGCACCCAATTCCTTGGTCAGCGTGTACTTGTCGAACTGCATGGTGTACGCCTCAACACGCTGGTACACCTCGGTTTTATGCTCGTCACGCGCATTGGCGGTATTGAAACGCGGGTCGGTCAGCCAATCCTCGAATCCCATCGCATGGCAGAAATTCTCGAAGCCCTTCTTGGACTGTTGAACCACTATATATACGTAAGCGTTCGGGTCATGCTCCCAGCCTTTCGCGCGGTAGCACCAGCCAAGCACCAAACCACCCTCCGCATTCGCTGCGCGCGGAATGGCTTTGCCTTGCTTGCCCCACTCATAATTCGGGTAGCAGTCATAGTAGGAAAGCTTGCCCAAACGGTCGAGAATCAACTGGTCTCGCAGCTTGACACGGCACAAGTTCAGCACCGCATTCTGCATCGACTGGTACACATAGCAACCCTCACCGGTATGCTCGCGCTGCAACAGCGCCGAAAGAATGGCGATCAGCAGATGCATTCCGCTGTTGGAATCGCCCAATGCGGCGCCGGACTGCGTGGGCACATTGCGCTCGCCGTCATACCAGCCGGTGGTGGAAGCGGCACCGCCCGCGGACTGCGCGACCGGCTCGAACGCCTTGACATGCTCGAACCGGCTGCCCTTGTTGAAGCCCTTCAGCGACGCCATGATCAGACGCGGATTGATCGCATGTACGTCATTCCATCCGAAACCAAGCTTTTCCACGTCTCCCGGGCCGATATTCTCTACGAACACGTCGGCTTTCTTCAGGAGTTCGGCGAGGATTTTCTTGCCTTCCGGATCTCTCATGTTCAGCGTGATGGATTTCTTGTTGGCATTGAGCTGAAGGAAGTACAGGGAGTACGAGCCATCCACGTCGTTCATTTCATTACGTGTCGGATCTCCGCCCTGCACCTTCTCCACCTTGATGACGTCGGCGCCCATCCATGCGAGCATCTGCGTGCACGACGGGCCGGACTGCACCTGCGTCCAGTCAATCACGGTGATGCCTTTCAGCGGCGCGGTGTCCTGCGTTGCCTTTGTTGCCGTATCGTGCGTTGCGCTGTCTTGCATTGTGGTGTCCTGCGTCGCGTTGTGCGCGTTCGCTTGATTCATATAATGCATTGCCTTGTTCTCCTTATATCTGGTGATATGTGGTTGGCGAGGTCAACGTAGCGCGTGCAACCTTGGAGAACGTTGGATTTTCAGCCTTGAGCGGCAATCTTCGCTTTCGGCACATGCGATTGGCGGATCCGGCGCATTTTCTCCATACTTTCGGCACATGCGATTGATGAACTCGGCTGATATACCCGGTTTTTGTCGGGTTTTGTCCAGATTTTGTCCGGAAATTGGTTTTGGTGAGATTCGACGGAAAACAAAAAAGCTAGGAATTGTTGCAATTCCTAGCTTTCATCAGTAGCGGGGCATGGATTTGAACCGTGGACCTCTGGGTCCATGCCCAGAGGTCCACGGTTCAAATCCATGACAAGTTTATGTACTACCCCCATTTTGAGCTTAGCAGCTTAGGGGCACGATGATGTGCCATGACGAAAAAACGGGTAGCGCCCCCACAATGGCGTGAGCATATCGACAATTGGATTGATTCGCTGAAGGCCGGTGGCCGTAGCGACGGTACGCTGAGAACGCGGCGATACAAGATGACACATATCTCGTGCCTGATAGGCGGGTCGCCGCTGAAGGTCACACATGGCGAGATAGTGGCCGTGTTCGCGTCACAGTCGTGGAAACCGGAAACGCGCAAAGGCTATCGCAACACGATCACCAGTTTCTTCGGCTGGATGCAGGCAAGCGGACTTCGCAACGATGACCCCAGCGATGGCATACCAAGGGCGAAACGCCCCAAACCGCACCCACGTCCGTGCCCGGACAGGGTGATACTCGAAGCGCTGGGCAAGGCCACGTCGAAGGAATGCATAATGTTGCGTCTTGGTGCCGAGTGTGGCTTGAGACGCGCCGAGATAGGCAGCGTGTCCAGCAACGACGTGATGGACGATCTATTAGGCAAATCACTGGTGGTCAACGGAAAGGGCGACAAGCAACGCATAGTGCCGTTGCCCGATGATCTCGCCGCCGACATTGAACAGGCCAACGGCTATGTATTTCCGGGCAGATGGTCGGGCCATGTCGAGGCCAGCTACATCGGCAAACACGTATCACGGCTGCTGGGCGACGGGTGGACCGCGCATAGCCTGCGACACCGGTACGCGACGACAACATGGCAGGCCACACACGATCTGCTGCTGGTCTCGACATTGCTGGGGCACTCCAGTGTTGAAACGACTCAGATCTACGTCGCCATGCCCGATGATCGGTTGCGCGCGGCCATGGACGCGGTGGCGTTGCAAGCCTGATAGCATTTGGTAAACGAGTGAAAGGAACCACAATGAAGCGATTTATCTCACTAACGGCCGTCATGGCAACCATCCTTGCCCTCGGCGCGTGCGGCGGTGGCACGGACACGGCAAGCGATGTGGAATGTCTGGACGTTCCGCAAGAAGTGCTTGACACGGTGGCATCCGGCAGTGACAACGCCGGTTTCACCGGACAGGCCGGTAAGGCCGTCAAGGGCGATACGGATGGCACGTACTGGCTGGCGATGAAGTTCACGGCAGACGGGTTCGACGGCGAATCCGAGACTGGTGTGTGGCTGGTGTCCGGTCTGGACGCCGCCACCGTCGCACCGGTCATGTCCGTGGATGCGTTCGCCAAACGGTTCACGCACTGGCCCACGCAAATCAACGGCACCGAACTGAACGGAACAGAAGACAATGCGAAGGCCGCCAAAGAGTGTTTGGCCGGATAGTATGAAGCCACCCGCATGGGTGGCTTCATACTATTCCGCGTGTCTGGCGCGTGATCTGGCGGTAATCGGGTTGTCCTTCCACCATGCCCACAGGGCCGCGCACACGTTCCACAGCATGGCAACCAACTGGTTTATGGTGTCGTCGGCGATGGGGATGGTATCGACTCCGAACATGACCAATGCGGCGTTGATCAGGCCCACCAGCAGGACGATGAATCTGGCGATGGTGCTTGCGCTGATCTGTGGTGTCGTCGTTTCGCTCATTTGGTTTCCTCGGCATTCTTGCTGGTGGCGGTGATGTTGATTTCAAGCGCGTCGAGTTTCGCTTTCACGGCGTCCTGCACGGCCTTGGCGATGGTGTCGGGGTCCGCACCGAGCGATTTGGACAGGGCTTCTATCGCGGCGGCCTGCGCGGTGAGGGTAGCGTTCATCTCGCGCACGCGCTTGTCGATGTAGCACACGCGCGTGTAGATGTCGCCGTTGGTGCCGTCCTTGAGTCCGGCGTCGTCCGTGCGGCACAGGATGCTGTACAGTTTCGCGGTGTCGTGGTGTACCCAGCTAAGACGAATCCATGCGGGCAGATTGTTCTTGCCGCTGGTGGCGTTCTCGCCAAGTCCGTAGTTCCAGACGTCTGCTGCGCTTGTCATGTCGTTTCCTCCCAATATCTCGTTGGCTTTGTTGATTACATAGTTCACGTCAAGGCCGTTGACGGCCTTGTCGGGGCATCCGTAGTGGTCTGTGCCGGGTATCTCCCGGTGCAGCCACACGTTGCCGTTGCGCCCGTCGTGCCACAGGCGGCCCCAGCCTTGGCGGCGCGCGATCTCGGCGCACAGGCGGGCCGAAGCGTCCATGCACGCGCGCGTGCAAGGCACTCCGGCCATGCCGCCTTCGTGCTCGATGCTCACGGTGCTGTTGTTGCTCGCATAGTTCGCGTCGCTCCAACTGCCGTCGCTCTCGCTCACGTACTGGTGTATCTCGCCGTTGCCGCCGATGCCGTAGTGGGCCGAAGCGCCTCCGGCGCGTTGGAAAACGCTATCGGTGCCGGTCAGATAGCCGACCATGATGTGCAAGGTGATGTGACTGATAACGTAGCCGTTGCGCCCGTCGTAGTGGTTCGGGCTGCCCACCCATTTGATGTCGCTCACACTCTTGTCTCCTTTCATTTCGTTGATCAGTCGTGGTCGAACAGGTCGGCCGGCGGTTCTGGCGGCGGCGGGCCTAGGCCCTTGTAGATGTGGTCAACCAACGCGCGGTTCCACTGCCACAGGCGTTGGTTGTCTGCTTGCATCTCCTGCGCCATCCTGTACGCCTCCAACCGGTTCTTGGCCGCGTTGAACAACTGGGACACGACGGCCCCGCCGATGGTGCCGCCCATGCCAACCAGAGCGATAATCACGCCCTCACTCATATGATCGAGTTCTTTCGAGTGCCCAACACCTGAGTGATGACGAGCAGGTCTGCCAATCGGCCGTTATTGCTGCCGCACACGTTCGCTTCGCCGGTCTGGAAGGCGTTGTCCTGGATGGCGTAGGTGTTGATGGTCTTTCCGGTGATTTTGTAGCACCTATTCTTAAGGTAGAAAGCCGTGGCGGAGTTAAAGAATGACGTTGTGAGGCTGATTACCTTTCCGTCTGGGTTTACCACGTCCATGCTGCCGAAAACGTTGTCGTTGCTTTTGAAACAGATCGTCAGACGCTCGAAGTTCGCGGCGCTTTCCGACAGGGTGATGGCACCTGAGAAGGGTGTGTTGTCGTTGTTGTACAACACCACGGTGTTGCCCCTGATGGCGTCCAGCTGCCTTTCGAGCGCTGCCACTCTGGCGGTGAGCGTGTTGGGATCGGTGCCGTCGTAGTCGAAACCGGCCAACGCCTCGTCGATGCCTTCGGCCTGTTGCCTGATGATGTCCGGCAGTTCGCGCACTTGGTCGCCGTCACTGGGATAGGGAAGACGGTAACGCTTCGTCGTCTCCATAGTGTGTTCCTTCCTTGCTGATTGCCATTGCCTTGCTTGCGGCCGCCGCCGGGGCCGTACCGGTCTTGGTGACGTGCCGAAGCGCGCCCAAAACCCAGTCGGCTTCTTTGAACGTGGCCGTCGATGTGAGTTTTTTCATGTCGGCGCACGTCGGTTTGCCGCTTTTCCGGTTGCGCGCGGGCCAGACATGCACGCGGTGCGTCCACCGGCTCTTCTTGCCGGTCACGTCGTAGGTGAGAGTGCCGCCTATCGCGCACCATGCGCCGGTGGTGGCCGGCGCGGTGGCGTCGAACCGGCTGCCGGGGAACAAATACACGTCGGGCCGGCAGTATAGGTGGCGTTGCTCCATCTTGTCGCCCCTGAACGTGAGTTCGGGCAAGCGCACACGGTTGTTGCTCTCGGCTATCGCGTTCACAGCGCGGGACATGTCGATACTTGCGGCGCTGCTGGCCGCGTTGCTCGGGTATTCCGTCCACTCGGCCTCGATGCTCAGACAGGTTTCGCCGTTGCGGGTCTGCGTGGAAATCTGGGCCACTCGGCTGCCGTCCACGTTGAACTCATACGTTGTGGCCGCCTGTGCCTGTTCCGCAGCGGTCGCACCGGGGTTCGTCAGACCACGGTGCGCGTATTTCATTTCGACTTGCGTGTAGTAGTCGCCGGCGCTGTCCAACGTTGGGTCGGCGTCGATGATGACGCGGGACGCCGACGGGGTGCGGTAGTCGTCGTTAAGGTTGGTGCCGTAGTCGCCAAGCACGATGGTGGGGCCGGTGAGAATAATATCGGTGTCCCAATAGGCTCGCATGTCCCGGAATTGGGGCACTTGGTCGGCGCGCGCATCCTGATAGGCCATGAAAAACAGGCGGTCTACCTCGAAGTTGTATTTGCCTCTGATCTGGCGCGTTACCTTGCGTTCGCAGAAGTCCATGAAACTGTGCCGTTCGCTGGCCTTCGGCGGCGTCGAAAACGTGTCATAGGTGATGTCGAAGGCTGGTATGCCGTCGAAGTTAAGCCACCGTTTCAACGTGGCGTCCACGCGGCCCTGTAGCCACCATTGGTAGCCGCGCGCGGCCTGTGCGTCGGTGCCGTCGTTAGGCCCCTTGCGGCGGTCGGTGCGAAGGATGTAGATACGGTCTGAGGCGGTGAGCTTGATACGATTGCGGCCGCCATCGTGGTCGAGCATCTGCACGTCGGTCACGTATCCGTCGAACAGGGCGAAGCACAAGGGACTTTCGTTGTAGGTGCCCTGTAGCTCCCACGCCGGACGGACGGTGAGCCGGTGGCCCATAAGCCCGTTCGCGCTCTTGGAATAACGGCCGCCCTGATCTATCAAGGTGATGCTCAGCACGGCCGGGTTGGTTTCGTCCCACGGGTTATCCACGCCCCACTCGATTGTGAACGGAGACAAGGGCACCAGATCGTCGCTGCCGTCCTGTGCCTCGGGCAGTTGGCGAAGGTCAAGGAAGATGTGGCAGCCCTCCGGCAGCGGGTTGCCCCATTTGCTCACGGCGCTCATAACGCCAACTCCCTTCCGCGCACCTTGGCCCAACGGTCAAGGCTCGCCACGATCTCGCCGGCCACCTTGTCGTTGTCAAGGTTGCCGTGCGCGTCCACGCTTATGTTCACGGTCACGTTGGCCGGCCGCGTCGCTCCGGCCACGCCGGCCGGTGCCGTGGTGGCGAACAGGCTGGGGGCCGAAGCGCGGGCGCGTAACGGCGTTGCCGTGGCTGTGGCTGTGGGGTCGATGGCACGCGAAGCCGAGTAGGCGCGCATGGGCTGGGCCATATAGGACGCCGAGGCCGAAGCGACGGACTTCTTCGCGCCGAAAAGGCCGGACACCCACCCGCTTACCTTGTTCCATGCGCCGCTAATCCAGTCGAACACGCCGCGCACCTTGTCGGCCAGCCACTCGAACTTGCTTGCTATCCAGTTGATAGGCCCGGCGAAGGCGTTCTTAATGCCCTCGCCTATGCCACTGAAAAACGAACCGATTGAAGACCATGCGTTTTTGAGCCGCGAACACAGGGCGTCCCATTTCTCGTGTATCCAGTCGGCTGCAATGCCGGCGACTTTCTTCACGTTGTCCCAGTTCGTCACCAGCACGGCGATAACGGCCACGATGGCCAGAATCACGGCCACCACCGGCAGAAACGCCAAGTTAACGGCACCTTGTGCTGCGGCCACGATGCCGGCCACGACGCTGTACGCGGTCATGGCGGCGTTAAGCGTGACTATGACGGCGGCCACGGCCGCGATCACGCCCACCAGCGGGCCAAGCCACGACGTGTTCGCCTGTATCCATGTGGCGACACTGGCGAGTTTCTCGGCCATCTGGGTGAGGAACGGCAACAGGGCTTCGCCCAACGCGGCCTTGGCGTTCTCGAAGGCGGCGTTCATGCGCTGTTGCTGGCCTTGCGCGGTGTCTGCCTCGCGCGCGAAGTTGCCCACGGCCTTGCCGCTCTGGGCGGTGATGGCGGCAAGCGTGGCTTGCATCTTGGCGTTGCGGTCGCCCGACTTGTACAGGTCGCCCAATCCCATAGAAGCGGCCTGAGCCTGTAGCGTGGCGTCGTTCAGGCTGATGCCGTACTTCTCTATGGGGTCCATTTCGCCCTTGAGCGCCGATGACAGTGCGTCCACGGCGTCGGCCGTGGTGCCGCCGAACATGCTGGACAGATCAGCGCCCAAGCCGATAAGTTCGTTTGTCTTGCTTGCCGACTGTTCCACGGACATGCCGAAGTTCTGTAGCTGGCTGCCCACCAGCGTGGCGAACTCGTTGTATTCGTTCTGGCTTAGGCCCACGCTCTTGGCCGCGTTCTTGCTCCATGCCAGCATCTGTTTGCTGGAGTCGCCGAACACGGTTTCGACGCCGCCGACGCTTTGCTGTAGGTCGCCGGCAGCCTTCGCGCAACTGGCCGCGCCCGCGCCGATGGCGGCCAAAGCGGCGCTTGCCGCCACGCTCGCCTTGCCCACTTTGTCCTTGAAGGACATGCTTGCGCGCTGGGCCTTGTCCATAGCGGCCACGGCGCTGGTGGCGTCACCGATAATGCGAATGGCAAGAATCGCGCTTTTCATCGTCTCGCCTCCTTTGCCTCTTGCTCTGCCTCTTCGGCTGCCTCGCGTTCCTTTTCCAACAGTTCCAAACAGGTGCCCCAGTCCTCCGGGCTAGGCTCGCTCTCGCGACGCCACGCCCACGGGGTGCCGCCGAAACGGGCGGCAAGCACGCACGAATAGGCGTTCAGGCCGTCGGCGTCCCAGCGGGGAAAGGGCCGAAAGTCTCTTCCTCGCCGTCGCTCGCGTTGGCGGCCACCGGGGTGCCGAACATGTCCACAGCGTCGTTGTCGTTGGCCATGTCCTCGATGCTCACGACGGTTGCCAGCCACCGGTCGAACGGCAGATCAGTAAGTGAGGTCTGGCGGCAGCGCATATAGGCGCTATAGGCGTTGAACTTGACGGCGGCCTCCATGAGGCTGCCCCAGCCGTGGGCCTTGCCGTAGGTTTCTGCGGCGGTGCGTTGGAACATGGTCACCATGATTTCGTCGGTGTGACCGTCGGTGTAGCGAACGCGGGTGTTCGCCGGTATGGTGGTGTCGCTCATTTGCTTAAATCTCCTGTGGTTATGCGGTTTATGATCTTTTCGACGGCCTGAGAGTACAGGGCCGTCCATTCCGGTTCGGTGTCCTTCGCGGCCTTGTTGGCGAAATGGGTTGCCTTGATGTTGTGGCCGGGCCAGCCGTAGTTAATGACGCCGGCATATGGCACCTTGCCTTTGTTGCCGGCGCGCACCACGCCGGCTTTCTGGGTGGCTCCGGCGCGCACGGTGCGCGACAGGCTGCCGGATACGTGCGGGGCCGTTTTCTTGGCCTCGCCGGCGACTATTGAAGCGGCCTCGCGGTTCACGGCCTTGAGGTCTTTCAGATCGTCGCCGGCTTTCTTCAGGCTTCGCGCCAGCTGGCCCGCGCCCTTCAGTTGCAAGGAGCCGTTGCCGCCGGCCGCAATCGTCCCGGCCAAACGTCACATCCCGGACGGCGTGTAGGCGCTGGGCTTCACGTCCGTTGCGGCAAAGCTGAAGTCGTTGGCGTTCTTGCTCTTCACGTCGCCGCCGATCTGGATGCTGGCAATCGTCACCTTGCCCTTCCATTGGACGGTGCCCGACTTGTTCGGAATGAACGTGAACGGCAGTTCATCGCCGCTGTGCTGGTTGCACCAGACCTGAAGGCCGTCCATGCTGAAGTCTTCCTTGACGCTGCCGGTCAGCGTCCAAGACTCGGTCTGGCTGCCGCCCTCGCTGTGCCCGTCAAGGAAGTTGTCCGGGTCTTCGGTGTCGGTGCTCGGCTCCAACGCGGTGTTGGTCACGTCCGCGCTAAAGTCCTGTTCGCTGCCGGTGTCTCCGATCTTGAGCGAGCCGGGGCCAAGTGTGCGTACCTTCGCCATGATTGTTTCCTTTCGGTTAGTCTTCGGTTAGTTCCAAGGGGTTAAGGGTCAGTTCGTAGGCCGCGAGGTTGCCCACGCCGGCCAGCGAATAGGTGGCAGGCTTCGCGCTTCGCATGTTCACCTTGCGCGCCCAGAGTCTTTCGACCACGGGTGTGATGATGTCCAACGCTTGCACCTGTGTGGCGGTGGTGCCGGCGATCACGTTCACGGTCCAGATGCGCTCTTGGAACTGGTAGCCCTCGAACGTGATCGTCGGCGGGTCGATCAGCATAACGGCCTTGCCGGGCAATGGCCGGGCCTCTTGGGCGTCGATGGTCACGGCGTCCACGAGGTCTCCGGCGGCGTCGGTGAGCAAGTCCATAAGGGCTTCGCGCTCCTCACGTACGCTCACGGTCATGCGATCACCAGCCCGCCGGTGTTCACGCCCGCCGCCTTGAGCTTCGGCCACACCGAACGCAACGGGTCTGTTGAGATTCTGAACGGTTCGGTGGTGCCGTCGCCAACGTCCATGACGCCCAGCCGGGCGTCGCGGCTGTTGTACAGGTCGGCCGCGCACGACACGATGCAATCGGCCAGCACTTCGTCCTTGATGGACGCCGCGCCCACGGCGCTTGCCACATACGCCTTTGCGGCGGCCAGCTTCGCGGTTAGTCGTTCATCGTCGCCGCTGGGCACGCTCACTTCGTTGCGGAGCTGGGCCAACAACTGTTCGTCGTTCATGGTCACTTCACGCGGCAGCGAACTTGACAGGCAACAGGCCGTCGGTGAACGTTGCGGCCACGGCCATGTACCCGTACACAGAATAGTTGTCCACGATGTTCACGGGGTCGGTGTTGGAAAGCTGGGTGGGGCCGCCGCTCTCCCACACGGTGACGGCGGTCGGGTCGATGAACGCGGCGGTGCCGTCCGGAGCCTTCGGCAGCAAGTACACCGGCACGCGCATGAGGTCGCCCACCACGCCGGTGAGGTCGAAAGCGCCGATGGTGTCGCTGCCCTTGCCCGAAATGTCCATGAACCGGTTGCCCGAGTCCTTGAGCTTGATAAGGGCCAGCGCCACGTCCTTGGAGACGCCCAGACGGGTCATGGCCGCGTTCCTATCGTCCATCACCTCGGCGGCGTCAAGGATAAGGCCGGCCCACTGGTCTGGCGTCATGGTGTTCAAGGCGGCCGGGGCCGTGATGTTGTTCGGGTTCTCGGCCGCGTCGCGCTGTGACTTGATGAGGCCGTACAGGTAGGTGCGCACGGCGTTTTCGGTGGCCTTCGCGTAGGCGTTGTTCAGGGCCTTCAACGCCGTGTTGAGCATGGGGGTGGTGCTTCGGTCGATCACTTGACGCGACAGTGTGGTGTATCCGCCATAGGTGTTGATGTCGGCGGTCTTGGTGCCGAACTTCACTTTGCCGAAGGTCAGGGCCGCGCCCTCGGCGGTCTGCTTGGCCGCGGCCGTGGCGTCCTCGCTCACCACGTTGTATTCCATGCTCATACCGGTGGCCGGCAGCGTGTCGCGGGTGAGGATGTTCGTCACCTTGCGGCGCTGTTCGATCAGGCGCAGATCATCCGTAATCCACGCCACGGTGTTGCCGGTGTCGCCGGTGACGATCTGATCTCGGGTCTGGCGCATGAGGTCGATGGCGGCCGCGTGGTCGGCATTGCGTTCGTCGCTCAGCGCCTTGAGATAGTCGCCGGCGGTGCGGAACTCTCCGCCCAGCTCGGCCGGCGCGGCGGTCTGGATGCCGGCGGCCACGGTGGCCTTGATGCCTCGCAGTTCCTCCCCGAACGCCTCCAAGCGTTCGTTCACGTCGCGCTGTTCGTTGTCGTTGCCCATATGGGGTGCCTCACTTTCATTGTTTGTGGTTGTGGTTTGTGAGCGTTGGCTGGTGATCTCGGCGGCCGGATACGCGGGGATGCCGGTAACGGCAACCTCGAACAGGTCCACTTTGCGGCGGTGTACCTCGGTAACGCCGTCGTCCGAGTCGATAACCCTGTTTTCCACCGGCCTGAAGCCGATGCTGAAGCCGTCGTAGACGCCTTCACGAACCAGTTCGGCGGCCTCGCGCCCGCTTTCGGTGTCGGCCAGCTTCGCCACGACGTGCAAGCCGTCCGCTTCGCTGCGCATGTCGGTCAGCTTGCCGATAAGGTCGCCATGCTCGCGGCTCACCTTCACGGTCTTGCGGGTGCCGAAGTCGCAATCGGGGTCTATCACCTCGGCGTAATCACTGAACAGCGCATATCGCTGATTGAAGGGCACGGCCACGCCCTCCAAGGTCATGCCGTCGCCGGTGTCGTTGGTGTCGCGCAAGCGTAGGCCGGTGACGTTGAGCGTGCGCGCCTCCATAAGCCTTTCGTCATGCTCATTGCTCATTTGCATTGCCTCCAATCGGTTGAATCTGGGCCGCCTGTTCGGGTGTCAACGGCGGCAAGCCCTCGCGTTCGCGCACGTCGTCCACGGTGAGCCAACCGGAACCTATGGCGGTCTTGTAGGCGTTGTAACGGTCGGCCATGTCGGCGCGGCGCGAACTATCCCAGTCGAAGCGCACAACGCGGCCACGCGGCAACAGGCCGCTTAACAGTTCCTCAAGCTCTCCCGTATATGCCGCAAGGGTGTAGTCGGCAAACTCAATCCAGCTTTGCTCGATGTTGGAATAGGTAAGGTTGCTGCCGTCAACGGCGGCAAGCATGATGCTGGCCGGGATGCCCAACAGGCGTGCGATCTGGGTGGTATCGAACTTCTGAGTCTCCAAAAACTGCAAGTCCGCCGGCTTCATATCAAGCGGCACATAGGTAAGGTTGCTGCCAACAACCTTGATGTCACCGGCCTTGCCGGCCTTGCCCCAATCGTCCTTCGCCTGTTTCGCGCTGTCGGGCGTGATCTTCTGGTCGCTCTTCAGATAGCCCTTCACGTTAGAAGAATCGGTGTAGAAGCGGGCCTTGTAGTCGCGGGCCATCTTCGCGCCCTCCACCTCCTCGCGCGCCGCCGAAATGGGGCCAAGGCCACGCAACCGGCCGGGAACGTTCAGGAACTTCAGGTGGGTAACATCGTCGGGCGTGTACTCGCGGCCAAGATACGAATAGCGCAGCATTGGCGCGGCGGGGTCGCGGCCGTCGTCGCGCACGGTCACCAGTGACGGCGGCAAGACTTGGCACGACACCACTTCGCCGTCATAGCGCAGCTTGCGAATGAAGGCGTTGCCGTCCAGACACAGCGACGCCACGATGTCGCTTATGAAGTCGCGGCGGCTTCGGTTGGCGTCCGGGCGGTCGATGATGGACGTAAGCATGTTGAGCTTCACGCCGCCGCGCATTTCGTGCAACGGCAAGCCGGCTATGGCGGTCTGGAGCACCTGAACGCCACGGAACACGGTTGACAGTTGCAGCGGGTCATACGCGGCCGTGCGGCTGGGTGGCATTATCTCGGCCGGCATGTCGTCCACGGCGGCCACGCCGCGCGTGATGATCTTGCCGGCGAAGCGTAGCCGCTGAAAAAAACCGAAGTCGTTCATGCGGTACATCATGCGCGCTCACGCATGGCCGTGGCGAGTGGCGCGCGCCATTGCCCGCCACAGTCCACCACAGCCGTACATGGTCAGAATATTTGCAACGGCCCTTCGGGTTCGGGCCGGTGCGAGACGCCCCACGCGGCAAGCATGGCGCTTTCCAGCGGCGATGTCTGGCCGGTGCTGCCGCGCCTTGACACGCGCCAAGCGTCGCCGCTCCATGTGCGCGCGCTATTCGCCGCGCTGGCGTCCAGCTCAGGGTCGGCGGCGTGGCGCACGGCGGCGTTCTCAAGGCCGCTCACGAACGCTTGACCGACGCTGAGGAAGTCGCCGGCTTGCATGTCCACGAAACGCACAGCGGGGTCGCCGTTCGTGTCGGCCAACGCTTCCAATCGGTCGCACAAGTCGCCGTTCGGGCCGCGCGAGTCCATACACAAGGGCGCGTCGTAGGTGGCGCACAGTCTGGTGATCTCGCCGGGTGCCGCGCCGGTGCCGTCCAGCACCTTGAGCAACTGGACCGTTACCGTGCCGTCGGGTTCCTTGATGCCGGCGCTAATCGCCGTATGCGTGGCGTCCACGTCCACGGCAGCTCCGAACACCACGGGGCGGCCGGCCAAGTCGCCGGGCGCTATCGGCTGGCAAGCCGTGGCGTCCCATAGGTCGGCGTTTATGACGCGCTCGGCTATGCCCACGTCGCGCCGGTTGGCGAAGGCTCGCGCCCAACCGGCCTTGTTGTCCCCGAACTGCTGGCGGAAGTCGGCCAACTGGCGCAAGTCCCACAACAGGCCGGCGGCCGGGTGCCAGCGTGCCACGGCCTTGAGGTCTTCGGGGTCTTCGTCGTCGGGCAAGCCGAAGTCGAACCACGCCGTGCGTTCGGGCACGTCGCCGGCGCGCAAGCCGTCCAACAGGCTGTTGAAGAACGTTGAAGCGGCCGTGCCTTCGGTCGATGTAATCCACATCTGTGGTTGCACGCCGGTGAACCTTAAGCGGGTGTTCATGGTCGGCCCCAAGCCGTCCAAGATCATATAGCCGGCCTCTTCGGTCAGGCTAAACGCCTCGTCCAAGGTGAACTTATCCATCTGGACGCCGTGTCCGGCCACCTTCGTGACGGCCAAAGGGCGTATGAAGCTGCCGTTTGTGAAACGCTGTTCCATGCCGCCGTTGCTCAGTCGTGGCTTCAGGGCCAGCGGTGCCAGCCGGCTGTCCCTCAGTTGCTTCACGTATTCCTTGAAATGCTGTTCAGCGTCCTTGCCCGTCTGTGCCAGATAGTAAATCTTGCGGTCTTTACCCAACTGGGCGTTGCGCGTGTCCTCGGTGTCTATCAACGTGCTTTTGCCGCACTGGCGTGGCGTGGTAAGAACGATGGTGTCATACCGGTACGTGCCTGTGGCGTCGTCCAGTTCGCCGGCCACGTCCGCGACGTACCGTTGCCAAGGCAACAACGGTTTGCCCAATAGTTCGGCGGTCTTCGCCACCACGTTGCCGTCTGTGCGGCGCGATGGGTCGCGGCGCGTGCCGGCTCGCATAAGCGGCGGTTCCATGGTCATGCCTTCGCCTCGGCCAAGTAGGCGGCCACGTCTTCGTCCACCTTCGGTTCCGGCGGGTACATGTCCTGAAGGCGCTGAACGTTATCCAGATAGGTGTTCATGTTGCGGCTGATCTCCTTGCCGGCGTTGCGCTGGGTGTCGATGTTCTGTGCCAAGGACAACAGGCTGGCGCATAGCGTGGTGGCGAACGGGTCAAGGTCGCCGCCCGAACGCTCGGTAAGGCTCTCGATCAGCCGACGGGTGGCCTTTTCCTGTTGCCCGACGTGCCGGCCGGCGGTATCGTCGAAGATTTCAAAAGTTCCTTGCGGCATAATCTCATATCCTTTCTTTTCCTTGATTTTTCAACGTTTCTGGGCCGTTTTTCCTCCCAAGTTGGGGGGAGAAAAAACTGGGCGCGGGGTCTTTTCCAGCGCCGCGAGTTTAAAAAATCACCATTCCGGGCGTGATGAAGGCACCGAAGATGGCATGGAACGCAAGCCAAGGGCCGCGAGTCGCTGGCGGCGGGCCGCTTGCCTCGCGTCTATCGTCTCTTGCGACAGGTGGAGGGCGTACCACTGGCGCACCAGCTGCCGGTACATGTCGTTACGTGCCCGTGCCATGCTCTCGGCGTAGCCGGGGTCTAGCACCTGTATGTCGTAGTCCAGCGCTATCCACTCGGCCAGCATCTGGGGGTGTTTGCGGCTGGCGGGTATGGTGCGCACCAGCCACACGTCCAACGGCGCGCGGCTCTTGGCGAACTGGCGGTAGGCGGCAGACCATGCCATAGCCACGGCCCGCCGTTGCTCCATGTCCGCTTCGTCCACGCGTATGGCGACGGCCAGCGAAGCCCACGACACAACCGGGTCGCTTGGCTTCGCGTGCTGGGCTATGTAGTCCACGGCCTCCCGGTCGCATGAGCCGGGCGGGCACACGATCATGTGCAAGCGGCAACCATAGCCATACAGCACGCGGTCCTGCCGCGAAGCGTTGCAATGCTTGCACGCGCGTCGTAGGTTCGGCACGGTGTCCTTGCCGCCATGCGCATGGGGCACTATGTGATCGTCTTCGGTGCCCACCTTCGTGCAGCCGGGCAGCTCCAACCAACAGTCGTTGCCCCACGCCGCTATCTCGGCTGAACGGATTGACGGGGCGACTACTTGCCTACGCGGCACTCTGGGCCGCCTTCCGCTTGCGCTGCGCTACGAACATGTCCAAGTCCGACACCTCATACAGCACGGGGCAGTTGGGCGCGTCCGTGGGCCGGTAGAACACCGGGCCGTAATGTTCGCCGCGCCACTTGCGCAACAGGCTTTCGCTCACGCCCAGATATAGGGCCGCCTGTTTGGCCGTGAGCTTCGCGTGTGGGTTCATATGCCGGCCTCGGAATCTTGGTCGGTGCCGTAGTTCGCTTGCACAATCGCTTCGGTGACGGCCGGCATCAACCATGTGGCGAAGCGCAAACGCCTATGGTCGCCCTTGAGCTTGTCATACACGCCGGCTACCGGTTTCCCCATATCGTCATGCATGGCGAACGCCAGCGGCAACGTGGTTGTGATGGTACCCGTGTCGTCGGTTTCCTCGATCACTAGTTTCAGTTTCCGCATAGTCACGCCCCCACGTAAGCCTTGAGGGACTGCACCAGATCGTCGCGCCTGAAGTACTCGCGTCCGAACTGGCGAACAGGGCGAAGCACGTAGCCGGACGCGATCAGCATTTGCATGGCGTGCTTGCCTTCCGGGTCTGTCTTCGTCGCCACCTTGTCCAACCGGAGCAACTTCACCACCATTTCTCGCGGCATGTTCTCCATGCTGGTGGTGTCATGCTCCAATCTCGGTAGGTTCCATTTCACGGCGTTCTTGATGTCCTTAACGAACTGGCGCTTTTCGTTCGTTTTCCGGTTCTTGGCTTTCGTGCGTAGATCACTGGTGTAAACCATGCTCATAATCGATTCTCGCTTTCTGTAATCAAGTCATGTGGTCGATAAACAGTCATTGAAGACTTCGGGTGGTGAAGGGTTAGGTGTGGTGCCCTTATAGACGAAAACGCAAGCCCGCAAAGGGCTTAACGTTTTCACTTAAGGACACCTTGAAAGGCTTCGTAACGGAGCCGGGCCGGAGCCAAAGGCGCGCGCCCGTGGGCGCAAGACGGGTGGAACCCACACCCCGGCCGTGGCCGGTGAAGCCCCTCGGTCTTCCTGTGAAGGCGGCACGGGTTCCTCGATGACACACCCGCATGGCCTTACCGTCGGCCGTTGTAACCACCGGCCCACAGCCGGCGTGTTTGTAACGCGCTGGGCGAAGCGCGGCCGGGTGCTTTATCGCGCCTACCCAGCAACCGACCTTCGACTGGGTCAAGGGCTATGAAGTTATCAACGCTCGCGCCGGCTATTGCGGCGCTTCGTCTCCCACCAGCTCGTCCAGACAGCCGATCAGGCCGGCCGCCTCTCCGCGCGTGAACTCATACACCACAGGTTTGGTTATCCGCCCCAAACCCTCGAACTCTCCGAAGCGCGGCGTTATGCACAGCGCTATCAGCCCGGTGGGCTTCACCACGCTGGTGAACGTGTAATGGCCCCTATCACGCTGGGCCAAGCTCAGTTTGTCGCTCATAACTCGCACCTGAACCTAACCGGGCCATGCCCGCCCCAGCCGGCCACCAGCATGGCCAGCTTTGCCACGGCGGTGCCACTGAACCACAACAGGGCCGCCAGTAATCCGAACGGCGCGGCCAGCGCCAACCGAAACCACATCACCGGCGATCACCCCCAAGCCAAGCGCCCACACGCTCGGGAACGCCCAGCCACTCGAACAGGCCGCACGCCAGCACCAGCGCCAGCGGCCACCACGCGCCGATAACGGCCAGAATCAACGCAACCGGCCACACGGCCAGCGCGTACAGCACCTTGTAAGCCGCGTTCATCCCACCACCTCGCCTTCGTCGGTTATCGCCATTTGCACTTCGTCGGGGATGGACTTGATGCAGCACACCAGACAGTAGCCGTCATATTCCGGTATCTTGCCGGTGGTCAACACGATGGCCGGTTGGTCTTCATCGTCGGTGAAGCAACGCACGATGCCGCACGTCCACTTGACGCCGCCCTTCTGGGTCACCAGACGCAACACCACCAGATCACCCGGCGCAACCGTGTTTGGTTCCGTGGTGATCTCGAAACGAACGCCCATATCACTTCACCTCCAACGGCTCTCGGCCAAGCACGAAATCGGTGGAGACATCGAAATAATCGGCAATACGCGACACATCACGCAACGTGAAATTTGAGCGGCCATGGAATTTGTCGCTGATGGCCTGCTCGGAGACGCCTAGCTCATGCGCCAGATCACGCTGTGTGACGTGATTGTCTCTCATGAGTTTTCTTATCTGACTAATCATCTAAAAACTTTCAGACTAAAGATTTGATGAAGTTCTAGACCAAAGATTAACCATATGACGTAGCTGACACGCCGAGTGCTACGCTAAAACCGTAGTAAAATGAATTTCATGACAATGCTAGATATTCAGCCGAGCGCTACATTGCGCAGGCAGGACGTTGTTGCGATGAACACGAACATGATCTTGTCCAACAGCGGTTTAATGAAGAAGGACCTTGCTAGAGCAATGGGGCTCTCGCCGCAATCGATGGCGTCGAGGCTTCAGAGCAAGGCCGATTGGACCATTGACGAAACTTGCGCGGCTGCCGACTTCTTCGGTGTCCCGTTGATGGCTTTACTGGATGAGAACTTAACGCCAGCAAAAGCCATGGAGTATATAAAAAACCGCCGTTCCGATAATGGGAACGGCGGTCAATTGGTAGCGGGGCATGGATTTGAACCATGGACCTCTGGGTTATGAGCCCAGCGAGCTACCGAGCTGCTCCACCCCGCGTCGGCTTGTCTTTAAGACAGCTCTATTAACTTTACGATTACTTCCAAATATGTCAAATCGGCGTGTCGCATCAGTCCGGCCATGCAAAACCGCGTTGCAAATAGCGCGTTATTCATTTTTCCTATAACGGTTTCGGCTGATCGTGGGGGCAGGGAAGTGCGCCATATCCGAGCCCGCACCATAATAGAAGCATGCCTATCAAGATCCCCAGCGGCCTTCCGGCCAGAGACATTCTCGACTCCGAGCGTATTTTCGCGCTTGAAAAGCCTGAAGCGGAGCGCCAGCGCGTGCGTCCGCTCAAGCTGGTGATCTTAAATCTCATGCCGAAGAAAATCGAGACGGAAACGCAGCTGCTGCGTTTGATCTCGAAAAGTCCGCTGCAGGTGGAGATCGATTTCATGAAGACCTCCACGCACGAGGGTACGCATGTGAGCGCCGACCATCTGGTGAAGTTCTATGAGACCATTGAGGCGTTCCAAGACAACTATTACGACGGCTTCGTGGTGACGGGTGCCCCTGTTGAGCATCTTGATTTCGAACAGGTCGATTATTGGGATGAGTTCAAGCAGATTCTTGACTGGGCTTCCGCGCATGTGTTCTCCACTATGTATTTGTGCTGGGGTGCGATGGGTGCGCTCAATTATCGCTATAACGTGCGTAAAGAGAATTTGCCAGAGAAGATTTTTGGCGTGTTTCCGCAGTATTTGCAGGATGAATACTGCTTTTTGACGAACGGCTTCGATGAGATTTGCCTGCAGCCGCATTCTCGCCTTGCGGGGGTGGACGAGGGTGATATCGCGCGCAATCCGGAGTTGCAGGTGCTCACGTGGGGTCCGAAGTCCGGTCCTGGGCTGATCGCCACCCGTGATTTTTCGGAAGTGTTCGCGCTTGGCCATTGGGAGTACGGCAAGTACACCTTGGCCGAGGAGTATGAGCGTGATATGAAGAAGGGCATGACGAATGTGCCGTTCCCCGAAAACTATTTCCCGCATGATGATCCGCAGTTGGAGCCGGTGTTCGCGTGGCGCGCCCATGCCAATCTCCTGTGGCGCAATTGGCTGAATTGGGTGTATCAGACCACGCCATACGATTTGAGCGAGGTTCCGCAGCTTCGTGCGCAGAAGCGTCTTGGCACGGATCGTTCGATTCGTCATCAGCCGGGTTCGCCGCGTGTCGACGCGTTTGCGCCGTTCGTGCGTGACGGTTATGGCGTGATTCGCGATTGATTTGTGGATTGATCCGCATATTGATGTGATTGACATGCGGCCGTGATTGGCGCGTGACTTTACGGCTATTTACTGGTGGGGGCTTGCGTATGCGGCCCCTCTTTCTTTATATGCAGCACCTGTGTTATATGTGATATACTTGGTGAAACGTTTTATCAATATGCTGTTTTCGTAAAACAAACTATTGGTTGCGTCGGCTATCCGACGATTCACAAAGCTGTGTCTAGTTAGTACAGCTTGCTGCGAAACGCCGGGAAAACCAAATGGGAGTATGGAAAAGCCCAAGTGTGTGGATGTTGTCTAGACACGGGCTAATAATCCTATCCAGCCATTCGGAGTCGAATGCGTCGCACGGGACTCCGTTCGCGTCGACGCGCACTTCGAAGTACGCTTTGGTTAAGTAACCAGAACGTCACATTCGACTCGGTTGTTGGGTTAAACTAACAGCTGACACAAGAGCAGGAGGCGTGAATGATTGGTGCATTGGGAAAGGGCATGCTGACCATCGCTGATGGTCCCGAAATGCCCAGTGTCGATGACTTCCTTCCCGATCCGTTCGTTTTTCAGGGCACGCCGTTCGCCATCAACCGCATCATCCTCGTTCGCATCCTTGCGACCGTCATCATGTTGCTGGTTCTCGGAATTACGGCAAGCCGTGCAAAGCTCATCCCCAGCCGTTGGCAGGGAGCAGTCGAATGGTTGATCGAATTCGTCCGTGACAACATCGTCTATCAGGTGATGGGCGAGCTGCGCGGCAAGCGTTATGTGCCGATGATCACCACCGTGTTCTGCACGTTGTTGGTCTTCAATCTGTGTGGCATCATCCCAGGCTTCAATATCGCGGCAAGCGCAACCATTACGCTGCCGCTGGTATTCGCCATGTGGTGCTTCTGCCAATACTGGATTGCAGGCATTCGTGAAAAGGGCCTCGGCCACTTCCTGAGGGATGAGATCTTCCCGAAGGGTGTTCCGGCCCCGATCTACATTCTGCTGTCCCCGATTCAGCTGCTTGAGCTGCTGATTATCCGTCCGTTCTCGTTGACGATCCGACTGTTCGCCAACATGGTTTCGGGCCACTTGATTCTTGCGCTGTGCCTTTCGGCCACGCAGTACTTCCTCATTGATGTGGTGAACAAGGTGTTCATGCCATTCGGCGTCGTCACCTTCGCGGCTGGCATGTTCATGTTCCTGTTCGAAGCGCTGGTCGCTTGCCTGCAGGCTTACATCTTCGCCATCCTGACCACCGCATACATCAATATGAGCTATCCGGAGATCGACTGACCGCCGGCTTTTTAATTGTTGCTTCTTGTCAAGCAATAACCAGAAAGGAAACAATCATGGATATCGTTACCCTCGCTGAGGTTGCCGGCAACCTGAACGTCGTTGGCTACGGCCTCGCCGCCATCGGCCCTGGCATCGGTCTGGGCATCCTGATCGGCAAGACCATCGAAGGCACCGCTCGCCAGCCTGAGCTCGGCAGCCGTCTGCAGACCCTCATGTTCCTGGGTCTGGCATTCGTCGAGGTGCTGGCACTGCTCGGCTTCGTGCTCGCCTTCATCAAGTAAGACTTGATTCAAGGTAACACCGAAGACGCAAACGAACATGAAAGGAGGAAGACACTATGGTGACCGCAGCTAGCGAAATGGAATTGTTCCTTCCGAAAAGCTACGACATTTTCTGGTCGTTGGTCATTCTGATCATCGTCGCCGTGTTCTTCTACAAGTTCTTCCTGCCGAAGTTCCAGGCCGTGTTCGATGAGCGCGCTGCCAAGATCGAAGGTGGCATCGCCAAGGCCGAACAGGCCCAGAAAGATGCCGATGAAGCCAAGGCGAAGTATGAGGCTCAGCTGAGCAAAGCTCGCGTCGAGGCATCCAAGATCCGTGACGACGCACGTACGGAGGCATCGCATATCATCGCTGACGCGCGCACTCGTGCCGAAAACGATGCGGCGCAGATCACCGCCACCGCCCAGCGTTCCATCGAATCGCAGCAGCAGCAGGCTCTGGTGAGCCTCAAGGGTGAGGTCGGCGTGCTGGCAACGGCACTGGCCGGCAAGATCCTGGGTAGCAAGCTCGAGAATGACGATGTGCAGTCGTCGATGATCGACCAGATGATCGCCGACTTGGACAGCGACAAGAAGTGATCGAAACCTTCAAGAAAGGGAGGTGACCAATGCGAGGAGAAGCATCGCGTATCGCAGACCGCGTATCGCGTGACTCGCTGGCCCCCAAGCTGCGTGACAGCGGTGAGGACGCATGGCGTATCGGGAACGAACTGTTCACGATCACCAGCGCGCTTGACCACAATATCCAGCTTGAACGTGCCCTCACCGACCCGTCGCGCCCAGTCGAAGACAAGGTTGCGGTAGTCAAGACTCTGATCGGAGACCAGGCCCATCCGCTCGTGATGGAGATCATGTCCGATCTGGTGTCTCGCCGTTGGAGCCGCGTGTCTGATATCGCCAATGCCGTTGAGGATTTCGGCGTTGATGGCATGATGTACTACGCGGATTACACCAATACGACTTTGCAGGTCTCCATCGAGCTTGCAGAGTTGCATTCCGCACTGCTCAACCTTCCGGTCGTGCGTACCAAGCTGTATGACGCAACCGTTTCCAGTGAAGCCCGTGTCAAGCTGCTGTACAGCCTGATTGGAGACGCGGATTTCACCAAGGTGACCAAGCGTCTGGCCGAACACGCGACCTGCAATCTGCGCAATCGCCGCTACTTGCAGACCATTCAGTGGCTGATCAACAAATTCTCCCGCCATATGGGCGAATCGATGGTCACTGTTACCACGGCAACGCCGTTGAGCAAGGAGCAGGTGGAAAAGCTCATCGCCATTTACTCGGCGAAGACCGGTCATCCGGTGCACATCAACTCGGTGGTCGATCCGACCGTCATGGGTGGCATGCGCATCCAGGTGGGCGACGAGGTCACCGACAACACGGTGGTCGCACAGCTGCAGCATCTTCAGCGCACGGTGAAGGCAACCGCCTGACGGTTCGCCGCACGGTGAACAAGCCTGAAACAAGACTTGACTGAATTTATAAACAACAATAAGGAGTGATCATGGCAGAACTTACCATTGATCCCACCACGATACGCAAGGCGCTCGATGAGTTCGTCGAGTCGTACAAGCCGTCGGATACCCCGACTCAGGAAGTCGGTTATGTCGCGACTGCTGGCGACGGCATTGCGCACGTGACGGGACTGCCTGGTTGCATGGCCAATGAGCTGCTGACCTTCGAAGACGGCACGCTTGGCCTGGCGTTCAACCTTGACGCCCGCGAGATCGGCGTGGTTATTCTCGGCGACTTCGCAGGTATCGAGGAAGGCCAGGAAGTGCGTCGTACCGGCGAAGTGCTCTCCGTGCCCGTCGGCGACGGCTACCTTGGCCGCGTCGTGGACCCGCTAGGCAACCCGATTGATGGTCTTGGCGAGATCAAGACCGAAGGCCGTCGTATTCTCGAGGCCCAGGCACCTGACGTTATGCATCGTCATCCGGTTGACGAGCCAATGTCCACCGGTCTGAAGGCCATCGACGCAATGACGCCTATCGGCCGTGGCCAGCGCCAGCTCATCATTGGCGACCGCCAGACCGGTAAGACCGCTATCGCAATCGATACGATCATCAACCAGAAGCGTAATTGGGAATCCGGTGATCCGAAGAAGCAGGTCCGCTGCATCTACGTGGCCATCGGCCAGAAGGGCTCCACCATCGCATCGGTGAAGCAGTCCCTCGAAGAGTCCGGCGCCATGGAGTACACCACTATCGTGGCCTCCCCGGCTTCCGATTCCGCAGGCTTCAAGTACATCGCACCGTACACCGGTTCCGCCATCGGACAGCACTGGATGTACAACGGCAAGCACGTGCTCATCGTCTTCGACGATCTGTCGAAGCAGGCTGAAGCCTACCGTTCGATCTCCCTGCTGCTGCGCCGCCCGCCGGGACGTGAGGCATACCCGGGCGATGTGTTCTACCTGCATTCCCGTCTGCTCGAACGCTGCGCCAAGGTTTCCGATGACCTCGGCGGCGGTTCGATGACCGGCCTGCCGATCGTCGAAACCAAGGCAAACGACGTGTCCGCATACATTCCGACCAACGTGATCTCCATCACCGACGGTCAGATCTTCCTGCAGTCCGACCTGTTCAACGCGAACCAGCGTCCGGCTGTCGACGTCGGCATCTCCGTGTCCCGAGTTGGTGGCGCGGCACAGACCAAGGCGTTGAAGAAGGTCTCCGGCACGCTGAAGATCTCCTTGGCCCAGTACCGTTCCCTGGAATCCTTCGCCATGTTCGCTTCCGATCTGGATGCGGCTTCGAAGGCCCAGCTGAACCGTGGTTCCCACTTGACCGAGCTGCTCAAGCAGCCGCAGTTCTCCCCGTATTCCATGGAACAGGAAGTCGTCTCCGTGTGGGCCGGCACCCATGGCAAGATGGATGATCTGCCGCTGAACGACGTGCTGCCGTTCGAGAAGGCCATGCTGGACTATCTGGACCACAACACCGATATTCTCAAGACCATCCGCGAGACCGAAGATTTCACCGCCGACACCGAGGCTGCCCTCGACAAGGCTGTGGAAGCGTTCCGTGAGACTTTCGTGACCAGCGCGGGCAAGCCGCTGGTCGAGAAGAAGCCTAACGTCAAGAACGCCACCCCGGTCGAGCAGGAAAAGATCGTCGCAGGAGAGAAGTGATCCATGGGCTCGCAACTCGCATTGAAATCTAGGATCGCCTCCACCGCGTCGTTGGAGAAAATCTTCAACGCGCAGGAGATGATCGCGTCTTCGCATATCGCCAAGGCACGTGACGTCGCCTTGAACGCGAAGCCGTATACCGATGCGATTTTCGACGCCGTGCAAGCGCTGGTGGCCCACACCCATATCGACCATCCGATCGTGAAGAAGGACGAGGACAACCCTCGCGTGGCTGTCCTCGCCCTCACCTCGGATCGTGGTATGGCGGGTCCGTACACCTCCTCGATCATCCGCGAAACGGAATCGCTGCTGGCCCGCCTCGATGCGGCAGGCAAGCAGCCGGAACTGTATGTGTATGGTCGTCGCGGTGTGACGTACTACAAGTACCGCAATCGTGATGTTGCCGGTACTTGGGAAGGCGATACCGACCAGCCCGGCGTGGAAGTCGCAGAGTCCATCTCGAAGGCACTGATGGACGCCTACATGAAGCCGGCGAGCGAAGGTGGAGTTTCCGAACTCTACATTGTGTTCACCGAATTCGTGAATATGGTCGTTCAGAAGGTGCGCGTGCTGCGTATGCTGCCCGTTGAACTCGTGCTTCCGGAACAGCAGGACTCCGGCCCTGTGCCCGAATCCGATGCCGATGCCGCGACCCCGCTTTATGCGTTCGAGCCGAGCGTCGACGAAGTGCTTGACGCGATTCTGCCGAAGTACATCCAGTCCCGTATTCATGAATGCCTGCTCACCGCGGCGGCATCCGAGACTGCAAGCCGACAGAACGCCATGCATACGGCTACAGACAACGCCCGCAGCCTGATCGACGACCTGACCCGCAAGCTCAACGCTTCGCGACAGGCTTCGATTACCCAGGAACTTACCGAAATCATCGGCAGCGCCGACGCGCTGAATAAGAAGGAAGAGTAGGAACGCATATGGCTGAGAATCAGACCACAGCGGCTCCCGAGACGGCTGCAGAGCCGACCACTGGACGCGTCACGCGTATCCAAGGTTCGGTTATCGACGTCGAATTCCCGGTGGGCCACCTGCCCGACATTTACAACGCACTTACCGTTGAGCTGACCAACACCGCCAACGAAGAGGGCGAAACCACGAAGAAGATCACGCTTGAGGTCGAACAGCACCTTGGCGACTCTACCGTGCGTACCGTGGCGCTGAAGCCGACCGACGGCCTCGTTCGTGGCGCCACCGTGCTCGACACCGGCGGTCCGATCTCCGTTCCTGTTGGCGATGTCACCAAGGGTCACGTGTTCGACGTGTCCGGCAACATCCTCAACAAGAAGGATGACGAAACCATCACGGTCACCGAGCGTTGGCCTATCCACCGCAACCCGCCGGCATTCGATCAGCTGGAATCCAAGACCCAGATGTTCGAAACCGGTATCAAGGTCATCGATTTGCTGACCCCGTACGTGCAGGGCGGCAAGATCGGTCTGTTCGGTGGCGCAGGCGTCGGCAAGACCGTGCTTATTCAGGAAATGATCCAGCGAGTCGCCCAGAACCACGGCGGTGTGTCCGTGTTCGCAGGCGTCGGCGAGCGTACCCGTGAGGGTAACGATCTGATCGGCGAAATGGATGAGGCTGGCGTTCTTGAGAAGACCGCACTGGTCTTCGGCCAGATGGATGAGCAGCCGGGTACCCGTCTGCGCGTGCCGCTGACCGCACTGACCATGGCAGAGTACTTCCGTGACGTGCAAAATCAGGACGTGCTGCTGTTCATCGATAACATCTTCCGTTTCACCCAGGCTGGTTCCGAGGTGTCCACCCTGCTCGGCCGTATGCCGTCCGCAGTGGGCTACCAGCCGAACCTGGCTGACGAAATGGGTGCCCTGCAGGAGCGCATCACTTCGACCCGCGGTCACTCCATCACCTCGCTGCAGGCCATCTATGTGCCGGCCGATGATTACACCGACCCGGCTCCTGCAACGACCTTCGCCCACTTGGATGCAACCACCGAGCTTTCCCGTGACATCGCTTCCAAGGGTATCTATCCGGCAGTGGACCCGCTGAGCTCCACCTCGCGAATCCTTGATCCGCGTTACGTGGGCCAGGCTCACTACGATTGCGCGAACCGCGTCAAGGCGATTCTGCAGCGTAACAAGGAGCTGCAGGACATCATCGCTCTGATCGGTATCGACGAACTCGGCGAAGAAGACAAGACCACCGTGAACCGCGCTCGTAAGATCGAGCAGTTCCTCGGCCAGAACTTCTACGTCGCTGAAAAGTTCACCGGTCGTCCGGGCTCCTACGTGCCGGCCGATGAGACCATCGAAGCGTTCACCCGCATTTGCGACGGCGTGTACGACGACGTTCCGGAGCAGGCATTCTCCGGTATCGGCGGCATCGACGATCTCGAGAAGAAGTGGCACGACATGCAGAAGGAATACGGTGCGTGATGGCCGGATTGACAATGCAGGTGAACATCGTCGCCGCCGACCACCCCGTGTGGCACGGTACGGCGAAGTCCGTCACCATTCCTGCCTTTGAAGGCGGAATGGGCATCCTGCCCAACCACGAGCCTGTATTGACCGTAATCAAGGAAGGAACCATCGTTGTGGTGGATCCGGATGGCAGCCGTCGCTCCTTCGAAGTGACCGACGGTTTCATCTCCTTCGATTCGAACAAGCTCACCGTTGCGGTTGAGCGTGGACGTGACGTCAAGATGGCAGAGTAGCACTCGGTAGCATACTTCTGACGGTCCGTCTGCTGCGATTGCAGCAATTGCATATGATTGCGATTCTGTAGTTGCAGCAGACGGACTGTTTTTTTTAAAAAAAAAGATTAATCAAAACAAAAATAGGATTGTACATATCGTGGGATTCATGGCTTACGACAATCATGGTAGGGTAGTGCCTCGTGCGAATTATTGTTGCTGATTGCTCTGCCGAATATTCCGGGCGTTTGAATGCGTCCTTGCCGCTCGCCAAGCGTGTGTTGCTTATCAAAGCCGATAACAGTCTGCTGATTTTCTCCGAACTTGGTTCGTACAAGCCACTCAACTGGATGGCGGCGCCCTGCACCATCAAAGACATCACTCCGGAACATGCCGACGATGACGTGACTACGGAGGTTCCGCAGAAAGTCATTCGTGCTTCGGCGGATAAATCCAATGACGTGCTCGAAGTGACATTGCAGCATATTTATTCCGACGAAACATACGATTTGGGCGAAGATCCGGGGCTGATCAAAGACGGTGTCGAAGACCATCTGCAGAAGTATCTGGCCGAACAGATCGAACGCATCGGAGAAGGTGCGACATTGGTGCGCCGCGAATACCCGACCGCCATCGGACCGGTCGACATTATGGCCATCGACGGCAGTGGCAAGCATGTTGCCATCGAAATCAAACGTAACGGCGGCATCGATGGCGTGGAGCAGCTCACCCGTTACTGCGAGCTGTTGAACCGAGACCCGCTGTTGGCCCCCGTGCGTGGCATTTTCGCCGCGCAGACCATCACGCCGCAAGCCCGCGTGCTCGCTCAGGACCGCGGCTTCGACTGCCTGATCCTCGACTATGACGAAATGAAAGGTGCCGAAGACGACTCCCTACGACTCTTCTAGCTTATAAAAAACTCCCTGTTGTTATGCAGGGAGTTTTTTATAAGCGAATCGTGATGTAGATCAGTAGGCGGCGAGGATGTCGACTACGAAGACCAACGTGGAGTTCGCTGGAATCTTGCCGGAATCCTTGTCTCCATAGCCAAGGTCCGGCGGCACGACCAGCAGCACCTGCGAGCCGACGGTATGCCCTGCCAAGCCCTGCTTCCAACCGGTGATCACCTCATCAAGCGAGAAGCTCGACGAAGCACCGCGATCCCACGAGGAATCGAACTGTGTGCCGTCAAGCAGCCAGCCGGTATAGTGCGCGATCACGGTCTGCGTATCCTTGACCTCGGCGCCTTCGCCCCTGATCAAATCCTGCGAGATCAGCGTGTCGGAACCCTTGTATCCGTTCATATCGATCGACGGCTTGCCATCCTTCGCAAGCGTCACCTTCGGCAGATCGGCAGGAACGTCAAGCACCTTCGTGCCCGTTGCCTTCGTCAGATCCTTCGACTTCGACACGATCGTGAGCACCATCAAATAGGAGGTGCCAGCGGAATTCGAATCGTTCACACCGAACGCAAGCGTGGCGTTAAGCTTCTGATCCTTGAAAATGTTGTAATAATCCTCAGTCATCTGACTGGTGTCGGAGGTGACCACCGTAGAGCAATCGGGGGTGTTTTTCTCCCAGGTGCTCATGAGTTCGGAACCATCCTTGACATTGATGGCGATACCCTGCGTGCATATGCGGTCGCCGTCTTCAATCTGGTCGCCATTGCCTTTCTGCAATACGACGTAGCTGTTGTCTTCCACCGTCATAGGGGTTTTGAAGGAGACAGTCGGCTTCTCACCGGGCTTGCCCGTGGCGGTCACACCGGCGATCTGATTCATCTTCGACGAGGAATCGGAAGAAGACGAAGATGAATCGGAGGAGGAATCAGACTTCGTGTCGGAACTTCCGCATGCCGCGAAACCCAAGCACATGATCGTTGTGCAGGCGGCTGCGACGGCTTTGAAAAGAGTAGATTTGCGCATAGGTTCCACTTTAGTGGCAATCATTGATTTTCATAGTTTTTTCAGGCTTTTGCAGAGAGGCAATGTAGAATAGTGAATGCTATGACTTTATTGCAGGAAGAACAGGAAAAGCCGCAGTCCAAGGCGGGTCCCACGCGACACGCCAAGATTATGCGCGGCATTGTCACGCCTATTTTCGGCTTGCTTGCCATTGCTTGCATCGTGCTTGGCGTCTTGAACGCGACGATTTGGAAGCCCTTGGCACAGGTCACGGCGTCCGCCTCGGTTACGGGATCGCAGTATGTGGTCACCGATCCGAATGTGCTGCAATTGGTTGACGATCGCGTCACCATTTCGGCGAAGTCGCGCGACAAATCCGCGAACGTGTGCATCGCCATCGGTTCCGCCCGCGATATCGCCGGATGGATCGCGGGATCCAAATACACGCGCGTCACCGGACTGTCCGACTGGTCCACCCTGTCCACGCTGAAGACCACGGCTCAGGGCACCGCCGATAATTCCGAAGGCCAGGTCGCCTTCCAGGATTCCGACATGTGGCGCACCGTCAAATGCAATGCCGGTTCCGTTGATATGCAGTTCAAGGGTGCTAATACGAATAATGCCGAGGATTCCGTTGCGATTATCGATTACGGCGATCGCAAGGGAGGTTCGGTCACACTTGATTGGAACCGTCGTTCGATGCTGAATTTCGCCATGCCGTTCTATCTTTCCGGCGGATTGCTGGCGATACTTGCGGTGCTTTCGGCTTCCGTGTTTGCCATGCCTCCGCATAAGCGTCGCAACAAGCGCGCGTTTGCCATGGTTGACGGCATCGGTTCCACGCAGGGTGACGATGACGAGGTTGCCGCATGGGTGAAGAACGCCGAAGCGAGTGCCGCCCGTAGCGAAAAGAGCGGGCCGAAGCGTAAGCGTCGTCGTCATGCTGGGCATCGCGCGAGTGGTTCGGAAAATAGCCAAAACGAAGTTGCGCAGCCTACGATTGTCGATCCCGGCGCGCGCAATCTCGTTGCCGATCAGCAGAACGCTGCCGCTGATGGTGTTGAAGAAAACGACGATTTCGAACAGACTTCCGTGATTTCGCAAGACGAGCTTGCCGCATATTTCGCACGTCTCGCACAAGAGGAAAGCAGTGCGGCCGCAGCGGCCTCGGGATCTGTAGAATTCGCGGTATCCGATGAAATCAACGTGCCCAACGAAGTTGACGAAATGGCCGTAACGACCGAGTCGGTCGGATCCAACGAAACATCCGAAAACGACGAATCCGACAACGACAAGTCCGACGAACCTGACAACGAGGAGGCCAAGTGATGAAGAAGCGTTTCAACGTAATCGCGGCGGCCGTACTCGCATTGGGAATGGTCGTTGGCATGTGCGGATGCGAGGGGCAGCTGCCGCAGCCGAAAACCACGCAACGTCAAGACGCGCCGAATCTGACCGCCAAGCAAGAGAAAACCATCCGTACGAATATTCTCAAAACGCTTGACCAGTGCAATAACGATCGCAATATCGACGCCCTCGGTTCGATTTTGGAGGGGCCGGAACTTGAGATTCGCACTAGCGAACTTCATGTGGCGCAGGTCACGGGCAATCTTGACCGCAAGACCACGATTCCAACTGATCTTGCGCAGGCCGTGATTTCCACGGACAGTGGATGGCCGCGTTCGGTGTTTTCCATCACTTCCACCACGGATGACCAGCAGTCCAAGCGTCTGCTGGTGTTCCGCCAGGATTCCGCACGTCAGAACTACAAGTTGTGGGGTGTGGCACGACTGTTTTCGGGCGTGAAGATGCCGAGTTTCGAGATTTCCAAAACCGGTAGCGAGCAGGGAACGGAAAAAGACACCGGTCTGGTCATGACTCCGAAGGATGCGGTCGCCGCGTATGCCGACGTGTTGCAGAATGGTGCGTCCAGCCAGTATGCGCAGAAGTTTGCCGACGACGATTTGCGTACGAAGCTTGCCGATCTGACCGAACAGGTGCAGAAGGCCATGGAGTTGAACGAGGGATCGCAGCAGCAGGTGTTCACACCGGTTGACGGTGCCATCAGCGTTATGCGTTCCGCGGATGGTGGCGATCTGGTGGTGGCGCAGATCAATTCCGAATGGACGCGTTCAGCTGGCTCCGGCCGTGAGTCGCAGCCTGCTTCCGATGCGGAAAAAGCGCTGTTTGGCGACGGTCAGGCCACCAGCACCATGAAAACCACGTATGTGAATGTGGTCGCGCTGTACGTGCCTCCGGCAAATTCTGACGCGAAGATCACTGCAGTCGGTTCCGAGCGCCAGCCGGTTCGTGTTGAGGCACTGTGATCGTGACAGTCGCACGAATGCGCGTAAGCTTGGGGCGAACGTTTGCAATGTGTGTTGCGCTGGGCGCTTAATGTTGTTGATTGTTGATATCTAGGAGGCAAGCATGGCAGGTCAAAGGCCGTTTAATCCGGGAGTTTCCTTGGCGGGAGCCGTCGATCTTGAAGCGTTGAAGCATCAGGTGAAGGCCGAACCGGGGCAGGCTGGTGGTGCTCCGGCCGCCGGCGGTTATGTGATCGACACCACGGAGAACACGTTCCAGGCCATGGTGCAGACGTCGGCCACGTTCCCGATCCTGTTGCTGCTGTGGGTGCCGACCGATGACCGCCTGTTCGATATGGCACGCCAGCTGGGCAATGCCGTGAACCAGTTGAACGGCCAGATTCAGCTGTCTCGTATCGATATCGCGTCGAATCCTTCGATCGCGCAGGCGTTCCAAGTGCAGGGCGCGCCTGCATTGTTCGCGTTGATCAACGGCCGTCCGATGCCGATTTTGCAGGGCTTGCCGTCCGCTGAGGAAATGCAGCAGATCGTGGATACGGTGATTCCGAATCTGGTCGCAGCCGCGCAGCAGGCCGGTGTGACCGGTTCCGCGCCGTATTCCGGCGATCCGAATTCCGATGCGGCAAACTCGGCTTCCGCTGCCAGCGCCCAGGAGCAGGTGCCTCCGGAGCATCAGGAGGCGTATATGCTGGCACAGCAGGGCGATTACGCTGGCGCCGCAGCCGCGTACGAGAAGGTGCTTGAAGCCGATCCGAACGATGCGCGTGCCGCCCGCGAGCGTGCGAAGGCGTTGCTGTTGGCCCGTTCCGCCAATGCGAACGTGCGTGAGGTGCGTGCCGCCGCTGCCGACAATCCCGATGATGTTGAAGCACAGCTTGCCGTCGCTGACATTGATATGATCGGCGGTCAGATCCAGGATGCGTTCGATCGTTTGCTGGATTTCGTTGCGGCCGGCCATAAGGCCGATATTGAACCGGTGCGCAAGCGTCTGCTGGAATATTTCACGATTCCTGAGCCAACCGACGAGCGTTTGAAGCGCGCCCGCCGTCGCCTCGCCACGCTCATGTACTGATTCGTTTATTAACTTAGGTACCGTTTTAGGTACCGCTCAACCGTAGGCTGCGCAACTACATCGTTCTTTACGGCCTACGGTTGTTTTTTAAAAGACTTATTCCATACGGTTGGTGCCGAAATAGTCGAGGAATTGCGGTCCGTCTGCTTCCAGTTCGTCTTCGAATTCGGATTTCCATCGTGAATATGGATTCGCGGCAAGCCCTTCATTGCTGAACCGCGATTGGTCGGTGATTTCGGTGGTGCAGAATTTCGGGATCACCAGATTGGTGACCGGCCCGATACGTTCCGCTTCCGCAATGATCAGGGGAGCGTTGGTGCCTCCGAACACGTCGATGTTCCAGCCGTCCTCATCGATCCAGTCGGTGAAACGGTTTTTGATGGTCACGTGTCCGCCGCGTTTGATGAGCTCCCCTGCGATGCGCGAATCCAAATCGCGGCTCGCCTCATATCGCGTGCCTCCCACGGACGGCCCTTTCACGGTGACTGATCCAAGCCGGAATTCGTCGCGATACTTTTCGAGCACAGCCAGCGGGTCGAGGTCCGGAGTCATGGCAATGCGGACGGACTTTGTTTTCAATCGCACGCGCAGCGCGTAATTATCCTGATGCACGTAATAACTTTGTATGATCAGCGTCGGACTGTCGTTATCATCCAACTGCGTCGGCAGGGCACGGCAGAAAAAACGGCGCGTGTATTCGAAATCGCCTATATTTCTGCCTGAATCCTCAACCATATTTTCAGTTTAGTGGAAAAGACGCTTCAAATGGTGTCATGTTGCTACAAATTTCGTTGTGGCGCACGCTATCTCTCGTTCCTTCCCCGTTCTATGCCCGTTATTTCCCCTCTAGGGTTGGGTGTGCTGTCGAAAGACCCGCCGTAGCTATGTTTTCGCAATAATGATCCGAGATTCGAAGATCGTTTTTCCGTAAAAAGTGTCGCTTTCATCTCAAGGCAGTGTAAAGTAGTTTGACGCACGGGTTTGTAGCTCAGTGGATAGAGCGTCTGTCTCCGGAACAGAAGGTCGTGGGTTCGATCCCCATCAAGCCCACCACAAAGACAAGTGAAGAGCCGGGGCAGGGAGCCGGTATTTGGAACATGGGACAATGCGTGTCGATTCCATGGGTACAGTGATTGCTTGAGATTGCGTTGTCGTGGTTTGCCGCGGCCTGAACGCAAGCAACATGCAATAACACGTTCTTCAAAGGAGAACATTATGAGCGAGAAGATGGAAGCGGTTGCGACTTCTGAAGCCCCGGCGGCGCTGGGTGCATACAGCCAGGCCGTGAAGGCCAACGGTTTCGTGTTCGTCTCCGGCCAGCTGGGCATCGACCCAGTCACCGGCGAACTGGCTGGCGAAACCGCCGGCGAGCAGGCAGCCCAGGCACTGAAGAACATCAAGCACATTCTTGACGCCGCAGGCACCGGCATCGAACACGTCTGCCGCGCCACCATCTACATGAAGAACGTCGAAGACTTCCACGAGATCGACGACGTGTATGCGCAGGCCTTCATCGGCTCCGTGAAGCCGGCCCGCGTCGCGTTCGGCGGCAACAACATTCCGAAGGGCGCTCTCGTTGAGATCGACGCCATCGCTGTGCTCTGATTTCAGTGCGCTGATTGCAAATCTCCAGAAAATCCTTTTCAGGCTCGTATGCGGTTTCTTACGCTGCATGCGAGCCTGTTTTTGTTTATGCAATCTCAGGATTGCCGCTAAAAGTGAACGGCAGGCAACATGATTCCACCGATTTCCGTATAGTAATGCGATTGGGTATTGTGCAAACGCATGCAAACGCAAGAACGCAAGAACGCGCCCATCCAAATATGAAGGAGCAGTCGCGCATGGCCGAATCGCAAGTCAACGCATCCACTGCAGACACTGACGCCGCTGAATCCGCTGAAGCCGAGCAGGGCGGTCTTGAACGCAAGATGGAAACCCGCCATCTGACCATGATTTCGCTAGGTGGTGTGATCGGTACGGGCTTGTTCCTCAGCTCCGGCTACACGATTCACCAAGCCGGCCCTCTTGGTGCGATCATCGCGTATGGCATCGGATCCATGCTTGTGTATTTTGTGATGCTCAGCCTTGGCGAACTGTCGGTGGCCATGCCGTATGCGGGCAGCTTTCACCTGTATGCGAAGCGTTTCATCGGCCCCGGCACCGCGTTCACCATCGCCGTGCTGTACTGGCTGAATTGGGCGGTGGCGCTCGCTTCGGAATTCACGGCAGCCGGTCTGCTGATGCAACGTTGGTTTCCTGATTCGCCCGCGTGGATTTGGTCCGCCGCCTTCATTGCGGTGGTGTTCATGCTCAATATTCTGTCGGTGAGGCTGTATGGCGAGTCGGAATTCTGGTTCGCATCCATTAAGGTGTTTGCGATTATCGTGTTCATTGTGATCGGCTTGCTTGCCATGTTTGGTGCGATTCCGATTGCCGGTTACGATCACGCACCGCTGTTTGAGAATTTCTATAATGACGGCTGGTTCCCCAATGGTGTGCTGCCGATTTTTTCGACGCTGCTGACGGTGGTGTTCGCATTTTCGGGCACTGAGGTTGTTGGTGTCGCGGCGGGGGAGACGAAGGATCCGGCGCAGGCGATTCCGAAGGCCGTGCATACCACGGTGTTGCGTCTTGCGATTTTTTTCATCGGTTCGATTGCGGTGATGTCCGCGCTGATTCCGTGGCATCGGTCAGGCGTCGACACGAGTCCGTTTGTGCTCGTGTTCCAGTCGATCGGCATGCCGTTTGCCGGCGATGTGATGAATTTCGTGGTGTTGACGGCAGTGCTTTCCGCTGCGAATTCCGGCTTGTACGTGTGCTCGCGCATGGTCTGGTCGCTTGCGCAGGAGGGTATGATCCCGCGCATGCTCGGCAAGACGAATTTCCATGGTGTGCCCGTGTTCGCGGTGCTGTTCAGCATGGCTGGATCGCTGTTGGCGTTGTTGTCTTCCGTGGTTGCCGCTTCGACGGTGTATTTGGCGTTGGTTGCGGTTTCCGGCTTGGCCACACTGGTGGTGTGGGCGTCGGTTTCCGTCTGCCACTTGCGTTTCCGCAAGCAGTGGCTTGATCAAGGGCATTCGGCTGACGATTTGAAGTATCGTGCCCCCGGTTTCCCGTTCGTGCCGATTGCTGCGATTGTGATGTGCATCGGCGCGTTGGTTTTGGTGATTTGCGATTCGTCGCAGCGTTCCACATTGCTGTATATGATTCCGTTCGTTGCGATCTGCTATATCGGCTATTACGCTTCGGTGGCTTGGCGCAGGAAGCATGGCGAACTGCAGGATGATACGCGGGGCGATACGCAAGGCTGATTCTGTCTGCATAATCGGTAGACTTGGAGGAATGAGTCCAGAAGCGCTTAGTGAACTGATTTTCAATATTGCCAACAACCTTGTGAATGAAGGCAAGGCTGGCACCCTGACCACCGATCTCATCCCTCCGCAGACCAAATTCGCCGTCATGCGTCCGAAGGACCGCGCACACGGCGATTGGGCATCGAACGCGGCCATGCAGCTGGCCAAGAAGGCCGGCATGAAGCCTCACGATTTCGCCGAACTGTTCGCCGCGGAACTCGCCAATGCCGATGGCATCAAGTCCGTGGAAGTGGCCGGCCCCGGCTTCATTAACATTGTGCTTGATTCCGCGTCCGCCGCAGCCGTGGTTGACACTGTGCTTAACGAGGGCGCGAACTACGGCAAGAACGACCATCTTTCCGGCAAAACCCTGAATCTTGAATTCGTGTCCGCCAATCCGACCGGTCCGATCCATATCGGCGGCACCCGTTGGGCCGCGGTCGGCGACTCCATGGCCCGCGTGCTTGAGGCGAACGGCGCCAAGGTGGTGCGCGAATACTATTTCAACGATCACGGCGAGCAGATCAACCGTTTCGCCAAGTCGCTGGTCGCGGCAGCCCACGGTGAGGAAACCCCGATCGACGGTTACAAGGGCGCTTATATCGATGAGATCGCACGTCGCGTCATCGATGAGGCAAAAGCCGACGGTATTGCGATTCTCGACCTGCCGCGCGTCGACGGTGGCGTTGACAACGATGGCAATCCGCTGGGTGAGGGCGATTCCGAACAGCGTGAGGAATTCCGCAAGCGTGCAGTGCCGATGATGTTCGACGAAATCCGCAAATCCATGAAGGATTTCCGTGTGAATTTCGACGTGTGGTTCCATGAGAACAGCTTGTATTCCGATGGCGAAGTCGACAAGGCGATCGCCGATCTGCGTGAACGCGGCGACATTTACGAAAAGGATGGCGCAACCTGGTTCGAATCCACCAAGCATGGTGACGACAAGGATCGTGTGATTATCAAGTCCGACGGCAACTACGCGTATTTCGCAGCTGATATTGCTTACTATCGCAACAAGCGTCATCGTGACAACGATCCGGCAGACATCGCCATTTACATGCTGGGTGCCGACCATCACGGCTATATCGGCCGCATGATGGCCATGTGCGCCGCATTCGGCGACGAACCTGGCGAAAACATGCAGATTCTTATCGGCCAGCTCGTCAACGTGCTGAAGGACGGCAAGGCAGTGCGCATGTCGAAGCGCGCCGGCAATGTGGTGACCATCGACGATCTGACCGACGCTATCGGCGTGGATGCCTCCCGTTATTCGTTGGCACGCACCGACTACAATTCCCCGGTCGACATCGACCTGAACCTGCTCGCTTCGCATTCCAACGAGAATCCGGTGTACTACGTGCAGTATGCGCACGCCCGCTCCTGCAATGTGGATCGCAATGCGGCTGCTGCCGGCATCACCTACGAGGGTGCCGACGTGAGCCTGCTCGACACCGCCGCCGACGGCGAAGTGCTTGCCGCGCTCGCCCAGTGGCCGGCCCTGCTGCGCGAAGCCGGAGACCTGCGCGCCCCGCATCGCGTAGCCCATTACTTGGAAGACCTCGCCGCCACCTACCACAAGTGGTACAACGTGGAACGCGTGGTGCCTATGGAGCTCACCGATCCGGAAGCTCGCGGCGAACAGGCTGAAGCCCTGCGCATCGCCAAGGCTCCGGAACCGGCTCGTGCAGCCGCACGTTTGAAGCTCAATGACGCCGTTAAGACGGTTATCGCCGAAGGCCTTGACCTGCTTGGCGTTGCAGCCCCAGACAGGATGTGATCGCCATGGCAGTCACCCCCATCTGGCCGGCCGGCTCCAACGTGAACGAGCAAGGTGAAATCACGTTCCATGGCCGCACTGCCGAAAGCCTGCTGAACGAATTTGGTTCGCCGCTCTACGTCATCGACACCGATGACGTGCGAGCCCGCGCCGCCAAATTCGTCAAATCCGCGGCAAATGCGTTCAACAACACCGTAACCCACGTCAGCTTCGCTGGAAAAGCACTGCTTTCCAAGGAAATCTGCCGTATCGTCACCGAATCCGGCATGCTGATCGACACCTGCACCATGGGCGAGATGCGCATCGCGCTCGCCGCGGGCGTTCCCGGACGGCGACTCGTGCTGCACGGCAACAACAAGTCCGATGCGGAAATCGAACTCGCCATTACCGAAGGCTTCGCCAAAATCGTGGTGGACGAGCCGAACGAGCCGGCCCGCATCGCCGAAATCGCCAAGCGTCTCGGCAAGCGCGCTCGCGTGATGTTGCGTGTTACGTCCGGCATTCATGCGGGCGGCCACGAATTCGTGTCTACCGCGCATGAGGACCAGAAGTTCGGTGTCGCCTTGCTGCCGGTTGGTGCCGATGCAAGCAAGCTGAACGTGCTCGACGATTTGGCTGACGTGACCCCCGCAGGGTCGAACGCACGCCTAGGCGAAAGCGAAGCCACTCCGGGCGAAAGCGCAGAACGCCAACTGCAGTACGACATCAAATATCCGTACGACATGAGCCACGAGAAGGTTTCCGAAGGCGACCGCAAGCTCGCCGAAGCCATGACCATGGTGGCTGATGGCCCCGCGCTCGCCGTATTGAAGGAGATCTACCGCCATCAGGACGTGCTCGAACTGGTCGGCGTGCATTCGCATATCGGGTCGAACATTCACGATGCGGACGCCTTTATCCAGGCCGCGAAGCGCATGATGCTGCTGCGCAAGACCTTCTACGCCACCGACGCATACACCCTGCCGGAGGTCGACTTGGGCGGCGGCTATTCCGTGGCCTACACCGATGGCGAGGATTCCATGGATCTCGATACGGAACTTGCCCGCCTTGCCGATGCGGTCACCACCGTGAACCGTGCGCTCGGCATGCCCGCTCCGGTCATCTCGTTCGAGCCGGGCCGTTGGACGGTCGCCCCGACCGGCGTCACCCTGTATCGTGTGGGCACGGTCAAGCCGGTGCAGCTTGCCGGAACCGCGAAAGACAAGGCTGGCAATCCGGTTACGGAACGCGTGTACGTGTCTGTCGACGGCGGCATGAGCGACAATATTCGTCCGGCATTGTATGGATCGGATTACACTGCGAGAATCGCCAATCGTGAGGGTTCCAGCGAAACCAAGCTGTGCCGTGTGGTCGGCATGCACTGCGAATCGGGCGATATCATCGTCAACGAGGTGCGTCTTCCTGCCGATATTCAGCGTGGTGACGTGCTGGCGGTACCTGTTACGGGTGCATACGGTCGCACGATGGCCAGCAACTACAATCAGGCGCTGATTCCTGCGGTTGTTGCCGTATCCGAGCAAGACGCGCATGTGATGATTCGCCGTCAGACGGTCGATGATCTGCTGGATTGGGATGTGAGCGAATAGCGATTCGTGGCGTTTCGCTCGTGTTTCGTATTGTTCATGGCGATTCGTCTCAAATTACGGATGCAGCGTGGATGCAGTATGGGCGGTTTTCGGGGCAAAGCTCGGAAACCGTCCATTTTCGTATGATTTCGCGGTCTTACGTCATATCGGGACCGTACAATAGGCAGGGTTACACCAATACTTCACATTCAAGGGAGGATGCCTTGGTACAGGAAGATGTTGCGCCGATTCGCGTTGGATTGTTGGGCGCGGGCACGGTCGGCTCTCAGACCGCACGCCTGCTGGTGGAGCAGAAGGATGAGCTCGCCGCACGCATCGGACGACCGATCGAACTGACCGGCGTCGCCTGCCTTGATCCGTCGGAAACCGACCCGTTCCCGTGGATCGACAAGTCCGTGGTGACCACCGACACCATGAGCGTGGCCACCAATGCTGACATTGTGGTCGAACTGATCGGTGGAACCGGCGTGGCCCGCAAGTTCGTGCTTGCGGCCATCGAATCCGGCGCTTCCGTGGTTACCGCCAACAAGGCGCTGTTGGCCAAGTATGGTCCAGAAATCTATGCCGCCGCCGAAGCCAAGGGCGTCGATATCTACTTCGAGGCTTCCGTGGGCGGTGCTATTCCGTTCCTCAAGCCACTGCGTGAATCCCTCGTCGGAGACAAGGTGACGAGCATGCTCGGCATCGTCAACGGCACCACGAACTACATTCTCGACGAAATGACCACCAAGGGTCTTGATTTCGACGACGTGCTGAAGGACGCTCAGGCCAAGGGATACGCCGAAGCGGATCCGACCGGGGACATCGAAGGCTACGATGCGGCCAACAAGGCGGCCATCATGGCCACGCTCGGCTTCCACACCAACGTGACCATCGATGATGTGTCCGTTGAGGGCATCACCAAGATCACCGCCGACGATATTGCTGCCGCAACCGCCGAAAACAAGGTCATCAAGCTGCTGGCCGTGGTGGAGAATGGCGAGGCCGGCGTGTCTGCCCGCGTGTATCCGGCGCTGATTTCCAACGAGCATCCGCTGGCTTCCGTGCATGGTTCCTTTAACGCGGTGTTTGTGAAGGCCGAAGCGGCTGACGATCTGATGTTCTATGGTCGTGGCGCTGGCGGCGCTCCGACCGCTTCCGCAGTGGTTGGCGATGTGGTGACCGAGGCGCGTCACATCGCACAGGGCTGCACCGGCCCGACCATTCCGTTGTATAAGGATTTGAAGAAGGCTCCGATCGAGGCTTCCAAGGCCGAGTTCGCGGTGCGTTTCGTGATTCACGACAATCCGGGCGTACTTGCGGCCATTGCGGCCAAGTTCGCCGAGCATGGCGTGTCCATCAATGGTGTGAACCAGGATCTCAAGCCCACGCTGAAGGATCCGGGCTACGACGGCGAACTGCAGCAGCTGCGCCTTGTCACGCACATGACCGACGAGCTTACCCTGCGTGAAACCGTGAAAGACGTGTGTGCACTCGACTGCGTGGTTGGCGAGCCTTCCATCCTCCGCGTGCTCAACTAACAGTTATGAGACGGCTGCTCAAATCGTTGCGATTGGGCGGCCGTCTCTTTATTCATATTCCGGCTGCTGTGTTGGGCAATTGCGTGCCGATTGTTTACTCAATCGCCCGCTGATTATGGGCTTGAATTTGACTCTTGTACCCTTTCGGGTATACGGTGCTACATTTGTAAAGAAGATGTGACGAAGGACGACGAGATATGACTCCAGTTACTCGTAAAGTGCGTGTGCGTGTTCCGGCTACCAGCGCCAATCTTGGTTCTGGCTTTGATACGGTCGGACTTGCTCTGGACTACCACGACGAACTTGAATTCACGCTGAGCGCCGATCCGGTGAACACTGCGGCTCAGGTGATGATCGAAGGCGAAGGCGCCGATACTCTCCCGCGTGACGAAACCCACTTGGTGGTTTCCACGTTCCGCCGCGCATGCCAGACCTTTGGTCTGGGCCGTGTGGGCTTCATTCTTCAGGCTCACAACAACATTCCTCAGGCACGAGGCATGGGCTCTTCCGCAGAGGCCATTGTGGCGGGCATCGCAGCCGCGGCCGCCTTCGCGCAGGACGACGAACTCAACCGTGATGCCGTGTTTGAGCTTGCTGCGGCCATCGAAGGCCATCCGGACAACGTGGCTCCGGCCGTGTACGGCGGGCTCACCATGTCTTGGGACATGGAAACCCCCGAAGGTGTCGGTTCCGTGCCGATTCCGGGCGGCGAACCGCTGCATAAGGGCTTCCATACCATCAACTATCGCGTTGCCGACGATCTGACCGCCGCCGTGTTCGTGCCGGATTATGAGCTGTCCACCGAAAAGGCACGCCAGGCGCTGCCGGGCCAGCTGGCGTTCAAGGATGCCGTGCACAATGTGTCTCGCGTGAGCCTGCTGCCGGCCGCCATGAATCCTGCGATGCTGGCGACTGGTCAGCGTCAGGACGTCAACGCGTTGCTGTTCGCCGCCACGCAGGATCGTCTGCATCAGCCGTATCGCGCTCCTTTGATGGAACCGTCGTGGACGCTGATCGAAAAGCTGCGTTCCCATGGTTTCGCTTCCATGGTTTCCGGCGCCGGCCCATGCGTGCTCGTGCTGCATCATGGCGACGCTCGCGAACAGCTGGGACAGCTTGCTTCCGAAGAGCTCGCTTCCGGTCATTGGCGTGTGCTGCATTTGGGCGTCGACACCAAGGGTGTGCAGGTGGAACGCGCATGAACAACTCCATTCCGCTGATTCTCGCTTCCAAATCCAAGCCTCGCCGTGACGTGCTTTTCTCGGCGGGCATTTGCCCCACGATTCGCGTATCGAACGTGGACGAGCCGGCGGCGCTCGAACGTGAGGCGGCCGCCATGGGCGTTGCCGTAAGCGATCTGAGCGTGGAACAGCGGGTGATGATTCTCGCTACGGCCAAAGCCGAAGCCGTACATCAGGCGTATCGGAACGTTGCCGCCACCGCTGCGGCGGCGCACGGCGATCGTGTGGTCGGATTTCCGCTGAAAGCCGTTGCCGAATCTTCCGAACATTCGGATAATGCTGAAAATACTGGGGATTCCGCATCTTTAGAACATCATCGTGTTACGTTGCGTGCGGACGAAGTGCAGTCCGCCTCCGATGTGAAGACCCGCGATTTTTCGGGAGTCACCATTCCTACGATCACCGAATCGATTGCTGATTTCGTTGATGGCAAGTCGAGCCTGACCCGTGCGAAAGTCGGTCCGCTGATTCTTGGCTGCGATTCCATGTTCCTGCTTGACGGCGAATGTTACGGCAAGCCGCATAGCGCTGAGGTGGCTCGGGAACGACTGCGTGCCATGCGTGGCGCCACCGGTGAATTGTGGACGGGCCATTGCCTGATCGACTTCGCCACCGGGCGTATCGCGCGAGGCGCGAGCAGGGCAACGCTGCACTTCTGCGAATATTCCGACACCGATATCGAACGGTACATCGCCACCGGAGAACCGTTGGAAGTGGCTGGTTCCTTCACGCTTGAGGGCTTCGGCGGAGCATTCATCGACTCCATCGAAGGCGATCCGCACGGCATTATCGGCCTGAGCCTTCCGCTGGCGCGCCGTTTGGCCGCCGAGCTCGGCGTGGAATGGACCGATCTGTGGAATGTGACGCGAGCCGATCAAGAACCGAACGTCGAACACGATTCGCGAACCGGTGCCGCGAAGCCGCTTCCTCCCAAGGAAAACGTGCATCAGCCGGGTGATGGTTGGATTGATTGCGATTGCGGCCGCAAGCATTGGGGCACGAACGGCGCGTCCGGCGTGCTCTTGGCCCGCCGAAGCGAACAGACCGGCGAAGTGACGCACGTTGTCATGCAACATCGCGCGGTGTGGAGCGCGGAAGGTGGCACATGGGGCATTCCAGGAGGTGCCACCGCCGACGGTGAAAGCCCGATCGAGGGCGCGCTGCGCGAATCGTACGAGGAAGCCAACATCACGCCGGAAGATATCGACGTGGTCGGATCATACTGCGAAGACCACGGACCGTGGGCCTACACCACCGTGTTCGCTTTCGAAAAGCCGGGGCACCGCGTGGAGCCGAAGGCCAACGACGACGAAAGCATGGAAATCGAATGGGTGCCGATTGAGGAAGTCCCCAATCGTAAACTGTTGACCGCCATGCGTACCGACTGGCCGAATTTCGCTGCGCGACTCGCTCAAATGGCTGAAAAATAGCGTCTGTTAGCGCTAACCGAAGTTGCGTGTAGAATAGTCGAAAGTAACAACGGTAGTGTGCGGAAGGCGACGGAGCATGGCAGGCAAGCGCAATGCGGCAAACAAACGCCCCTCGATGTTCGAAGTGGCGAAAATGGCTGGTGTCAGCCATCAAACGGTGTCGCGCGTCATCAATCATTCCCCCGACGTGTCTGATGCCACCCGCGAAAAAGTACAGAAAGCCATCGACGCGCTTGGATACCGTCCCAGCAATTCCGCGCGTGCCCTCGCTTCGCATCGCTCCCGCACCATCGGCTTGGTTGCGGGCGGGCAACGCTTTTATGGTCCGATTTCCGCGATTTCCTCGATTGAGGCGATGGCGAGGCAGCATGGACTGTTCATGTCGGTGAGCATGGTGCACGAGGCGCTCTGCTCGCAGACGGAATTCGACGAATTGTGCTCAACGTTCGATGAGATGAACGTGGACGCGTTCATTTTCCTCACGCCGACGGATGTTATGTTTTCCGCCGCCTGCCGTGCGCAGATCACGCAGCCGCGCGTCATCGTCACCTCCACGCACGGCAGCATCAGCGTGCAGGATGGTTTGCGCTTGATGAAACCGGCCGACCGTCGCCGAGTATCCGTAGTGGGAGTGGACCAATGGTCGGCCATGGCCGATGTGATGCATTTGGTGGTCGAGCATGGGCATCGTTCCGTGCTTTATTTCGCAGGTCCGAAGGAATGGCGTGACGCCGCCACGCGTTTGATGGCGTGGAATAAGCTGTGCGCGGCCAATGCGGTGAGTTCCGTCACCGTGCAATGCGAAACCTGGGAATCGACCGAAGCGTATGGCAAGATGAACCATATTCTCGAAAACATCGGTCGTACCGGCGGAAATCTGCCGACGTGCATGGTGTGTGCGAACGACAGCCAGGCGGTTGGTGTGTCTCGTGCGCTGCATGAACATGGCATGCGTATTCCGCAGGATGTGAGCTTGGTCGGTTTCGACGACATGCCCGCCATGGACAACATGTACCCGCCGCTGGCCACGGTTCGCCCGGATTTTGAACAGCTTGGCGTTGCCGCCATGCGTGAGACGCTGTTTTTGCTGGGGGAGGGCGATGAGAATTCGTTCGCCTCGTCGCAGCATGGCGTCGGCCTGATTCCCGCGAAGGTGATCGGCCGCACTTCTTTGGGCACCGCCAGCCGTCGCTGAATATTTCCTGCGATTTTTGTATTTCTTGTGATTCTCGTATCTCTTTTTGCCGCATGTGCTGCGATTGCCGGATTTTGCAATGCCGGTATATCAAGAAAATCGGCTGACGATCTGCCGGTAGTACGTTGACGATTGCGTGACACGTCGAACTTGTATAGTCGCCACTTTCTGTTTAGAATAGTGAGCGTTAACAGTGAGCGCTAACATTCCGTCGACAATGTGGTTGTGAGGCGCTCGGATGCAAGGAGTTTGAAACTATGGCGCAAGAGCAGGGACTTGACGATCGCATCGCGCTGACCGCCGAGAAAATCCGCGCTGGCAAGACGAGTCTGGGCATCGAATTCGGCTCCACCCGAATCAAGGCCGTGCTCATCGACGACACGTACACCACCATCGCAGCCGGCGACTACGGCTGGGCCAGCCACTTGGAAGACGGCCTGTGGAGCTATTCGCAGGAAGAAATCTGGACCGGGCTGCAGACCGCATACGCGGCGCTCGCCGAAGATGTCGAAAACGCTTACGGCGAAAAGCTCACCCGCGTGGGACGCATCGGCTTCTCCGCCATGATGCACGGCTATCTCGCCTTCGGCAAAGATGGCGAACTGCTGGTGCCGTTCCGCACCTGGCAGAACACCAACACTTCCGAAGCACACGAGAAGCTTTCCGAACTGTTCCAGTACAACATTCCGGAACGCTGGTCCATCGCACACCTGTACCAGGCCGTGCTCAACAACGAAGAGCACATCGGCAAGGTCGATTTCTTCACCACCCTCGCCGGCTACGTGCACTGGAAGCTCACCGGCAAGAAGGTGCTCGGCGTTGGCGACGCATCCGGCATGTTCCCGATCGACCCTACCACGCACACCTACGAAACCGAATTCATTGAGAAGTTCAATGCGATTCCGGAAGTCGCAGCCCAGCCGTGGAAGCTTGCCGACCTGCTGCCGGAACCGCTGGTTGCAGGCACTCCTGCGGGCATGCTGACCGAAGAGGGCGCCAAGCTGCTCGATCCGACAGGCACGCTGCAGCCGGGAATCACATTCGCTCCGCCGGAGGGCGATGCTGGCACCGGTATGGTGGCCACCAACTCCGTACGCGTGCGCACCGGCAACGTTTCCGCCGGCACCTCCATCTTCGCCATGGTTGTACTCGAACGCAAGCTGGAACGCCTGCACCCGGAAGTGGACCTCGTCACCACTCCGGCAGGCGATCTCGCAGGCATGAGCCACGCCAACAACTTCACCTCCGACCTCAACGCATGGGTTGGTCTGTTCGGACAGTTCGCAGCTGCAATCGGCACTCCGGTCGACGCCGGCACCCTGTATGGCACGCTGTTCCGCGCCGCCATCGCGGACGATGTTGACTCCAACTGCGGCGGACTCATCAACTACCCGTTCCGCTCCGGCGAATTCCTCGCAGGACTGCCCGAAGGCCGCCCGCTGTTCGCGCGCGGTCCGGAAGCCCGCATGAGCCTCGGCAACTTCATGCGCGCCCAGCTGTTCAGCGCATTCTCCCCGGTGAAGATCGGCATGGATGTGATGACCAAGGACGAAGGCGTTGCCGTTGACTCCCTCGTCGGCCACGGTGGCATCTTCACCACCCCGAAGGTCGCCCAGAAGATTCTCGCAGCCGCATTCGATACGCCGATCAAGGTAATGTCCACCGCTGCTGAAGGCGGCGCATGGGGCATGGCCGTGCTTGCCGATTACCTGTGGCACGCCGACCAGCCGCTCGACGAATTCCTTGACGCTCGTGTGTTTGCCGATGCCGCTTCGACCACGGAAAATCCGGATGAAGGCGATGTCGCGGGATTCGAGGAATTCTTCGATCGCTTCCGTAAGGGACTGCCGATTGAGCATGTTGCAATCGAAAGCATTCCGCTGGAAACCAAGTAAATAAATATTTTAAAAACTTATTTCAATTTGAAAGGAAATGATTATGGCTACTTTGGCTGATTATGGTCCTGAGGTTCGTGCCGAGGTCAAGCAGGTGCGCGAGGTCGTGGCGACCTTGCACGAGCAGCTGATCAAGTGGAACCTGGTGGTGTGGACGGCTGGCAACGTGTCGCAGCGCTTGCATACCGCGGATCTGATGGTGATCAAGCCGTCGGGCCTGCGTTACGAGTATCTGACGCCGTCGAGCATGGTGGTGTGCGATCTGGACGGCAACGTGGTGGACGGTTCGGAGGCTCCTTCCTCCGATACCGCGTCGCATGCGTACATCTACCGTCATATGCCGGATGTGTACGGCGTGGTGCATACGCATTCGACGTATGCGACGGCGTGGGCGGCGACTGGGCAGAACATTCCGTGCGGTCTGACGATGATGGGCGACGAGTTCGGCGGTCCTGTTCCGGTGGGTCCGTTCCGTCTGATCGGTTCCGAGGCGATCGGCGAGGGCGTGGTCGAGACGCTCAGGGAGTATCCGAAGTCTCCTGCGGTGCTGATGCAGAACCATGGTCCGTTCACCATCGGCAAGGACGCGGAGTCGGCGGTGAAGGCCGCGGCGATGACGGAGGAGGTCGCTCATACGATGTGGGCGGCGAGGCAGTTGGGTGAGATCATTCCGATTTCGGATGAGGATATCGCGAAGCTGAACGATCGTTACACCAACGTCTACGGCCAGCACTGAGCTGCAATCCTACGATTCCGTAATCCTACATAATTTCACAATCGTACGAACTCGCGCTACGCAACAGAACAACGCGAAGCGCGAGTTCGCAATCGCAATAAATAATTAAAAACTCCATAAACAACGAAGTAAAGGAACAATCACATGGCAATGGAAAACCCGTTTGAAGGCAAGGAAGTCTGGTTCGGCGTCGGATCCCAGGATCTGTACGGCGAAGAAGCGCTGCGTCAGGTGGCCGAGCAGTCCGGCGAAATCGTCGACGCGCTCAACGCAACCGGCAAGATTCCGGTCAAGGTGGTGCTTAAGCCGACCCTGAAGTCCTCCGACGGCGTCAAGGCCTTCATGGTCGAAGCCTCCGCCAACCCGAACGTCATCGGCGTGATCACCTGGTGCCACACCTTCTCCCCGGCCAAGATGTGGATCCGCGGCCTCGAAGTGCTCACCAAGCCGCTGCTGCAGCTCAACACGCAGCACCACTTCGAAATCCCGTGGGAAACCATCGACATGGACTTCATGAACCTGAACCAGGCCGCACACGGCGACCGTGAGTTCGGTTACATCCTGACCCGTCTGGGCATCAACCGCAAGATCGTGGTCGGCCACTACACCGATCCGGCCGTTGCCGAAGAAATCGGCACCTGGGCACGCGCCTGCGCCGGCTGGGATGCTTCCAACAACATGAAGGTCATGCGTTGGGGCGACAACATGCGCAACGTGGCCGTCACCGAAGGCGACAAGACCGAAGCCGAGCGCGTGTTCGGCGCATCCATCAACACTTGGGCCGTCAACGAGCTCGTCGCAGCCTACGAAGCCGTCAAGGACGATCAGGTCAAGAGCATCATCGAAGACTACAAGGTTAAGTACGACGTTGATCCGGCTCTGCTCGACGCCAAGTACGATTCCCTGTTCATCGCGGCCAAGGAAGAAGCCGCCATGGTCAACATGATGCGCGCCAATGGCTGCACCGCCGGCGTTGACAACTTCGAAGACTTGGGTGCTCTCCCGCAGCTGCCGGGCGTTGGCCCGCAGCGCTTCCCGTCCGAGTACGGCTTCGGCTTCTCCGCCGAAGGCGACTGGAAGACCGCAGTGCTCGTGCGCATCGGCGCAGTGATGGGCTACGGCCTCGAAGGTGGCGCTTCCCTCATGGAAGACTACTCCTACAACTTCACCCCGGGCAACGAGATGATCATGGGCTCCCACATGCTCGAAGTCTCCCCGTCCGTCGGCACCATCGCCAAGCCGAAGCTGGAAATCCACCCGCTCGGCATCGGTGGCAAGGCCGATCCGGTGCGCCTGGTCTTCACTGTCGCCCCGAAGAAGGACGCCGTCGTCGTGTCCATGTCTGACGTGCGCGAACGTTTCCGCCTGACCATGAACCTGGTCGACGTGGTCGAGCCGCTCGGAGAGCTCAAGCAGTTGCCGTGCGCCCGTGGCCTGTGGAAGCCGCAGCCGGACCTCAAGACCTCCGCCGAGTGCTGGCTGCGTTCCGGCGCCTCCCACCACACCTGCATGACCACCTCCGTCGGTCGCGAGGCTTGGGAAGACTTCGCCCGCATCGCCGGTGTCGAACTCGCCACCATCGACGCGAACACCAAGGCCGCAGAATTCGAGCGCGACCTTGAGATCTCCGAAATGTACCACCGCCTCAACAACCGTCACTGACATAACGGAGCGTTAACGGCACGGCAGAAGACTCGACGTACCCTCGTACGCCTTCGCCTTCTGTCGCACCGTTACCGCACGCGTTATGCACTGACGGAACCGTCACTGATTGTCGCTTTACTGACAATGGCTGATGGAGTGTCGTTAGACATTCTGGATTCATCACTAATCTCTGCCATATGAGCGCCGGCGGGTCGGATCGCTTCCGATCACCGGCGCTCGTTTGCATTCCTTGAAAGTTGTACAGACAGAACAAAAGCGTGGGGTACGAGAGAATACAAACGTTCTCTCGTACCCCACGCTTTCATGTATTATGCGATTCAGCGCTTGCCGGAGTACAGCTGCTGATCGATCACCTGTGCGAACACGCGGTTCACTGCCGGACGCACCACTTTCAGCGACGGGGTCAGGCACTTGTTTTCCTGCGTGAACTGGGTATCCAGCACTACGAACTTACGTACGGATTCGGCGCGGGAAACGGTCGCGTTCGCCTTGTCGACGTACTTCTGGATTTCGTCGTGAACGGCGGCGGTCGCAGCCACGCGATCCAACGGCGTATCGGCAGACAGTCCAATGGAAGGCAGCCAAGCCTCCAATCCTTCCGGATCCAACGTGATCAGCGCACCGATGAACGGACGATTGTCGCCGACAACTACCACATGCTCCACAATCGGACATTTCACAATCTCCTGCTCCATCGGAATCGGAGAAACGTTCTTGCCGCCGGCGGTGATGATGATGTCCTTCTTACGGCCGGTGATCGTAATACGTCCCTCGTCGTCAATCGACGCCAAATCACCCGTTTTCAGCCACCCATCCTCGGTGAACGCTTCCGCCGTCTTCTCAGGCAGGTTGTGGTAGCCCCTGAACACGTTCGGGCCCTTCACCTGAAGTTCGCCATCATCGGAAATGCGCACAGACGATCCCGGAGCCGGTTGGCCGACAGTGCCGATCACATTGTCGGTGACGCGGGTCGCGGCGAACGGCGCAGCGGTTTCCGTCATACCGTAACCCTGAATCATCGGCAGGCCGATACCGTTGAAGAAATGCGCCAGAGACACGTCCAGAGGAGCACCACCGCATGCCACGTAGCGGATGCGCGGGCCGAGAGCGCTACGCACGGTACGGTATACGGAAGCCTCATACGAAAGATGCTGCGCGATCTGCTTGGCGGTCGGGCGTTCGCCGGCCTGCTGCATGCGCGACCAATCGCGTGCGGCTTCGGCAGCCTTGAGGAACAGGCGTCCCTTCCAACCCGTGCCGGCCTTGCGGGAGGCCGCGTTATACACCTTCTCGAACACTCGTGGTACGCCCAGCAGATATGTCGGTTCGAAGGAACGCAAATCGGGCAGCAGCGTCTTTGTGTCCGGCAGATAACCAACCACGCCGTCGTCGGAAGCAATCGACGCGTACTGGATGAACCGTGCGAAACAGTGGGCGAGCGGCAGGAAGAGAAGCAGTCGCGGATGATCTTCGAGAACGATCTCATGCAACGCCAGACTGCCTGCGCGCGTGATCGATATGAAATTGCGGTGCGAAAGCTCGGCACCCTTTGGAGCTCCCGTCGAACCGGACGTGTACACGATGGTGGCCAGATCGTCTGCATGCACCGAATCGATGCGCGCTTCCAGCTCCTCGTCGGACACGGTGACGCCCAAGCCTTCCAACGCGCCCATGGCGTTGGAATCGAGCATCAGAATGTGCTTGAGAGACAGGCAGCGGTCGATTACGGAGTCGAGACGGTCGAAGCGCTCGCGATTGTCGGCGATGGCCAGTTTCACATCCGAATCGTTGAGGATACGCTCGGCCTGCGCCGCGGAATCAGTGTCGTAGATCGGCACGTTCACCGCGCCGATGGCGGCCAGTGCGAAGTCGAGCACGCCCCACTCGTAGCGGGTGGTGGAGAAGATGGTGACGGCATCGCCCTTGTTGATGCCGAATGCGATGAGGCCTTTTGCGGCGGCGAGCACGGCATTGTGGAATTCGCCGGTAGTGACCTTCGTCCATTGGCCGGGGGCGGTTTTGTGTTCCGCGATCACGGTATCTTCGCCAGTGCGCGCTATGCGTCCAGTAAGCAGGGAATAGATGGATTCGTCGTCGCGCACCTCAACGGATTCGCCCGGGGTGGTGTACTCGGTGAGCATGAAGCGTTCTCTTTCTCGCGGTTTTTGCGTTGTTTCCGCGTATTTCTGCTTGTGATGCGTGCGGGAGCGATACAAACCGTGTGTCCGCGTTTCCTACCCCTTGCGCACCTTGCACATTCTAAGTTACGGGGCCGTAAGTCTGCATTGTGAGAAGCGACAAGAAATATTTCATCAACTTTGTATGAACTGACAAATGGTGCTATTCCGTCAAAAATCAAGTGTTTGGTGTCGCGCTGTATCCGTTCGAAAAAAAGGCTTGACGTAACGGTTGCGGGGAGCCGCCATGCTTCCCATATATCCCCGAAAGGACCGTAAAACCAGCGAAATGCGAAGAAATGGTGGTGCGAGCGTTTTTTATCGAGTACACTCACGAGTGACGCAATTTACCCCTTGCGTCAGAGGGCTGCCTGCTCAACGGCGAACATCCAGCCTTTCTCTTTTCAACGTTGCTGATTTGAGGTCGATTATGGCAATTCGATTGCGACGGTTCGCTGTATGCAATGCGCCCTTGACGATTGCGAGCTGCCTTGGATAGGCTGAAAACGGTTTGCCACGCACCGGTTTTCCCGTATTGGCCTGTTGCGATTCGTTTGTTGGATGCATGTCGATTGCGCTTTGGGCCGTAGGCGAGCTGGCAACGCGAGTGCGCTCATTGGACGGAAGGTGTTTATGTTTGACAAGAGGCTGTTTTCCCTCGCTCCCGGCGTGGGGCGGTTGGTTGCGGCGAAAGTGCTCTGCCAATGGGTCGGACTGCTGGCCAACGTCGTGTTCGTGGTGACGGTGGTGGTCATGCTTTCGCCGGCGCTTGCCGTGGTGGAATCGGCGTTCGACCCCATGTTCTCCATGGGTGATAGTGGCCTGATTTCCCGCCTATTCATCGGCTTTGGCTACGGCGGATTCAGTGCGGAAACATACGTCGGATGCGTGCTGGCGATCGTGGTCTGTGCGGTACTGCGTTTTCTGATGATGCGCGCAGCGGCCTATTTCGGCGCGGAAGCGGCTGAGCGTGTCAAACTCGCGTTACGTGAACAGCTTTTTAATAAAATGCTTGCGATCGGACCATCATATTCGCAACATATCAGCACTGCCGACGTGGTGCAATCTGCCGGTGAAGGCATCGAACAAATCCAAAGCTTCTTCGAATTATTCCTACCGCAACTGTTTTATGCGATTCTCGCACCGGTAACATTATTTTTTATAGTTGCGCCGATTAATATGCCGACGGCTGTTACATTGCTTGTATGCGCGCCTTTGATTGTATTGATTGTTGGCATGGTCGCAATGCGCGCAGCCCGAGTATTCAAAAAATATTGGGGAAAATACACCGACATGGGATCTGTGTTTCTTGACAATGTACAAGGTCTTGAAACGCTGAAAACTTTTGACGCGGATGCGCATGCCGCCAAGAAAATGGGCGAGCAAGCGGAACAATTCCGCGTAATGACCATGAATGTCCTGCAAATTCAGCTGCGCTCGCTCACCGCCATGGACGTCGTCGCATACGGGGGTGCCGCGGCCGGCGTGGGCGTATCGATCTGGCAGTATGCGAGTGGTGTCGCATTGCCGCTTGCCGGCGTGCTGCTGATAGTGCTTCTTTCCGCGGATTTCTTCATTCCGCTGCGCCAATTGGGGTCGTTCTTCCATGTTGCGATGAACGGCATGACTTCGACCAAGCGTATTTTCGCATTGCTTGATACGCCGATTCCTGCGCATGGGATGCAGGGAATGCCGGAATTCGGCGCTTCCGATAACGGTGTGGACGTGTGCTTTGATGACGTGTCGTTCCGATATGTGGACGTGAATACGGACGCTGCGGCTGCTGTGAGTGTGGCTGCGGATACGGCTGTGACGGCGGATATGGAAACTGGAAAAACTGGACAAATCGGGGGAAAGTCCGGTGTGGTTGGTGCTGGAAAAACAGGCATGTCGAAAGATGATGATGGTTCGGTCGTCGCATTGCATGGCGTCTCTTTCACTGCGCGGCGCGGGCAGGTGACCGCCATCGTCGGTCCGTCCGGATCCGGCAAATCCACCGCCGTCGAACTGCTCTCCGGAAATCTTTCCGGATATGAAGGATGTATGTGGCTGCAATCCGGAAACACAGGAAACAACTCGACGCAACGGTACCAAATCAACGATCTTTCCATCGAATCCCTTACGAGGGAAATCGCCATAGTGGCGGCGCAAAGCCACCTTTTTGCAGGAACGTTGCGTGACAATCTGCTGATGGCCAAGCCGGATGCCACCGAAAGCGAACTGTGGCAAGCGCTGGAAGCGGCGCATATCAGCGATTTCGTGCGTGCGCAATCGCAAGAACTTGACCTGGCCATCGAACAGGGCGCAAGTAACCTGTCTGGCGGCCAAAAACAGCGCATCGCCATTGCGCGCGCATTGCTGCGGGAGCCTGCCGTCTACATTTTCGACGAAGCCACCAGCAGCGTCGATGTGGAAAGCGAAACCCTGATTCTGCAAACCATTCGGGCGCTTGCGGATCGGGGCAAAACCGTGATCATGGTGACGCACCGCATGGCGAATGCAGCCGACGCCGACCATGTGGTGGTATTCGAACACGGGCGCGTGGCGGAACAAGGCACGCATGCGGAACTCATGCGTGCCAACGGAACATACGCCAAACTGTTCCACGCCCAACAAACCGTGGAAAACATAGGTCTACGCAATAACGCAACCCATTCCACCTCTGCATCCCACGCACTTAAAGCGTCCGATTCTGCAGAATCAGTCACGCAGCGTGCGGAAATGGGTCTCCAAGTGTCCGATTCTGCAGAAACGGACAACCAACTCACTAAAAACACCGCTCAGTTGTCCGATTCTCCCGAATCGGTCACGCAGCGTGCCGAAACTACGTCTCGAATGTCCGATTCTGCAGAAGCGGACGCACAGGGTGCGAAAACGGGCGTTCGGATGTCCGATTCGGCAGAATCGGACGCGAAGACAATACCCACGTCTCGCCTTATTGCGCGCCTGTTGAAGGAGGTTGGGCCGCAGCGCAAGTACATGATCGTCGCGTGCGTCTGCGGCACGCTCGGCCATCTCGCCGCCACTTTCCTGCCGGTGTTCGGCATCGCGGCGGCCTTCGCTGCAGTCGGCTCGCCGGTCTGGAACCTCAGCGTTCCCGCGGCGCTCTCAGCCATGGCCGTATGCGCGCTGATCCGCGGCGGCATGCGTTACGCCGAACAGTTCATGAACCATAACGTGGCGTTCCGTCTGCTTGCGCTATTCCGTGCGAAAGCCTTCGCGGCCCTGCGCCGTCTCGCCCCCGCCAAGCTTGCAGGCAAAGGCAAAGGCGACCTGATCGCACTGGTCACCACCGACGTGGAACTGCTGGAAATCTTCTTCGCACACACCATCAGCCCGGTCGTCATCGCCATCGTGACTGCCGTCGTCTACGCGCTCGCGCTACTCACCCTCAGTCCGCCCCTCGCGGCGACGCTCATCATCGCGCACCTCATTATCGGCGTCATACTGCCGAAACTCTTTGCATCCGCGGTGCGCGGCATCGGTCCGGAACTGCGCAAGGAGTCGTCCGCCCTCGATGACGAAATGCTTGACGACATGCGTGGCATCGGCGAAATCATCCGCTTCGGCCAAGGCGATGCCCGGCTTGCGTCCATTCAGCGTCGCACGCGCTCGCTGTGGGTCAAATGTGTGCGTCTGAGTGTGAAAAATGGCGATTTTGCAGGATTTGGCGCGGTATTGGTGATGCTGTTCACGGCGATTGCGGCTTTCCTTGCGATGACGTTGTGCACTGCGGTTTCCACTGCCGCCGATATGTCGGAAGGCCTGATGTGGATGGGTTCCGTGGGATCGAACGCCCCAGCGTTGGTTGCGGCTTTCGTGCTGCTCGCCAGCTCGTTTGGGCCGACGCTTGCGTTGAGTGCGTTGCCGGCGAATCTGACGCAAACGTTTGCTTCGGCACGCCGCCTGTTCGCGTTGATGGATGAGGCTCCCGCTGTGGTCGAGCAGGGGAGCGAACGCCCGGAATATCAGGGCATGACAATGCGCGATGTCACATTCGGCTATGGATCCGGCGCCCGTATTTCCGGCGAACGCACGCCAAACGGGCGGTCGGAGCATGCGACTGGCATGAGTCCGGCACGCCCCGCGGAAGCGCAATCCTCCGGCGAACAAGGTGCCGGCATCGCCTCGCAACCGGTGCTCGACCATGTTTCACTCGATGTTTCACGGCAGGGCATTCTCGGTATTCAAGGCCCGTCCGGGCGTGGAAAATCAACGATGTTGAAACTGCTGATGCGCTACTGGGATCCGGATTCCGGCACGATTTCGCTGTCGGATGTTCCATTGCCGCAGGTTGACGCCGGATGGCGTCGGCGCGTGCAGACGATGATGGGACAGGAGACGTATCTGTTCGACGGAACGATTCGCGAAAATCTCGCTATTGCCTGCAATGACGCCGATTTTTCGGATTCTGGCAGTAATTCTGGCAGTAATTTCTGTAGTAATTCCAGCAGTAATGCTGGCGGTGATTCCGCTGATTCCTCCGATTCGGACCTCGCGCACGACATTCCCGATTCCGTATTGCGCGAAGCCCTCGCCAAGGCGTCCGCGCTCGAACTGGTCGATGCGCTGCCGAACGGCTTGGATACGCGGGTCGGCGAGCTGGGTGGCCGCCTTTCGGAGGGTGAGAAACAGCGCATCGGATTGGCCCGCATGTTCCTTCGCGACTCCGATTTGGTGCTGTTCGACGAGCCGACGAGCCGTCTTGACGCCTATAACGAGTCGGTGATTCTCGGGTCGATCAATGATCTTGCCGAGCGGGGGAGCGCCGTCGTGCTGGTGTCGCACCGCGATTCCACCATGCGCATCGCTGATCGCATACTGCGTATGTAGTGCGCAATACGCGAATCCATCTGCACCCCCGTCCGCAATGTGGTCGTATGAAAATCATGCGTCATTCGTATTTCTTATAGCGTGCATCGAAAGTGCGGTCGAAAGGAGCCGTGCGCGCGAATCGAAAGCGAATGGCGCATATCAGGCAAGAAAAGCGAATGAAATTGCGGAATCGTCGGCAGAATCGAAATCGTAAGAAAATGAAACAATCATGAAAATGATAGTCAGAATTTAAGAAAAGCAACTTTTTAAGACGTGCAAATATTCAGTTCACATGATTTTGTAACGAAAAATCGTTAGTATCTGTGTCAAGAGATATCCGCTCTGCAGCAGGGTGGAATACGATTCGACGAAAGGCTGGCGATGGCCAACAACAGGAACGAACTGAACAAGAATCTGGCGCAGATGCTCAAGGGTGGCGTGATCATGGACGTCACCACCCCGGAGCAGGCGAAGATCGCACAGGACGCGGGCGCATGCGCGGTGATGGCTCTCGAGCGTATTCCGGCCGATATTCGTGCTGCCGGCGGCGTTTCCCGCATGAGCGATCCGGCCATGATCAAGGGCATTCAGGAAGCCGTGTCCATTCCGGTCATGGCAAAGGTTCGTATCGGCCATGTTGCCGAAGCCCGCATTCTGCAGGCCATCGAAATCGACTACATCGACGAATCCGAAGTGCTGAGCCCCGCCGACGACGTGTACCACATCGACAAGAACCAGTTCGACGTGCCGTTCGTGTGCGGCGCGAAGAACCTGGGCGAGGCGCTGCGCCGTATCGCCGAGGGCGCTTCCATGATCCGCACCAAGGGCGAGCCGGGCACCGGCGACGTGATCCAGGCCGTGCGCCACATGCGCACCATGAACAAGCAGATCCGCGAGCTCGTCTCCCTGCGCGACGACGAGGTGTATGAGGCCGCCAAACAGCTGGCCGTGCCGTACGATCTCGCCAAGTATGTGCACGACAACGGTCGTCTGCCGGTCGTCAACTTCGCCGCCGGTGGCGTGGCCACTCCGGCCGATGCCGCGCTCATGATGGAACTGGGTGCCGAAGGTGTGTTCGTCGGTTCCGGCATCTTCAAGTCCGGAGACCCGGCCAAGCGTGCCGCCGCCATCGTGCAGGCCACCGCCAATTGGCAGGACGCCGACCTGCTCGCACGCCTTTCCGAGAACCTCGGCGAGGCCATGGTCGGCATCAACGAAGACGAGATCGAAACCATCATGGCCGCTCGCGGCGAGTGATTGCGCTGTAATTTCGTGCGCTGTGCGCTGCGTGCGGCTGTCGGCATGTCTGTTCGATGCGCCACGCGCAGCCCGTTTCGCATGATTCGCGATGGTTCGGGTAAGGAGATCCGATGGTTGTTGCCGTTGAATACATTTCGAAGGAAGAATCGACTGACGTTGCCGAAGGTGCGGCTTCCGCGCAGCATGGCGTGACCGGCATCCTTGCGGTGCAAGGCGCGTTCGCCGAGCATGCGGCGATGCTGGATCGGCTTGGTGCGCCGTGGAAACTGCTGCGTGCCGCCGAGGATTTCGACGATTCGATCGACCGCGTGATTCTGCCTGGCGGCGAAAGCACCACGCAAGGCAAATTGCTGCGTTCGACCGGCTTGTTCGATCCGATCGCCGCGCATATCGCCGCTGGAAAGCCGGTATTCGGCACCTGCGCGGGCATGATTTTGCTCGCTCGTCGTCTCGATAACGACGAGAACGTCTATTTTGGCGCGTTGGATGCGGTCGTGCGCCGCAATGCGTATGGACGTCAGCTTGGTTCGTTCGCTGCGTCCGCCGATTTCGGCGCTTCCGACGATGCGGATGCTGTGGTGGTTGCGTCGGGGGAGTCTGTCTCTTCTGCGATTTCCGCGGCTGCTGGTGAGGAGGGGGCTTCCGAGGCTTCGGATACGTCGGTGGTGCTCAAGGATTTCCCTCTGGTGTTCATTCGCGGACCGTTCGTTGCCGAGGTCGGCGAGTGGGCCACGGTCGAAACGTCGGTCGACGGCAATGTGGTCGGTTTGCGTCAGGGCAAGATTCTCGCTACGGCGTTCCACCCCGAACTGACCGACGATACCCGCATTCACGAGCTGTTCCTCAGTTTGTAGGCTCATCGAGCGGTGCGGAGTCCGTCTCTTCGTCGTATGCGTTGTTTTGGGAGGTTTGCGATTCGCAGACCTCCTTTTTATATGTTCTTTATATGTTTTCTCTTGTGAGGTAGCTTTCTTGCGATCCATTTTTTTGGTTGAGATGCGCGGACAATCGCAGATTATTGTGCAAACGATGTCATTCTGTTTGTGCGAAACGCCGATGATTTCGTTGGCGCTTCAATAGCGCACAACAGTTGCAGGGGGGCTATCGAACCGGTTTGCTTGACACCTTGATACAACCGTGTATCATCAGAGCTAATGGTACACGGTTGTATCAGAAAGGAAACAAAGCCATCCTACCAGTCCAAACATCACCACGGGGGTATTGTTTGGCAGGTCGCGAACATACAAACATCACCAAGTGGAAAGCGCGGCATGTGCATTCCGCGGCGGATGTTCCGAAACATATGCGACCGACATGCAATCAGCATGCGAAGCGGATGGCAGAAAGGGAAAAGAACATGCGCAACATGAAGAAGGCTCTCGCAGCGGTAGCAGCAGTGGCAACCCTCGCCAGCCTCGCGGCCTGCGGTGGCAGCGACGGCGGCAACGACGCCAAGGCCAACGCCGGAGACGCAGACAAGGCGGATCTCGTTTTCTGGGGCTGGGACACCGGCAACACCATGAAGGCCCTGATCGCCGACTTCGAAAAGGCCAATCCCGGAATCACCGTCAAATTCAACAACACCGGCACCGCATCCGACACCCAGACCGCACTGAGCAACGCCGTCGCGGCAGGCAAGGGTGCCCCCGACGTGGTCATGCTGGAAGACCCGACCGTCACCCAGTTCGCGGTTACCGGCGACCTCGTTGACCTCACCGCCTACGGTGCCGACAAGCTCGAAGACGACTTCTCCGCAGGCCCGTGGAGCAAGCTACAGTATGATGGCAAGCCGTATGCGCTGCCGATTGATTCCGGCCCGGAAGTCTTCTTCTACAACGATGCCGTGCTCAAGAAGGCCGGCGTCGACGGCTCCCAGATCAAGACTTGGGACGATTATTACGAGGCAGCCAAGAAGGTCAAGGCCATCGGCGCCTACATGACCAACAATTCCGGCTCCTCCATGGAATACCAGCCCTTCACCGCCCAGGCATGGCAGGCCGGTGCGCAGCCGTGGAAGGTTGATGGCGAGAACATCACCATTGACATGACCAAGGATTCCGGCATGAAGAAGTACATCGAATTCCAGCAGAAGCTCATCGACGAAGACCTCGTCGACACCAAGATCGCCAACTGGTCCGACGACTGGAATCGTGCGCTCAACGAAGGCGACATCGCCACTCTCACCATCGGCGCATGGATGCCGGTTAACCTCATGAACGGCGCTCCTGACCAGGCCGGCAACTGGCGCGTGGCCCAGCTCCCGCAGTGGAACGAAGGTGACGAGGTCTCCGCTGAAGACGGCGGCTCCGCGCTCGCGGTCGTCTCCCAGTCCAAGCAACAGGCCGCGGCCTACAAGTTCGTCGAATACTTGACCCACGGCGACGGCGCCCAGACCATGGCCGACACCGGCACCTTCCCGAGCCTGAAGAAGATCCTCTCCTCCGACTCCTTCACCGATCCGAACACTGAAGCCAACAAGAAGGTCAACGACTACTTCGGCGGCCAGAACGTGAACGAGATTCTCTCCGAAGCCGCCCAGCGCAAGGTCTCCGCCTTCCAGTACCTGCCGTACAACCCGTACGCGCAGTCCACCTTCGGCGATCAGATCTCCAAGGCCTACAGCGAGGACATCACTCTGGAGGAAGCCTTCGTCAACTACAGCAAGGCGCTCACCGATCACGGCAACCAGCAGGGCTACACCGTCACCAGCAAGGACTGACGGCGCCCAGCCGCTGCCGTGCGGCACAACGAAAAACGCGATAATGCGATCCGACATACGCAACGCACCATCGCAACCATGAAGATCGACGGCAGGTGGGAATCGTCTGACGTGACCCGCCTGCCTCACTTCGCAAAAATAATTTTAAAAACGAAATCTTATAATAGAAAAAGATTTCAAAAAAATAGCAATCCTGTAATTCAAACAATAAAAGATTTTGCGGATTAACAATTGCACATGGTTGTGCGATCAATAGAGCAAAAAGCATACAGAAAGAAGAAAGCATGTCTCAGCAAGCAGCAGTCGCGGCGGATGCGCTGCATACGCCTGCGGACCAGGTTCGCGTCAACCGTCACCGTGCGGATTGGCGCGGTTGGAAGTTCATGTGGCCGTTCGCGTTGGTGTTCGTGTTCGTGTTCGTGATCC